>Ga0180218_1001733_pt1 | contig 12634 bp, 12 predicted proteins | sample eDN3rd37CKraftBY_FD_151334 | JGI IMG/M metagenome (GOLD analysis project Ga0180218, IMG submission 151334) | Enriched backyard soil microbial communities from Emeryville, California, USA - eDNA 3rd pass 37_C Kraft BY (version 2) (version 2) | ecosystem: Environmental > Terrestrial > Soil >... | reverse complement strand
GCCCTTGTTGCCCGCGCGGCCTCGAAGAAGCTGGCATTGATCGCCGTCGCCAGAAAGCTGCTAACCGCCCTCAACGCAATGGTCCGCGACCGAAAATGCTTCGCCTAGAACACAGTTGCCATTCCGTTACGGGTGGGCAACCCACCGAACGGTGCAGAACGAAGGGGCCGAATCGGCACCAGAGATGTCCGGCAGGCCGGTGGGGGGATCACCGGTGACCGGTCAAAGATCAACGCCCATGGTATTGTTTTCCCTGCGCCCCATCTGAGAAATGCCGGCTGACGCTCACGCTGCCTCGTGCTCGCCTTTGTCGAGCCGGGTGGATTGCCGTGTCGGCTTGACCAATGGTTCCGGAGTGACCGGCTTCGTATGCCAGCGGCGGCGGCTTCCTTCCCAATCGCCGATCGCCTGTAGCACAAGCAATTCTTCGTCGCGGCGGCGGACATCCTCGCGAATGGAACTCGCCTGTTCCTCGCTCATGCCGAGTGCTTCGAGGGTCTTGCTGCCGAAGACCAGGGCCGATTCCAACGTCTCGCGGATCTCATAGGCAACATCCTTGGCACGCAGTGCGATGGTGTGGTTGCGGTCATAGGAGCGCACGAACAGCTTCGCCTGGGGGTATTCGCTTCGGATGAGATCGGCGATCTTGTCGGTGGCCGCGCGACCGTTCGTGCAGATGGCGACGATCCTGGCCTGGCGGATGCCCGCTGCCTCAAGCACGTCCTTGCGTGTTCCGTCGCCGAAATAGATGCGGAACCCAAAGGCCGCGGCCTCCCGAACGCGGGCGGCCGAGTGGTCGATGATGGTGACGTCCGAGCCGCCCGTCAGCAGGATCTGCGAGGCGATCTGACCGAAGCGGGAGAAGCCGATCAAGAGCACGTCCGAGCCGGCGCCGTGGAAATCCTCCTCGATCTCCTCCGGCTTTTCAGGCGACAGCAAACGGCGCGACAGAGGCGTGAGCAGCGGCATCAGCGCCATCGAGCATGTGACAGTGGCAACGAGCAGGGAGGCGGTTTGCGGCGTGAAGATCGCGGCCGATGCCGCTGCCGAAAAAAGCACGAAAGCGAATTCGCCACCCTGGGGCAACAGGAACGCGATGCGCACCGCGTCGTCACGGCCTGTTCGAAACAGCCGGCATGCGAGATATGTCGTGACCACCTTCGCGGACATCAGCAGTGGCACCGCGAGGACGAGGGTCAGCCAATTGGCGAGCACGACCGACAGGTCGAGCGAAAGACCGACCGACATGAAGAACAGACCGAGCAGAACGCCTCGGAACGGTTCTATGTCGGCTTCGAGCTCGTGCCGGTACGATGATTCGGCGAGCATCACGCCGGCCACGAATGCGCCCATGGCCATGGAAAGGCCGGCAAGCTGCATCAGAGCGGCGGCCCCCAGGACGACCAGCAGCGCGGCTGCGATCATTGCCTCCTTGGCGCCGGTGCTGGCGATGATGCGGAAGAGCGGGTTGAGCAGATAACGGCCGGCGAAAAGCAGGGCCACGACTGCTATGACGGCGATGCCGAAGCGCGTCGTTCCCGATATGGAGGCCGTTTCGGGACTGGGCGCGAGGAGGGGGATCAGCGCCAGCAGCGGGACGATCGCGAGATCCTGAAACAGCAGGATTGCGAAGGTCGTCTGGCCGTGGCGCGTGTTGGTCGTGCCCTGGCTTTCCAGCGTCTGCATCGCGAATGCGGTGGACGAGAGAGCGAGGCCGAAACCGACCACGATGGCCGCCTGCCAGGAGAGGCCGGCGAGCAGCGCCCCGAGCGCCGCAAGCGCGAGGCCGCTGGCCAGAACCTGGGCGAGGCCCAGGCCGAATATATCCCGCCTCATACTCCACAGCCGGGAAGGCTTCAGCTCCAGGCCGATGAGAAAGAGCAGAAAGACGATGCCGAGTTCGGAAACGTGAAGAAACTCGTCACCGCCGGTGACGAGGCGTCCGACCGGTCCTATGACGATCCCCGCCGCGAGGTAGCCGAGGATCGTCCCGAGGCCTATCCGCATGAAGAGCGGCGCCGAAATGACAGCGCCGCCCAGCAGCAGCAGGACCTCGGAATAGATCTTCGTGTTATCCACTTATGAAAATTCCTTACTTCCCGAGCCTTCCGACCGACAGGCGCCTTCTACCCATTGCACAAGCCGGGCCGGAACAATAGATGGTGCACGGGGACGCCGTGCCAGCCAAGATGCAGAGAGCAGGATGACCAATACCATCGACACAGGGAAGCTCGCCGACCGTGTGTCGGCTCTTGTCGAAGCGGCGCGCAAGGCCGGCGCCGATGCGGCGGACGCGGTCGCCATGCTGGGACGCTCGACAAGCGTCTCGGTACGCCTCGGCAAGGTGGAAGCCACGGAGGCCTCGGAAAGCGAGGACGTTTCGCTGCGCGTCTTTGTCGGGCAAAGAGTGGCCAGCGTGTCGGCCACGGCCGGTTCCGATCCGGCCGCGCTGGCCGAGCGCGCTGTCGGGATGGCCAAAGTCTCGCCGGAGGATCCGTTCCAGGGGCTTGCCGATTCCAGTCGCCTGGCGACCTCGATCCGAGACCTCGACCTGTTCGATGCGACGGTAGTGGCTGCCGAGGTGCTGAAGGAGGACGCGCTCGCGGCCGAGCAGGCGGCGCTCGCGGTGGAGGGAGTTACCAATTCGGCGGGAAGCAGCGCCAGCGCCGGGCTCGGCGGATTGGTCCTGGCCACTTCCGACGGTTTTCTCGGCCATTATGTGGCCACGCGCTTCTCCCGTTCGACGAGCGCCATTGCCGGCGAGGGCACCGGCATGGAGCGAGACTATGATTTCTCTTCGCGCTTGCACTTCGCCGATCTCGACTCCCCCGAAACGATCGGCCGCAATGCCGGCGAACGCGCAGTGAAGCGGCTCAATGCGCGCAAGGCAAGGACGGGAACGGTGAGCGTCGTCTACGATCCTCGCGTCGCGCGCGGCATTGCCGGTCACCTGGCTGGCGCGATCAACGGCGCGTCAGTCGCGCGGCGGACAAGTTTTCTGCGCGACATGATGGGCAAGCAAGTGGCGGCCAATAGCGTGACTGTCACTGACGACCCGCTTCGAATGCGCGGCTCGTCCTCCCGTCCCTTCGATGGGGAAGGCATCGAGGGGAGGGCCTTGTCGATGGTCGAGCACGGCGTGCTGAAGCACTGGTTCCTGTCCACTTCGGCGGCACGCGAGCTGGGCCTCGAGACCAATGGGCGCGGCGTTCGTTCTGCTTCGTCGGTCTCGCCTTCCTCGACCAATCTCGCCATAGAGCCGGGCGGGCAGAGTCCCGAGGAGTTGATACGCTCCCTGAAGAGCGGCTTTTACGTGACGGAGGTCTTCGGGCAGGGCGTCAACATGGTGACGGGCGAGTACAGCCGCGGTGCCTCCGGTTTCTGGATCGAGAACGGCGAGTTGGCTTATCCGGTCTCCGAGGTCACGATTGCGTCAAATCTCAAGGACATGTTCCTGAACATGACTCCCGCCAATGATCTCGATCGTAATTTCGGCACGGCCGCGCCCACGCTCCTCATCGAAGGAATGACCCTTGCCGGCAGCTGACGTCGTCCGCTCTACCGATGAGGACGGCGATCTGGCGCTCATCCGCGACGCCGCCCGCGCAGGCGGCGAGATCGCCATGCGGTATTTCCAGCGCAATCCGGAGACATGGCTGAAAGCCGGTCAGTCACCGGTCAGCGAGGCTGACTTTGCCGTCGATCGCTATCTTCGCGAGACCTTGACCGCGGCACGGCCCGATTACGGCTGGCTTTCCGAGGAAACGGCCGACTCGCCCGCGCGTCTTGCCGCCCGGCGCACCTTCGTCGTAGACCCGATCGACGGGACGCGCGCCTTCCTCGAGGGGAATCCCACATGGTGCGTCAGTATCGCCGTGGTCGAGAATGGCGAGCCGCTGGCCGGTGTCCTCGACTGCGCAGCGCGCGGCGAGATCTTCGAGGCGGCGGTGGGCAGAGGCGCGTTCAGAAACGCATCGCCCGTCAGGGTGGCTCCTCAAAGCGAAACGCCGCTTGTCGCGGGTCCGAAGGCCTTGCTCGACCAGTCGTCGGGCGGATGGCCCGCGAACTTTCGGCGCGCACCCTATGTCCCGTCGCTCGCCTATCGCGTCGCCATGGTGGCGAGTGGGGAGCTCGACGCCACCTTCGTGAAGCCCAACGCCCATGATTGGGATATTGCTGCGGCCGATCTTATCCTGCGCGAGGCCGGGGGCCGGCTCGTCGACCTGCGGGGGAAGGAACTGCACTACGCTGGAGAGGATACACGCCACGGCGCCCTGGTGGCCGGCAGCGGGACATTGGTAGACAGGTTGACCGCGATGATCGCAGGTATCCCTGGCTGACAACAGGAAGCGGTTTCAAATTTCGTCAATTTGATCTAATCATCTGCCCACCAATCTATAAGACGGATCATAAACGCATGGCCGAGCAAGAAGCCAAGAAACAATTGCTACACCTCGTTTTCGGGGGCGAACTGAAGAAGCTGGGCGACGTCGAATTCCGCGACCTTGACCAGCTCGACATCGTCGGCATCTTCCCCGATTACAAGTCGGCCGAGGCGGCATGGCGGGCAAAGGCTCAGGCGACCGTGGACAACGCGCATATGCGCTATTTCGTCGTTCATCTCCATCGGCTGCTTGAGCCCGGAGGCAAGGCGGCGGGTTAAGGCGATGGGCCACCTACCCGCAGGCGCGCCGCCCGTGCAATCCCGTGAAGAGCTCACGCCGCGCAGGGCGAGACCGGTGAAGAAGTTCTGGCGCCGAATACGTCGGCCGCTCGCACAGTCTCGTTTGGTCAAGAACGCGGTCGCGTCCCTTCTTGCCGGTGCGATAAGGGTCATTCGATGGACCAACCCGCTTGCCGCGGGCTCGTGCGATCCCGGCTGGCCGCATGACAATCATGAGCCCGCTATCATCGGGCTGTGGCATGGCCAGCATTTGGCGGCGCCGGCATTCCGGGCCCGACGGATGCCTCTCGTGGCAATGTTCTCGCGCAGCGCCGATGCGGAGCTGAATGCAATGGTTGCGCAGAAGCTTGGCTTCGAGGTCGTCAGAGGGTCGGGAGGGCGCGAGGACATCGACCATCGCGACAAAGGCGGCGCGCGCGCTCTCATCCTCTTGAGGCGAGCGCTCTCAGCCAACAAGAATGTCGCCATGATCGCCGACATCCCCCACGGCACGCCTCGCGAATGCGGGCTCGGCATCGTCACGCTGGCGCGGCTGTCAGGGCGCCCGATCATACCGGCGGCCATTGCGACCAGCCGCCGCAAGGTGCTGGAGAGGACCTGGGACAAGACGACCATCAACCTGCCTTTCGGCCGCTCCGCCGTCATATTCGGAGAGCCGATCCATGTCGCGGCCGACGCGGATGCCGCTGAAATGGAGAGAAAGCGCAGGGAAGTCACCGCATCGCTCAACCGGGCGACCGAGAAGGCCTACGGGCTGGTCGATGGTGCTCGATGAGTGAACGCTGGGCGCGCGCGATCTTGACGACGTATCGCTGGGCGGGCGCTGCCGCCTATCCGATGATCGGCGGCTATGTCGCCTGGCGCGCCAGCAAAGGCAAGGAGGATCGCAGCCGGCGGCGCGAGCGCTATGGCATAAGCCGCAAGACGCGGCCGGAAGGGCCTCTGGTTTGGGTGCATGCCGCCAGCGTCGGCGAGACCAACGCGGTTGCGCCGCTGATCGAACGCATTCTCGGATTCGGCATTCATGTCGTGCTGACGACGGGAACGGTCACCTCCGCACAGGTTGCCGACAGGCGCTTCGGCAATCGCGTCATCCACCAATACGTTCCGCTCGACCTCAAGCCCGCGGTGAGCAACTTCCTCGACCACTGGCAGCCGGACCTGGCGATCATCGCCGAATCCGAGTTGTGGCCGATGACCATCCTTGAGCTCGGCGCCCGCCGCGTTCCGCAGGTCTTGGTCAATGGCAGGCTTTCCGACCGGTCGTTCAAGTCATGGAAGAAACGCGCATTCCTGGCCGAGGCGCTGTTCGAGAACCTGGCGCATGTCATCGCCCAGTCCGATGTGGACGGTGAGCGCTTCGCGACGCTCGGCGCGCGGCCAGTCACCGTTTCGGGCAATCTCAAGGTCGATACCGATCCGCCACGCGCCGACGAGAAGGCGTTGGTGCAATTGAAGGCCCAGATAGGTCAGCGCAAGACCTGGGCGGCGGTTTCGACCCATGATGGCGAGGAGAAGCTGGCGGCAGAGATCCACCAGTTGCTCAGGTCGCGGCATCCGGATCTCCTGACGATCATCGTGCCGCGCCATCCGGAACGTGCCGATGCGCTCATCGAGCAGTTCACCGCGGCCGGCCTGAACGTGGCGCGGCGCAGCCTTGGTGATCCGGTCCGGCCGGACACCGATATCCTGCTCGGCGACACCATTGGCGAGATGGGGCTCTATCTCAGGCTTACCGAGATTGCCTTCGTCGGTCGGTCGCTCACCGCCGAGGGTGGGCAGAATCCGCTCGAACCTGCCATGCTCAACACGGCTGTTCTTGCCGGAACGAACGTTCAGAACTTCCGGGAAGCCTATCAGCGCCTCATCGACGCCGGCGGAGCCAAGCTCGTCAAGGATCGCGACATGCTGGCCGGAGCGGTCAATTTCCTGCTGAAGAATCCTGAGATACGCCAGCGGATGATGCAGGCGGGAGCGGCTACGGTGGAGGACATGCGTGGCGCGCTGGCCAAGACCCTGAAGGTTCTGGAGCCTTTCCTTCATCCACTGAGCGTCCAGTCCCGCCTGAGGCAGGGCAACGGGAACGGACGGTGAGGATGGGGGAGGGAGATGGCTACTAGCGAAGCTCCCCCTTTTTGGTGGGAGCGGCCCGATTGGCGCGCTTGCGCACTCTATCCGTTCTCGGCGATCTACGGAGCAGTGGCGCGCCGCCGCATGGTGTCGGGCAAGCGAGAGAAGGTGGCGCTGCCGGTGCTGTGCGTCGGCAACTTCACCGTCGGCGGGACGGGCAAGACGCCTGTGGCGATCGAACTGGCCGGCCAAGCCCTGCGCATGGGATTGAAACCCGGCTTCCTCTCGCGCGGCCATGGCGGGAGCTTTTCGCAGCCGCATGTGGTCGATCCCTCGCGCGATAGCGCCCGTGAGGTCGGCGATGAGCCGCTGCTGCTCGCCGAGCGCGGGCCGGTCGCGGTAACGCCCGACCGTGCGGCGGGCGCGAGGCTGCTCATCGAGCGGGGCTGCGATTTCCTCATCATGGATGACGGTTTCCAGAGCGCGCGTATCCATATCGACTATGCGCTGCTGGTCGTCGACGGGAGACGCGGACTGGGCAACGGACATGTCATTCCGGGTGGGCCGATGCGTGCGCCTTTGCTCGCGCAACTGCGTCTTGCCGATGCCTTGCTGAAGATGGGCGAGGGGGATGCAGCCGACAGAGTCGTCCGCATGGCTTCCCGCGCCAACAAGCCGGTATTCGAGGCCGTCGCACGCCCACGGAATCCCGAGGCGCTCGCAGGCCGGCGCTTCCTCGCCTTCGCCGGCATAGGCCATCCCGAGAAGTTCTTCGATACAATCCGCGCCGCCGGGGGCGAGGTCGTGCAGACACGCGCTTTTCCTGACCATCATGCCTTCGGCAGGGAGGACTTCGAGGAGCTTGCAGAGTTGGCAGGAAAGGACGGGCTGGAGCTGATCACCACCGCGAAGGATGCGGTGCGGCTCAGGCATGCAACGGCGGCGGCGCAGTCGTTCCTGGAGCGGCTCGCCGTTCTCGAAATCGACGCGGTGTTCGATCTCGGGCACGTGCCGCAGCGCATCATCTCGGATACGCTTGCCGCCTGGCGTCGCCGAAAGCAACGCTGAACAAGTCCGAGCATTCCTGCCTGCTTTTGGTCGGCGTAATCTGCTGACGACTTGACCAAAACCCGAAAAATTGCACCTGAAGTCGGGTCTGACGGACAAGGTTCCGGAGCAGTTGCCCTCTCGGGCTCCTGGCGAGAGCAGCTCTCGGTCTGCGTTGCAGCCGAGCGTCAATAGGCAGGCCAGAGTTTCGCGGCGATTTCCGAGATGGCGCCTTCAACCACGATTTCGCGCTGCCCGGTGAAGTGGATTGTCGTTCGCCGTGAATCCGCAACGGTCAGATGAGTGACATGCGCCACGACTACGACCGTGGGGTCTCCGTTTTGATCCCTTAGATCGACAAGCAACTTGGACATGGAGGGCAGCCTCCGAGCGTCTTGCGGTGAAGAGGAAGCGCCGTACCGGAGCGCGCGTCGCGTCGGGCCCTAACTCCGCTCGCGCAGATCCGGATTGGCCTCGAGTTCACGCTGAAGCGAGACAGTCGCGTTCGCGTACGCTTCCTGACGCGCGACGCTCCAGTATTTAAGTTCATCGAGCGGAATGGATTCTCCAGTCACAGCGCAACGCACGAACGCGCCCGGGCTGGTTACCTGGAAGTCACCGTCGAGATAACGAATGCGCGCCTCGCGAGCGCCGGGACCTTCAAAACGGTTCATCATCATGGTTTCTCATCGGCCACAAATCCGGGGCAAGGTCAAGATCATGCCGGGGCGTGCCGCCTCACCGTTCACCTGCGCCCGAACAGGCGCTCGATATCGGCGAGCTTGAGTTCGATATAGGTCGGCCGTCCATGGTTGCACGTACCCGAGCCGGGCGTGGCTTCCATTTGACGCAGCAGCGCATTCATCTCCTCAGGCTTCAACTGTCGGCCGGAGCGGACCGAACCGTGGCAAGCCATGGTCGCGGCGATGGCGTCGAGCCGCTCCTTCAGCGTGTCCACCGTGTCGTGCTCGGCGAGCTCGTCAGCGAGGTCGCGCACCAGGGCGTGTACGTCCGTCTCGCCCAGCATCGCCGGCGTCTCCCGCACGGCAACGGCACCCGGGCCGAAACGTTCCAGACCAAGACCGAAGCGCTTCAGCGTTTGCGCGTGCGTGGCAAGGCGCTCGGCATCATCCTCGGGGAGGTCGACGATCTCGGGCAGCAGAAGCATTTGAGCCGGTACTGGGCGGGAAGCGACAGCCTGCTTCAATGCCTCGTAGACGAGCCGCTCATGGGCGGCATGCTGGTCGACGATGACCAGCGAATCCTGGGTCTGGGCGACAATGTAATTCTGGTGGACTTGGGCGCGGGCGGCGCCGAGCGGCGCGACAAGCAGCTCCGGTGCGATATCGCCTTCGGAAGTGCGCGCATCGGCGCTTGCGAGTGGCCCGGCGTCGAAGCTGGCCTGCTCCGGTTCCTGGAAACCGTGTGCCGCGGACGCGGGCACGATGTCGAGCGGACGGGTTGGCGAGCGCGATAGATCGAAGCCTGAGGGGGATGTCGCTCGAAAGCCGCTGTGGAAGGTGCGGTGGCCGTTGGCCGGACCGGCGTGGCCGTAGCTTGTGGGTCCAGGGCGGAACGCGCTCATCATCGCGGCCGCGCCGGTGGTCGCTGGGCGGATGCCGGCCGCGGTCAGGGCTTCGCGGATCGCCCCGATGATCAGGCCGCGCACGAGGCCCGGGTCGCGGAAGCGCACGTCGGCCTTGGCGGGGTGCACGTTGACGTCGACAGTTGCGGGATCGAGCGACAGGAAAAGCGCCGTGACGGCATGCCGGTCGCGTGGCAGGACGTCCGAAAAGGCGCCTCGGATCGCGCCGGCGATGAGCTTGTCGCGTACCGGTCGGCCGTTGACATAGGCATATTGCTGCAACGCGTTGGCACGCGTGAAGGACGGGATCGAGACATGTCCGCTGAGATGCACGCCCTCCCGCTCGGCATCGATCGTCAAGGAGTTCTCGGGAAAATCAGGGCCGAGCACCTGGGCAATGCGGGCCTTCCGGCCGTCCGATCCATCCCCTGTGGCCGTCAGGTCGAGCACCATGCGATCGCTGCCAGAGAGGGTGAAGCGCACAGCGGGAAAGGCGATGGCGATGCGCTTGACGATGTCCGATATGGCTGCTGCTTCGGCCCTTTCTCCCTTCATGAATTTGAGCCGCGCCGGCGTTGCGAAGAACAGGTCACGCACCTCGACAAGGGTGCCGCGGTTGGCCCCGGCCGGGCGAGGGCCGTTTATTCTGCCGCCGTCGACGCGGATTTCGGCGCCGCCCGCGGCATTGGCCGGGCGTGAACGGACCGTCAGTCGTCCGACCGAGCCAATCGAAGGCAGAGCCTCGCCGCGGAAGCCGAGGGAGCGGATGTCATGGATGTCGTCGGAAAGCTTCGAGGTGCAATGCCTGCCGATGGCGAGAGCGAGTTCCTCTTCCGGTATACCCGATCCGTCGTCGGTGACGCGGACAAGGGTCAATCCGCCGCCGGCCGTGGCGATCTCGATATGGCGCGCACCCGCGTCGAGCGCGTTCTCGACCAATTCCTTGACCACGCTGGCGGGCCGTTCGATGACCTCGCCTGCGGCGATCTGGTTGATGACCGTTTCGGAAAGCTGACGAATAGGCATGGGTCATTTTAGCGGGATTCGGAAAACTGTCCCACGGTTTTCCGTCCGTCGTCGCAAAGATAGACGAGTGATCCTAGGCCAGACGACTGAGGTCTGGATCGGAAGCCAGACCTTGCCGGTCGTCAGCCGCGCCCGCGATAGGGCGGCACGCCGGTCTCGGGCAACCAGGCACCCTCCGGAGGCGCGCCGGTCTGCCAGAACACGTCGATCGGGATGCCCCCTCGGGGATACCAGTAGCCGGCGATGCGGAGCCATAACGGCTTGGTGGCGGCCACGATGCGCCTGCCGATCATGATCGTGCAATCCTCGTGGAACGCGCCGTGATTGCGGAAGGACGTCAGGAAAAGCTTCAGCGACTTCGATTCCACGAGGCTCACATCCGGGGCGTAGTCGATCACCAGATGGGCAAAGTCCGGCTGGCCGGTGACGGGGCAGAGCGAGGTGAATTCCGGGCACGTGAAGCGAACGATCGCGGGCGCGCCGTCGCCGCGCGTGAACGGCACCGTCTCAAGAATCGCCTGTTCCGGGGTCGCGGGCGTTTCCACCCGGGAACCGAGCTGGGTAAGTTTGTCTGTAGTACTCATGGGAGGCCGTCATAGACCTCTTTCGGGGCGACAGAAAGACCATAATCATCCGGCAAGGCAGACGTGGCCTTAGCGAAAGAGCGAGCGGGATAGCCGCGGCAGAACTACTTCATTGCCGCCGCAATGAAATCCCCCGTCTTTGTGATCAGGCTGTCGACCATCTCGGTGCCCTGAGACGCATTGAAGGCATGGTCCATCGGTTGCACCCACAATTCCTCGGGGCCCTCGTGGTAGTCGAGCAGGATCTGACCGGCCAATGGCTGGGGGAAGACGACGTCGTCCTTAGTCCCCACTGCCACCAGCAGAGGCTCGCCATAGTCGGCGATCTCGGCCACCGGGTCGATCGCGTAGAGACTTTCGAAGAAGCCTCTCTTGAGGGCGACTTCCGCTCCCCAGGGCAGCTTGGCGGTGACGGGTTTGTCCGAACTGGCGAGGCCTTGCCTGACGACGTCGGGGCCGAGCAGCAGCGCGATGGCCGCGGGCATGTTGGTGCCGGGCGCCCAGAGCGAGACGGAGGTCAGGTCGTGATCCGTCCGGGCGGCAACCGCTGATGCCACGGCACCGCCCATGCTCCAACCGACAAGCGCCATCCTGTCCTCGTCGACCTCGTTGCCGTCAGCGAGGAAGTCGAGAGCCGCCAGTGCATCCTCGACCTGACCCGTCAGCGTGGTGTCCTCGAACTTGCCGTCGCTTTGGCCGCTGCCGCGAAAGTCGATGCGCAGGCTGGCGATGCCCTTTTGCGCCCACATCCGCGCGGCGCGCTCGAAAATGCCTTCCTTGGCTGCCGGGATCTCCAATTCGTCGCGGCTGCCCGTGAAGCCGTGGAGGAGGAGCACGACCGGAGGATTGGCAACGCCATCCGGCAGGTTGAGCGTACCGATGACCTTCTGGCCGTCCACAGTGAAATCGACGGTCTTTTCGGCTGCACGGACGCCCATGGTGGCGGCCATCAGGGCCGCTGCGGCGACAAGGCACGACGTGGGACGTGGCATGAGATCTCCTCCCGATAGCCCCAAGGAGAATGGGTAACACAGCCATTGGCCCATGCAAGCCATCGCCGCTTGCGCCGCATGCAGAGAAAGGCCTATCGCCTCCTTCCATTCCCGGCTTAAAATGGTCGCATCACGCCAAACGCATCGGAACACGTAATGAACATAGAAAAAAAGGCGGCTGCCTCCACCTTCGTGTGGAACGATCCCTTCCTGCTGGATGACCAGCTGGAGGAGGACGAGCGGCTGATCCGCGACGCGGCGGCGGCGTTTGCCGCCGACAAGCTGCTGCCGCGCGTGGAGCAGGCCTATCTCGAGGAAAAGACCGACCCGGAGATCTTCCGCGAAATGGGCGCTGCCGGCCTGCTCGGCGTGACCATTCCGGAGGAATATGGCGGCGTCGGCGCCGGCTATGTCTCCTATGGCTTGGTCGCCCGGGAGGTCGAACGCATTGATAGCGGCTATCGCTCGATGATGAGCGTGCAATCGTCGCTGGTGATGTATCCGATCCATGCCTATGGCTCGGAAGAGCAGCGCAAGAAGTACCTGCCCAAGCTGGCCTCGGGCGAGTGGATCGGCTGCTTCGGGCTGACCGAGCCGGATGCCGGCTCCGACCCGGGCGGCATGAAGACGAAGGCCGAGAAGATTG
>Ga0180218_1001732_pt1 | contig 12637 bp, 11 predicted proteins | sample eDN3rd37CKraftBY_FD_151334 | JGI IMG/M metagenome (GOLD analysis project Ga0180218, IMG submission 151334) | Enriched backyard soil microbial communities from Emeryville, California, USA - eDNA 3rd pass 37_C Kraft BY (version 2) (version 2) | ecosystem: Environmental > Terrestrial > Soil >... | reverse complement strand
CATAGGGTGGCGAGCGCGCGGCCACTATCCCGGCGTCGTGACCGCGGATCAACTACCTCGCAGGTCATCGCGGCGCACCGCTCCAGGCCGCGTGCAGCCGCAGCTCCGGCGCCGAGACCATTGCGAAAACGGCCCAGGAAACCCTATCCAAGCTGGGGAGAATGCTGTTTACTGCGATCGCCGGCTCAGATGCCGGTCGAGCGGATGCCCTCCGCTGGCCGCTCGCAGCAGCAAGGAAAAAGGCGGAGGAGGTCGAGGCGTCGGACGAACCGACCCCGACAGCGGCATCAGCGCCGCAGGAAACGCCATGCAGGTCCGTCGATCGACGCGTTTCGGGATTCGTTCTCCTCTCTGCCTTCCGGCAGCGGGGATCCTTCGCGCGCGCCCTGCCCATGGCGAAACCATAGGGAGGAATACGCAATGCCAAGGAAGAGGATCTCACGCCGTCGATTCATAGCCGGAACTGCCGCAAGCGCAGTGGCCATTTCGGCCCCTTATGTCAGCACGTCCTACGCCGCCGGAAAGCTGTCCCTGGGTATGTGGGACCATTGGGTGCCAGGCGGCAACAAGGTCATGGACGAGATCGCCCAGGAATGGGCGCAGAAGGAAAAAGTCGATCTCACGATCGATTACCTCAGCACGCAGGGCAACAAGCTCCTCCTGACCATTGCCGCCGAGGCGCAGGCGAAGGCCGGGCACGATGTCATGGATTTTTCGGCATGGGAGCCGGCGCAGTACGCCCGTCAGCTCGAGCCGGTCGACGATGTCATGAAGGAGATCCTCGCCACGAATGGCGAGATTTCCGAGGCGATGGAATACATCGGCACATGGACGGGCTCTTGGAATGTCGTGCCGTCGACGCGGGGATCTTTGATCCTGCCGCCTTGCACACGCATCGACTATTTCAAGGAATTTGCGGGCATTGACGTTCAGGCGATGTATCCCGCTGGCAAGGATCCGACATCAGAAGCGGAGAAATGGACCTGGGACACTTTCCTCACCGCCGCCGAGAAGTGCCACAAGGCGGGCCACGCGTTCGGCTTGCCGCTCGGCGCCACGACCGACAGCCTCGACTGGGTAGGCACGCTGTTCTCGGCATTCGGCGCCGCTCTGGTCGACGCGAAGGGCAACGCGACAGTGAAAACTGCCGAGGTTCGCCAGGTGCTCGAGTATGCCAAGCGCCTTTACGCGCTCCTGCCGCCGGATGTGGCGTCGTGGGACAACGCTTCGAACAACAAGTGGCTGATCTCGGGCAGAGGCGCGCTGATTTTCAATCCACCAAGTACGTGGGTCGTGGCCAAGCGCGATGCGCCTGAGGTTGCCGAGAAGCTTTGGACCCATGCCATGCCGAAGGGGCCAAAGGGGCGCTTTGCACCGCTGCTGGCGCGCTACCAGGGTCTGTGGAACTTCTCGAAGAACAAGTCCGCAGCGAAGAGCCTGATGGTGCACATGAACCAGCCCGAGAACATTCGCAAGCTGGTGGCCGGCGCAGCGGGCTACGACATCCCGCCCTATCAGAAGCTTCTGGACTACAAGGTCTGGGACGCTCAGGGGCCGCCCCCGGGAACGCTTTCGCACTATCCCAACCGGGGGGATCAGCGGAACGTCATGCCTTGCGCACCGGCGCCGCCACAGATCGCGTCGCAAATTTATACCAACGCGGTCATGCCGAAGCTCATTGTGCGCATCGGGCGTGGCGAGAGCATCGATAAGGCGCTCGATTGGGCCGGGAACGAGATCGAGGGCTTCAGGCGGCAGTAGTACTGGGAATGCCCGAAATTTGGGGTGGCGGAATGCCATAGGGCGTGCCTAATATGCCTCTGACATACTAAGTCATCCGGGAGCCGCTAAGCGGCTCCCGCAAAAACAAAGAAATCAACCACGTCGGAGGAAACGTTTATGACCAAGAAGACAATGACTCGTCGGCGCTTCGTCGCTACGGGTGCGGCTGCCGCTGGCGGCGTTATTGCGGCGCCCTACGTCAGCTCGGCGCAGTCTGCCGGTACGTTGAGGGTCGGTTTTTGGGATCACTGGGTCCCGGGCGCCAACAAGGCCCTTGAAAGCGTGGTGAAGGCCTGGGGCGAGAAGGAGAAGGTGAACGTCGAGATCGACTTCATCACCTCGCAGGGCAACAAAATTCTTCTGACGATCGCCGCTGAGGCCCAGGCCAAGTCCGGCCACGACATCCTCTCGATGCCGACGTGGCAGCCGGCGCGTCATGCCGATCTTCTCGAACCTGTTGACGATATCATGGGAGATCTCGTCAAGCAGAACGGCGCAGTCAACGCCACCGTCGAGTATCTCGGCAAGATCAAGGGCAAGTGGGTCGGCGTGCCATCGACGGCTGGCAGCCAGATCAAAGGTCCGGCTTCGCGCATCGACCTACTGAAGAAAGAAGCCGGCGTCGACATTCTCGCCATGTACCCTGCCGGCGCCGCGCCGAAGGCTGATGGCTGGAACATGGAGACGTATCTGAAAGCGGCAAAGGCCTGCAACAAGGCCGGACACGCTTTCGGCATCGGTCTCGGCACCACATCCGACTCCGTGGATACCGCCGGCGCTTTCTTCAATTCCTACGGCGCCGTGCTCGTCGATGAGAAGGAAAACATCACCGTCAAGACGGACAAGGTCCGCGCGGTGATGGAGTACATGAAGGAACTCGTGTCCGAGCTGCCAGCCGATGCGCCGTCGTGGGATGACGCCTCGAACAACAAGTGGCTCGTCTCGGGGCGCGGCGCTTCGATCATGAACCCGCCGTCCGCATGGGCCGTGGCGACGCGTGATGCGCCGGAGATCGGCAAGGAGATCTGGCACCACGGTATGCCGGTCGGGCCTGCCGGACGCCACGCGCCGTTCCTGCCGTACTTCTGGGGGCTCTGGAGCTTCTCGAAGAACAAGTCGGCGGCGAAGTCACTCCTCAGGGCGATGTCGACGGAAGCGGCAGCGCAGAGCATGGTCGAGGCGAGCAAGGGCTATGACATTCCTGCTTATGCCAATTTCTCGACCTTCAAGACCTGGGCCGAGATCGGGCCACCGAAGGGCACGCTCTACCACTATCCTAACCCGCACAATCATCAGGTTCTCTCGATCGCCGCGGCACCGAGCCCGCATCGCATCGCGGAGCAGATCTATACGCAGGGCCTGATGACAAAGATGATCGTCCGCTATCATCGCGGCGAGAAGCTCGATGCCGTGCTCTCATATGCCGAGAGCGAGCTCGAAGGCTTCATGCGGACCTGACGGCCGACGGCCTCCGCTGTCTTCCCGCTCGCGCGGGAAGGCGGCGGGAGGCCTGCCGTAAAGGGTTCATGTCATGTCGAGCCGATTAGAAGCTACGACGACGATCGTTCCCTCACCGGGCACGCGCGCCGTCGATGCGTCGTCGAATGCCGGTACTTATGTCCATCCAAGAGGTCGATAGATGGTCGACGCAACGATAAAGCAGGACGGAGCAGCGCTCCGCGCCGACCGGCGCAGCTCGCTGCGAAAGGCCTTTCAGCGGAAATCAACGATCGCGTTTTTCATGACGCTTCCGCTCATCCTGCTCATTGCGGTTCTCGTCATATATCCCGCGCTCTATGCCATTCACTTGGCGACACTGAACAAGTCGATGCAGAAGTTCGTCGGCTTCTCGAACTTCACATTCCTGTTCAAGCGCGAAACGTTCTGGATGGTCGTCTGGCAGAGCTGCATATTCGCGCTCACCGCGGTCTTCTTCAAAGCCATCATCGGTTTCTTCGTTGCGCACTTCGTGCACAACATTCCCGATAAAGGTCAGCGCAAGTGGCGCGGCATGCTGCTCATCCCGTGGGTCATCCCGCCGGCGATGAGCACGCTTGCCTGGCTCTGGCTCTTCGATCCGTCCTACTCGGCGTTCAACTGGATACTGGAGCACCTCGGCATCAACGGCATCCCGTGGCTTGGGGATGCCTACTGGGCCCGCTTTTGTGTGATCCTCGTGAACGTGTGGATCGGCGCGCCGTTCTTCATGATCATGTATCTTGCGTCCTTGAAGTCGGTACCGGAGCAGCTCTACGAGGCTGCCAAGATCGATGGAGCGAACTGGTGGCAGACCATGCGCTTCGTCACGCTGCCGATGATGCGCAACATCATCATGATCACCGCGCTCTTCTCGACGATTGTTACATTTGCGAACTTCGACATCGTGCGGGTTCTGACACGCGGTGATCCGCTTGATCAGACGCACGTATTCGCGACCTGGGCTTTCCGCCTTGGCATCGAGGGCGGCGATATCCCGCTCGGCGCGTCGGTCTCGCTGTTCATGGTGCCCATACTCACCGTAGGTGCCATCTTCATTCTGCGCGACATCGTCAAGCGGGGTAACGAGGCATGACGGCTACCGCGACAACTTCCGCGCCGTCGGCGGCCAAGCCCCGCTACGGCAGCATGAGCCGGGACCGCAAGTGGGCAATGCGCTGGTCGTATTTCTTCCTGATCTTGTTCGTGATCTTCTTCCTCACGCCGCCGCTCTACATGCTGATCACGTCCTTGAAGACCAGCCAGGAAATCTCGGCGATCACGAACCCGTGGTGGGTCTTCGATCCCACGCTCTCCAACTACAAGGAGCTGCTCGGCTCCAGCACGTTCCTTACGTTCTTCAGGAACTCGGCCATCGTTTCGGTCTCGGTGGTCATCATTACGATGCTCATCAGCGTACCGGCGGCGTTTGCGCTCTCGCGCATGCGTTTCTGGGGATCGGCCACGCTCGCGACAGGCGTGTTCCTCACGTACCTCATCCCGGAGACGCTGCTCTTCATCCCGCTGTTCAAAATGATGGCCGTGTTCAACGAGTACACGGGGATCGAGCTGATCAATCGCTGGTGGGTGCTGCTGATCCTCTATCCGACACTGACGGTGCCATTCTGCACCTGGATCATGATCGGCTATTTCGCATCGATCCCGAAGGAGCTTGACGAGGCGGCGCTGATCGACGGCGCATCGTGGACGCAGACGCTCACCAGGATCTTCATTCCCGTGGCTCTGCCAGGCCTGATCGCCGCGACGATCTTCGCCTTCACGGTGAGCTGGGCGCAGTTTCTCTACCCGCTTGCCTTCACGACGTCCGAGAGCCAGCTCGTGCTGCCTGTCGGCATCATAACGACGCTCATCAAGGGCGACGTCTTCAACTGGGGACAGATCATGACGGGCGCGCTGCTCGGCGCGGCACCGCCGCTGATCATCTACGCGTTCCTGATGGACTACTACATTGCCGGCCTCACGGCCGGGGCGACAAAGGGCTGAGGGCGAGAAGCGATGGCAGAAGTACACATCAGGAAAGTCGTCAAGAAGTACGACGAGGTGGTTGCCGTTCGCGGTATCGACCTGGATATCCGCGATCATGAGTTCGTGGTGCTGGTCGGCCCTTCGGGGTGCGGCAAGACCACGACGCTGCGCATGATCGCCGGCCTCGAGGACATCACGGACGGGGAGATCGCGATCGGCGGCGACGTCGTCAACGACGTTCCCCCGAAGGACCGCGACATTGCGATGGTGTTCCAGAACTATGCGCTCTATCCGCATATGACGGTGCACGAGAACATGTCGTTCGGCCTTCGATTGAAGAAGTTCCCGAAGGACGAGATCAACCGGCGCGTCGACGAGGCGGCTCGCATCCTCGACATTTCCGAGCTGCTCGACCGCAAGCCGAAGCAGCTGTCGGGCGGGCAGCGCCAGCGTGTCGCCATGGGGCGCGCGATCGTGCGTAATCCGAAGGTCTTCCTGTTCGACGAGCCGCTCTCGAACCTCGATGCCAAGCTGCGCGTGCAGATGCGCATCGAGATCAAGAAAGTCCACCAGAAGGTTCGCACGACGACCGTGTACGTGACGCACGATCAGGTCGAGGCCATGACGCTCGCCGACCGTGTCGTCGTCATGAACCATGGCGTGATCGAGCAGGTCGGGACGCCGACCGAGCTTTATCACCATCCACGGACGCGGTTCGTCGCCGGCTTCATCGGCTCGCCTGCAATGAACTTCATTCCCGTGAACCTGCAAGAGACCGGTGGCCAGCTCTCGCTGCGTGTGAACGATGCGCTCACTTTGCCGATACCGGCCGCACGCGCCAGCAAGTATGCCCAACACAAGGGCAACGGCTCGCTGCTGCTGGGTATTCGTCCGGAGCATCTGACGGATGCGCGGGCGCAGCTCGAGCCGGGTGTCGTCTCGTTCGACGCAAACCTCGACGTGACTGAACCCATGGGTATGGAGACGCTCGTCTACTTCCCGATCAACGGGGAGACGGTGTGCGGGCGCGTGAACCCGACGGCCGATGCGAAGGAGGGCGCGCCGCTCAAGATGGCGGCCGATCTCAACAACATGCACCTCATCGATCCGAAGAGCGGCCTCGTGCTCTGAGGCAAGAGGGCAGGCAGAGAACTCGCGGCGCTTTTCGGAGCGTCGCGAGTTTTTCTTTCGGTCGCTACTCTCGCGCTGACGGCGCGCCCGGCGGCAAGGCGCGCGCAGTCTCCGGTGCGTTGGGAAGGAATGCCCCGCTTTCGTCCTTGAGCGCCACGCCGGTGAGGCGCCGCACGAAGGCCTCACGCATGAGCCACGCGGCTTTGAAAGCGGCTTCCTCCACGCTCATGCCGGCGCCGTGAATATTCGACAGACAGTTGCGTTCGCCATCGGTGCGGCCCGGCTCGGGCGAGAACGTGAGGTACATGCCGAGGCTGTCGGGCGAGGAAAGTCCGGGCCGCTCACCGATCATCACGAGCGCGAGGCGGGCGCCGAGCAGGGCGCCGATCTCATCCCCGATCGCAACGCGTCCCTGGGTCGCGATGACGATCGGCGCTAACGACCAGCCGTTTTGACGGATGAGAGGAAGAAGGGCGTCGGTCATCGCGATTGCGTGCGTGTGGACGGCGCGTGCGGAAAGGCCGTCGGCGATCACGACTGCGATGTCGACACCGCCGGTCGCGCGCCGCGCGGCGACGGCATCGCGGCTCACCGCATCAAGGCGGCGGCCGAGGTCGGGCCGCAACAGATAGGAGTGCCGCGAGACCGCGCGACTCGAGGCGATCACATGCACAAGACCGAGACTCGTGAGCCCGGCCGCGATCTCTGCCGCATCGAGCGGCGCGTGCACGGCGTCGCGCGCCTGCGCATGAGCGAGCGCGAACTTCATGGATGCGCGCGTCGGCAGCCCCGATCCGGTCCTGCCGAGCGCGATACGCGCCGGGGTGAGCTCGGTGAGGCGGCGCCAGATATCATCCGAGGCGTCGTCGGGGATCATTGTGCGATCTCCGCCAGGGGGCCGAGAAGCCGGAGTGCCTGACCGGGTGCAATAAGGCGGCCGCCGGCCGTCGTTATGCCTTGCGCGGCGAGCCAGGCCTCGAACTCGGGCGCGCGTTTGAGGCCGAGGACGTCACGGATGTAGAGCTGGTCGTGGAAGGATGTCGACTGGTAGTTGAGCATCACGTCATCCGCGCCCGGTATGCCCATGATGTAGCTGACGCCTGCCGCACCGAGCAGCGTCAGGAGCGTGTCCATGTCGTCCTGGTCCGCTTCGGCGTGGTTCGTGTAACAGATGTCGCAGCCGAGCGGCACGCCCATGAGCTTGCCGCAGAAATGATCCTCGAGGCCGGCGCGAATGATCTGCTTGCCGTCGTAGAGATATTCGGGGCCGATAAAACCCACGACCGTGTTGACGAGCAGCGGCTCGAAGGCGCGGCAGACCGCGTAGGCGCGCGCTTCGAGCGTCTGCTGGTCGACATCGTGATGCGCGCCTGCGGAGAGCGCCGATCCCTGACCGGTCTCGAAGTACATCACATTCTCGCCGAGCGTGCCGCGTTTGAGCGAGCGTCCGGCGTCCAGTCCTTGGCGCAGGATGGCAAGGTCGATCCCGAAGGACTTGTTTGCCGCCTCGGTGCCAGCCACCGATTGGAAGACGAGATCGACAGGCGCGCCGCGATTGATGAGCTCGATCGACGACGTGACGTGCGTCAGAACGCATCCCTGTGTCGGGATGGCGAGGCGTGAGATGAGCTCGTCGAGCAGCTTCAGCAGGTCGGCGAGCACCTGCATGTTGTCCGATGCCGGGTTGATGCCGATCACGGCATCGCCGCAGCCATAGGCAAGCCCATCGGCAATGGACGCAGCGATGCCGCGCGGATCGTCGGTCGGATGATTGGGCTGAAGCCTGACAGCCATCGTCCCTGGGAGCCCGATGGTATTGCGAAAGCGCGTCGCCACGCGGCACCGGCGCGCGACCGCAATCAGATCCTGATTGCGCATGAGCTTGCTGACGGCGGCGGCCATCTCGGGCGTCACTCCCGGCGCGAGGTGCGCGAGGCGCGCGGGAGTCGCCTGCTCGGACAGGAGCCAGTCGCGGAAGCTGCCGACGGTGAGATGTGCGATCGTCTTGAAGGCGCTTCCATCATGCGTGTCCATGATGAGACGGGTGACCTCGTCTTCTTCGTAGGGCACGACAGGCTCATTGAGAAACGTCGTCATCGGCACATCGGCGAGCGCCATGCGTGCGGCCACGCTTTCTTCCGCGCTTGACGCGGCAAGACCGGCGAGTTGATCGCCGGAGCGTATGGGCGTTGCCTTGGCAAGCAGCGTTCTGAGATCATCGAACACGTAGACGCGCGTGCCAACGATGTGACGGTAACTCATGGACTGTGGCTCTTCCCGATGAGGCGCCGCTCCCTGGCCCGCCCGCAGTTTTCCATGAATCGCGGAAATCGCAATACGACGGGCTGAATCCGCGCGCCGGATATTTCCGCGGGCGTGCCCTAAGATCTGTCAATTCTTGGGCTCTATCCCCGGCCCATCGGGGCAACGTGGCAGCCCGCCGGGCTTCGGCGATTGGCATGGGCATGTCTCCCCCAATCCGGTGATGGCGCTCGCTGGCTGCCACCCCATTTTGTGCCGCGGACGGGGAGAGCAGCCGTCCCGAGAGGCGAGCCCGGCCAGAAGGTCAGGGCTCAGCCTACATGCAAGCCGCGCCCGGCTCGGAAGAAAGTCAGGGCGCGGTTTGCCTTTCCCGACAAGGTTGAAGGGCCCGGGGCCTGCCTTGCCGGCAATTCATCTGGAAATCGAACAGCAACTGGCGCCGCGCAGCCACGCAATGGAGTTTTGAGGAATGGCTATGGCCACAAGCAAGCCCTCGTACGGTGTCTCGACGGTCTCGGTACTCATGGCATTGAGCATCATGGTTGTCATGGCGATCCATCTTGCCGCGCCAGCTCATGCGAGGACGGGCGACGACACGGCAAAGCCCCGACCGCGGGATTCGGCGCGCGGCGTTCAGGTCGCAAGTCTCGGCGACGTCGGTAGCGAGGCGGCGGCGCGCCATCGCGATGACCTGTCGCGGGGCGCGGCATTCTGGAGGGCCTCGCCCGGATGTCTGAACCCGAAGCTCCGTGGCATTGTCGGCAAAGTGGCCAAGAGGTTCGGCCCAGTGATGGTCAACTCCACCTGCCGCAGCGCTCGGCGCAATGCTGCCGTGGGGGGCGCGCACCGCTCCTATCACATCGGCGGCCATGCCGTTGACTTCAGCGTCAAAGGCAACGCGCGGGCCGTACACGCCTTTCTCAGGGACCAGAAGTCGGTCGGCGGCCTGAAGTTCTACGGCAGCCATTTCCACATAGACACCGGCCCGCGGCGCACATGGTGACGCGGCGCAGGTACAGGCCTCAGGCCGCTGCAGACGAACTGTCGTTCAGGGCCGCGAGCAGCTCGTCGCCGCTGAACGGCTTTTGAAGAAAATGGATGTCGTTGCTGATCGCGTTCGGCGGCAGGGCCAGACCGCTCATGACAATGACGCGCAGCTTGCTTTTCAAGAGCCACTGGATCAGTCCGACAGCCTCTTCGCCATCGAGATTGAGGTCGACCAGCGCGAGGTTGGGGCTCCGCGCCTTCGTCAGGTGCTCGGCCTCGACCGACGTAGCAGCCGGCCCGACAACTTCGACACCGAGGTCGGTCAGCGCGGACGCCAGTGCCTGTGCTGCCGGGCGGTGATCCTCGACAACAAGCGCGCGGAGGCCTTGGAGCGATCCCTCACTGGTATCCTTCGAGTTCAGTGGTGACATATGAAACTCGCGTTGCGCCCGCCCGCTGATGGCTCCGGCGACGATGAGAGCGCAATAAAGGGCGCGTCTCGTTAAAGGGCGCGTCTCGTTTCTCCGCATGTGTACGCACCAATGTGACGGCCTCATAACACGAGATCGGATCCCGCGATCGTCTGCTCAACTTGTCGCAGCGCGCGACATGATGTCCGCCACGAGCGCATGCGCGGCCCCCCATCGCGTGAGCGTCAACATCATAGAATTTCAGGCACGATCGCGGCGCGCGGATGCCATGTGCGGGCGGTGGGTGAACGCGGGCGTGCGAATTGGCCGCACTTTGCAAATCGTGCAATTATCGGCGCGCATCGATGATTGAAGAGCATTCACGAAGAGCGCCGGTGCCTTTTTGCGGCGCCTCTTCCGAACGATGGATGATACGCGCAATGCCCTGGGAGCCCCGGTCTTGAATGGATTTGGGTGGGATGATCTGCGGTTCTTTCTCGCGGTCGCGCGCGAGGGGACGCTCACGGGCGCCGCGCGTCGCCTGCGCACTGATCACACGACCGTCGGGCGCCGCATACGTGGTCTCGAAGAGAGCCTCGTTGCGAAGCTGTTCGACCGGCATACGACGGGCTACACGCTGACACCGCTCGGAGACGCGCTGCTGCAGCACGCGGAGCGCATGGAAGCGGTCGCGATCTCGGCGCAAGCCATCATCGAAGAGATCAATCGCCCGATGTCGGGCTTGGTGCGCATAGGCGCGACGGACGGTTTTGGCACGTACTTCATCGCGCCGCGCCTCGGCAAACTCAGCAACCTACATCCGAGCCTCGAGATCCAGCTTCTCGCCATGCCGCGGATTTTCAGCCTGTCGCGGCGGGAGGCCGACCTGTCGATCGGATTGGCGCAACCCGCGGAGGGACGCCTTTATTCACGCAAGCTCATGGACTATGAGCTCGGTGTCTATGCTTCGACCGAGTATCTCAGTCGCAGCAGGAAGATCGAGAAGGTCGAGGACCTGCGCACGCATCCCTTCGTCAGCTACATCGACGAACTGATCTATGCCAAGGAGCTCAACTATATCCCGCGGGTGGACCCGTCGATCCGGCCGACGCTCAAGAGCTCGAATCCGATTGCGCAGCTCAAGGCCATTGTGAGCGGCTTCGGCCTCGGCGTTCTGCCCTGCTTCATGGCCGATCCCGAGCCCCAGCTCCGGCGCGTGCTGACCGACAAGGTTATTTTGCAGAACACCTTCTGGCTGATCACGCACGCGGACCTGCGCCGGCTCTCCCGCGTGCGGACGGTCGCCGATTTCATCTACCGCGAGGTCAATGCCGAGCGCGCGCTGTTTCTGCCGTCGACGCCATAGAGATCAGGCCCGCTTGCGGACGTCGCTTCGCACGCCGCACTGAAGCGCGTGGCTCAGCGGCTTGATGTCGAGAAGGTGGGCAACGTCCTTCGCCGCGGCAATGACGGCCATCGGGTCCAGCCCTGTTTCGATGCCCATCTCGTGCAGCATGGTCACGATGTCCTCGGTCGGGAGGTTGCCGACCGAAGCAACCGTTTCGGGCATGACGATGCCGCCACCAATGCCGCACACCGATCCTTCGATCCAACGTGCGCCGGCATCGAGCGCCGCGACGACATTCGCAGTGCCGAAGCCTGCGAGATTGTGGACGTGAAAGCCGAACTCGCAGTCCCTGAAGTCTCCGACGAGCCGAGCAAACAGACCGTTGACGTGGCGCGGGTCTTCCATGCCGACGGAGCCGGCAAGATAGAAGCGTCGAATGCCCGCATTTCGGAGCTGTGCAATGACGCCGGCGACTTTGTCCTGCGGTATGGTGCCTTCGTATGGGCACCACATGGACATGCCGACGGCCATGACGAAGCGGCGCCCGGCCTTGTCGCTGATGCGGAAAGCCTCGCTCGCCTGGGATATGGCTTCGTCGAGGCTCATGTTCTGGTTCTTGCGCAGGTAGGCCTCGCTGACGGTGAGGAGGCCCAGGATTTCATCGACCTTCGCCGCCACCGCGCGATCGGCGCCGCGTGCATTGGGTGCGAGCCCGCGATAGATCGTGCCGGCGCGACGTTTAATGCGTGCGCAAACGTCCTCGGCGTCGCGGAGATGGGGAATGGCGCGCGGATGTGCGAAGGCTGTGACCTCGATAACCGGAAAGCCGACATCCGACAGCCGATCGATCATCGCGACCTTGGTGTCGGTGTCGACCCAGCGGGGAAAGCTCTGCAGACCGTCGCGCGGCGCTACCTCGACGACATCGACGCGATCGGGAAATGAAAGCATGGCAGCGCTCTCCCCTACGAGCGATCGTCGCGCGCCGAGGCGAGATCGATGCCCGCGGACTCGAGCTCATCGGGCGAGAAGCCGAGCATATCGACGAGGATCTCGCGATTGTGCTGTCCGAGGCGTGGGCCGGCGCTGCGGATCTCACCCGGGGTGCGCGAGAATTTGCCGACGACGTCCTGCATGCGCAGAGAGCCGAGCTCCTCGTCCTCGACGGGCACGATATTCTCGCGCGCCTGGATGTGCGGATCGGCGAAGATCTGCGCGATATCGTTCACCGGCGAGATGGCGGCGTCGAACTTGA
>Ga0180218_1001731_pt1 | contig 12640 bp, 14 predicted proteins | sample eDN3rd37CKraftBY_FD_151334 | JGI IMG/M metagenome (GOLD analysis project Ga0180218, IMG submission 151334) | Enriched backyard soil microbial communities from Emeryville, California, USA - eDNA 3rd pass 37_C Kraft BY (version 2) (version 2) | ecosystem: Environmental > Terrestrial > Soil >... | reverse complement strand
TGCCGCTCACAAGGCGGCCGATGCCTTGGCCAACGAAAATTCGGGGATGGCGGACCTTGTTCACGAAGCGGCCGACGGGTTGCACCGTGCTTCGGAGAATCTTCGCACCCGCGATGTCGGAGATATCTACCGATCGGTGAACGATTTCGCGAGGCAGCAGCCGCTCACCTTCCTGGCTTGTTCTTTTGCGGCAGGCGTTCTGCTGTCCCGATTTCTCAAGAGCTCGAGCAGCGAAGGTCGCCAGCATCCGGAGGAGCATCAGTATCATCCATCGCCGAACCTGTAGCGGAGTAACAGAAGATGGACACGGTTACGAGAAGACGACTGCCCGACGTGGTTGGCGACGTGTTTGCCAGCGGGACATCGCTGTTCCGCAGCGAGGTAAGGCTCGCCCGCGCGGAGGTCAGCGAGAAGATCACGCAGGCCATGCGCGGCGTCATCATGGCGTTGTTCGGCGCGGTGCTGATGATTCCGGCGCTGGTGATTTTGCTGACCGCGCTTGTGGCCGCGCTGGCTGACAGAGGCCTGGATGCCGCCCTCGCTGCAGCAATCGTCGGCGGGGGTGCGTTCCTGGTTGGCCTCATCCTTCTCGTCGTTGGGGTCAATCGACTGACGACGGACAATCTGACGCCACGAGCCACGATCGATCAACTGCGCAGCGATGCCGCAATGGCACGAGATCAGGTGAAGACATGACCGACAATAACGTTTCGCAAGCCGAACGGGAAGCAGACGCTGCGCGCGCGCAGCTCGAACAATCTCTCGATCAGCTGCGCGCCAGTCTGAGACCGGGGCATCTCTTCGACCAAACGATGGATTACGCGCGCAACAGCGGGGGCGCTGATTTCGCACGGAATCTGGGGCGGCAGATGCGCGATAATCCGCTTCCGATTGCCCTCATCGGAGCAGGAATCGCGTGGCTGATGCTCGCGCCGCGAAATGCTGCGGGCGTTAATGGCGACATCGAATCCCGCTTCCGCTCGGCAGCGAATCATTTTGGCGAAGATGACTCGGACGCGCCCGGGCAATCCTTCGCGAGCCAGGCGTCAGATCTGGCGGAGCAGGCCGGCGACGCACTTGCATCCGCGCGCGACCGGGCGGCTGCGACCGCGCGCAGTGCAACGGAAGGGGCTTCAGAGGCGACGCGCCGGATGTCGACCTCTGCAGCTCAGGCGGGCGACAGCCTTCGGCGAGGCATGCACGACGCGAGAGGCCAGGCAGCATCCGCCGGCCGCAAGCTCAAGGACGGCGTGACGACGATCATGGACGAACAGCCGCTCGTGCTCGGGGCGGTCGGGCTGGCGCTCGGCGCGGTGATCGCGGCTGCGCTTCCGACAACCCGCGTCGAAAACAAAATCGCGGGAACGTTCAGCGACGACATGAAAGACGAGCTGAAAGACGCAGCGTCGGATGTTGCAGGCCGTGCGGCAAACGTTGTTGATCGTGTTTTCGACAGCGCCTATCGGGAGGGCGAAGCTGCAGCGCGCGACGAGGGATTGCTGTCCTCGCCGCGTGACACCGACAGCAGGGACAAAGAGCGTCAGGATTCCGAACAAGCGATGGCAACAGGCTCCGGCGCTTAAGACGACGTCTTCATCAGAACGAAGTCCTCACAAAGAAAGAGGCCCCGGTCTTGCGACCGGGGCCTCCATTCGGCGAGGGGCGGTGCCGGGTATACGCCCCGCCGCACGACTCTCGAGCGGCTTACATGTTGTAGGCGCGCTCGCCTTGTTCGGTGAGATCGAGACCCTCGCGCTCCTTCTCGACGGAGACGCGGAGGCCGACGATGATGTTGATCACGAACAGGATGATCGCAGTGCCGACGCCCGACCACACGATGGTGAGCAGGACGCCCTTGGTTTGCGCGATCATCTGAGTGGCAAACTCGTATTCCGCGACCTTGCCGGTGGTGTAGTCGAAGATGCCCGAACCACCGAGCGCCGGGTTGACGAGGATGCCGGTGCCGAGGGCGCCAACGATTCCGCCGACGGCATGGACGCCGAACACGTCGAGCGAGTCGTCGTATCCGAACATGTGCTTCACGGCCGAGCAGAAGAACAGGCAGACCACGCCGGCAACGAGGCCGAGCACGATCGCGCCCATCGGGCCGGAGAAGCCGGCGGCCGGCGTGATCGCGACGAGGCCTGCGATGGCGCCCGTCACGATGCCCAGCAGCGACGCCTTGCCCTTGATCATCCACTCAACGAACATCCAGGACAGTGCCGCGCCGGCCGTGGCAACGAAGGTGTTGAGCACAGCGACTGCGGCCGAGCCGGTGGCTTCGAGGTTGGAGCCGGCATTGAAGCCGAACCAGCCGACCCAGAGCAGCGAGCCGCCGATCATGGTCATGACCAGCGAGTGGGGCGGCATCAGTTCCTTGCCGTAGCCGGTACGCTTGCCAATCATGATGGCGGCGACGAGACCCGCGATGCCGGCGTTGATGTGCACCACCGTGCCGCCTGCGAAGTCGATCGCGCCCCACAGGAAGATCTTGCCACCGTCAGCGAGCACTTCGTCGAGTGCGGCCTGCGCCTTGGCCTTGGCCGCATCGTCGGTGGCTGCAGCGAGCGCCTTTGCAGCGGCGTCAACAGCATCCGGGCCCGCCCAGTACCACACCATGTGCGCCATCGGATAATAGACGAACAGCGCCCAGACTGGCAGGAACAGAACCACCGCGGCGAACTTCATGCGTTCCGCGAAAGCGCCGACGATCAGCGCCGGCGTAATGGCGGCGAAGGTCAGCTGGAAGGAGATGAAGGCATATTCCGACACCGCCTTGCCGACGGTGAAGGTGCCGCCCATCGAATCGGTATTCACGCCCGACAGGAAGGCCTTGGAGAAGCCGCCGATGAAGGCAGAACCGCCGGTGAAGGCGAGGCTGTAGCCGACCACGACCCAGAGGATCGCGCAGATGCAGACGCTGTAGAAGACCTGCATCAGCACCGACAGCATGTTCTTGGCGCGCACCATGCCGCCGTAGAACAGTGCGAGGCCGGGGACGGTCATCAAGAGAACGAGGATCGCCGATACCATCAGCCAGGCGTTATCGCCCTTGTCGATGGTCGGCTCGGCGGCGAATGCCGCAGAGGCCGCCAGCATGGGCACGGCGGCGAGGGCGGCGGTCAGACCGGCCCGGGTTGCAAACTTGAACGACATATTGAGAGCTCCTGTCCGAATCGTTCGCTTAGAGGGCGGAGGCGTCTGTTTCGCCGGTGCGGATACGCACCGCGTTCTCCAGATTGATGACGAAGATCTTGCCGTCACCGATCTGGCCGGTCTTGGCCGCGCCGGAGATGGCTTCGATGACCTTGTCGACCTGGTTGGAAGCGACTGCGACCTCGATCTTGAGCTTCGGCAGGAAGCTCACGGCATATTCGGTGCCGCGGTAGATTTCAGTGTGTCCCTTCTGACGCCCGTAACCCTTGACCTCGGTGACGGTCATGCCGTGCACCCCGATCGCGGTCAGGGCGTCGCGGACCTCGTCGAGCTTGAATGGCTTGATAACGGCCATGACGATTTTCATTTGGTTCGATCCCCGTTGGCCCGAAGCGTCGGTTTCGCTTCGGGCTGTATCACTCAGGTGCCGGCACGCTGGTTGTGCCTCGCAGGTCGGCCCCCGGCGCGTAGGGAATCAAACCCCGTGCCACTTCGTCGCAAATTCTGTAACGGACTGATTTGATGGGTGATTTCCTCCCGCTAGGGCGGCGGGCGGAGGCGACTCCGGGTGCAGCGCACAAACCGACGCCACAACTGCCTAGTAAACAGTCAGAGTGCCTGCGTGTGAGTCGGTAGAAATACAAAACCCGGCCGAAGCCGGGCTTTGAGAGGTAATTTGCTAAGCGCGGGGGGCAGGGTCCCGCGATCGCAAAGGCTAACCGAACCGGAAGCCGTCGAGCGGTTGACCGTGCTTCTGGGCGAGCCGGTATTCGAGCATCAGCAGCCGGTCCTGCCCCCAGAACAATTCGCCCTCATAGATGTAGGTCGGTGCGCCGAACACGCCGAGGCGAATGGCTTCCTCGGTGTTGCGCTCGTATTCGGCCTTCACCGCCTCCTCCTCGGTCGCCGCGAGCAACGCCTTGCCGTCGAAGCCGTTCTCGTCGGCGATCGCGACCAGCGTCGCGTGATCGGCGATGTTGCGATCCTCCACCCAGACCGCGCGCAGCACGGCGTTGGTCAACCGGCTCCAGTCGAGACCGCGCTGCATCGCTGCGATCACGAGATAGCAGGCGCGGCGGTCCGCAACCGGATGATAGGCGGGCTCGAGATTGCAGGGACGCTGAAGGATCTCGCTCCAGCGCTTCAGCTCGAGATGGCGATAGACCTGACGTTGCTGGGCGCGTTGCTTGAGCGGCAGTCCGCCCGAGACAGACCAGACCTTGAGAAGGTCCATCGGCTTGTGCCGGATCGTCAGGTTGAAACGCTCCGCGAGTTTTTCAAAGCGTTGATGACCGAGATAGGTCCACGGCGACGACATCGCGTCGTAATAGTCGATGAAAGTGTCCGGCATGATCCGTCAGCTTGTCTGAAAAGCGATGTCGCGGCGGGCTGATCCCGCCGCGACTTCATGTGAAGATCAGTTCGTGCCGATCTTGATATTGGCCGCCTTGACGATCGGCCACCACTTTTCGATCTCCGCCTTCTGATGCGCGGCGAGCGCTTGTGGCGTCTGCTGCTCCACCGGCGGAATCACCTGGCCGAGCGCTTCGAGCTTCGCGCGGACAGCGGGATCTGCGAGCGCATCCTTCACCGCGGCATTCAGCTTTGCGACGACCTCCTTCGGAGTGCCTTTCGGCGCCCAGAGACCGAACCAGATCGATACATGCAGCTTGGGAAGTCCGGCTTCATCGACGGTCGGAATGTCGGGCGCGGACGGCAACCGCTTGTCGGATGTCACGGCGTATGCGCGGATCTTGCCTTCCTTCACATGCGGCAGCGCATTCGAGACGTGATCGAACATGAAGTCGATGTTGCCGGCGAGCAGGTCCTGCAATGCGGGCGCGGCGCCACGATACGGGACGTAGTTGAGCTTCACGCCCGCGAGTTTCTCGAAATAGACACCGGCGACATGCGCGGCGCTGCCGGCGCCGATGCTGCCGACCGCCGCCTTGTCCTGATTGGCCTTGGTCCAGGCGACGAATTCCTTGAGGTCCTTCGCCGGCACGCTGTTCTTCGAAACAAGGAGCATCGGATAGCTGGTGAGCAAGGCCACCGGTTCGAAGTCGCTGAGCAGATCGAACAGCAGCGGATAAACCGCGCCGTTGATGACGTGCGTGCTCCAGTGACCGAAGCTGAGCGTGTAACCATCGCCCGGCGCCTTGGCGACACGCCCGACGCCGATCGTGCCCGCCGCACCGGTGACGTTTTCGACGAGGACCGGTTGCCCGAGGCTCTGATGCATACGCTCACCGAGCGTGCGGATCAGTGCGTCGGTGGGACCGCCGGCTGAAAATGGCACCACGACGGTGACCGGGCGGCTGGGGAAATCCTGTGCCCGGGACCCGGGTGTAGCGGCGAGAAGCACGACAGCTGCCAGCGCAGCGCCGGAGAACAGGCGAGTCATGACCATCCCTTTCAAGCGCCGCGATAGCGGCGGCCAGCGTGATTAATAGGGATGTAGAATGTTCTTTCCCAAACCGGCAATAGATGGCGAAAAAAGAGAAACAATTTCTATCGCGCGCCGCAGAGGAAATCGTTCATTCCGCTTCGCTCGCGATCGCCAGCATCCTGTTCCTAAGCGCTTGCGTTTGCGCCGCTCGTTCCCGCGCGGGCGGGAGGGATATTCGTGGTGTCAGGCTTCGCGCGTATGCGGCGACGAGCGGATCGAGCTCTTTTCGACGTGCGTCAGAGCGCGTCGTTGTCGGTCTCGCCGGTGCGGATGCGCAAGGCGCGATCGATTGGCGTTACGAAGATCTTTCCATCGCCGATCTGGCCGGTCTTCGCCGACTGCGAAACCACGTCGATGACTTTCTCGACCCGGTCGGTCGGCACCGCGATTTCGAGCCGGATCTTCGGCAGGAAATTCACGGCATATTCGGCGCCGCGATAGATTTCCGTATGGCCCTTCTGGCGGCCGTAGCCTTTGACCTCGGTGACGGTCATGCCGTGAATTCCGACCGAGGTCAGCGCGTCGCGTACCTCGTCCAGCTTGAACGGTTTGATGATCGCAATGACCAGTTTCATGGAAGCGAACCTCTGTCTTGCCGGCGTTCGAATGGGTTCGCCCGCCGGCGCTGCGGCCCGCCCGGCGCAGGCCCGGCCGCTTCAATCGGGCAGGTTATCGGCAAGCCGCGAAAAGATTAAGCGGAGAATGGCCCGGTTTTGGGTTTTCCGCGGCCGGAGCGCGGCGGCTAGGCCTCCGGCCGCTTGAGCCGGACCAGTCCTTCCTGCGCGACCGTCGCGACCAGCGTGCCGTCACGTTTGAAGATCAGTCCCTGCGACAGGCCGCGCGAGCCATGAAGGTTCGGTGACGTCTGCGAATAGAGGAGCCATTCGTCGGCCCGGAACGGCCGGTGGATCCAGAGCGCGTGATCGAGGCTCGCACCCATGAAGTCCTTCTCGAACAGCGTGCGGCCGAGCGGCACGAGAGCCGTGTCGAGCAGCGTCATGTCGGAGGCGTAGGCGAGCACGCATTGATGAATCGCCGGATCGTCCGGCAAACGGTCGGTCGCCCTGATCCAGACATTGAATGCGCCGTCGGCCGGCTTGCGTCCAAGATAACGTCCGTAGTCGACCGGGCGCAGTTCGATCGGCCGTTCACGCTTGTAATAGCGCTGCACCTGCTCCGGCAGCGTCGGCAGGATATCGCGCAGCGTCGCGGCTTCATCCGGCAGCGCCTCCGGCGGCGGCACATTTGGCATGGTGGCCTGGTTGTTCAGTCCCTCCTCGTTGTTATGGAAGGACGCGATCATGATGAAGATCGGCCGGCCGTGCTGGATCGCCTTCACGCTGCGGGTCGTGAAACTCCTGCCATCGCGCGTGCGCTCGACTTCGTAGACGATCGGCACCTTGGGATCGCCCGCGAGCACGAAATAGGCGTGCAGGGAATGCGCGGAGATGCCTTCGACCGTGCGGGTCGCCGCCACCAGCGCCTGACCGATCACCTGACCGCCGAACACTCGCGGCCAGCCGTTCTGCGGCGAGCGGCCGCGGAACAGGTTGACCTCGAGCGGTTCGAGGTTGAGGACATCAAGAAGAGCCGAAACGGCACCGGACATGAAAAAGCTCGTTCACTGTGTCGATATTCCGCGGCCGTCCGAAGCGGGCGCTAGGTCGCATTGCGGACTGCCGTGAGGTACACAGAGGCGCGGAGCGGGCGGCGCAAGTCAAGGCGCGATAAGGCCGGGCAGCAATGACCGAAATGGGTAGAAAAATCGACATACTGATCGCGGGCGGCGGATTTGCCGGGCTGGCGCTGGCGATCGCGCTCCGCCAGGGTTCGGATCGGGCGTTGTCCGTCGCGCTGGCCGATCCGGCGCTGGACCGGGCCGCAGGCGATCCGCGCGCTTCGGCAATCGCGGCTGCGGCACGGCGGCTGTTCGAGACCATCGGCGTGTGGCCGGCCATCGAAGCCGGAGCGCAGCCGATCCTCGACATGGTGGTGACCGATTCGCGCGTCGATAACGCGATGCGTCCGACCTTCCTGACATTCGACGGCGAGATCGCGCCCGGTGAACCGTTCGCGCACATGATCGAGAACGGCCCGATGATCGCGGCGCTGCTCGACAAGGCGCGCGCAGAGGGTGTCGCCCTGTATCCGCTTGCAGTCTCGAAACTTCGGCACGAGCCGGGGCGAGTCACGGCGACGCTTTCGGATGGCAGCGAATTGCCGGCGCGTCTTCTCGTGGCAGCGGACGGCGCGCGCTCGGCGATCCGCGAACAGGCCGGCATCGCAAGCTATGGGTGGGATTACGACCAGGCCGGTATCGTGACCACGATCGCCCACGAACGCGATCATAACGGTCGCGCCGAAGAGCATTTCCTGCCTGCCGGTCCGTTCGCAATCCTGCCGTTGAAGGGCAAGCGTTCGTCGATCGTCTGGACCGAGCGCAAGGCAGAGGCCGCGCGCTTCGTCGCGCTGCCGGATGCGGAGTTTCTCGCTGAACTCGAACAGCGCTTCGGTTTGCATCTCGGCGATCTTTCAATCGCAGGTCCGCGCAAGGCGTTTCCGCTCGGGCTCTATGTCGCGCGCAGTTTCATCGCCGAACGCATAGCGCTTGTCGGCGACGCCGCGCATGTCATTCATCCGATTGCCGGGCAGGGTCTCAACATGGGACTGCGCGATGTCGCGGCGCTCGCCGAAGCGGTCATCGATGGCGCGCGGCTGGGGATCGACGTCGGCGCGGTCTCGGTCCTGGAGCGCTATCAGCGCTGGCGCCGTTTCGACACCATGGCGATGGGCGTTGCAACCGACAGCCTGAACCGCCTGTTCTCCAACAACTCCGATGTGCTTCGGCTTGTGCGCGACATGGGTCTCGGCGTCGTCGACCGGCTGCCGAACCTGAAGGAGTTCTTCATCCGGGAAGCGGCCGGCCTGACCGGCGACGTGCCGAAACTTCTAAAGGGCGAAGCGCTTTAGCGGGCGACCGACCGAATGAACGCGACCAGCGACGGCATGAGTGCGGGATCGAGCGGCGCCGACGGGTTGCTGTAGAGCGCGGTATTGCCCTCGCGATCCGCGGGCGAGACCTTCAGCGTGTGATTGGCTTCAGGTAGCTCCAGCGTCTGCACATCTTTTCGTGCTGCGCGGAGTGCGTCGAAATCCACCGCTGAAACTTGCAGATCGCGGCCAGCATGGACGATCAGCGCCGGTACCTTCGATTGTGCGAGCGCTGCGGCCGGATCGAAATTGCCGATCGATATGAGGAACGGCTGCACCGACGGCCGGAACAGCGCCGCAAGTTGTTGGGGAGGGTTATCGACACGTTTGCCGGCGACGAGCGAGTCTATGATCGCGTTGGCGCTTGCGTCGAGATCCGGCGGCAGCTGTCCCTTGAGCTGGCCGCGCAGCACCGTGAGATAAGTGCGTCCCGGCGTGGTGAGCAGCATCAGGCCTGCGACCTGCACGCGCGCCGCGGCCGCGAGTGCGATCATCCCGCCTTCGCTGTGCCCGGCGATCAGGACCGACGACACATCCGGCCGCGCGGCGAGACTTTGCACCGCGGCGACCGCGTCGGCGACGAAACTCTCGAACAGCAACTCGTCTTCGCGCGTGACGAGCGCGCGGCTTTCCGCAATGCCGCGCTTGTCGTAGCGCAGCGAGAGGATGCCGCTCTTCGCCAGGCCCGCGGCAAGCAGCTTGTAGCTGTCGGTGAAGAGAGCCGAAGGAGAGCCTGGCCCATTGCCGTTGCGATCGGTCGGACCCGAGCCGGCGAGAATCAGCACTGCGGGGCCGCGCGTATGATTTTGAGGCCTGGCGATCGTGCCCTGCACGCCGCCCACGGACCATGGTTCTTCGATCATCTGTGCGTTTGCCGTATGCGACGCCGCGGCCATGACCAGCCCTGCAAGAAGGCAAGCCGCCAGCGCTAGACGCATCAAAGTCTCCCGACCCTCCGGATCAGCTCAAGGGAATTGACCCGACGTGATCCTGAAATGCCTGACGCTTCTCGATCTCGGCATACCAGCGTTCGAGGTTCGGCATGTTCGGGCGCTCGGGGCAGAGCTGGCGGAAACGATAGGCCATCACGCCGACCGGGATGTCGCCCATCGAGAAGCGATCGCCGGCGACATACGCCGTCCGGCCGAGCTGCGCGTCGAGCATGGCCATTGCGACGGTGGTCTTGCGCTGGGACTCGGCGATCGCCGTCATGTCGCGCTTTTCGGCGGGCGTGCGGATCAGACCCCAGAACGCGTTGAAGATTGCGGGTGCGACGACCGATAGCTGCCAGTCCATCCATTGATTGGCGAGAGCGATCTCCTTCTGGCTGGATGGCTCCAAAGTCCCGGCGCCGTAGATGCGCGCGAGATAGCGCACGATCGCGTTGGATTCCCAGAGGATGAAGTCGCCTTCGACCAGCGTCGGCACGAGGCCGTTCGGATTCATCGCGAGATAGTCGGGCTCCCTGTTCTTGCCGAAGGCGCCGCCGACATCGAGGCGCTCGTGATTGAGGTTCAGTTCGCCCACCGCCCACATCGCCTTCTGCACATTCGACGATGTGTTGCGCCCGTAGATCTTCAGCATGAGATGGATTTCCTGGTGGCTTGATCTGATCGGCACCGTCATGCCCGGCCTTGTGCCGGGCATTCACGTCTTCAGCGGCAGCTCGGGCCATGGCGGCATCGGCCTGCGACGGGGGCGCAAGTCAATCCAGGCGCCGCGCTTCTTCCGCAAGCATGATCGGGATGCCGTCGCGGATCGGATAGGCAAGCTTGGCGCTGCGCGAAATCAGCTCCTGTTTCACCGGATCGTATTCCAGCGCCGCCTTGGTCAGCGGGCAGACCAGAATTTCCAGCAGCTTCGGATCCACCCTGTCGGCGCGGGCCTTGTCGTCGGACATGGTCTTTCTCAGCAAATGACGTGACGTAAGTGTTTGTAGCCCGATTTGGCGGCGATCGCTATCGGACGCGACGGAGCAGCCGCCCGGCGCGAAACGAAATTATTGTAGCGGCGTCTCGCCGTCGGTCCGGTTCTTGGCAAGCTCGATCTCGGTCACGGCAATCAGGATTTCCGCACGCGTCTTCAGGTCCGGAGCTTCCAGCAGCGCCTGCTTCTCCGCAGAACCGTAGGGCGACATCATCGCCAGCGCATTCACCAGCGCCTCGTTCGGGGCATTCTCGATGCCTTCCCAGTCGGCCTTGAGATTATTGGCGGTCAGGAACTCCGAGAGGGCACGAAGCAGCGCCTTGCGGTCGACCTGTTCCTCGCCCTTGCGCGCGACGAAGTCGTCGGCGAACGGAGCATAGGTCACGCGGCACTGGCGATAGAGAGTGCCGACTTCAAGCTCCTCCTCGATCCGGAAGCGCGACACGCCGGTGAGTTGCATCAGATAGCGACCGTCGCCGCTTTCGGCGATCTGGGTGATCCGGCCGACGCAGCCGATCCTGAACAGATTGGGCTTTTCCTCCGGGCCGGGATGCGCGCTGTCCGGCTGGATCATGCCGATCAGGCGATGGCGCGACGCCAGCGCATCGTCGACCATCTCGATATAGCGCGGTTCGAAGATGTTGAGCGGCATCTGGCCGCGCGGCAGCAGCAGGGCGCCCGGCAGCGGAAAGACCGGGATCACCACCGGAAGATCCGCCGGTCCGTGATAGATCGCATTCATGGGCATCGCCGCACTCCGCCCTTAACGCAGTCTCGATCGCTCAAACACATCCCGGTTCGCACGTTTATGCGAACAGGACCGATGACAGACGCTTGCGCCCCTCAAGGGTCGCTTCGTCAGTCGGACCCCAGGCATCGAACAACTGCACGAGCTGCTTGCGGGCGCCATCATCGTTCCATTTGCGATCACGCTTCACGATCTCGATCAACTGCGCGATGGCGCCATTGCGGTCGCCTTTGGCATTCAGCGCGAGCGCGAGATCGAAACGCGCCTGATAATCTTTCGGATCGGCGGCGACCTTGGCCTCGAGATCGCCGACCGGACCAAGATCCTTGGTCTGTTCGCTCAGTTCGATCGCGGCGCGCGCGGCTGCGACCGCGGTGTCGTTGCGCTTCGCTTCGGGAATCATCTCGAGCGTCTTCTTCGCCTGCTCGACATTGCCCGTGCCGACATAGCAGCGGGCGAGCCCGGCCAGCGCCGCGACATTGCTGGAGTCCTGCTGCAGCACCTGCGCATAGAGATCGGCCGCGCCGGCATAGTCCTTTTCGGCCAGAGCCGCATCGGCCGCGGCGAGCGCGTCCTTCTCCTCACCGCCGACGCGATCCTTGATCAGTCGCTCGACGAATTCCGTGATCTGCTTCTCGGGAAGCGCACCGAGGAAGCCGTCGATCGGCTGGCCGTTGACGAAGGCGAGCACGGCCGGGATCGACTGGATACCCATCTGCTGCGCGATCTGCTGGAAGATCGGCGGGTGCTCGTCGATATTCATTTTCACGAGCTTGAGTTTGCCCTTGGCGGCCTTCACCACCTTTTCGAGCACCGGCGTGAGCTGCTTGCAGGGTCCGCACCACGGCGCCCAGAAGTCGACCAGGACCGGGCGGCGCTTGCTCTCCTCGACGACATCCTTGACGAAGGTCTGTGTGGTGGTGTCCGCGATCAAGTCATTCGCGGGCGCGGCGGCCGGCGCCTCGCCAATATTCTGCAGCATTGTCAGCAATCCTTACGGGGTCTGCCTCGGGGTCTTTGACCACCATGTCGAGCTCGAACAGGTCAGCCCATTAAATGGCGAGACAGGGGCCAAATGCAATCCGTTCAGTTCCCGGCGGTGCCGGAGACGGGGCGGATCAGCGGAGTATGCCCGGTCGCGGCCGCGAATGTCAGGAGATGGTCGCGCGCGATCGAGGTTGTCATGGTGTTGACCAGCGGGTGGAAGTTGAGGAGCGGGTGCTCCATCATCGCGGCGTCGAAAACGGGTGTGACGCGGTGGTCCTTGTCGTTAATCAGGGAAAAAGGGGTCACCGAGCCGGGCTCGACACCCAGCGTCTCGCGTAGCAGATCGGCTGACCCGAAGGACAACCGCCCGGAACCAATAATGC
>Ga0180218_1001730_pt1 | contig 12642 bp, 10 predicted proteins | sample eDN3rd37CKraftBY_FD_151334 | JGI IMG/M metagenome (GOLD analysis project Ga0180218, IMG submission 151334) | Enriched backyard soil microbial communities from Emeryville, California, USA - eDNA 3rd pass 37_C Kraft BY (version 2) (version 2) | ecosystem: Environmental > Terrestrial > Soil >... | reverse complement strand
ACCGGAAGTGCCTTTCTGACCGTGGGCTGATCGAAGTGTGGTAACTCCAATCATCCCAGCTCAAAGGGCACTTTCCTTATATCAACACCCTCCGACCAGGCGATTCATCGGTGGATCGAGGCTAAGTCGCTGCCATGTGGAGGCACGGTCGCGGGGCGGGCGCTGTGGCGTCCTGGGTCGGCCGCCGCGCCGGACGCGGCGGGCATCTCGTCGTTGTCCATGGGTCTGCCTCGCTGGTAAGGGATGCTCGGGGTTGGTATGTCGAGCCTGGCACGGCCGCAGAGATGCTCAGCGCACCAATTTCGCGGTGACGGGGCAATTTTGGTGCGCGGGGGGCGTCGGCGTGGGCTTTACCATCGAATCGTGGGTGACTATGCGCAAACGCTCGTCGACATCGACATCGACGATGACATCGCGGTGCGGATGAGGGACCGGGTGATCACCTGGCTGGTCGAACGGGGCATCATCGCAGCCGAACTCACTGACTGTGTACTGGGCTCCCCGGAGGGTGGGTACGCGCCGGGGCAGAACTATGGCCAGGCCGTCGGCTACGAGTCGGCGGCGATTCCCCGCTATAGGACCAACGGAATGATGATCGAGGCCGGCCGCCGCGGCTACTGGGGCGGGGATTTGGAGGCGGTGATCTGTCCCCGCTGCACCCACCGCGAGTCGCTGGAACCGATCGATGAGGGCCGGTGGCACACGGATTTCAGCGCGGCGATCGATCAGTGGTGCGCCGGCGGCGACGGCCTGGTGCGCTGCGTCGGCTGCGGTATGTCAATCGGTCTCAACGATTGGGATTGGGGCTATCCGTGGGCGTTTTCGGCTCTGGGCATCACGTTCTGGAACTGGGATGATCTCTCGGAAACATTTATTGCCGAGCTGAGCGAGTTCCTCGGCGAGCACCGCCTGATTTACTGCCATTACAAACTGTGACCGCCACACCAGCGCCTCCCGGCGTGGAATTCACCGGCGCCGCCACGGTCGAACCTTTGACAGCCCCGGCGATTTCGTGATCGCCGCTCTGGTACTGGCGACAGCGTGGGTGTTGGTGATTGTGCTCAGGCGCCGCTCGGTTCGATCGGACCTTCGCCGCCGGGCGCACACGATCGCCGCTTTGGTCCAGGAGTCGGCGGCCTTCGCGGCCCGCTGGACGGGGCAGCGGTTTGCGCAGGCACCGGTGGGCGAGCTCGCCGCCGAGCATGCCCGCAACGGCAGGCTGCTGGCGCTGCTTGATCGCCACCACGCGTCGGCCACGGACCCCGCCGAGCGGCAGCAGGCCATCGAGCAGATCGCGGCGGTGCAGCGGTGGTGGATGGTGCTGCCGCCGTGCCCGCCCGATGTCACCTCGCAGCCGCCGGTCCCCGGTTCCACGGGCCCTCGGCGTGCACCGTCGCGGCCGGTCGCCAGCACGTCTGCGTTGAACGGGTTTCCGCTGGGGGAGCTGGTGGTGCTGTTCGGCGGCCAGCCAGACCGCGTCCGCGATGTGTCCTTGCTTGTGTAGTACCGGCCCGCCACACACGTATCTGCTATTCGTAATATGTCGTCCGCCAGGAGAGGGACTACCCGGGCACTTGAGTCCAGTTAGTGGGACACCATCGAGTTTGGGCCCCGTTGACGAGCACACCAGTCAGTCGTCCTGACGGAGCAGCAGTGACAGTTCCCACCGCACGAAATCGAGGCCAGTCACGACTCGCGGATCATCCGGATCCAAACCCTCATTGGCCAGCGCCCATCGTTCCTCAGCGTCCATAACCTGGTCGACGCGCACTACCGAGACAACCGGTTCCCGCCAAGAGACAGAGCAGCCCCGCCTCGGGCCGACATCATTTCACTGGTGTTGCCTCAACCGTATCCACTTCGTTGGCCCACTCTGCTGGGTACATTTCCAGATTATCCATGACGGCGATGGTGTCGTTGAGAGCCTTGATGATTCGTTGGTAGTGGTCGAGGTCTGCGCTTGTGAGCGTTCGTCCCTTGCGCTGCTCCAGCCATTTCTGCGCGGGCTTGTATGCGCCGATCTCGAATGTCCACACGGCTTCTGGGACACCGCCGAAGTACTGGGTGTCGTTGATCCACACCCGATCTCCTTCGAGCTGGTAGCGGGTGACAGTGTCGGTCCCTGCGATCGGGTAGCTGGTGATGAAGTCGTCGACGGCGGGATCGGTCAAAAGGTGGAGCTGGCGCAGCTGGGCGCCGGCGTCGCGGAAGGTGGCGAATTCGTCGTCGTCGGCGGCGATGGGTATGTGAGGAAAATCGTCTTTGAGCAGTTCGAGGAACTTCCGGCGGTAGGTGGGTGAGTGCATCACGCCGTAGATGTAATCGAAGATGTCTTCGTCGCTGACTTCTGCACTGAGGTTGGCTGTGAGCTGCTTGGCTTTGTCGCGGTGTATGTTTGAGGTACATGCGCCGTCCTCGTGATAGAGATAGAGCGGCGCGATGGTTTCACTGCCTTTGTTGTCAGATTTGATGTAGCCATCGGAGATGATGCTGTCCGTGATGAAGAAGTACTGGGCGGACTTTCCCTCGGGCATTTGGCGGCGGTAGACCAGGGCCACGTTGTGTCCGCGGGTCATATGTGTCATGACGTCCATCCGATGCCAATCGACCATGGCTTTGGTGTAGTAAACGTAGCGAGTGTCGAAGGGGCGGTAGCCCAGTTGCTGAATGTTGGCGGGGATGTCGTCCTGGCGGACAGCGGCTCTCGCCTCACCGAGCTTCCATCCGCGGGTGTCGCCTGGCGGGTATTTTCTGCCGCTCCGGCCGGAGAAAAGCTCGGCCCGTAACTCGTCGTCGGTCCGTGAGGGGTCGGCGAACATCTCAATGCGTTTGCGCAGCACGTCCTCGTCGATGTCGACGACCACCTTGTCGCGGGCAGTCACGATGCTGGAGTTGCTCACGATGAACAGGTCTTTGAGGCTGACACCCTGTTCATAGATCTCTTTGCCTTCATCGTTGGTTTGGGTGAAGCGCATTGACTTCTTATCCAGCACAACGGGGGTCCAGGTGATGTCATCGGCGTCGAGAGTGGCGAATTTGCTTGTGCGGCTGCCAAAGAGGTCGGCGCTATAGACCTCGGCCAAAGTGCCGGCACTGCTGGTGCGGTGTTTGATTGCGAAGATGATCGCTGCGCCCTGCTGAATGTCGAAGACGTTCTCGTCTTTAGTTTCGCCGGGTCCGGACTCTTTGCGCTTGACGTTACCGTGCAGGTCGAGCGCGTAGATCTTGTCGAAGGTTTTGGCCAGATGCCAGCGCACGCCACGGGATGTCTTGTTGTGCAGGTAGCCGTGCGCGGTGATCATCGCGACGATGCCTTCCCCATTGCGGTCGATTACGTCCTCGGCGAAGGCGATGAATTTCAGGTAGTCGTCATGCAGCCAGTGCTTGCGCTCCTGAAGTTTGACCTGACCACCCGGCTCGAATTTGTACTTGGCGACCAGGCTGTTGGCGTAAGGGGTGTCGTTGCTGCTTTGAGCGGCCCAGGGCGGATTGCCGATGACCACCATGACGGGGTGTGCGCTCTTGATGATGCCGGCCTCACGAGATTCTTCGGTGACCGCGTCGGCCAGGCCGAAAGTGAACAGGTCCGGCTGGTGCTTGATGCCCTCCTCGAGTGTGTTGGTGAGATAGACCCGCAGCCGGTCCTTCAGGTCGGTAATGCCGCTCGCCTCCAGGGTCATTCCGAGTTTGAGGTGCGCGATGGTGTAGGGGGCCATCATGTACTCAAAGCCGTTGAGCCGTGGCACCAAGTCGGCGTTGGCATACCCTGGCCACCGGCCCCGCTGGGACTTGCCGAAACCGGCGTAGACGAATTCGATGATCTCGTTGAGGAAGGTCGCCGTGCCCACGGCGGGGTCGAGGATCTGAACCTTGTGTAGCACGAGCTCCTGGCCGACGACGGTTTTCCAGCGGCCGGTGGCACGATCTTTGAAGCGCCGCGATTGGCCGTCGTCAACCTTGTACTTGATGGTTGATGCGTCCGCGAGGCCTTTGCGGATCTGAAATTCGTTGCGCAGCAGCGTGTTGACTTGTCGGACCATGTACCGCACGACAGGGAGTGGGGTGTAGTAGGCGCCCATGGCTTTGCGGAGGTCGGCGTCGTAGGCCTCCAGGAAGTCTTCGTAGAAATGGATGATCGGGTCGCGGTCTTTGCGAGCCTTGGCGCCGTGGAGGTGGCGTTGCACGAGGAGTTTGACGTCGCTGATCCGGAACACCTCGCATAGTTCGTCGACCGCGCGGGCCAGCCGGTCGTCGAAGTTGGGGCCGACGATGTGATCGAAGAAGCTCAGCAGGAAAGGGTTTGTTTTCGGGACCAGTGCGCGGGCCTCGTCCTTGTTAAACGTTTGCGGTGTCGGATCGTTGTATCGGGCCACGAACAGGCCGTAGACAAGGGTTTGGGCGTACATGTCGGCGAACCGGCCGTGGTCGAGGTCGTGGACCAGTGAAGTGCGCATCAGGTTGTAGATCTTGACCAGGTCGTCGCCTGCGTCGGGGTCGTCGGCGAAGTAGGCGCGGATGTCTTCGCGGATCCGGCGGGCTTTGGCACCCATGATTTCGGCGAGACGTTTGCCGCTGGTGATCTTCTGCGGCAGCTGTGCGAGGAATTCGACGATCTCAGTGGCGAGTGCTTCGTAGGCTGCCGCGTGGGGCACGATCTGGCCGTCGACCACCTCGGCGACACGAATCGTCTTGTAGAGCTGCCCGTCGGCATAGAACCGGAACTCCAGTTGATCGGTGAGGATCAGGTTCTGGTAGCCGGCGTAGCGGCGCATCTGTTCGGATTTCTCGACCTGGTCGAGTGGTTTACCGATGTCTTTGGCCTCGACGTAGCCCAGGATGATGTCCTTATTGCTAGCCTTGAGCAAGACGAAATCTGGCGCACCATGGTCGCTTTGCTTGGGGTCGTTGATCGCCTGGACGTCCTCGGCAGCCTCGAAAAGAGCTTGCAGAGATCCGCGGTAGGCGTGTTCACGTGCGTGATCGCTCGCGAAGCGCGATCGCACGTCTGCCACGTAGTCCGACACTGTTGAAACATCCACGAGAGCTGACCATAGCCAGCTCTAGACGCTGACATGGTCCGGAGAGGGAAAGTGTGGCCGATTTAGCGGCGCTACGGGCCACGGCAATGCGCCTGACGGCAGAATCGGTCAGCGGTCATTGTTGTAGTACCCACACAAGTTTTGTGCAGGCGCCGTCGGGTCGGCACCTCGCGGTAATCCGGCCGGGCGGTGCGGCGTCGGTGGCGCTTTCTGGCCGGTCTGAGGTCGAGTTCGAGGTGGTGTGACCCGGTGGGTCACCCCGGTGCTGTATCTGCGACGCTGCGCCGGCGCCACGCAGCGCTGGGAGGCCTTTGACCCTGCGGTCGGGGCAGTGGTGGCGACCCTTTGAGCAGACCGATCCGTGGTGGCGCACCATCGGCACCCAGCGGATGACGTTCGCCGTGGGAAGCGCGGGCCGCCAGCTGGGCTGTGTTCAGGTGCGCCAGCGGGTGCGGTCGCGTTTGGTGCACGCCGGCGAGGCGGTGCTCGACACCGCGGGCCGCCAGGTTGCGCTGGTGGAGCCCCTTGTTCGGGATCCATCGCGGATTTATTCGCCGAACTTTGATTTCACGCTGCCTTGCCCGCGGCCGTTGCCGCCTCCGTTTCCGCAGGTGCTGCTGCTGGCGGGGTTCAGCCACTTTTTCTATGCCCTGTCGTGGCGGTGAGATCCGGTGACGGTTGGCCGCGGGGGGTGGCGGTGGGTCGCTATCATGCGTAGTTACGCCAGCGGGACGGCGTCGTAGTTCCGATGTTGTCTGTCGAAAGGGAAGGCCCCTGCGCGTCGCCGGGATGCCCGAATCATGACGCCACCGTCGCGGGAGGATCGCGAATCGGCGGTCACCGTGCACACCCTGGGTGTGCATTACCGCTGGGTGCTGCCGGCGGTGGTGGAGTCGCAGCTGTTGTTGGCCCACCAGGCTCGCGAGGACATGGTGGCCTTGGAGCTCGAACTCGACCGCGAGTTGAAGACGATCTGGTCGTCGTACCCGGTGGTGGCCGCGGTGGAGGCCGATTTGAGCACCCGCGAGGCCCGGCTGGCCGCCCTGTCGGAGCAGGCGCAGGCACACCGCGCCGAGCACGGGTCTCGGCGCGTCGACGAGACGTTGGCGGCGCAGTTGCGGGACGCGAGGCTGGCGGTGAAGTCCGCCCGCCAGGCACGTCGGGATGCCATCGGCGTGGTCACGGCGCAATCCGAGCCGCAGCGCCGGGCCCTGATGGAGCGCATTGACGCCGAGCGCAAGGCGCTGTATCGCAAGTATTGCGTCGAAAAAGGTTTGTATTGGGGCACGTTCAACGATGTGGCCACCCAGCATCGGGTCGCGGTGCAGCGCGTCAAACGGCAGCGCCGCGAGGGCAGACCCGCCACGCTGCGCCATCACCGGTTCGACGGCACCGGCACGCTGACGGTGCAGATCCAACGTCGCGCCGCCCCGCGCAGCCCGGAGGTGCTGGCGGATCCGTCGGGCCGATACGCGTATTTCGTGGTGCTGCCGTGGATCGATCCGGCTGACTGGGACGCGATGAGTTCGGCGCAGCGCCGCGCCGCCGGGCGGGTCACCGTGCGGTTGCGTGTCGGAAGCCTCGATGGTGAGCCGCAGTGGGTGCAGATTCCGGTGCAGGCGCATCGGTGGCTGCCGTCCGCCGCGGAGATCACCCATGTGCGTCTGACGGTGCGCCGCACCGCCGCGCGGCGCACCGCGCAGGTGTTGGTCACCGCGCACGTTCCCCAGTCCTTCTCACCTGCCGCGGAGCTGCCGGCGATGGCGGTGCATCTGGGCTGGCGCGCCACCGAGGCAGGTGTGCAGGTGGCGTCGTGGCGTAGCACCGCTGCCCTGGCGGTTCCGTCGGAGCTGCAGTCGGTGATGGTGTGTGACCCGGGAGCGATGACCGGTCGAATCATGGTGCCCCGCCGCACCATCGAACGGTTGGGCCACGTGAAGCAGATCGAGGGCCAGCGGGCGCAGGCGCTGGCCGAGATCCGCGAAGAGGTGGCGATCTGGCTTGCCGAGCACGGGCCTGTGCAGTACCAGGACCGCCCGTTGGCCGCCGAACAGGTGCGGCAGTGGCGTTCTGCGGCCCAGTTCGCCGCCCTGGCCAGAGACTGGCGCAACCGCGCCGGTCTCGACCCTCTGGCCGCACGCTTGGAGGCGTGGCGCCGGGTTGATGTGCGGGGGTGGGACAGACAGGCACACGGTCGCCGGCGGGCATTGGGCCACCGCGACGACGTGTACCGCCAGATCGCGGCCGCGGTTACCGCCCAGGTGCGCTGCGTCGTGGTCGACGACATGAATCTGACTGATTTGGCGCGCATTTCACGCGCGGATGCGGCGTTTACGGGTCTTCGTCACAGTGCCGACCGTCGCGTCCTCGCCGCTCCCGGCAAGTTGCGGGATGCGATCACCTCGGCGGCGCGGCGCGCCGGCATTGGATACGAGGCGGTGTCGCCGAAGGGGCTCGGACGCATCCACGCCGACTGTGGCCATGAGAACCCCGCCGATGGCCGCTACGTGTCGGCGGCGGTGCGCTGTGACGGATGCGGGGCGATCTATGAGGTCGACGACTCCACCACGATGCTGATGTTGCGCCAGGCAGGAGCAATGTGAGAAGCGGCCGCGTCTGGCGAATTGCGTTGACACGCTTCTAGTTTCCAGTTCCAGCGGGAGAGGTGAAAGACCGGCCGCGCCTCGTCGCACAGCGCGCGGGACTCCATCGGTGGTATCTGTGGCCGTTCCGGTGGCGGTGCGGCCACTGTGCGGCGACGGCGCCGGTGAACAATCCTGACCGCAACATGCTGCGGCCTACCGGTTGGGGAAGGCAGTGTGCGAGTGGCCGTCGAATGGCCACGGGCCGGAGCATCGTTGAGATGGTCCGGCCCGTGAGCGAGGGGTTGCGCGTTAGCGTTTGCCGGTGATCTTTGCGCCGATGTCGCGGGCGAGGGTGAAGCCCTTACTGCCGTTGTTCGGTGAGCAGACCCGCACGTCGACGATGACGTTGTTGCGCGGGGACATGCCGCGCTGGCAGCTGCGGCCGCTGCCGGACGGGGAATCTCCCGGGAAGATGATCAGCGTCGCGGTGCCGTCGGTGTCACCGGGTGCGGCGGTCTTGACCTTCTGAGTCTGCCCGCCGCCGGAGGCGAGGATGTCGGTGAACTTGCAGTTCTGCCAGGCACCGAATTGCTTGTTGAAGAACGTGGTGGCGTCCGAGTCGCTGTTGAAGGCGATCACCGACTGCATGACTGCGGTGTTGGACGCGTCATCGGTGAGGATTTGTCCGGAGAACCCGGTGATGTCTTCACCTCTGTAGACCGTGTCGATTCCGGGCAGCAGCGCGCCGGCGCAGTTGGTCGGTTGCACGGTCATCCCGCTGAACGGCTGGGTCTGCAGGGCACCGACGGGGCTGAGGTTGGCGTCGAGCCGTTCATTGAGGTCGGAGACCGAGGCGAGCAGCGTGGACAGCGACGCCGGGTCGATGGTGCCGTCGCTACTGGTGGCCGGCGCCTCGGCGGTGGGTGAGGCCGAGGTGGAGCCGGACTTTTTCGATGGCGAGTCCTCGCCGGATTCTGATTTGCTCTTGGTGCCGGAATCCGAAGAGCTGCCGGATTCGGAGTCGTCGGCGTCGTCTGCGTCAGTGCCCGACTTGTCGGAGGCGGTGGCGGTCTCGTCATTTTTGGAGGTGAAGGGCAGGCTGCCGCCGCCGAGCACGAACATCCCGCCCCCGACGAGCAGGATCACCACGGCCAGTGCGCCGAGGATCAGTCCCCACGGTTTTTTGCCTCCGGGCGGGGTGCCGCCGGGGCTGCCGGTGGGGTATCCGGGCGGCGGGTAGTGACCGGGGGGTGCCGGTGGCTGCCAGCTGCCGGGCGCGCCCTGGGGTGCCGGCGGTGGGGTCCATCCGGTGGCGGGCGCCCCGTAGGGGGTTTGCCCGGGTGGGGGGACCGGGCTGGTCGGCGGCGGTGTGGGCGTCCCCCCGCGGGGCGGGACGATGCGGGTGGCTTCGGCGTCGTCGCCGGGCGGCGGGAAGGGCCTGTTGGTGGGCCAGTCGGTGGTCTTGTCCGGATCGGAGTTCGGATCGTAAGTGCTCATCTGGTGTTCAACCCGCCTTTAACTGTTGGGAACTCGGTTGGCAATGGAGGACACAAGTTCGGCTGCCTGGGCACTTCCCCCCGGGCCACAGACTTGGACGTCGATCACGATATTGCGACGTGAGCTTAAGCCGCGCTGACACCCCAGTCCTCGGTAAGCCTTCGACTGGGTGGACACGGTGAGGACACCGTTTGTGGTGGTGGGACTCAGGATGGTGCGCACGAAGGCGTCGGAGCCGTTGTTGCGGATGGTGACCGGCTTGTATTTGCAGTTGCCCCAGCGGCTGGTTTCCAGCGCCACGTACTTCTCGGCGGCCTCGCTGGTGGGGAAGGCCACCACTGCTTGGGTGGCGCTGTCTTGGCCGTCGGGTCCGGGCTCGGTGAAGAATTCCTGGGTGCGGATGGCGAGGTATCCGGACCGTTCGTAGGCCGAGGGCAGGGCTGCGTTGGGGGCGCCGCCGCAGTCGGGCCGGTCGGTGCTCACCCCGACGTAGGGGGTGGGCTCGTCGGCGGTCTTGGTGAGCGGCTGATTGAGGTAGAGCAACGCTTGCAGGGATTCGGCGCTGGCCAGGATGGTCGGCAGGGCGCTGACCGGCACGTTCGCGCCGGCCTGGGTCGTCGGGGAGGCGCCGGGCGCGGAGCGGGTGGGTGTCGATGCCGTCGCGTCGGCGTCGGTGTCGGCCTTCTCGTCGGCGTCGTCGGCGCTGGCTGCACCGTCTTGGTCCTCACCGCGGGGTGCGTCGTCGTCAGCGGCGGTCTTGTCGGCGCTCGCGGTGGTGGTCGAGGCGAAGGGCTTGTCGCTGTGGACCCACCATCCGGCTCCGGCGATGGCCATGGCGCCGATGACGGCGGCCAGCGTGACCGCACCGGTACGGGTGCGGCGGGTGGGGGTACCGGTGGCGGCGGTGGGGTGTGCCCAGGTGGGCGGCGCCGGCGGTGTCCACGGCGTGTTCGGTGGCTGCGAGGGTTGCTGGCCAGGGCCTGCGGGCGGATGCCCGGCGCTGTAGCTCCGGGTTTCCTCGCCGTCGCTGTTGTGGGTCACGGGTTTACCTTCGTCGGAAGCGGCGTTGATCGTGGCCGCTGGATGGGGCGGGGTTAGCTGGCGTTCGCGACGCACTTTGTGTCATGCAATCACGTCCACGTCGTGTCTGCAGCGATCTGCGTCCAGTTTCGCCGTCGGGCGGGCGCGAGGGCACGTGGTGTTGGGGTTATGCGCGGGGGTGGTGCGCGCCCTCGCGGGACTGGGTCGACCGCGAGGGCGCGCGGCAGCACGGCGTTAGCTGTCGGCGGCCTTTTCGACGATGGCCTTGACCACCTCTGCGGCCTGGCCGCGGGCGTTGCGCCCCTGGGCGCAGTACATGGTGTCGATGAAAACGTTGCGGTACGCGGCGATGGCGCGCTCGCACGAAGACTTTCCGCTGCTTGAGGTCTGACCGAGGGTGGCGATGGTGCGGGTGGAATTATCGCTCACGCTGCCCATCTCCCAGCTGTCACCGCCGGCCTCGGTGACGGTCTCGCCGCTGCAGGCGGCCCAGGCATTGGCGGTGGCGGTCATGAACTTCAGGGCATCCTGCTTGGAGTCGAAGGGTACGACAGCCTGGGTCACGCCGAAGACATCCTCACCGCCGCGCGGGACGGCGACCGAACTCATGGATACGTCCTGGATGCCGGTGCCCCGGTAAGAGGCGGCCTGACCGGGCGCGTAGGCCGACAGGCATCGCGACGGGCTGACGGTGTAGCTGGTCGAGAGTCGGTGCACGATTTCGCTTTCGCGCAGTTCGTCTTCGTCGCGGCCGGCGATGTCGGCGACGTCTTCGGCGGTGAGCAGCATGTCGTCGAAGTCGACCTGGGTGGCGCTGCTGGTCCCTGACCAGTTGAACGTCGGAAGGGGTGCGGCGGCTGCGGTTCCGGTGGCACCGCTTAGCGCGATGGCGGCCAGGACGCTGGCGGTGCCGAGGCGCACGACGGTGGAGCGCCGGCTGCTCGGTTCGGCGGTGCGCAGGGTCAGGCGAGCGCCGAGGGTGCGGGTGGTGGTGTCGCTCATGACGTGGCCTTTCAAACAGAAACTGAAGCAGTGCTACGACTATAACCGTCGCGCGCCGCGAAACGCAACACCAAACCGTAGCAATGCGACAGAAACTGGCTAGATGTCGTCTGACCAGTACCGATGTGCGCGGATCGGACGTCTGTCCGTCGCGCAGCGGGCCGGATCGCGGGTTTTCTGGATCGGAACCAACCCACGGTCCGCTACACTTTGATCAACCACCGCGTGAAACTGCAGCGGTGCTGCACTTAACTGACGGTGACGTAAACCTGGGAAGCGAGGCCGGTTCGTGCTCAGCGCATCTTCGCTTCCGTTCGGTGCCGGCGACCTCATCGCCTACATCGACGACCTACGGATCGTGCTGCGCCCGTGGGACGGAGACATCTTCCTGGGCCGCTGCGCCCCGGCACCGGGTGTCGCGATCGATCACCCCGCGGTGTCGCGCCTGCACGCCCGCCTGACCCCGGACCCGGTCTGGCACATTGTCGACTATGAGAGCCGAAACGGGCTCTATTTCAAGGGCATTCGCATTCACGACGCTCGCATCACCGATCACATGGTGGTCCATCTCGGGGCGCCTGACGGGGTCGCTGTGGTATTCCGGTTGGCCGCGCCCCCGCCGGCGGCAAGGGCGATCGCCCGAGTCGGTCGGGCGGTGGTCGAACGCGGCGCTGAGCTCGGGATGTCGCGGCGACAACTGCAGCGGCGCGCCCATGTCGGTACCGCGGTCGTGGAGGGCCTGCTCGATGGCCGTGAGTGGCCGGCGACGCTGGCACGCAAATCCCTCGCCTCGGCGCTGCAGTGGCCGCCGGGCGCGATGACCGCGGTGCGCCGCGGCGCGGCGCCTTCCGAGATCACCGAGCTTATTACCGCTTCCACCCGCCACCATCTGCTGGTGGACTCGGTGGCCATGCAGCTGGAAGTCCTCGCCGCGCAGATCTCGCAGCTGCCCCCAGCAACGGATCCCGGCTTTTCAGAGCTCGCCGCACCGCTGGCTGCCCAACTCCGGGAGCTCGACGCACGCTTGTTAGCTGACGCCTACCGGCCGGGCGCTGAATTCATTGAGGCATTTCGCCGAATCGTCGCGGTGTACTCGCGCAGGGTCTTAGCCATCGCGACTCGAGCATCGGCCCCAAAACCTTGCAAAGTGCAGCACCCTCAACCACAGCACCGCTACGATCACTGCGAACATGAAACGTAGCGGGAACGAGGGGGTCGACCGCGCTTTGCTCGGGGGAATCGCGCTGTGGTGTGCGCGGGGGGATGTACTGCCTGCTGCCTGCACCGGCGGGGGCGGCGATGCATGCCTGCGCCACCCGCAAGCTTTCCCCGATCCGTCGATCCGTCGAAAGGACTCTCAATGAAGAAGTCAAGCCGCCGCGATGTTTGGGGGTGATTCAGGTTGCCAGGTCCGGTTGTCGCGGATGAGGGCGTAGAGAACGTTGGTGCGCCGTCGTGCCAGGCAGATGGTGGCGGGG
>Ga0180218_1001729_pt1 | contig 12651 bp, 12 predicted proteins | sample eDN3rd37CKraftBY_FD_151334 | JGI IMG/M metagenome (GOLD analysis project Ga0180218, IMG submission 151334) | Enriched backyard soil microbial communities from Emeryville, California, USA - eDNA 3rd pass 37_C Kraft BY (version 2) (version 2) | ecosystem: Environmental > Terrestrial > Soil >... | reverse complement strand
CTGCTCGGCCGCTCGCTCGGCGTCAGCCCGGTGCCGCTCGGCATGCCGGAGGTCTATCTCGCGCTCAAGACCGGCACCATCGACGGCCAGGAAAACCCGCTGTCGATCTTCAACGCCGCCAAGCTCTATGAGGTCACCGAGCAGGTCGTGCTGACGACCCACATGGTGCAGCCGGTGTTCTTCAACATCGCCAAGCCAGTCTGGGACAAGCTCACCGCCGAGCAGAAGAAGGTGGTCGAGACCGCGGCGAAGAACGCGCAGAAGCTCAACGATGACAGCCGCCTCAACGACGAGAAGAAGGTGACCGACGCGATCAAGGCCAAGGGCCTGCAGGTCGACGCCATCGACCTCGCGCCGTTCCGCGCGCAGGCCGACAAGACCTATGCCGAGGCGAGCGCCGCCAAGGCCTGGGACCAGGCGCTGATGAAGCGCGTCCTCGACACCAAGTAAGATGTCCGGCGCACCCGCCGCGCACGACGCCGAGACGGGAGGCCCGCCCTCCCGTCTCGCCCGGCTGCACTACGCGGCCGAGCAGGTGTCGAACCTGATGTTCGCGGTGGTGTTCTGCATCTTCGTCTTCAAGATCATCATGCGCTACGTCGGACACGACGAGGCCGCCTGGACCGACGAGGTCTGCGTCATCCTATTCATCTGGATGATCTTCTGGGCCAACGCCTTCGTCGTCGACGACCATCGGCAGATCCGCTTCGATCTCGTCTACCGGCCGATGCCGCCGAAGGTGCAGCGCGCGATGGCGCTCGCCCGCCTCGTGCTGGTCGGCGGCGTGTTCCTGTGGGCGCTGCCGACCTCGATCGGCTACATCATGTTTTTGTGGCGCGAGCGCACGCCGGTGCTCGAATGGCGGCTCGACTATGTCTATGCCTGCTTCGGCCTGTTCGCGGTGATGGTGGTGCTGCGCGCGGCCGTCGGCATCGTGCGGCTCATCGGCCCGCGCTGGCGCGCCGAGCTTTAAGGGAACCGCGATGTCGCTCGGCCTCTGGGTTCTCCTGAGCGTGTTCACCGCCGCGGCCATTCTCGGCGCGCCGCTCGGCCTGTCGATGCTGGTCGCGGGCTTTGCTTATTTGGCCGCCACCCATCAGGACCTCGGTCTCGTCGTCGACCAGACGATGAACGGCCTCTACAATTCCTATCTGCTGATCGCGGTGCCGCTGTTCATCTTCGTCGCCAACGTGATGAGCGCGAGCGGCGTGATCGAGCGGCTGCTGAAGTTCGGCTCGGCGATGGTCGGCCACCTGCCCGGCGGCCTCGCGCATGTGAACATCGTCTCCAACCTGATCTTCTCCGGCATGAGCGGCTCGGCGGTCGCCGACGCCTCCGGCCCGGGCCTGATCCTCGCGCGGATGATGACCAAGAACGGCCGTTATCCGGCGGGCTTCGCCGCCGCCACGTCCATTGCCGGCGCGACCATCGGCCCGCTGATGCCGACCTCGATCCCGATGATCTTCTACGCGCTGATCGCCAACGTCTCGGTCGGCGCCATGCTGGTCGGCGGGCTGATCCCGGCGCTGATGATGGCGGCCGCGCTGATGATCACCGTCGCCATCATCGCGCGGCGGCGCAACTTCCCGCGCGAGGAGGCGCTCTCCTGGAGCGAGGTGCCGGCCGCCTTCAGCCGCGCCATCCTGCCGCTCGCGCTGCCGGGCATCCTGCTCGGCATCATCTACAGCGGCATCGCGACGCCGACCGAGGCGGCCGCCGTCGCCGCCTTCTATGCGCTGTTCCTCGCGCTGGTCGTCTACCGCACGTTGACCCTCGCCAAGCTGCAGCTCGTCATCAGCGAGACGGTGCGCAACACCGCGATGATCACCATCATCATGGCCGGCGCCTTCGTGTTCAATTACGCGGTCGCCAACGAGAACGTGCCGCATCTGATCCGCGACACGTTCCTGGCCTGGAAGCTCACCCCGCTCGTGTTCCTCTGCTGCATCAACGTGCTGATGCTGCTGCTCGCCATCGTGCTCGACGAGGTGACGATCCTGCTCGTCATCGTGCCGCTCCTGGTGCCGGTGGCGCAGAGCCTCGGCATCGACCTCGTGCATTTCGGCATCGTCATCGTGCTCAACATGATGGTCGGCCTGACGCTGCCGCCGCACGGCCTGCTGCTGTTCGTGATGAGCGGGCTGACCGGCACCCCGCTCGGCCAGATCTTCCGGGAGATCCCGCCCTATACGGTGGCGCTGCTGGTGGTGGTCTTCATCGTCACCTTCTTCCCGGACATCGTCCACGTGCTGCCCCGGCTGGCCGGGTTCAAATAGCTCGATAGATACTTGACTCCGTCAAGTAAATGCTTGACGTTGTCAACCATGACGGACCCGGCCACCGGCGGGCGGATCGCCGCGGTGCGGCGCTTCAACCGCTTCTACACGCAGGCGATCGGCGTGCTGCACGAGGGCTGGCTCGACAGCCCGTTCTCGCTGGCGGAAGCCCGCGTGCTCTATGAACTCGCAAGGCTCGGCACCGCGACGGCGACCGACCTGATCGCCGCGCTCGGCCTCGACGCCGGCTACCTGTCGCGCATCCTGCGCGCCTTCGAGAAGCGCGGGCTCGTCTCGCGCAAGCCCTCCCCGAACGACAAGCGGCAGAGCCTCGTCTCGCTCACCGCGCGCGGCCGCAAGGCCTTCGCGCCGCTGGAGCGCAAGACCGTCGACGACATCGCGGCGATGCTGAAGACGATGCCGGAGCGCGACCAGCAAAGGCTGATCGCGGCGATGGACGAGGTGCAGGCGCTGGTCGGCGCGGAGCCAAAGCCGGAAGCGTCCTTCATCCTGCGGCCGCCGCGCCATGGCGACTTCGGCTGGATCGTCGCCGCGCACGGCGAGCTCTATGCGCGCGAATACGGCTGGGGCGAATCCTTCGAAGGCCTGTGCGCCGGCATCGTCGCCGACTACGTCAACAACTACGACCCCCAATGGGAAGCCTGCTGGATCGCCGAGATGAACGGCGAGACTGTCGGCTCGGTGATGCTGGTGAAGGACAAGCCCGGCGAACAGCGCCCGACGGTCGCGCGGCTGCGGCTCCTGCTCGTGCATCCGAAAGCGCGCGGGCTGGGCTTGGGCAAACGGCTCACCGACGAATGCGTCGCCTTCGCCCGCGCCGCCGGCTACCGGCAGGTGACGCTGTGGACCCATTCGGTGCTCGTTGCCGCGCGTCACATCTACCAGCAGGCCGGCTTTACCCTCACCTCCAGCGAGAAGAAGACAAGCTGGGGCCAGGACGTCGTCGCGGAATATTGGGATTTGAAGTTGTAGTTTCGCCTCAACACACTCCGCTCATTCCCGCGCGCTGACATCGGGTCTACCCGATGTCAGTCTTTAGGATGCGCAAGTCGGGTACACCCGACTTGCGACCGGGAATCCAGCGAACAATCGAATGCTGTTGGATTAGTTTCTGGACCCCCGCTTTCGCGGGGGTGAGCGGGTGTATGCCTACCCGTGGACAATCTCTCGAATTCGTGGAGCGCCAGCGCGTTCCTGTCCCGGTCATGATGCTCGCGAGTGAAGATCGCGAGCGTCGGAGCAAATACTGACGAATTGTTTCGGCGTTAGCGTCTGGATTTTTTGACGGCGCGCTTCTTCGGCTTCGGCTGCGCGTGCCGATAGGCCATTTCGAGCGCGGCGCGCGCTTCTGCCGCGGTCAGCTTCGACAGCACGGCGGTGGTCCAGCCCTGCGCGCCCCAGGCGTTCGGCACCGGCGAGAACGCCTGCGGATGCACCGTGCATTTCATCGCCTGCTCGTCGGGCGCGAACTTGAAGTTGACCGACTTCTTGTCCGGCGCGAGCGTGGCGAAAATCCGCGCCGCGCGGAACGCCGTGCGGTCGAAATGCGGCCTCGCCTCGGCGCCGTCGAGCCCGAGCGCCAGCTTGCGGAATTCGGCGGCGCTGACCATGACGTTACGCCGCTAGGCCGTTGCGCCGCGCGCCTTGGCGCGCCGCAGGTGCTCGTCGAGCCGCGGCAGGATCTCGACGAAGTTGCAGGGCCGATAGCGGTAGTCGAGCTGGTGGACGAGGATGTCGTCCCAGGCGTCCTTGCAGGCGCCGGGCGAGCCCGGCAGGCAGAAGATATAGGTCGATTTGGCGACGCCGGCGGTGGCGCGGGTCTGGATCGCGCTGGTGCCGATCTTTCGCTCGCTGACCAAGAGGAACATCGTCGCGAAACCATCCATCTTCTTTTCGAACAGCGGCTCGACGGCCTCCGGCGTCACGTCGCGGCCGGTGAAGCCGGTGCCGCCGGTCGAGATCACCACGTCGATCGTCTTGTCCGCGATCCATTTTTTCACCTGCGCGCGGATCTTGCGCACGTCGTCGGTAACGATCCTGCGGTCGGCCAGCGCGTGGCCGGCCTTCTCCAGCCGCTCGACCAGCGTCGAACCCGACTTGTCATCATCGAGCTTGCGGGTGTCCGACACGGTGAGCACCGCGATCCGCAGCGGGATGAACTGTCTCGTCTCGTCGATGCCGGGCATGATCAATCCTATGTCATTCCGGAGCGCGGGCGAAGCCCGCGAATCCGGAATCCAGACAAGGGTTCAGTGATCGTGTCTGGATTCCGGGTCCGGCGCGCTGGCGCCTGACGGCGACAGCGTGCCGTCCCGGAATGACGCGACGACGGAATTACAGCTCCGACGCCGCGAAAGTGTTGCACGACGACACCTTGCCGGACTGGAAGCCGGTCATGAACCAGCGTTTGCGCTGCTCGGCCGAGCCGTGCGTGAAGGCGTCGGGCACCACGCGCCCCTGCGCCTTCTTCTGCAGCGTGTCGTCGCCGATCGCAGTCGCGGTCTGCAAGGCGGCGTCGATGTCGCCGGGATCGAGGAAGCTCTTGCGCGCTTCCGAGCGGTTCGCCCAGATGCCGGCGAAGCAGTCGGCCTGCAATTCGACGCGAACCTGGATGCGGTTCGCCGCCGCGCGGCTGCCGGCGGTTTGCTGCGCCTGATGCGCCTTGTCGAGAATGCCGAGCGAGTTCTGCACGTGATGGCCGATCTCGTGCGCGATCACATAGGCCTGCGAGAACTTGCAGGCCTTGCCGGTGCAGCCGCGGAAGCGCTGCTCGATCTCGCTGAAGAACGAGGTGTCGAGATAGACCCGGCGGTCGGTCGGACAATAGAACGGCCCCATCGCGGCCTGCGCGAAGCCGCAGCCGCCCTGCACCGCGCCGCGGAACAGCCGCAGCCGCGGCGGCCGGTAGGTCTCTCCGCCCTGCTTGAAGACCTCGGTCCACACATCCTCGGTGTTGCCGAGCACGGCGGCGACGAAGTCGCCGGTCTGGTCGCTCGGCGTGCCGGACTGACGATTCGTCTGCGTCTGCTCGATGCTCGGCCGCGTCGAGTTGTTGATCATCTCCGCGCCGCCGATCAGAATCGACGGATCGATGCCGAGCGCCCAGCCGATCAGGCCGAGCACGACGACGGTGCCGATGCCGAGCCCGCCGCGTCCGCCGCCGATCGGAATCTGGAACCCGCCGCCCGGCCCGCCGCCGAAGCCGCCACCGCTGTCGCGGTCATCCTCGATATTGTCGCTGCGGCGAAAATCATCCCAACGCATTGATGTCGTCCCGTGCTGTTCGCCTCAATCATTGCCGAAGCTTAAACGCCAGTTCAATTGTCACAGATTCAAGGCAACGGAAAAACTATCGCATTCCTGCGGCACTAGGCAGTTTTTGCCGACTAAGTCCTTCATTTCATGAACCTATTTTTTACCTTGGGCGCTCATAGTGCAGGCCTGTCGGTTGTAGGTCCCGCGTCGCCGACCGCGTCGCCTGAGTCAGAGTCCTGAGTCATGGTAGTGTCGCGTCGCGGGGCGCCCTCACGGGCGCCCCGTGGAGTTTCCGAGAGCTCGCATCGTGTCGTCGCCGGCGATTGCGTCGCCGGGATGAACGCCCTGCCGGCCGAATCGGTCGACCTCGTGTTCGCCGATCCTCCCTACAATCTCCAGCTCCAGGGCGATCTGAAACGGCCGGACGACAGCCATGTCGACGCCGTCACCGACCACTGGGACCAGTTCGCCAGCTTCAAGGCCTATGACGAGTTCACGCGGGCATGGCTCGGCGCCTGCCGCCGCGTCCTCAAGCCCGCCGGCACGCTGTGGGTGATCGGCAGCTATCACAACATCTTCCGCGTCGGCACGATCTTGCAGGACATGGGCTTCTGGATCCTGAACGACGTGATCTGGCGCAAGACCAATCCGATGCCGAACTTCCGCGGCCGCCGCTTCACCAATGCGCATGAGACGATGATCTGGGCCGCGCGCGAGCCGAACGCCAAGGGCTACACCTTCAACTACGAGGTGCTGAAAGCCGGCAACGAGGACGTGCAGGTGCGCTCCGACTGGACGCTGCCGCTCTGCACCGGCGAAGAGCGATTGAAGGGCCGGGACGGCAAGAAGCTGCACCCGACCCAGAAGCCGGAGGCGCTGCTCGCCCGCGTCATTCTCTCCAGCTCGCGCGTCGACGACCTGGTGCTCGACCCGTTCTGCGGCACCGGCACCACCGGCGCGGTGGCCAAGCACCTCGGCCGCCGCTTCGTCGGCTTCGAGCGCGAACCCGCCTACATCAAGGCCGCCGAGAAACGCATCGCGGAGGTCAAGCCGCTCGAAGCGCCGACGCTCGCGCCGTTCATGACCGCGCGCGACGCGCCGCGCGTGCCGTTCGCCGCGCTGATCGAGCGCGGCCTGATCAATCCGGGCGCCAGGCTGGTCGACGCCAAGAAGCGGCACATTGCTCTTGTCCGCGCCGATGGCGCGGTCGCGCTCATGCGCGCCAACGGCGCGCCTGCGTCAAATGACAAGGTCGGCTCTATCCATCGCATCGGCGCGGTGGCGCAGGGGCTCGACGCCTGCAATGGCTGGACCTTCTGGCACCTCGAAACGCCGAAGGGCCTGACGCTGATCGACGAGCTGCGCGCCAAGATCCGCGCCGAGATGGCCGACGCCTGAGCCTTGGCGCGCGGCCGTTACTCGCAGCCTTGGCCGCGATTGTCACTCCCCGTCGTTTGTGAGAAAAACCCCGCAAGTACTGCGTGCTGTGGGGGTTTCTTCAATGACTATTCTCGTGGCCGGCGGCGGCATCGGCGGGCTGACCGTTGCCCTGAGCCTGCATCAGATCGGCGTGCCGGTCCGCGTGTTCGAGAGCGTGACGGAGCTGAAGCCGGTCGGTGTCGGCATCAATGTGCTGCCGCACGCCTGCCGTGAACTGATCGATCTCGGCCTTTTGGACCGGCTTGAAGAAACCGGCATCCGCACCAAGGAACTCGCCTACTTCTCCAAGCACGGCAAGCCGATCTGGAGCGAGCCGCGCGGGCTCGATGCCGGTTACAAGTGGCCGCAGATCTCGATCCACCGCGGCACGCTGCATCAGTTGCTGCTCGACGCCGCGCGCGAGCGCATCGGCGGCGACAACATCCTCACCGGTCACCATCTCACCGACTGGACCGAGACGGCGAACGGCGTCACCGCGCGCTTTGCCGGCCGCGACGGCAAGCCCGCCGGCGAGCATCAGGGCACGCTGCTGATCGGCGCCGACGGCATCCACTCCGCGATGCGCGCCCGGCTCTATCCGGAAGAAGGCCCGCCGATCTGGAACGGCCGCATCCTGTGGCGCGGCGTCACCGACGGCGCGCCGTTCCTGTCCGGCCGCACCATGATCATGGCCGGCCACGAGACGCTGAAATTCGTCTGCTATCCGATTGACAATGCCGCAACCGAGCGCGGCAAGCCGGTGATCAACTGGATCGCCGAGCGGCATCTGCCGCCGGACTACCAGTGGCGGCGCGAGGACTACAACCGCGCCGGCAAGCTGGAAGAATTCCTGCCGTGGTTTGCGGACTGGCGCTTCGACTGGCTCGACGTGCCGGGCCTCATCCGCAACGCGCGCTACTGCTTCGAATATCCGCTGGTCGACCGCGACCCGCTGCCGCGCTGGAGCTTCGGCCGCGTCACGCTGTTGGGCGACGCCGCGCATCCGATGTATCCGATCGGCTCCAACGGCGCCTCGCAGGCGATCCTCGATGCCCGCGTGCTGACCCGCGAGATCGCGGCAAAGGGCGAGACGCCGGCGGCGCTCGAAGCCTACGAGGCCGAGCGGCGGCCGGCGACCACGCAGCTCGTGCTGCTCAACCGCGGCAACGGGCCGGAACAGGTGATGCAGCTCGTCGAGGAGCGCGCGCCGAATGGCTACAACACCGTCACCGAGGTGCTGTCGCAGCAGGAGCTGGAAGGCATCGCGGCGAACTACAAGCGCGTCGCCGGTTTCCAGGTCGACGCGCTCAACGCCAAGCCGCCGATCGTGCCGCTGGAGGCGCGGGTGGCGGGCTGAAAAATCCGGCAACCGAACCGTCATCCTGAGGTGCGATCCCGGCAAAGCCGGGAGAGCCTCGAAGGATGAACGGCCGAGCACGGGCCGTCGCCCTTCGAGGCGCGGCTTCGCCGCGCACCTCAGGGTGACGGAAAAAGTCGGCGCTGGCTTCGATTGCGCTGGATCAAGCTCTAAACATCCCCGCGACCGAGCTGGCACAGCACGCGGAACACGCCGACCTCGGTGCCGGGGAATGTCCGCGAAAGCTCCGCCCCGATCGCTTCGGCGTCGTTCTGGTGCAGCGTGTCGATCATCAGGCAGCCGGCGATCTTCTTGTCGCCGCCGCGCAACTGCTCTTCCATCGACACCGGAATGCCCTTCGGATCGAGCGCGATCCAGATCTCGCCGTTGACGACGCGCGCCGGGTCGGCGGCGAGCCGCGCGATCTCGGCTTTCAGCGCGGCCTCGTCCGGCGCCGCGTCGAACCGCACCGTGACGGCATAGGCGCCGCGGAAGCCGGCGTGCCGGTAGACGCGCCGGCACACCGTGCGGTTCATGTTGATAAAGACCTCCGACATGATCGTCCGCGTCATCGGCGTCGGATTGTCGAGGCGCTCGAGATAGGGCTTCGAGGTGAGCGTTGCCGGCGTCTCGGTCAGGTAGAAATTGAAATAGCCGTTGGAGCCGGAGATCGCCTTGTGCCGGCGGCCGAACAGGAAGCCGGGCACCGCGAGGCGTTCGAGCAGATGCTCGCCCTGGAACCAGGTCTCGAAATCCCGTTCGCGGCTGGCGCGGGCGTCGTTCCAGATCGCGAGGATGCCGTGCGCCATCGCCTCAACGTCCGCTAGAGTCGGATGATGCTGTTGCGGACATCGACCAGATGCTGCCGCATCTCGTCGGCCGCTTTGCGCGCATTGCGCGCCCGCAGCGCCGCCAGCACGCGCCGGTGCTGCTTCTGCGTCAGCGTGCGCCGCGCCGGAGTCAGCACCCGCTCCTTCAGCGCCGTCCAGTCGGCCTTGCGGCGGACCGCGTTGATGGCGTCGTAGACGTCGATCAGGAGCTGGTTGCGGCAGGCGCCGACGATCGTCTGGTGAAACAGGCCGTCCCACATCTCGAATTCCGCGACCGTGACCGCCGCCTCGCCGCGCTTCAGGCATTCGGCGATGGCGTCGATCTCCGAGCCGTTCGCCCGCGCCGCCGCGAGCTCCGCGACCTGCGGCTCGACGATCATCCGCACTTCCATGATCTCGGCCGGGCTCGCGTTCTGGATGCGGTGCGCAAGGTCCTTCGGCCGTGGCGCGGCGCGCTCGGTGACGAAGGTGCCGCGGCCGACCTGCCGGACGATGCGGCCGGCCTGCTCCAGCTCCTGGAGCGCGCGGCGGATCGTGTTGCGCGCGACGCCGTAATGCTCCGACAGCTCGCGCTCGGTCGGAATGCGCTCGCCGCTCTTCCAGCCGCCGGTCTCGATCGCGTCGGCGAAGGCCAGCAGCAGGCGGTTTGCAGCGGTTTCTTTGGAGCGGCGCGGCGCCGAGTCGGTGATCATGCGGGCATTCTAGCGGGGGCCAAGGCACCGACAACTAAACCAATTGATCCAAGATAGATCAAGCCGTGACATTACCGGTCAAGCCGCCTTCTTTGCGGATGATGAAATAATATCGCGAAATACTGAAATAAAATAGGTGCCATGACGTGGACGCGGTTGACGCCAATCCGGGCGACTGTCAGCGTATTCGTCAAGATTGGTTCAATTGGATCATAATCTCGTAATCCAACACGGAGGAAGCATCATGACCACCGCCTTCACGCCGGGCGCCAAAAACCACGCCAACCTGGATCCCATGGCGTCGCGGCTCGTGCATGTGAACGACATGCCCTGGGAGCCGATCCGCTATCCGGGCTGCTACGTGAAGACGCTGCTGGTCGACAAGGAAGCCGGCCTGCTCACCGTGCTGCTGAAGATGGACCCGGGCGCCGAGCTGCCGGACCATGAGCACGTCATGCTGGAGCAGACCTACGTGATCGAGGGCAAGCTGGTGGACAAGGACGGCCCGGAGACCGGCCTCACCTGCGGTCCCGGCGAATATGTCTGGCGGCCCGCCGGCAGCCGGCACTCGGCCTGGACGCCCGAGGGCGGCCTGATGATCGCGATCTTCCAGATCCCGAACAAGTTCTACGAGAAGGACGGCCGGCAGGTCGACCTAGTCGGCGACGACTGGGGCCTGAAGTGGGGCGCGGCGCTCAAGCGCGCGTCCTGACCGTCCCGGCGGGCGCCGCCGGCGCGGCGCCTCGCCTGAGGCATCACAACACGAGCGCGATGGGATCGGCCGGATTGACCCGGCCGGTCGACAATCAAGCTCAACCCAAAGGGAGGCTACAATGGCGGATCATGCGGCTGGCATGAAAACGGACCCGGCGCCGCAAGGCGGCGCACTGCTGGGCTGGTACACGGAACTCACGAAAACCGAACGTCGCACGTTCTGGACCTGCTTCGGCGGCTGGGCGCTCGACGCGATGGACGTGCAGCTTTACAGCTTCGTCATCGCGACGCTGACGGCGCTGTGGGGCATCAGCCGCGCCGAGGCCGGCGTGCTGGCAACCGCCACGCTGATGGCCTCCGCGCTCGGCGGCTGGCTGGTCGGCGTGCTCGCCGACCGTTTCGGCCGCGTGCGCATGCTGCAGATCACCATCCTGTGGTTCTCGGTCTTCACCTTCCTGTGCGCCTTCGCCAATTCCTACGAGCAACTGCTGATCTTCCGCTCGCTGCAAGGCTTCGGCTTCGGCGGCGAATGGGCGGCCGGCGCGGTGCTGATCGGCGAGATCATTCGCGACGAGCATCGCGGCAAGGGCAACGGCGTCATGCACTCCGGCTGGGCGGTCGGCTGGGGCATCGCCGCCCTCGCCTATACGGTGCTGTTCAGCGTGCTGCCTGAGGACATCGCCTGGCGCGCGCTGTTTGCGATCGGCATCCTGCCGGCGGGACTGGTGTTCTTCGTCCGCCGCTTTGTCGAGGAGCCGCCGCTGTTCCTGAAGGCGCAGCGCCGCTACGAAGCCGGCGCCGTGCGCCCGAGCTTCCTCGACATCTTCAAGCCGGGGCTGCTGCGCACCACCATCCTCGCCTCGCTGCTCACCGTCGGCACCCAGGGCGGCTACTACGCCATCATGATCTGGCTGCCGACCTATCTGAAGACGACGCGCGGCCTTACGGTGCTCGGCACCGGCGGCTATCTCGCGGTGATCATCGTCTCGTCCTTCATCGGCTACGTGGTCAGCGCCTACCTGACCGACATCCTCGGCCGGCGAAAGAACTTCTTCCTGTTCGCGATCTGCTCGGTGCTGACGGTGCTCGCCTACATGTTCCTGCCGATCAGCACCTCGCTGCTGCTGTTCCTCGGCGCGCCGCTCGGCTTCTTTGCGTCGGGCATCTACAGCGGCATCGGCGCGTTCTTCAACGAGCTGTATCCGACCAGCCTCCGCGGCTCCGGCATCGGCTTCTGCTTCAATATCGGCAGGGCGCTCGGCGCGCTGTTTCCGGCGCTGGTCGGCTATATCAGCGCGACGATGCCGCTCGGCCAGGCGATCGGCGTCTTCACGGTCGGCGCCTACGGGCTGATCATCATCTCCGCTCTGCTGCTGCCCGAAACCAAGGGACGCCCGCTGGCCGATTGATACTCACCATGACGCCGGTGGCCCCGCGCCACCGGCGTCACTTCCTCAATTCGCTCCGAGAGACCCTTCATGAAATTCGCTCGCTTCTCCGCCTCGACGGGAACGCATATCGGCGTCATCGACGACGCTGCGCAGACGGTGACGGCGCTGCCCGGCATCGCCGACATGATGGAGGTGATCGGCAACATCGACGAAATCCGCCGGCGCAAGCCGAACGGCGCGGCGGCGCTGCCCTTGTCGCAAGTGAAGCTGCTGGCGCCGATCCCGCACCCCGCGCGCAACATCTTCTGCGTCGGCAAGAACTATCGCGACCACGCCCGCGAGTTCTCGCGCAGCGGCTACGAGGCCGGCGCGGTCAAGGGCGCGGAAATCGATTCTCACCCGGCGGTCTTTACCAAGCCGGCGAGCAGCGTGGTCGGACCCGACGACGTCGTGCTGCTGCACGAGCACGTCACATCGAGCGTCGACTACGAGGCGGAGCTTGCTTTGGTCATCGGCAAGGCGGGGCGCGATATCCCGGCCGGAGCCGCCTACGACCACATCTTCGGCTACACCATCGTCAACGACGTGACCGCCCGCGACCGCCAGAAGAATCACAAGCAGTGGTTCCTCGGCAAGGCGCTCGACACCTTCTGCCCGATGGGGCCGTGGATCGCGACCGGCGACGCGCTCGACCCG
>Ga0180218_1001728_pt1 | contig 12659 bp, 13 predicted proteins | sample eDN3rd37CKraftBY_FD_151334 | JGI IMG/M metagenome (GOLD analysis project Ga0180218, IMG submission 151334) | Enriched backyard soil microbial communities from Emeryville, California, USA - eDNA 3rd pass 37_C Kraft BY (version 2) (version 2) | ecosystem: Environmental > Terrestrial > Soil >... | reverse complement strand
TGCCTCGGCGAGCTTGCCCTTGAGCCGGCAGCGCGGCGTCAGCACGCAGCAGCCGCCGTCGTCGCGGAAGCATTCGACCAGCGCCTGCCGCTGCTCGAGGCTGCGCACCACCTGGCCGAGGGTGATCTCCTCCGGCGGGCGGGCGAGACGGAAGCCGCCGCCGACGCCGCGTTGCGTGCGCACGAAACCGGCATCCGCCAGGTCGCGGATCACCTTGGTCAGGTGATGGCGGGAAATGCCGAATTCCGCGGCGATTTCGCCGGTCGAGAACGAGCGGTGGCTGTCGGCGGCGAGCCGCATCAGCGCGCGCAGGCCGAAATCGGTGAACTGGGTCAGACGCATGGCCAGCCTTCCAAATCGCTGTTTACAAAGCCGGTTTTAGCGCCTTAAATAGGCATTGGAAATACCTATTTTGCCTCGCGCCAACCGGCACGCCTGAACGGCACCAGGATCGACATGAGCAGCAGCCTCTCGGAGATGGAACAGCGGCGCGCGCGGATGGTGGCGGAGATCGTCGCCCGCACCGGCATCGACGAGCCGATGATCGAACGCGTCGTGCGCGGCTTCTACGCCAAGGTGCGGCAGGACCCGATGATCGGGCCGGTGTTCGAGGCCCGCATCGCGGACTGGGAGCCGCACCTGCAGCGCATGTGCGCGTTCTGGTCGTCGGTCGCGCTGATGTCGGGGCGCTATCACGGCAGCCCGATGGTCAAGCATCTGCCGCTGCCGGTCGACGGCGCGCATTTCGACCGCTGGCTCGCGCTGTTCCGCGAGACCGTGCGGGAGCTGTGCCCGCCGGCGGCGCAGACGCATTTCATCGAACGCGCGGAGCGGATCGCCGAAAGCCTCGAAATGGGCGTCGCCGGCTATCACGGCGTGATGCTGGGCGTCGGCGAGCGCTTCCGCCGGATACAGCCAGGAGACGAGCCATGAGCGAAACCGCGACTACCGCGACCCCCGTCACCGACGCGCCACAGGAGACCGGCGCGCTGATCGATCACATCCTCGCGCGCTACCACGAGACGCATCGCCGCGAACTGCCGGAACTGGTGCGGCTCGCGCGCAAGGTCGAGGCCGTGCATGCGGCACATGACGGCGTGCCGCGCGGCCTCGCCGACCTGCTGCAGAAGATCCTCAGCGAGATCGAGGTGCACATGAAGAAGGAAGAGCTGATCCTGTTCCCGGCGATGCGGCGCCGCGCCGGCGGCGGGCTCGCCGTGCCGATCGCGCAGATGCGCCACGACCACGACGACGAGGACGCGCAGTTGCGCGCCGTCGCGCAGCTCACCGGCGATTTCACGCCACCGCAGGACGCCTGCGGCTCGTGGCGCGCGCTGTATGAAGGCGCGGCGAAGTTCGCCGACGACTTCGCCGAGCACATCCATCTCGAGAACGACGTGCTGTTCCCGCGCTACGAACAGCCCGCCGCGTGACGAACCGCGCTAACGGACCGAGTCCAGGAGACCCGTCATGACCCAGCAGGACCATCGCATCGCCGCCCCCGCGCAGGACGAACAATCCGGCGCCAGTCTCGTCCGCATGCTGGTGGTCGGGCTGGTGCTGATCGTGATCGGCATGTTCGCGGTGGCGCTGATCGTCTGAGACGACGCGCCTGCACGCTAAGCGAACCGCCCCATCCTTCGAGACGCGGCCGATAGAGCGTTTTCAAGCGAAGTGGATACCGGTTCGCGTGAAGAAAACGCGACAAAACAAAAACCTAGAGCCCCGGCTTTGATTCCATCAAAGCCGGAAAGGCTCTAGGCTGTAGTGACGATTTAACGATTTTGGATTCCCAAAGGTCTGCAAATCAGATTCAAGGCTGGCTTTTGGAGGCTGGCGATGGACGGGGAAGTTTTACGCGATGACCAGTGGGAGAAGGTGAAGCCGTTTGTTCCGGGCGGCCGCAAAGGCAAGCGTGGCCCACGCAGTGATGGCCGGCGCTTCTTCGATGCACTGTTATGGATGGCACGGTCGGGAGCGCGGTGGCGCGACCTTCCCGAGAAGTTCGGGCCATATCCCACGGCCAAGCGGCGCTACTACCGCTGGGTCGAGATGGGCGTGCTCGATCGCCTCTTCGAGGCGGTTGCAGCCGATCCCGACCTCGAATGGTTGGCGATCGATGCCACGGTGATCCGCGCTCAGGCCCAGGCCGCCGGGGCACGGCGTAAAAGGGGGGACCTGAAGCCCAGGCTCTGGGGCGCTCCCGCGGCGGCTTCGGCACCAAGCTCCATGCTGTCGTAGATGCGCTCGGCCTGCCGGTCAGGTTCCAGATCGGACCCGGCCAGCAGAACGATATGGCGCCAGCCTGCGGCCTGGTCGTGGGCCTCGCCTCCGGCAAGGTCATCGCCGACCGCGCCTACGATGCCGACAGCCTTCATGACGTGATCCTCGACGAAGGCGGCAAGCCGGTCATCCCACCACGCAGGCATCGAAAGCATCAACACCGCTATGACCGCATCGCGTATCGCCAGCGATGGGGCATCGAGGCATTCTTCTCGAAGCTTAAACAGTGGCGCCGCATCGCCACGCGCTATGACAAGCTCGCCGTCAACTTCCTCGGCTTCGTCAAACTGGCCAGCATCATGCTCTGGCTCAAATGATTAAATCGTCACTACAGCCTAGAGCTCGCCGATCTCGCGGAGAATTTCCTCGGTGTGCTCCCCGAGCAGCGGCGAGGGGCGGCCCGACGATTGCGGCACGCCGTCCATCACGATCGGCGTGCGCACGCCGGGGATCGTGCCTGTCTTCGCCGCCTTGCTCGGCATGTCGATCCGCATGCCGCGGTGGATCACCTGCGGGTCGTCGAACACCTGCGCGATATTGTTGATCGGGCCGGCCGGCACGCCGACCGCCTCGAGCCTGGCGAGCAGGTCGTCGCGCTTCATCGTCTTGGTATAGGCGGTCAGCTCGGGGATGATCTTGTCGCGGTTGGTCAGCCGGCCGACATTGTCCTTGTACGCGGGATTATTGGAAATCTCCGCCGCGCCCAGCACGCCGCACAGCTTGTGGAACTGGCTGTCGTTGCCGCTGGCGATGATCAGATGGCCGTCGGCGGCGGGGAATTCCTGATAGGGCACGATATTGGCGTGGGCGTTGCCGAGCCGGGTCGGGATCTTGCCGGAGACGAGATAGTTCATCGCGTTGTTGGCGAGGATGCCGACGGTGGAGTCGACCAGCGCGGTGTCGACATAGGCGCCCTTGCCGGTGCGCTCGCGCTGCGCCAGCGCGGCGAGGATGCCGACCGTCGAATAGACGCCGGTGAAGATGTCCGACACCGCGCCGCCGACCTTGACCGGCGGGCCGTCCGGCATGCCGGTGATGTCCATCAGCCCGGCCATGCCCTGCGCCATCAGGTCGTAGCCGGCGCGCTTGGCGTAGGGACCGGTCTGGCCGAAGCCGGTCACCGAGCAGTAGATGAGGCGCGGATTCTCCGGCGCCAGGCTCTTGTAGTCGAGGCCGAACTTGGCGAGGCCGCCGACCTTGAAGTTCTCGATCAGGACGTCGGAGCGCGCCGCCAGCTTGCGGATGATGCGCTTGCCTTCGTCGGTGTCGAAGTCGACCTCGATCGACCGTTTGCCGCGGTTGGCGGAATGGAAATAGGCGGAGCCGATCGGCTTGCCGTCCGTGCCTTCGACGAAAGGCGGACCCCAGACGCGGGTATCGTCGCCCGGCCCCTTGCGCTCCACCTTGATGACGTCGGCGCCGAGGTCGGCGAGGATCTGACCGGCCCAGGGCCCGGCCAGGATCCGGGCAAGTTCCAGCACGCGCAGGCCGGCCAACGGCTTCGACATCTTCTAAACTCCTGCTCGGGATTGCATGCGATGGGCCGGTTTATAAAGAGGCCTCGCAGCACATGCCAGAGCGGGATTCCGGCGTTGTGCGGTGCGGTCTGCGGTGCGACTTTTTCGGCGCTTCGCGCTGGCTTGCCCATCGCATGCTGGCTAAAGTGCCCGCGATGCCTGTCGCCGCCGCCACCTGTTGACGGGGGTTCGCGGCCAAGCCGCGCGGGGCATCCCGCCACAAGATGCGGGGCATCCCGCGCTCAAGAAACTGACGAGGAGGAGAACACGATGAAATTCGCAACAATGCTTTTTGCCGGCGCGACGGCGCTGGCGCTGGCAATGCCGGCCCAGGCGCAGGTCACCCTCAAGGCGTCGCACCAGTTTCCGGGCGGCAAGGGCGACCCGCGCGACGAGATGGTGCAGATCATCGCCCGCGAGATGAAAGCCGCCAATGTCGGCGTCGACATCCAGGTCTATCCGGGCGCCTCGCTGTTCAAGGCGAACGACCAGTGGAACGCCATGGTCAACGGCCAGCTCGATATGTCCTCGTTCCCGCTCGACTACGCCTCGGGCAAGGTCCGCGCCTTCGGCGCGACGTTGATGCCGGGCCTGGTGCGCAGTCACGATCGCGCCGCGCGCATGAAGGACTCGCAGTTCATGAAGGACATCAAGGCCCAGATCGAGAAGGCCGGTGTCGTCGTGCTGGCGGACGCCTGGCTCGCCGGCGCGGTCGCTTCCAAGAAGGGCTGCATCCGCAAGCCGGAGGACATCAAGGGCCTCAAGATCCGCTCGGCCGGCCCGACCTTCGCCGCGATGTGGCAGGAAGCCGGCGCCTCGATCGTCTCGATCCCGTCGAACGAGGTCTACAACGCGCTGCAGACCGGCGTCGCCGACGCCACCGACACCTCGACCGGCAGCTTCGTGTCGTTCCGCATCTACGAGCAGGTGAAGTGCATCACCGCGCCGGGCGAGAACACCCTGTGGTTCATGTATGAGCCGGTGCTGATGTCGAAGAAGAGCTTCGACAGGCTCAACAAGAAGCAGCAGGACGCGCTGATGGCGGCCGGCAAGAAGTCGGAAGACTACTTCGCCAAGGAAAGCCGCAACCTCGACGAGAAGATGGTCAAGGCGTTCAAGGACCACAAGGTCGAGGTCGTCACCATGACGCCGGCCGAATATCAGGCCTGGATCGACGTGGCGAAGAAGAGCTCCTACGCCCACTTCGCCAAGGAAGTGAAGGACGGCCAGAAGCTCATCGACGAAGCACTGGCTGTAAAGTAAGCGCAGAGCTCGGATGCGGCCGGCGGGAACCTCTCGCCGGCCGCAGCCTTATCTGATCGCCGCCTGAGGGGCATTGTTTCCATGGAATTCTTCATTCGTGCGGTCACGCGCATCTCGCAGCTTTGCGGCATCATCGCCGCGGCCCTGATCGCGTCCGGCGTTCTGATCGTCTGTCAGATGGTGTTCGTGCGCTACGTGCTCAACGAGAACACGATCTGGCAGACCGACTTCACCACCTACAGCCTGGTCGGCGCCACCTTCATCGGCAGCCCCTACGTCCTGCTGACGCGCGGCCACGTCAATGTCGACGTCCTGCCGCTCTATCTCGGGCAGACCGCGCGCTACTGGCTGGCGCTGGTCACCATCATCATGTCGCTCGCCTTCTGCGTCGTCATGACGGTGCTCACCTTCAATTTCTGGTACGAGTCGTGGGAGCAGAACTGGGTGTCCGACACGATGTGGCGGGCGCGGCTCTGGATCCCATATGGCACCATGCCGATCGGCCTCGGGCTCATCAGCCTGCAATATGTCGTGGATCTGATCTGCCTCGTGACCGGGCGGGCGCTGCCCTTCGGCCTCAAGCCGCGCATGACCGCGGAAGACGCCGCCCGCGAACAGGCCCGTCAGGCGCTGGGAGAAGCCCCATGAGCCCGACCACCCAAGGCGCCATCGTCCTCGTCGTCACGCTGATCGTCCTGCTGTCCGGCGCGCCGGTCGCGTTCGGCCTCGGCGCCATCGCGCTGTCCTTCCTCGTCATCTTCCAGGGTTTCGGCGCGCTGAACGTCGCCGCCGAGACCTTCTATTCCGGCCTGCACGACTTCACGCTCGTCTCGATCCCGATGTTCGTGATGATGGGCGCGGCGATCGGCTCGTCGCCGGCCGGCAAGGATCTCTACGAGGCGCTCGACCGCTGGCTTTATCGCGTGCCGGGCGGCCTCGTGATCTCCAATCTCGGCGCCTGCGCGATCTTCGCCGCGCTGACCGGCTCCTCGCCGGCCTGCTGCGCCGCCATCGGCAAGATGGGCATCCCGGAGATGCGCAGCCGCGGCTATCCGGACGACGTCGCGACCGGCTCGATCTGCGCCGGCGGCACGCTCGGCATCCTGATCCCGCCGTCGATCACCTTCATCCTCTACGGCATCGCCACCGAGACCTCGATCGGCCGGCTGTTCCTCGCCGGCGTGATGCCGGGCCTGCTGTTGACCGGCCTGTTCATGCTGTGGACGGTCTTCATCATCTGGAAGCGCGGCTTCCGCTCGCACGCCATCGACTTCCGCTTCTCGTGGAAGCAGAAGTTCGAGTCGATCCCGAAGGTCGCGCCGTTCATCCTCATCATCATGGGCGTGATGTACGTGCTCTACGGCGGCGTCGCGACGCCGTCGGAAGCGGCCGGCGTTGGCGCCGCGCTCTGCGTCGTGATGGCGATCCTGATCTACCGCATGTGGTCGCCGGACAAATGGTGGCTGATCCTGCGCGACACCACGCGCGAGTCGGTGATGATCCTGATGATCATCGCCGCCGCGGTGCTGTTCGGCTACATGCTGACGTCGCTTTATCTCACCCAGACGCTGGCGCAGGCGATCGCCGACATGCACGTCAACAAATGGGTGTTGATGCTGCTCATCAACCTCTTCCTGCTGGTGTGCGGCTTCTTCATCCCGCCGGCCGCCATCATCCTGATGACGTCGCCGATCCTGCTGCCGATCATCACCACCGCCGGCTTCGACCCGGTCTGGTTCGGCGTCGTCATGACGATCAACATGGAGATCGGCCTGATCCACCCCCCGGTGGGGCTGAATATCTACATCGTCAATTCGATCGCGCCGGACGTGCCGGTGACGAAGGTCATGTGGGGGACGATCCCCTACGTCCTTTGTATGATGCTGGCGATCGTGATCTTGTGCATCTTCCCCGAAATTGCCACATGGCTGCCGGACCATCTGATGGGAGCTGTCAAGGGGCATTAAATGAACACCTCGTTTTTCGGGGAATTGCTGCAGACCATCTCGGAGCGGGGGCGGGCGCTGATCGACCGCGCCCGCGACCGGCGCAGCGACGCGGCGGGCCGCCGCTCCGACAACCTCGCGGAGCTGTGCGAGGAACTGCTGTCCGGCCGGGGCGAAGCCTCCGGCGTGGCGCTGGCGCGCGACATCCTGGGCCAGTATGCGGAGCTGACCACCGGCCCGCGCATTGCCTTTTTCGAGGCACTGGCCCAACGCTTCGGCACCGACAAGGAGCGTCTCGCGGCGGCGATCGCCCGCTGGCAGAACGAGCCCGGCGACGCCGCCACCGCGGAGCTGCACGCGGCGTCCGAGCCGCGCCGGCAGGAGCTGTTCCGCCGCCTCAACCTCGCGCCCGGCGGCACCGCCGCGCTGGTGCGCATGCGCGAGCAGTTGATGGACGCGCTGGCGCATCGCGACGACCTCAAGGCGGTCGACGGTGATTTCGTCCACCTGTTCTCGTCGTGGTTCAACCGCGGCTTCCTGGTGCTGCGGCGGATCGACTGGTCGACCCCGGCGATCATCCTGGAAAAGATCATCCGCTACGAGGCGGTGCACCAGATCCACGACTGGGAAGACCTGCGCCGCCGCATCGACCCGCCGGACCGGCGCTGCTTCGCCTTCTTCCACCCCGCGCTGATCGACGAGCCGCTGATCTTCGTCGAGGTCGCGCTGTCGCGCGACATTCCGGGCGCGATCGCGCCGATCCTCGCCGAAGAGCGCGAGATGACGGAGCCCGACCGGGCGCGCACCGCGGTGTTCTATTCGATCTCGAACTGCCAGCGCGGCCTGGCCGGCGTGTCGTTCGGCAGCTTCCTGATCAAGCAGGTGGCGGAAGAGCTGACCCGCGAGATCCCCCGCCTCAACACCTTCGTCACGCTGTCGCCGGTGCCGGGCTTCGCCGCCTGGCTCGCGCGCGAATTGAAGAACCCGGAGTCGCCCGCGGTGGCCGAGCTCGACACCGCGGCGATCGCGAAGCTCGCCGATCCGCAGTGGTGGAGCGAGCCGGACCTCGCCGAGGAGCTGCGCTCGCCGGTGATGCAGGCGGCGGCGTGGTATTTCCTGCGCGCGCGCAACCGCCGCGACCTGCCGGTCGATCCCGTCGCGCGTTTCCATCTCGGCAACGGCGCGCGGCTCGAGCGCATCAACTGGCTCGGCGACACCTCGGACAAGGCGCTCGCCAATGCCCATGGCCTGATGGTGAACTACCTCTACGATCTCGACGAGATCGAGAAGAACCACGAGGCCTATGCCGAGCAGCGCGCGGTGGTCGCGTCCAATGCCGTGCAGCGGCTGCTGCGGGCGCCGACGGCGGTCGAGCTGGTGCCGATCGCGGGCTAGGCCGATAAGTGCTGTGGAATTGAACCCGTCATCCTGAGGTGCGAGCCGCCATCAGCGCGTTCACGCGCTTAGGGCGGCGAGCCTCGAAGGATGAACGGCCCGTTGGCCATGGGCCGTCGCCCTTCGAGGCGCGGCTGCGCCGCGCACCTCAGGGTGACGGAGAAATCCAGCGCTTGTTTCGATTGTCTGACTGAACTCGGAGGGTCACGACTTGCCGTAGACCGGCACGATGCCGCCGCGCGACACGCGGTTGTCCGGCGAGGCGAGGAAGGCGATGGTCGCCGCCACCTCCTCGACCTTCGGCCAGGCGTCGAAGTCCGCCTTCGGCATCGCCTTGCGGTTGGCGGCCGTGTCCATGATCGAGGGCGCGACCGCGTTGACCAGAATGCCGTCCTTCGCCACTTCCTCGGCGAGCGCCGCGGTCAGCGCGGCGACGCCGGCTTTCGACGCGGTATAGGCCGCCATGCCGGCGCCGCTGCGCCATTCCAGCGCCGGCCGCGCCGCGACATTGACGATGCGCCCGCCGTTCGCCGACTTCTGCATGGCGCGCACCGCTTCGCGGCAGCACAGGAAGCAGGAGGCGAGGTTGGTCTCGATCTGCGCCGCGAAATCGGCCTTGGCTGTCTTGGCGAGCGGCGCGGCGGCGAAGCCGCCGGCGAGATGGATCGACGCCCACAGCGACGGCGCGCCGTCATAGAGCCGGACGACCGCGGTCTCGTCGGCGAGATCGCTGTCGCCGATCATCGTCACGCGCTCGTGGCCGCGATGGGCGAAGCGCTCGGCGTCCGCCGCGCGGCGATAGGGAATGCGGCAATGCGCGCCGGCCTCGAGCAGCAGGGCGGTCACCGCGGTGCCGAGCGCGCCCGCGCCGCCGGTGATGATGACGTGACGTCCGGCGAAGTCGACCATGATTTGTCCTCTGTCATGCCCGCCATGGCCCGTCGAAGACGGGCGTGAACGCCCTTATGGGCCGGGGCATCCACGACTTTTGTGCATCAAAGCAAGACGTGGATGGCACCGCAACTCGGGTTTGCCCGAGTTGCGGCATTATTAGATTGCCGGAAGTCGGATAGACCCGACTTCCGGGACAAGATCGGCCATGACAAAAAATGACAAAAATCTAACCTCGCCCGCGCTTCACGCGGGTCGGCAGCACCTGGTACTCGATCCAGTTGGCGACCTCGCTGGTGCGCAGCTTCTTGTCGAGCACGTTCTTGCTGATGCCGAACCGCCAGGCGAGCCGCTTGCAGTCGGGTTCGCGGTCGAGCGTCTCGAGGTCGGTGGCGTAGGCCTTGATGTCGTCGGTGTTGAGGAAGAAGCCCTCGTCGATCAGCCGCGCGCCGATGCGCCGCGAAATCGCCGCGAGCTCCCGCAGCGGATATTCGGGGTGATACTGCACGCCCCAGGCGATCGTGCCGTTGCGGCGGATTTCCGCGCTCTGCACGTCGGACACCGCATTGGTCGCGAGCACCGTCATGCCCGGCGCCAGCGTCTCGACCTCGTCGAGATGCACGGTCGGCGCGTTGAAGATCTCCGGCTTGCCGATATACATCGGGTGCTTGCGGCCGTGCTCGGTGAGGCGGATCGAGCGGCCGAAGCCGAGCTCGCGGCCCTTCGGGTTCTTGCGCACGGTGCCGCCGGCGGCGACCGTCAAAATCTGCAGGCCCCAGCACGAGCCGAACACCGGCGTGCCGGCGTCGAGAAAGGCGCGGACCAGCTCGATCTGCCGCGTCACGGCGGGACCGCCGTTATAGACATGAAGCGAGGAGCCGGTGATGGCGACGCCGTCATAGGCCAGAAGCTGTTCGCCTTCCGGCAGCGCGGCCTTGATGTCGCCCGGCATCGCGGTATCCACGCGAGCGCCCGGCAGCAGCTCGCGCAGCAGGTCGGAATAGCCCTTGTGCGCAGGGGTGCCGCCCGCGGTCAGGTGATCGGCCAGCGTGTCGGGAGAATTCCCTTCGATAACGAGCAGGCGGGGCAGAGGCATGAATTCAGAATATCAGGCGAGTCTTTCTAAAATGTATGGTGCCACCGCGTTATGGCGGCGTTAAGGCAAAAAAGCCGTTTTTACCGCGATATCTGTGGCTTGGCGGGTGTGCACGGGACGCGCGCCTTGAGTCGGCGGCAGCGCGCGCCCATTCTGCCGGCGGTTTCGCGATTCGGCAGTCAGTCCGGCAGTCATGGCGACCTACGATCTGGCCATCATCGGCGGCGGTATCAACGGCGCCGCGATCGCGCGCGACGCCGCCGGCCGCGGCCTGCGCGTGCTGCTGGTCGAGCAGGGCGATCTCGGTTCCGGCACCTCGTCGGCCTCCAGCAAGCTGATCCACGGCGGCCTGCGCTATCTCGAGCACGCCGCGTTCCGCCTGGTGCGCGAGGCGCTCAACGAGCGCGAGGTGCTGCTGCGCACCGCGCCGCATATCATCCGCCCGATGCGCTTCATGCTGCCGCCGGCGCCGGGCCTGCGCTCGGCGCTGAAGCTGCGGCTCGGCCTGTTCCTCTACGACCGGCTCGGCAACCGCAAGGCGCTGCCGCCGACGCGGACGGCGGATCTCACCCACCATCCGGTCGGCGTGCCGCTGCAGCGGTCCTACCGCCTCGGCTTCGAATATTCCGACTGCCGGGTCGACGACGCGCGGCTGGTCGTCCTCAACGCCATGGACGCCGCCGAGCGCGGGGCGGTGATCCGCACCCGTACCCGCTGCGTGCGCGCCGAGCGCGGTAGCGAATGGGAACTGGTGCTCAACGCGCGCGGCCGCCGCGAGGTCGTGACCGCGCGCGTGCTGGTCAACGCGGCGGGGCCCTGGGTCGACCAGGTGTCCGAGCACGTGCTGCGACTCGCCGCGCAGCCGCATGCGCGGCTCATCAAGGGCAGCCACATCGTGGTGCGCCGGCTGTTCGACCACGACCGCGGCTACACGCTGCAAGCGCGCGACGGCCGTGTGGTGTTCGCGCTGCCCTTCGCGCAGGACTTCACGCTGATCGGCACCACCGACGAACCCTTCGTCGGCGACGTCAACGCGCCGGCGCCGAGCCCCGGCGAGCTCACTTACCTGATCGAGGTGGTGAACCAGTATTTCCGCCACAAGGTGTCGATCGACGACGTGGTCTGGACCTTCTCCGGCATCCGCTCGCTTTATGACGACGGCGCCGGCAAGCCCGAGGACGTCACCCGCGACTATCATCTCACGCTCGACGACAAGCGCCGCGTCGCGCCGGTGCTGACGATCTACGGCGGCAAGATCACCACCGCGCGCAAGCTCGCGGAAGCCGCGCTCGATCGGATCGGCAAATACTTCCAGATGCATCCGCCGTGGACGCAGGATGCGCCGCTGCCCGGTGGCGATTTTGCGGTCGACGACTTCACCGTGCAGGTGACGCGCGCCCGCAACAAATGGCCGTTCCTCTCCGCCGACGCCGCGCTGCGGCTGGTGCAGGCCTATGGCACCCGGATCGACCGCATCCTCGGCGAGGCCGGATCGTTCGACGATCTCGGCCCCCGTTTCGTCGGCGACCTGACCGGCGCCGAGCTGCGTTATCTGATGAGCCGGGAGTGGGCGCAAACCGCCGACGACGTGCTGTGGCGCCGCACCAAGCTCGGCCTGCTGGCGAGCGGGCAGGACCGCGAGGACATCGCCCGCTTTATGGCGGAAGTCCCGGCCGTCTCCGCGCCGTGAGGCGGTTTTGCCGCCCCATCGTGGTGAACAAATCCTTTCAGTGACCGCGGCCCTGCCGGCGCTGCGGTTTACCGCTTCGTGACGGGCTTGTGCTTTAATCAAGCTCGTCGAATTTCAGTGGCAAAGCGGATACCGCGATGACGGTCGATACCAAGCAGATTGCTGCGCATCTGGCCAACCTCAAGGTCCTGCTCGTCGACGACGAGCACTACATGCGCAAGGTCGTGCGCACGCTGCTGATGAGCATCGGCGTGCGCGAAATCCACGAAGCGCCGGACGGCCTGTCCGGGCTCGACGCCATCCGCACGCTGGCGCCCGACGTCGTCATTCTCGACTGGGAGATGCCCGGTCTCGACGGCGCCGGTTTCCTGCGCATCGTGCGCCAGCCCGAGACCTTCCCCTATCCCGCGGTGCCGGTGATCATGCTGACCGGCCACGGCGAGCGCTCGCGCGTCGTCAAGGCGGTCGAGGTCGGGGTCAACGAATTCCTGCTGAAGCCGGTCTCCTCCAAGGCGCTGCACGACCGGCTGGTCTCGATCCTCGCCCATCCGCGTCCGGTGGTCCGGCAGGGCAATTAT
>Ga0180218_1001726_pt1 | contig 12679 bp, 8 predicted proteins | sample eDN3rd37CKraftBY_FD_151334 | JGI IMG/M metagenome (GOLD analysis project Ga0180218, IMG submission 151334) | Enriched backyard soil microbial communities from Emeryville, California, USA - eDNA 3rd pass 37_C Kraft BY (version 2) (version 2) | ecosystem: Environmental > Terrestrial > Soil >... | reverse complement strand
CCTATATCGAGGCGGCCGGGCAGGCCGGCCATCCGTTCAATCCGGACTATAACGCGGCGGATCAGTATGGCTTCTCGCGCATGCAGGCGACGATCCGCAACGGACGCCGCTGCAGCACATCGGTCGCCTATCTGCGTCCGGCACTGTCGCGCAGCAATCTGACCGTCGAGGTCAATGCGCAGTCGTCGCGCGTCTTGCTCGAAGGATCGCGTGCGACCGGCGTCGAATACCGCCAGGGCGGCGAGACGAAGACGGCGCGCGCCGCGAAGGAAGTGCTGGTCTGTGGCGGCACCATCAATTCACCGCAGCTGCTGATGCTGTCCGGCATCGGTGCGCCGGATGAACTCGCCGCGCACGACATTCCGGTCAAGATCGCGCTGCCCGGAGTCGGCAAGAACCTTCAGGATCACGTCGCCGCGCTGATCGTCTACGGCCGCAATGGCGGCGGGCCGGTGCAGAAGAATTTGCGGCTTGACCGCATCGCCCTGGCGATGGCGCAGGGTGCGATGTTCGGCACCGGCTTCACAACCGATCTGCCGGGAGGCCTCATCGGCTTCCTCAAGACGCCGCATGCCAAAGACCTGCCGGACACGCAGCTTCTGTTCATCGCCGGTCCGCTGGGCGCCGCGCCCTATATGCCGCCGTTCAAGGCCGCGTTCGAGGACACCTTTGCCTGCCGCATCGTGGTGCTGCGGCCGGAAAGCCGAGGTTCGATCTCTCTCGCATCCGCCGATCCGTTTGCGCATCCGCGCATTCTGCAGAACCTGCTTTCGACCGACGGCGACTGGCAGACGCTGAAAAGCGCGATTTCCATGTTCGACGAGATCGCACGGCAGCCAGCACTGAAGCCGTTCATCGCGCGCCACATCATGCCGGGTGCGAACGTCAAGAGCGACGCCGAATTCGAGACTTTCATCCGCAATACGGTGGTCACGACGCATCATCCCTGCGGCACCTGCAAGATGGGCTCCGACGGCGATGAGACGGCCGTGGTCGATCCCACATTGAAGGTGAGGGGCGCGGAGAACCTGCGCGTGATCGATGCCTCTGTTTTCCCGGACATCATCGGCGCCAACATCAACGCCGCGACGATCATGATCGCCGAGCGAGCGGCCGATCTGATCCGGGGGCGGGCGTAGGCCTCTCTTTCCCGCACCCGCTTGCGGGGAGGGGGCGAGACGCCGATGGCGTCGAGCCGGGAGGGGCAGCTGCGCAATGCGGCGTCGAAACGGCCCCCACCCCGATCTCCTTCGCGTTCGCTCAGGCGATCGACCCTCCCCCGTAAACGGGGGAGGGAGAAAACGCGTCGGCTTCGCGTTCAGACCCCCCTTGCCCAAACCACAACCTGTCGTTATCTTCTCTTTTTGAAGCCACTCACTCCGGCGCTGCCGGAAGAGGGCTTTTTGCTTTTGTGGGGCAAGCTCATGTCCACGAACAGGGACGGTCATATCCGTCTCACATCGCATCCCGGCCATCGGACGCCGGGCCGTTTCCCGATCCGCTGGGGCGCACCGACCGCGCGCGAACGCGGGCCCGTGATCGGCACCGTCAATGCAGGACCGGACCGCAACGCCATCGGCGCGCATGGTGGCTCCTATGCATTGTACCGGGCGCTCGCGGTCTCCTCCGGGGCGCTCAATCCGATCGCGCGTCCGGACTTGTCCGACACCATGCCGGTCGTCGATATCGGACCATTCCCGCAATGGGCCGAGCCGGCGCGGATCGTCTCGCTGGACCCGTGGGGCCATCGCGTCGCCGCGGACTTCAGGGAGGAGATCGCGGAGGGCGTCGATATCCGGCCCAGCATCGCGATCACAAAGGCGCGTCTGACATTGCCGGAGCTCGATCGCTTCTTCGACCAGGGCTTCATCAAGGTCGACGGCGAGATGGTGCACAGCGCGCGTGACGTCGCGGTCACCAAGGCGGCCATCGATCCGGTCTGGTATCTGCCCGGCATCGCCGAACGTTTCGGCACGACCGAGGATAAGCTGCGCCGCACCTTGTTCGAGCAGACCGGCGGCATGTATCCGGAGCTCGTGACGCGCCCGGATCTGTCGGTATTTCTGCCGCCGATCGGGGGGATCACGCTTTACATTTTCGGCGATTCGGCGGCGCTTGCCGATCCGAAGCGGCGGCTTGCCTGCCGTGTACATGACGAGTGCAACGGCTCCGACGTTTTCGGTTCGGATATCTGCACCTGCCGGCCATATCTCATTCACGGTATCGCCGAATGCATTCGCGAAGCGCAGCAGGGCGGCGTCGGCCTCATCGTCTATAACCGCAAGGAAGGCCGTGCGCTCGGCGAGGTGACGAAATTCCTCGTCTACAACGCACGCAAGCGTCAACCCGGCGGCGATCAGGCTGCGACCTATTTCGAGCGCACCGAATGTGTCGCGGGCGTTCAGGATGCGCGCTTCCAGCAGTTGATGCCGGATGTGCTGCAATGGCTCGGTATCACCAAGATCGATCGCTTCGTCTCGATGTCGAACATGAAGTACGACGCGATTGTCGGCTCCGGCATCGACATCGTCGAGCGCATCCCGATCCCGGACGACATGATTCCGGATGACGCCAAGGTCGAGATGGAGGCCAAGAAGGCCGCTGGCTATTTCACGCCGGAAGGCGCACCGACCGAAGATGAGCTGAAGGCGACGGTCGGCCGCAATCTCCGGGATTTCTGAGCATCCCATGTCCGAAACCAACAGCACGTCATGGCCGGGCTTGACCCGGCCATCCACGCGCTTTTTTCCGAAGCAAGACGTGGATGTTCGCGACGAGCGCGGGCATGACAAAGCGGTTAACCCAATGGCCTCCCGGTGAACTGTCGAATGTCAAGCGCCGATGCCATGCTCACCGCCCAAGCCGTCCGCGAACGCGCCCATGGCATGATGGCAGCGGCCGAGCGCGGCGAGCTTGCGAATTTCACGCTGCATCTCGACAAGCTGAATGACACCGCGACCTTCGTCGCGCAGGTGATCCGTGAAAATTATCCGTCGCTGCAGGTGCCGCTGCATGCGCGCTGGCGGCATTTCCGGCTTTCGGGCACTGACCTGTGGCCGCAGCTTAGGGCCGCGCGTCGATGGGCGAACCCGGCAGAGGAAGCCCGTGCGGCCTTCGACCTGGCGATCGTTTCAGTGCTGCTTGACGCCGGTGCAGGACCGGACTGGCGCTATCGCGACGGTGTGACCGGACTGCAGGTCGCCCGATCCGAAGGGCTGGCGATCGCAAGCCTGCGCATGTTCGAGGCCGGATACTTCTCGGCCGATCCGGTCGATCCGTTGAGGGCCGACGCCAGCGAACTGGCGTCGTTCACCGCGGACGATCTCGCGCGCGGTTTTCAGGTCGGCGAAGGCAATCCGCTCACGGGTCTCGAGGGCCGGGCGGCGTTGATCGCACGGCTTGGCAGCGCCGTGCTGGATCAGCCAGCGGCCTTTGCCATGGAGGATCGCGCACGGCCGGGCGGCCTGTTCGATCATCTTGTGTCGCGTGCGAACGGTGCGGCGTTGCCTGCGCCCGAGATCCTGCGTGCCGTGCTGCATCACCTCGGCCCGATCTGGCCGGGCCGCATCTCGCTGGACGGCGTTTCGCTTGGGGACACCTGGCGGCATCCGGCAATCGTTCGCAGCGACGAAACCAACGGCCTGATCCCATTCCACAAGCTGTCGCAATGGCTGACCTATTCTCTGGTCGAGCCGGTGCAGGATGGCGGCGTATCGGTGAACGATCTCGACGGCCTGACCGGACTTGCGGAATACCGCAACGGCGGGCTGTTTATCGACGCCGGCGTGATCGCGCTGCGCGATCCGGACGCGGCCGGGCAGGGCCATGAGGTCTGGTCAGAGTTGGTGGTCGAATGGCGTGCGCTCACGGTCGCGCTGCTCGACAGGATCGCGCCGCTGGTCCGGCATGAGCTTCAGCTTGACGCGGCCAACTTCCCGCTCGGGGCGGTGCTCGAGGGCGGCACCTGGGCGGCCGGACGACGTCTCGCCAATGCCAGGCGTCCGGGCGGGGCACCACCGATTCATGTTATCAGCGACGGCACTGTGTTTTGAGAAAGACTTTTGCCAATGCCTCTTAGACAAGAAGCGCTGGTTCTTTTTCCCTCCCCCCGCGAAGCGGTGGGGAGGGTCGATCGACTGAGCGAAGCGAAGGAGATCGGGGTGGGGGGAGCCATCCGGTTTCGTTCGAGAAAGGCACCCCCCACCCCCGACCCCTCCCCACCACTCGCTTCGCTCGCGGGGGGAGGGGAGCCATGACACTACGCGGCGTCACTATCGTCGATCATCCATTGGTGCAGCACAAGCTGACCTTGTTGCGCGACAAGAACCGCTCGACCAAAGCGTTCCGCGAACTGTTTTCCGAGATCGGCAATCTGCTCTGTTACGAAGTCACGCGCGATCTCCCGCTCGAGATGATCGACATCGAGACGCCGTTCGCGTCGATGAAGTCGCCGATCCTGTCCGGCAAGAAGCTGGTCCTCGCGCCGATCGTGCGCGCGGGCATGGGCTTTCTCGAGGGCATGCTCGAACTCGTGCCCGCCGCGCGCGTAGCTCACATCGGGCTCTATCGCGATCCGCGCACGCTTGTGGCCGTGGAGTATTTCTTCAAGGCGCCCGAGGACATCGCCGAGCGCCTCGTGCTGGTGCTGCATCCGATGCTGGCGACCGGCAATTCGGCGGTCGCTGCTGTCGACCGGCTCAAGGAAGCCGGAGCGAAGTCCGTGCGGATCGTGTGTCTCCTTGCGACGCCGCAGGGCATCGACAAGGTGCAAGCACATCATCCCGACGTGCATATCTGGACGGCGGCGATCGATGAGGAACTCGATGCTTCAGGTTACATCGTGCCGGGCGTCGGCGATGTCGGCGACCGGATGTACGGGACGAAGTGATTTTCCTTCTTACCTCCCCCTTTCAGGGGGGAGTTCCGACCGTCGCGACCGCGCCTCATACTCCGCTCATTCCCGCGAAGGCGGGAATCCAGAAAGGATTGGGTCCCTGCCTTCGCGGGGTACGCACGACCTGGACTAATCCTTCTTCATCGCCGCCAGCAGCGCGTTCCACTTGTCGATATCGGCGCGGATGAATGTCTCGAATTCCTTCGGCGTTCCGCCGAGCACGTCGATCCCTTGCGTCGACATCGCTTTTGTCACGACCTCGGTCTTGAGCGCGTCGTTTGCCGCTTTCGACAGCTTCTCGACCACATCGGCGGGCGTGCCGGCCGGCGCCAGAAGTCCGATCCAGATTCCCACATCGAAACCTGGCATGCCGGCCTCGTCCATCGTCGGCAATTCGGGCATGATGCCCGCGCGCTTCGGCTGCGCGATGGCGAGCGCCTTCAGCTTGTCGTTCTTCACATGCGGGGCGAGCGTCGCGGCGACGTTGAACATGAGCGTGATGCGTCCGGCGAGGAGGTCGGTCAAAGCCTGGTTGCTGCCGCCCTGATAGTGCACGGCCACAATCTTCGTTCCGGCCTTCTGGTTGAACAGTTCCGCGGCGAGATGGCTTGCGGTGCCGGAGCCCGAGGTGCCGAAGGTCAGGCTGTCAGGCTTGCTCTTGGCGAGCGCTATCACGTCCTTCAGCGTCCTGGCCTGCACATCGGGATGCGCCACCAGCATGTTCGGCACGACGCCGAGCAGCGCAATCGGCGCCATCTGTTTGGAAAGATCGAAGCCCGATTTGGTCTGCGCCGGATTGAGCGTCTGCGCGACCGTCGCCATGAACAGCGTGTAGCCGTCAGGCGCTGCGCGTGCGACCGTATCGGCCGCGATCATCGAGGAATTGCCGGGCCGGTTTTCCACAACGACCGGCTGACCGAAAACCTGCTCCATGTGTTTTCCGACCAGTCGCGCCAGCGTATCGGCCGTTGAGCCCGGACCGAAGCCGACAAGGATGCGAATCGGGCTCGACGGATAGGTTTGTGCGAAGGCGGGCGCCGACACCGCCGTCAGGGCGGCAGCCAGCAGCAGCGAGGCGAAGCGTGACGACATTGTTCCTCCCGGACACAGCCGGTTGATCCGGCATGTTGTGCGTTTGCGCCATCTTGGCTGTGGCGCAGGGAACCGGTCAAACCTTTTGCCTGCGTTTTCTCGATCGTTTTGCCGCATGCCGCGCGGCTTTTCGGAGCGCGAAACATGGTGACGGGTAATGTTGACCTGTCAAACGTGTGATTGACATAACAACTACGCGGGTTTTTACGTCGGCTCAGAAAAAGGACGCTGCCGGATGCAACTGCCGCTCAAGGACATCACTGTCATCGAACTTGGCCACAGCGTCGCTGCGCCGATCGCCGGGATGATCCTGGCCGAGCTTGGCGCGACCGTCGTGAAGGTCGAAAATCCCGGCGGCGGCGACGATGCGCGGAACTGGGGCCCGCCTTTCATGCATGGAGCGGCGAGCACCTTCCAGTCGATCAACCGCAACAAGCATTCCATCGCGGCCGACATGAAGGATCCGGCGACGCTGGAGACTCTCCGTCGCTTTATCGTCGAGAAGGCCGATATCGTGGTGCAGAACATGCGCCCCGGTCTCGTCGAGCGATATGGTCTGGATGCGGCCACGCTGCGCGCGCGGAAGCCCTCGCTGATCTATTGCAACATGACCGCGTTCGGTTCGGCAGGGCCGATGAAGGACGCGCCCGGCTACGATCCGTTGCTGCAGGCCTTCGGCGGACTGATGAGCGTGACCGGTCATCCCGGCCAGGAGCCGGTGCGCACCGGCCCCTCGATCATCGATCAGGGCGCCGGCATGTGGGCGGTTATCGGCATCCTGACAGCGCTGCTGCGCCGCAAGGATGGCGGCGATGGCTGCGTGGTCGATACCTCGCTGTTCGAGACCGCGCTGTCGTGGATGTGCATGCATGTCGCGCGCTACCTCGCATCGGGCCAGGTGCCGGGGCCCGGCGGCTCCGAGAATGGCGGCATGGCGCCGTACAAGGCTTACGAGGCGAGCGACGGATGGGTCGTCATCGCTGCCGCCAACGACAATCTATTCCGCCGGCTCGCGGGTGCACTCGGACATCCGGAATGGCCACAGGACCCGCAGATGGATACGAACGCAAACCGCGTACGCAATCGTCAACGCGTCAACGCTGCCGTGGCCGAGGTGATCATCACAAAGCCGCGGCAGTATTGGCTGGATACGCTTGCTGCGGTGTCGGTGCCTTGTTCTGCGCTGCAGACGCTCGACGAGGTGCTGAGCCATCCGCAGACTGAGGCGGTCGGCATCGTTCAGGAGAGCGCCGATCGTAAATTCAAGCTGGTCGGCCTGCCGCTGCAATTCGACGGCGAACGTCCGGCGTTCCGCAAGAATCCGCCGGCGCTTGCGGAAGACAACGACATGCTGCTGCAGCACAACGAGAAGCGCCACTCGTAAGCGCAAGGGCGCAGGGGGCGCAACAAGAAGGACAACAACATGGATGCCATCAACACTGACGCGCTGAATGTTTCGGTCCCGCTCGGCGAGGACTATCCGGATATCCGCGAAGGCGTGCGCGCGATCTGCAAGAAATATCCGGGCGAATACTGGCGCAAGCTCGAGGACAATGACGATTACGCCGAGGAGTTCATCCAGGAACTGACCGACGCGGGCTATCTCGCAGCGCAGATCCCGGAAGAATATGGCGGCTCGGGCCTGCCGCTGCGCGCCGGTTGCGCCATCCTCGAGGAAATCAACGCGAATGGCTGCCAGGCGAATGCCGGCCACGCGCAGATGTACATGATGGGGATGCTGCTGCGGCACGGCAACGAGGCGCAGAAGAACAGGTATCTGCCGGGCATCGCCGAAGGAAAGATCCGCTTCCAGTCCTTCGGCGTGACCGAGCCAACCACCGGCTCCGATACGCTGAAGCTGAAGACCCGCGCCGAGAGGAAGGGCGACCGCTACATCGTCAACGGCCAGAAGATCTGGACATCGCGCGCGCACAAGTCGGATCTGATGACGCTGCTGGTGCGCACCACGCCGGTCGATCAGGTCAAGAAGCGCACCGAAGGTTTGTCGGTGCTGCTGGTCGACGTGAAGGAAGCACTCGGCAAGGGCCTGTCGATGCAGCGCATCGACACCATGATCAACCACCAGACCAACGCGCTGTTCTTCGACAATCTTGAAGTGCCGGTGGAAAATCTGATCGGCGAGGAAGGGCAGGGCTTCCGCTACATCCTCACCGGCATGAATTCGGAGCGTCTGGTCGCAGCCTCCCAATCGTCCGGCGATTGCCGCTTCTTCATCAACAAGGCGGTGAACTATTCGAAAGAGCGCGAGGTGTTCGGCCGTCCGATCGGACAGAACCAGGGCATCCAGTTTCCGCTCGCGCGTTGCTATGCCGAATGGAAGGCGGCCGACCTGATGATCCGCGCCGGCTGTGCGCTGTTCGAAGCCGGACAGCCATGCGGCGAGGAGGCCAACATGGCGAAGCTGCTCGCCAGCGAAGCGGCCTGGCATGCGGCGGAAGCCTGCATGCAGACCCATGGCGGCTTTGCGGCCGCACGCGAATTCGACGTCGAGCGCAAGTGGCGCGATGCCCGCATCTCGCTGATCGCGCCGATCTCGACCAACCTGATCCTAGCCTATATCGGCCAGAACGTGCTCGGAATGCCGCGCTCGTACTAAAGCCGCGCTCGCACTGAAAAAAAATCCCCCGGCCGAAGCGCCGGGGGAGAGGCGGGGGACAGCCGTCGTCCGCGTTTGCCTGCGGCCTCAGACGATGTGCCAATCGGTCGAGACGGTGCCCAGGCCCTGCTGCGCCAGGATCTGATCGCCGTTCATCTGCCACTCCGCAACAGCGCCGGTTGCTGCGTTCTGCAGCAGCAGGTCGGCCTTGCCGTCATGGTTGAAGTCGCCGATCTGAGCGATGTCCCACCCTTTCGCCGTAAAGCCCGCAGTCGTGTTGCTGAGGATGTTGGCGCCGTCCATCTGCCACAGCACGATCTGGCCGGTGGTGTCGTTGTGCCAGAGGATGTCGGCCTTGCCGTCGCCGTTGAAGTCGCCGGTGCCGGCAAAGTGGAAGGCGTCGCCCATCGTGTAGTCAGACTGCAGGCCGACCTTCGCGCCGTCCATTTGCCACATCGCGACGTTGCTGCCCTTGCGCAGCAGAAGATCGGCCTTGCCGTCGCCATTGAAGTCGGCGGTGTCCTGGATGGTCCAGCCCGCTGCGATGGTGCCGACATTCGTCGTCGTGTGCGAAGCACCGTCCATGTTCCACATCTGGACCTGTCCAGTGCTCGTATTGTGCCACAGCACCTCGGCCTTGCCGTCACCAGTGAAGTCGTCGACGCCGCCGATTTTCCAGGTGGTGGCCATCGAGCCGAGATCGAGCTTCTGGGTGGCCTGCGTGCCGTTCATCAGCCAGAGCTGCACCTGGCCGTTATCGTTGTGCCAGAGGATGTCGTCCTTGCCGTCGCCGTTGAAGTCGAAGGCATCCACCGCGTGCCAGCCGGTACCTTGCGCACCCGCGCCGACATTGGCGAGCGTCGTGAAGCCATCCATCTGCCACATCGCTACGCTGCCGTTGCTGTTGTGCCACAGCACGTCGCTGTTGCCGTCGCCATTGAAGTCCGACGGAGCGGGCTGCAGCGTGGTCGCGGAAACCGATTTGTTCGCGGACCAGACATTGCCATCGAACGCGCTGGCCCAGAGTGTCTCGACACCGCCGTTCACGCCGCCGACATAGCGCACGGTTCCAAGATCCGCCGCGTCGACAATGATCCACTGACCTGCGGCCTGGGCGACACCCTTGACCGTGAGGAAGCCGCCGCCATTGCCACCGTCCCAGAAGGCATACTTGGTGATGGTCGAATTGCCGTCGAGGTCCTGGGCCGAGAAGATCGAGGACGCCGCGACCGATGCGCCTGCCGCCAGCTTGAAGTTGTTGCCAGTCACGGTGGGTGCGTGGTTTGCGTCGTCATTCTGGATCGTGCCGACCCCAACGTTGTCCGCGATCGTGGCGCCATTGGTGGCGTTCGAGAGATTGACGTTGAAGGTCTCGTCGGCCTCGAACTTTGTGTCGCCGTTAATCGTGACCGAAATGGTCTTCTGGGTTTCACCCGCCGCGAAGTGGACGACACCGGACGTCGCAACATAGTCCTCGCCTGCAATCGCGGTACCGTTGCTGGTCGCGAAATTCACGTCGAAGGCGGCGGTGCCGCCGGAGCGCGTGAGCGTGAAGGTCATAACCTTGGTCCCGGCATCGCCTTCCTGGATGCTCTTATCGTCGATCACGACCGAACCCGCGACTGCAGCCGCAGGTGTCTGGTTCTTGAGTGAGCTGTAGGACACGATTGTCCCGCCGAAGTTGACGAGTTCGACATTGGTGATGGTGTCGAGGCCGTCGGGCGAACCGGCGCGCATGTCCTCAATCGTTGCGGTATTCCCGTTGACGATGATCCTGTAGTCCGACTGCTTGCCGGAAAACACGACGGTATCGGTGCCGGCACCGCCGTCGATGATGTCGTTGCCGCCGCCACCCGTCAGGATATTCGCACCGGCATTGCCGGTGATGACGTTCGCGAGGTTGTTGCCGGTGCCGTTGATGTCCTGGATGCCGATCAGGCGCAGGCCCACCGCGCCTTCGTTCAGCGTGGTGTTGGCATTGGCGTAGATCTCGTTGCCGTTGACGAGGTCCATCTTGGCATTCAGTGCGCCCGCTTCGATGGTCGCAGAAACGTCGCCCTTGCCGGCGCCGGAGAATGTCACCTTGAACGTGCCGCCGTCCTCGCCGACCGACCAGCCGCCGCCTTCGCCGGTCCGGTCACTGCCGATCACCGCACCAGTGGCTGCGCTGCGCAATGTCACAGTGACGTTGCTGACCGCTTCGCCCAGGCTGTAGAAATTGTCCTTGTTGAAGTCGTTATAGACAGCGCCGGTCACAAACGACTTGGTGCTGTTATTTCCGAAATTCTGGGTCTGGAAAAACTGCACGTCGATGCCAGACATGCCGTTCAAGGTCGGACGTGTCGTAATCGCCGTGGCGCCGATACCCACCTCTTTATAGGACGGGTCCAGCATGGTGAGGCGGTGACCACCGGCTTCGCCAAAGACGTCCGGACCGGGCTTGTCATTGAACAGCCCCAGATGGTTCTTGATGGCCAGCCGCGCTATGATGTCCTGCTCGGTCGGAAGATCCGCTGCTTTGAAGTTGAATGCATTCTCGCCTGCACGGCCGATATTCTCTGGCCGGCGGACGTTATTGTTGAGGTAGCCGGCATTCTTGATGCGGGACGCTGGATCGAGGTCCCCGATCCCTTCGTGTTGGACGTTGTTCTTCAGAATCATCTGCGCGGTATGGCTGACCGCGGCAGCGGTGAGCTGATTATTGCCGGCAAGAACCTGCTTTGGGTCCGCCGTGATGGTGCCCGATCCCGGCAGGATGAAATCGTTCAGCGTCGTGAGACCGGCGCGTTGCGCTTCGGCGAGCGGGTCCATGCGGGCCCGGTTGATCAGTTCGAGTTCGAGCTGCGCGAGCTGAGTAAGCGTGGTCACGATCCGTCTCCTTCAATCCGATTTTCAGATTTCCGGAGATCGCCCCCCGGCTGCCCACCCTGGGCCTCGGGCTTTGGTAGCGGCCGGATTAAGAATGGTTCACGGATGCCATGCCGGGCGGTGTGATAGTGGTTGCGGGGCGACGGGAACCGGCAGATGGTGGCCTGCCGCTCAGGTCCAGCCTCCGTTGAACCTCAGGCACGCGTCCGCCGACAAACGATCAAGGGCCGAAGGGGCCCTCATATTTGCAAGCCTGAGGGGACATCATGCTTCGCATCATTGTCGCGACCTGCCTGATATCGGTGAGTTCGGCCTGCTTCGCGCAGGTGGTCCAGGAAGTGAAACCCACCGAACTGGGCGGCGGCTGCGAGACGCCCATCACAACGCTCGCCCCCAAGCTCACCACCTGCTCACTTGCCGACAACAAGGCGCGGGTCTGGTGCCCGAACGGAAAGGTGTTCGAGCGGTCGGGCCTCCAAATTCAGCCGGCGCTGGCGCGCTCGATCTGCGGGCTCAACCAGGTGCTCTAGCGGGCGCCTTCCTCGCGACCGCGACGGTCTTTCAGGCGATTGTGTGAAGCCCTGGCTGGCCGGCCCGGAAAGCTGGTCGGTCAGTGCGCCCGGACTAATCGATCAGCGCAATGATCCGGTGCGGCGAGAGGCTGTCCCAGACCGCCGCGGAATTAGTCAAGGTCAGTGCCGCCGTCGCGAGACTGATCCTTGGTCCGGCACAATCTGCTCTCGCGATATTTGTTTTCCGCGATTTTCCGGACCTTTGGACGGCGTGTTCAATCCCTCCGAAATGCTTACGCCGCGCGCAATAGCTGCCCATTCCGGGCGCTTGCCGCCCCTCCGATGCCCCGCTATCGTGCCCGCGCCTTGAGCCTGTGTGACGCAATTCTCCGCTCGCCGCTCATTCCTGTACCGCAGGAATCCAGCAAGTCTGGCTCTGGGTTCTTGCCTGTGCGCAGGACGAGCGGGAACGAGGTGACCGGTGATGCTCGGCGATTGGCTGCACTATGATCTCGATTGAAGGCCTCTCCAAAACCTTCGACACGCAGCGCAACCGTTCTCATCTCGCGATCTCGGACATCGACTTGGAGGTGGCGGACGGGGAGTTCGTCTCGATCCTCGGACCGTCCGGCTGCGGCAAGTCCACGCTTCTTTATATTGTCGGCGGCTTCGTGCCGCCTTCGACCGGATCCGTGC
>Ga0180218_1001725_pt1 | contig 12680 bp, 11 predicted proteins | sample eDN3rd37CKraftBY_FD_151334 | JGI IMG/M metagenome (GOLD analysis project Ga0180218, IMG submission 151334) | Enriched backyard soil microbial communities from Emeryville, California, USA - eDNA 3rd pass 37_C Kraft BY (version 2) (version 2) | ecosystem: Environmental > Terrestrial > Soil >... | reverse complement strand
AGGCTGGCATGGACTCGACCGCGCAGGCGTCCGACGCCCAGGACGAAAGAATGGCCCGCTTCTCCGAAAGACCAAGGTGCGGATCGTCGATGATCTCGCGCGGATGTTTGTAGAACTGCGCCGGATTCAAAAGCCGATCGAGATGCGGATCGTCGGTGCTGAGATGAGACGGCGATGTCGCGTACTTCCTCGTCCCCACCATGGCGGTCTCCTGATTCCAATGCTCCTTTCCGAAGCGTGCGCAGGAACCGCTCGGCTCCTGCAATCGGCGATGATTTTGGTAGGCCCATTTTTTGCTTCAAGAGGGCAGTCTTTTACGACAGGACCTTGCGGTTCAACCTTTAGGCCGAACGTTGAAAATAAAAGAATAAATAAATCAATACGTTAACGCGCGTTGGCGCTCCAAGGCGCGGAGTGCCAAAAATTTTGCACCGACCTCTTGAACTCGATTTTTTCCGATCCTAGCTCGATTTTTGCGCCAGCCGGCGACGCCGGTTTGCGTCTTATGACATCGCTGACCTGAGCAAGGAGGGTTGCATGCATTTCCGCCCACTCCATGACCGTGTCGTCGTGCGGCGCCTCGATGCCGAGGAGAAGACCGCAGGGGGTATCATCATTCCAGACACTGCAAAGGAAAAGCCGCAGGAGGGCGAGATCGTTGCCGCCGGTCCCGGCGCGCGCAACGAGAAGGGTGAACTCGTCCCCCTCGATGTGAAAGCCGGTGATCGCGTCCTGTTCGGCAAATGGTCCGGCACCGAGGTCAAGATCGACGGCGAGGAGTTGTTGATCATGAAGGAGAGCGACATTCTCGGGGTCGTCGAGCATGCCGGAACGCTCAAGAAAGCGGCCTGACCGGAAATCATCGAACATCGTCCACATTGCTGAAGGAAGGAGGTAAAGCCATGGCTGCCAAGGAAGTGAGGTTCTCGTCGGACGCGCGCGACAAGATGCTGCGCGGCGTGGACACGCTTGCAAACGCGGTCAAAGTGACCCTGGGCCCCAAGGGCCGCAACGTCGTTATCGAGAGGTCGTTCGGTGCGCCCCGCATCACCAAGGATGGCGTCACCGTCGCCAAGGAGATCGAGCTCGAAGACAAGTTCGAGAATATGGGCGCACAGATGGTGCGCGAGGTAGCGTCGAAAACCAATGACCTTGCCGGCGATGGCACGACCACCGCGACGGTGCTGGCGCAGGCGATCGTCAAGGAGGGCACTAAGGCGGTCGCCGCTGGCATGAACCCGATGGACCTCAAGCGCGGCATCGATCTCGCGGTCGAAGCCGTCGTCAAGGATCTCACCAAGAACGCCAAGAAGATCACCGCCAATTCGGAGATCGCGCAAGTCGCGACCATCTCGGCCAACGGCGACACCGAGATCGGCCGGTTCCTCGCCGAGGCCATGCAGAAGGTCGGCAACGAAGGCGTGATCACGGTCGAGGAGGCCAAGAGCCTGGAGACCGAACTCGAGGTGGTCGAGGGTATGCAGTTCGACCGCGGTTATGTTTCTCCGTATTTCGTGACCGACGCCGAGAAGATGCGCGTGGAGTTCGAAGATCCCTACGTTCTGATCCACGAGAAGAAGCTGTCCGGCCTGCAAGCCATGGTGCCGCTTCTCGAATCCGTCGTTCAGTCCGGCAAACCTCTCCTGGTCATCGCGGAGGATGTCGAGGGCGAGGCTCTGGCCACGCTCGTGGTCAACAAGCTGCGTGGCGGCCTCAAGGTCGCGGCGGTGAAGGCCCCTGGCTTTGGCGATCGCCGCAAGGCGATGCTGGAAGACATCGCAATCCTGACGGGCGGCACGGCTATCAGCGAGGATCTTGGCATCAAGCTCGAGAACGTCACGCTCAACATGCTTGGTCGCGCCAAGAAGGTGGTGATCGAGAAGGAGAATACGACGATCGTCGACGGCGCTGGCCGCAAAAAGGACATCGACGCCCGGGTCGCGCAGATCAAGGCGCAGATCGAGGAAACGACTTCGGACTACGACCGCGAAAAACTGCAGGAGCGTCTTGCTAAGCTCGCGGGCGGAGTGGCGGTCATCCGCGTCGGTGGCGCAACCGAGGTCGAGGTCAAGGAGCGCAAGGACCGTGTCGACGATGCGATGCATGCGACCCGCGCCGCAGTCGAGGAGGGCATCCTGCCGGGGGGCGGCGTCGCGTTGCTGCGCGCCCTAAAGACGCTCGACGCTGTCAAGCCGGATAACCCCGATCAGAAGGCCGGCGTCGATATCGTGCGCCGTGCGATCCAGGTGCCGGCCCGGCAGATCGTCCAAAATGCCGGCGAGGACGGCTCTCTGGTGGTCGGCAAGATCCTGGAAAAGAGCACCTATAACTGGGGCTTCAACGCGGCGACCGGCGAGTATCAAGACCTGGTCGGGGTCGGCGTGATCGATCCAGCGAAAGTCGTTCGGACGGCACTCCAGGATGCCGCTTCGGTTGCGGCGCTCCTGATCACCACGGAGGCGCTGGTTGCCGAGAAGCCGAAGAAGGAAGCGGCTCCAGCGCTTCCGCCTGGCGGCGGCATGGACTTCTGACACTTACGAGACCCGCAGCTTCTGCGGGTCTCGTTCTCCCTATCATCGGCTGTGTCCGACAGGAACAGCGACGGGCCGCGCGGGCCAGATGGCCGCGCGTCCCTTGTCGATGCTTCGCTCATTTTGAGGAGGTGGTACCCATGAAAATCGCCCAGATCGCACCGCTCGCGGAATGCTGTCCACCTAAGCTCTATGGGGGCACCGAGCGGATCGTCTCCTACCTCACCGAGGAATTGGTCCGACAGGGGCATGAGGTGACGTTATTCGCCAGCGGAGATTCGCGAACAAAGGCAAAGCTCGTTCGCTGTTCCGACATGGCGCTTCGCCTTAATCCATCCGTCAAGGACCACACGCCGTATCACGTGATGATGCTCGACTCGGTTCGCGAGCAGGCGGACGACTTCGACGTCCTGCACTTCCACATCGACCTGCTGCACTTCCCGGTGATCCGCGACATTGCCGACCGCACTGTCACGACATTGCATGGACGCCTCGACCTTCCTGATTTGAAGCCGTTCTACGCCGCGTTTCCGGAGATCCCGCTGGTCTCGATCTCGCGTGATCAGCGCCGTCCGCTGGCGCGCCCCATCAACTGGGTTGGCAACGTCTATCATGGCCTGCCGCGCGACATGCTGCCCTTCACGGCCAATCCGAAAGGAAACTATCTCGCCTTTCTGGGACGGATATCGCCCGAGAAGCGACCGGATCGCGCCATCGAGATAGCCGCGCGCGCAGGCATGAAGCTCAAAATCGCTGCCAAGATCGACCGCGTCGACCAGGCCTACTGGGATGAAACCGTCGCACCAATGATCACCGCCCATCCGAACGTCGAATACATCGGCGAGATTAATGAAACGCAGAAAGCGGACTTCCTCGGCAACGCGCGAGCGTTGCTCTTCCCGATCGACTGGCCAGAGCCGTTCGGGCTCGTGATGATCGAGGCCATGGCCTGCGGCACCCCAGTAATCGCCTTCCGGTGCGGCTCGGTGCCGGAGGTAATCACTCCCGGCAAATCCGGCTTCATCGTCAAGACGCTGGACGGGGCAGTAGAGGCGCTCGCCAAAGTGGAGGCGCTGGACCGCGGCAAAGTCCGCGAGAGTTTCGAGAAGCGCTTCACGGTGGAGCGCATGGCGCGGGACTACATCGCCATCTATCGCGGCCTGCCCGGGACACGAACCAAGGCCGCGCGCATTCGTCGCCAGCAGGGCGACGAAGTCGGGCTGCAATCAGTCGCCTGACGGAGCTTGTGATGACGACGTCATGGGGAGAGTTGGACATGACAGCACACGTTCCGGTGCCGGCGGGCGCCGGAACCGTGCCGCTAGCGCAATTCTTTATACCCGCGACTACCTCCCTGCAGGAGCGGCGGCCTCGCACGTTAAAGCACGGCGATACCTTCGCCGTGTTTGACCACAACGGCGATGCCCTCTCGGGACCAGGGAGTCCCGAGGGGCTCTTTCACCGCGACACGCGACATCTGTCGCACCTTTATCTGACCATTGCGGGGGCGCGGCCAATGCTGCTGTCGTCGACCCTTCGCGATGACAATGCCACGCTTACATGTGACCTGACCAACCCTGACATCTATGACAGCAACGGGCGCCTGAGCCTTCCGCACGATCTCGTCCATATTCGTCGGTCGCGATTGTTGTGGAACGCGACCTGCTTCGAGCGATTGGTCGTGCGCAATTTCGACGAGCGTCCGCGGAGCCTCGCCATCGAGATTGCCTTCGATGCCGATTTCGCGGACATCTTCGAGGTGCGTGGTACGCGCCGTGAGCGTCGGGGCGTAATGCAGTCTCCGGAAGTTTCCACGAACCGCGTGACATTGAACTACATTGGACTCGATCATCGACAGCGAAGCACCACGTTGTCATTCGATCCCGCTCCAGCCCGGCTAACCGGAAGGAGTGCGCTCTTCACGGTCGCGATCGCGCCCAGAGAATCCCGCTCGCTCTTTCTGGAAATCAACTGCGGCTCCGAGGGCGTGAACCACCCGCCACGGCGCGCATTTTTCAGCGCTCTGCGTGATGCGCGCCGCGCACTACGGAGTTCCTCCTCGCGGGCCGCATCGATCGCGACATCCAATGAGATTTTCAACGAGGCCGTGCGGCGCAGCGTTTCCGATCTTTATATGCTGACGACGGATACGCCCGAGGGACCTCTTCCATATGCCGGTATTCCCTGGTTTTCGACCGTCTTCGGCCGCGACGCCCTGATCACCGCGTTGCAAACACTCTGGCTTGATCCCGCGCTAGCGCGCGGCGTCCTGTTGCATCTGGCTGCCCATCAGGCGACCAGCAGCGACCCCTTGGCCGACGCCGAACCGGGCAAGATTCTACATGAAGTGCGAGTAGGCGAGATGGCTGAACTCGGCGAGGTGCCGTTCCGGCGATACTACGGCAGTGTCGATTCAACGCCGCTCTTTGTCATGCTCGCCGGCGCCTATCTGGATCGCACCGGCGACCTCGTTACCATTTGTCGCCTATGGCCACACATCGAGGCGGCCCTCACATGGATTGAGCAATACGGTGATCGCGACGGCGACGGCTTCGTGGAATATCACAGACAGACGTCCGAGGGGTTGATCAATCAAGGTTGGAAGGACAGTTACGATTCAGTTTTTCACGCCGATGGAACGTTTGCCAAGGGCCCTGTCGCCCTTGTCGAGGTGCAAGCCTATGTCTACGGCGCGTGGTGCGCTGGCGCCAAGATTGCGGAGCAGTTGGGGCACGTCCTGCGTGAGACGGAGTATGAGGCGCGCGCGCACAGGCTGCGCGAAGCATATGATGCCCACTTCTTCGATGAAGAGCTTGGCACTTATGGACTAGCGCTCGATGGCGACAAGCGCTTGTGTCGCGTGCGCACGTCCAATGCAGGTCACGCGCTATGGACCGGCGTCGCATTACCCAGCCGGGCAGGACCGGTCGTGCGAAGCTTGATGGAGGGATCGTCGTTCTGTGGCTGGGGCGTGCGCACGGTAGCGTCGACGGAAGCCCGCTACAATCCGATGAGTTATCATAACGGCTCGGTCTGGCCACATGACAATGCGCTGATCGCAGCGGGATTTGCCCGCTACGGGTTTCGTCGCGAAGCCGCCCGAATCTTCGAAGGCTTGTTCGCAGCTTCCAGCTACATCGACCTCAGGCGGCTTCCCGAACTGTTCTGCGGATTTCCACGCCAGCGCACGCGGGGGCCAACCTTTTATCCCGTCGCCTGCACGCCGCATGCCTGGGCGGCTGCGGCGCCCCTTTATATGCTGCAGGTCTGTCTTGGGCTCGGCTTTGACCCCGGTGAAAGGCGGATCACCTTCGATGATCCGGTGATCCCGGCCTTTCTGAGTGAGGTCCTCCTCCGCAATCTGTCGATTGGCGATGACGCAGCCGATGTCGCGGTACGGCGATCCGGCCGGCACGTCGTCGTCGACGTCCTCGAGCGACGAGGGCCTGTACGGGTGGTGACAACGAGTTGAACGCCATAGCGATAGGGTGATGTAATAGTCGCAAGCGACATCGCTTGCTGAGTGGCTGAAGTAAACAAGGATTCGCCAAATCTGGACGTGAAACAATACGCAGGACGCTGATTGATGGAACGGCTGCTCAATTTCCTTCCTGCGAAGCCGCAGCCTGTGTGGGTACGCTACGCGACGACAACCGTCGTGATGACGTTTTGCATTGCGGTGCAGACCGGGCTTGAAAATCAAACGGGCTTTTCTGGTCTCTTTTTTCTTCTGCCCGGCATCTTCGCAGCGGGCCTTATGTTTGATCGGGGGGCATCTCTGTATTCGTCTCCCTCGACAATCGAGTTACGCGCATCCCATTCCCCGTCGACCACCTTCGGCTGAAATCGCGCGTATTCCAGAACTTCGACCGTAACGGAGCGACCGTCGCGAAGCAGCGTATGATCGGCGCCGATAGGAAGCGCCGCCAATCGGCCCACGGGCGAACGGTAGCTTGCCAGCTTGATCCGCTTGTCAGCGATGGAGACGGGTGCGGCGCGACAAATGTAGTACGTCGTTCTGGAGCCATCCTCATCAACGACAGCGACGCGGGCGATCGCGGGTTCGAGTGAGAGGAGTCGATGGCCTTCAGCGTTCTCCTGATCGATGCGACGCCTGTTCCTGTCAGGTTCAGGGGATGTCCAACTATTGTCGGCGATCTGGATCGAGAGGCCACCCGTAGCGGCAGAAGCGAGATGGCTCTTGGCGGCGTCGGAAATCGTCGCGAAGGTCTCCAGGCTTTCTCGGGCGATTGGTTCAATCTGTTTCTGATCGTCTTCCAAGCTGGCCATCGTATCGCCCCCCATACGGAATCATTTTCTTCTTCGGATATTCAGATCGTTGCAGCCTGCTGCGTCATGACCGAAGCGAATGCACAAAAATCGTGTGCAATGAGCAGCTTATCTTGCACATAGGCCAGCGATAAGCCGTCTCGACGTCACTATCGTTCCAAATCATGGGGAATTCCGGGTTCGAGCCGAATTTGCAGATCGCCGAGCATGGATGTGTCCATGCCCGCGCCGACGAGGGTTTGCAGGTAGTCCAGCAGGTCGTCCTGCCGCGGCTGGCCGAAGGCGAGGCGATAGACCGTGAGGCTGCGTTTAAGCCAGGCAAGTCGCGTGACTTCCCGACTAAACGGCAGCATCGGCACATGCCTTTCAACCCGGACAGAACCCTCGTAGATCCAGTAGGGGATGAGATCGGTGTCGACCGGTGCTTCGGATCGCGCCCGCTCGAACATCAGCTTCCACGGGTCGTCGGGAGCCTGACCGCGACCCCGGACGACCGCAGCTTGGCGTTCCGCCAGATTGAGACGTACTGCGTGTCCCTTGAAACGATGAACGCGGCCCTCGCGTTGCTCCAGATCCACTGGATTGCCCGGAAGATTCCAATGATAGACGCGATAACAATAGGGATGGAAGTCGAGACCTTCCTGACCGATGGATGTCGTGGCGAGAACGAACGGCCGGAACGGTGAGTTGAACGCATCCCGCACACCGCCGACCCGGGCGACAGCGCCTTCCTCGTCCTTGTAGTCGGCGAGCCTCATCGCGAAGCGTCCGCGCATCTGGAATTTGCGGATTGCGAGGGACTTACCATCGACATGCACGTCATCGACGTCGATCTGCGACGGGCGAATGGCCAGGGCCGAGGCCATTGCGCGGCCCACTCCGACCGCACGTTCCTCCGCAGAACGGACGCCAAGGCCTTCCGCATCGACAAGATAATGGGCGTATTCGTCCAGGACGGCCTGGAGATTGTGATCCGCGCAATATGTCAGGACGCGATGCCAATAACGATCGTCCGTATCCCGGCGGAGCGAGCAGCCCGCGCAGAAACTCCTGCATCCAGATCGGCAGGGCGGAGAGACCTGCACGCAGGTCGTCGCGGATCGCTTGGCCGTGCTGAGGGTCGGCAAACAAATGTCGCAGCGTGGTCTGAATGCGCTGGCGTTCGCTGTCTTGGTTCAGCATATCCTGCATCCAGTGCAGCGCCTGGACGACGCGCATGGCGGGCCTGTCGGCCCAATAGAGGCGGCTGGGCGCAGCGAACTTGAAGTGGATCTCCTGGCTGCCGAGCTTGATCGGCTTCAGCCGTGCATCGACCAGGACCTCGATGCGTGCCGGGACGGCGGTCGTGAGGCCGAGATCGTTGGCGGCCGTCATGCCATCGATGAGCGCACGCGCTTGGTCGCGACGAGTAACAGCTCGGATGACAGCACGATAGTCGGGTACGGTGGGGCGGCCGGTCAGCTCGTTTTGGCGTGGTCGGTCGTAGAGGCCACGGTCAATGCGGCGCAACTCGCCGGCGGCGGCGAGGCGCTGGAGGGTCTTATCGACGGCGGCGCGGCCGCCGAGATCGGCAAAATCGCCGGGCGTCCAGACCTCATCGGGATTAGACGTGATCCGGGTGAGCAGCCGGGAACGGAGGTCGGTATCTTGCGTCAGAGTTGTCATGTCCGAAATATGACACATATTTCGGACATTCGCAAGAGGCGTCCGAAATATGTAACAATTTTCGGACGCGGCCCCGTATGCCTGGGTATTCCTAATGGTGCTCCCGGGCCTCCGACCGGCCAAGGCAGCGCCGACGACTGCTAGTTTCCACCTTCGGCGACGCCAGCCCGACGGAGCAAGTCTCCGATGCTTGCGGAACCAATCCAGCAGCGAGCAATCACTCGGTCGAAGGAAACGACACGGCCGCTTCGACCTCTCTCCGTCGTACAAGCGACAGGCTGACCAAGGGCCAACCGGACAAGGGCGGCTTTGGCGGCTTCACCGCCCGGCCTATGAAGCTCCGGGGCATCGAAGTCAGCGATCCGAACTTCGATCCATTCATTTGGGTCATCCGTTTGGCCCACGCATAGGCTGTCGCCATCACCGACATATCGAACCGCACCCGAAAACTCGACGCTAGGACGACTAGGTAAAGGGCCTTCGCAAGGATCGGCTTTTGCAGGACTCGCAATGACGAAGAGGGCGAGCGGGGAAATACTAAGCGTAAGTCTCCAGTTCACGCGGCCTCCTTCATGGCATTGCGGCGCCCCTTCTTCGCCAGCAGAGCGCGAACGAAGGTGTTCCATTTCTTCATCGCCGCACGCTTCTCAGGCATATAGTTCCAGCGATCGTAATTCTTGGAGCTGACGTCCTGTAGCGTGTGATTCTGAATGCGGTCGCGGATTTCCTTCGAGAGACTTGCCTTTCCGGCGAGAGTTTTCCAGGTTCGCCGCAGATCACGATTGGTCACGACGGGGATCACCTCACGGTCCCGCTGGCGCCACATGAACGAATAGAGCGTTCCGTGGCTTACGGGTTTGGACGGATCCATGGCCGAGGGAAAGAACCAGCCATGTGCGTTGGGTTTGATTGACTCAATGAGTTCCGCCGCGATCTCAGGCACCGGGATAGCGTGAGGCTTACCGTTCTTCGTCTTCGACCAATCGATGATGCGCTCTTTCGCATCCCACTGATTGACATGCAGCCGAGCGATCTCCTCCACTCGCTGCCCGGTCAACATGAGTATCCTCACAGCGCGCGTGTATGGGGGATGAACCGGCGCGTCTGGGCACTCAAGCCAACGGTAAAGGCGGACGAACTCCTCTTCATCGAGCCAGCGAGTGCCGACATTCTTCGGCTCCGTCGGGATACCTGCGGCCGGATTATAGACGAGGCGAAAACGGCGCGACGAAGCTGTGCGGTAGTCATGCTCCGATTTCATGCCCCAACTGTATGCGGAGCGGATGTAGCTTCGGACATGGTCTGCCATTGACCTCTTGCCCCGTTCGTAGATGGGGCGGATGAGTTCGATGATCTCTTCCGGCTCGATTTCACGAGCAGGGCGGTTGCGCCCAAGCGTGTCGGCGATCTTGTTCAGGCCCTTCTCTGCTTCTTTCCAGGACGGCTTGCCCGCATCCTTCAAGTAGGCAACGTAAGCCTCAAAGAGATCGGCCACCGTGCCAGGGCGGGTATCGCCCGCGATTTTGATGCTGCGCCCCTTCTGGATCAGGTCAGCGAAGTCGCGCTTGAACACCTCACGCGCCTTGCTCAGCGACATCGCGGGATAAGACCCGAGTTTTTTCTTGATCCGCTTCTTGTCGCGCCATTGCTGGGCCATCCAATCCGCAGTGACGCGGGTCGGCATCGGCTTCATGACGAGGACGAGGCGGCCGGTGCCGTGTCCCTCTCCATCGACGAGGCTTAGCTGTTTTCCGGTCTGCTCAACCTGCTTGAGGGCGCGGCGTATCTCTCCGTCTGTAAGGCTTGGCACTGGGATCTCCCATCGGCTTGCAAGTGGGGTCGCCGGACGGGTTCGTGGGGTCGGCGACTGGGGTCAAAAGGGCGGCTGACCCCCTCAAAACCGACCCCAATATGCCACGCTATCCGACAGCGCGACAAGCCAGAAAGTTCAACTGATTCAATGGATATATGCGTGATCCAGCGTGATCAAAAAAGGCCGAGTGGGATGGTTGTGGACGAGGATGATCGCAGTGGCAGAAAGCTCCAGCGCGCGCTTCACCACCTCGCGGGGATAGACCGGCGTATGGTCCACCGTGCCGGTCTGCTGCACTTCGTCCACGATCAACTGGTTGCGCTTGTCGAGAAACAGGATGCGGAACTGCTCCTTGTCAGCAAAGGCCATGGTCGTGCGGCAATAATCGATGACGCTCGACCATGACGACAACGATTGTCGCTTGCGCAGCTCGCCCTGCGCGAAACGCTGGGCGGCGGCCTGCACGATCTTGAGTTCGGTGATGGACGCTTCGCCAAGACCGCGCACTTCCGCGAGCCGCTCCGCAGGCGCGGCGACAACCTCCGCGAAAGAGCCGAAACGTTCGATCAGCAGCTTCGCCAGCGGCTTGACGTCCCGCTGGGGAATCGCGCGGAACAGCACCAGTTCAAGCAGTTCGTAGTCGCTGACGGCCGTTGCGCCGGCCTGACGGAAGCGGTCCCGCAGCCGTTCGCGATGGCCATGATAATGGGGCGCAGCTTCGCCAAAGCCGGACGGCTCCACCTCAACCCCCACATCATGATCCTGCGATGTCATGGCCGCAGCATGGCGGCATCCTGAAGCTTTGCAAGACCCCTGTTTGCGGACCCTGATCAGCCCGGACAATCCGTGGCGGTCAGGCGCTGCGCGCCACCAGCGGCTGGTCGAGCCCCTTGGGCGACAGCGTGAAGATTTCCACGCCGGTTTCCGTGACGCCCACGGAATGTTCGAACTGGGCGGACAGCGAACGGTCCCGCGTCACCGCGGTCCAGCCGTCCGACAGCACCTTCACATGGGGGCGGCCGAGATTGATCATCGGCTCCACGGTGAAGAACATCCCCGGCCGCAGCACGACACCCTCGCCCGGCCGGCCGACATGAACGATGTTGGGCTCGTCGTGGAACAGCCGCCCAAGACCATGGCCGCAGAAGTCGCGGACCACGCTCATATGCTGGTCCTCGACATAGGACTGGATGGCATGGCCGATATCGCCCGTGGTCGCGCCGGGCTTGATGACGGCAATGCCGCGCAGCAGGGATTCGTAGGTCACCTCGATCAGCCGTTCCGCCTTGCGGGGTATCTCGCCGACCGCATACATGCGGCTGGCGTCGCCATGCCAGCCATCGACGATATAGGTCACGTCGATGTTGACGATGTCGCCATCGCGCAACGGCTTCTCGTTGGGAATGCCGTGGCAGACGACATGGTTGATGGAGGTGCAGGTCGCCTTGCGGTAGCCGCGATAGAACATCGTCGCCGGCATCGCGCCATGGGACAGGCCGAAATCCAGCACGAGCTGATTGATATGCTCGGTGGTGACGCCGGGGCGCACCTCCTCCACCAGCATGTCGAGGCATTCGGCCGTCAGCCGGGATGCCTTGCGCATCCCCTCGAACGCCTTGGGGCCGTGAATCCTGATCTGGCCGGTCTTGCGCAGGGGCGCAGCCGCCGCATCCACATAGTTCATCGCATTTCCGCGGCCGGGCCGCGCTCCGGCGGCGTCATGGCCGCGTTTCCGAACCCAATTTAAGCCTCACGCCCCGAGACGCAAGCATGCGGGCATCCTGCCGCCTCAGATCTCGACCGGAACCCGGTCCGCGAGGTCGATGCCCTCGGCCGTCAGGACGCAGCGATAGGCCAGCGCCTCGACGCCGGCGGCCCGCGCCATCCCGAAGGCCGCCGCATAGGCCGGATCGATATCCGCCGCCAGCGTGAAGCGCCGGGCCGAGGCGATCTGGATCAGATAGAGCATCACCGCGCGCCTGCCGGTTGCGGCGATTTCCGCCAGCTCCGCCAGATGCTTGGCGCCCCGCGCCGTCACCGAATCGGGAAACTCCGCAAGGCCCGGCGCCCGCATCAGATGGACATTCTTGATCTCCAGATAGCAGGGCGGCCGGCCCACTCCTTCCAGCAGGAAATCCACACGGGAATTGCGGCCATAGCGGACCTCGCGGCGGACGGAGCCATAGCCGGCCAGCTCCGGGATCGCTTGCGCCGCCAGCGCCTCCGCCACCAGCGCGTTGGGCCAGCCTGTGTTGATGCCGACGATCTCCGGCCCCGCGCCGAAATCCACCTCGGCCAGTTCCCAGCTATGGGGAAGCTTGCGCTTCGCGTTGGGCGAGCGCGACAGCCAGACCCGGCCGCCCGGCGTCAGCAGGCCGGTC
>Ga0180218_1001724_pt1 | contig 12687 bp, 9 predicted proteins | sample eDN3rd37CKraftBY_FD_151334 | JGI IMG/M metagenome (GOLD analysis project Ga0180218, IMG submission 151334) | Enriched backyard soil microbial communities from Emeryville, California, USA - eDNA 3rd pass 37_C Kraft BY (version 2) (version 2) | ecosystem: Environmental > Terrestrial > Soil >... | reverse complement strand
GCGGTCTGTTGCGCTTGATTGGAGAGGAGCGCCACCGCCCGGTTCCCACCGACAATGTCGCCACGTCAATTCGCCCTATCATGGAGAGCTACAATCGCCTTGTGGAGCGCCTCACCGCCGCGCTGCAGACGAACAAGCGCTATCAGGAGCAGCTTCAGTCGCAGGTCGAGGCCGCGGCCCAAACGCTGGTCCGCCAACGCGCGGAGCTTGCAGAAGCGGATCGCCTCTCGGCTCTCGGTGAAATGTCGGCGCGGGTCGCCCATGAGCTTCGCAATCCACTCGCAGGCATAAAGCTCGGCATATCCAACCTTGCGCACGACAGCGTCGATGCCGATCAAAAGGAGCGGCTGGCGTTGATCGGTGCCGAAGTGGATCGCATGGCCCGTCTTCTGGACCAGCTCCTGCTCAAGCCGCGCAAGCACGAGGAGCCGCTTGTCGAGATCGACCTGCGTGTGCTGCTCGCTGAGTTGCTCGCTCTCGTGCGGTATCAGATTCCGGAACGCATAGCGCTCATCAACGCCGCGCCGGATGGCATGATCGTCAAGCTCCAGCGCGACAGCATCCGTCAGATGTTGTTGAACCTCGTCCTGAATGCCTGCCAGGCCATCGGCAACGCACCCGGTCACGTAACTGTGAGCCTCACGCACGAGAACAACATGCTTGGTATCTCCGTTTCGGACGACGGTCCGGGCTTTCCTGTCGAGTTCCTCGAGCGAGGCATTCGTCCGTTCTTTACGCGGCGGCATGGCGGATCCGGTTTGGGCCTCTCGACCGTGCAGCGCATGGCGCAGGCCATGGGCGGCCGAATAGCCCTCGCCAACTGCGAACCGCGCGGCGCGAGAGTGACGATCTTTATCGGGAATGGCGGTGCGTCGTGATGGATACGCTGCTCATCATCGAGGATGAGGCGCTTTTCGGCAGTGAACTCAAGCGGCATTTCCAGCGCGCGGGATGGCATGTCGTCCTCGCGCCGACGTCGCGGGAAGCCGAGCATCTCATCCTGCGCTCTCGCATCGCGCCCTTGGTCGTGCTCTCGGACATGAACCTGCCGGACGGCAATGGGCTCGATCTTCTCGAAAAGGCGCGGAACCTCGGCGAGATGGGCGAATGGGTCTTCCTCACCGGCTATGGCGAACCGGCGGATGCCGAGCGCGCGCAGAAGCTCGGTGCCGTCGATTTTTTGCAGAAGCCCGCCGATTTCAAGAATCTGGACCTGGTCATGGCCGGCGCGGCGCGCAGTGCGCGAGCGCAACGGCGCCTGAAGGAGCAAGCTTCGGTTGAGCGGCGGCGCTTCTCACCGGAAGCATTCGTCGGCCAGAGCCCCGAAGCGCGGCGCGTGCGCGAATTGTTGACGCGTCTCTGCGGTCTGCCGCTATCGAGCATCATGATCGCGGGCGAGACCGGCACCGGCAAGGGCCTTGTGGCGCGCATACTCCATCATTCCGGGCAGCGCTCCGATGGCCCTTTCGTCGAAGTGAATTGTGCGGCGCTCCCCAAGGATTTGCTCGAATCCGAGCTGTTCGGCCACGAGCAGGGCGCCTTCACGGGGGCCAAGGCACCCCATCGCGGGCTGATGGAGCAGGCGGACGGCGGCTCGTTGTTTCTCGATGAGATCAGCGAGATGGACGCGGGCCTGCAGGTCAAGCTTCTGACGGCGATTGAGAGTCGCAAGATCAGGCGCCTCGGTGGCGAGCGTGAAATAAGTACCGACATACAGCTCTTCGCGGCGAGCAACAGGAACGTTGCCAAAGCGGTGAGCGAGGGGAGATTTCGCGCCGATCTCTATCATCGTCTGAGTGTGTTCGAGCTGACGTTGCCGGCTCTGCGCACGCGACCGCAGGATATCCAGGAGCTGGTGGAGTTGCTGCTTTCGGAGTTCAATACCAAAGCGAAGAAGCGCGTGCGGATTGTGCCGCGGAACGTGATGGAAACTCTCGAGGCGTACGATTGGCCAGGCAACGTTCGCCAGCTGCGCAATGTGATCGAGCGCTGCATTTTGCTTGCTGACGACGACACCTTTCCGGAGAAGTGGCTGCAACTCGACCCTTCACCGGAGGCGGGCGCTTCGCGCGCTCAAGCTGCGCTGCCGGAGGGCGACTGGATTCACCTGCCTCTCGATGGGAGCATGGCTCTCGAAGATATGGATCGTCACATCATCAAGACGGCGCTGGAGCGTCACGGGCATAACGTCATGGCGACGGCGCGCGCGCTCGGCACGACCCGCGAAACGCTTCGCTATCGCATTCAGAAGTACGCTCTCGGCAAGGGCTGAGCGGCCCACACAAAACCCTCGGGGCCAATGCACCGACCGCCGCTCATGGCAGTGGTGCAATTCCACCGTCGGACATTTATGATGCCAAAAATTACTATTCAATATCAATTACATGCGAGGCTGGCATGGCTAATGCTCCAGGCTCGATCGCACGACGCACGGTGGGCGGCGGCGATTGGAGATGGAGGCGATCATGCTCGAAAACGGCAATCCTCACGGCACGATCCCATCGAGGGGACTCCGAGCTGAGGGCGATCCGGATCCCGCAGGCGGCTTGCTGAGCAAGAACGCTGTCGCTGGCAACGAGCTGGCCGTATCGGATGAGTTCTGGAAGCTCGTCGTCCTCGAAGGAAGTGGGCTTGTCGTTCTCGGTCTGCTCGCGGTGGCGCTGCCGAAGATTGCGTCACTCGCCGTGAGCCTGATGACCGGGTGGCTGCTGCTGATCGCAGGACTGTTCCGCTTCGCCTCGATCTTTAGTGCGCACGGAGGGCCAGGATATTGGAGCTCCATGCTTCTCGCGGCGATGACCGCTGTTCTGGGTGCGATCCTCGTCATTTTTCCCGTCGATGGGGTTCTCTCGCTGACGATTGCACTCGCTATCTACCTGTGCGCGCACGGGCTTGTGAGCTTGAGCGTCGCGAGCGCCATGCGCGGCGCCACCAGGCAGTGGTTCTGGCTCGCCTTGGGTTCCGCAGCGGATTTCCTGCTTGCGGGGCTCGTCATCGAGGGCTGGCCGAGCAGCGCGCCTCTGATCCTGGGACTGTACGTCGGTATCAATCTGGTCGTTGCGGGAGTGGCACTCATCCTCGCGGCGACGGGCGCGCACCGCGTCAAAACATCGAGTGCGAAGCAATAAGTCGAGTGAAGGAGAACAATCATGACGGAACAATCTGAAACGCAGCGCGCGGAAGGCGGGGTGCGGACCTCGCATGGCATGAAATGGCCGGCGGCCGGCATCGCGGGGCTCGCGGCGATCATAACGGTTGCCGGTATTGTCCGTGCTGCGGAGCCCGCATCGAGCGCAAGTCCGGCGGCGCTGTCGGCAGGAAGCCAACCGGTGCCGATGCCGAGCTTTGCCGATCTCGCGCAGCGCGTATCGCCGGCTGTGGTTTCGATTTACGTGAGTGCCGAGCAGTCCGCCGAGACAGCGACGCTTGATGATCAGGGCGAGAATATCATACCTCCGGGCTCGCCATTTGAGTTCTTCTTCAAGCAGTTCGGGCAGCCGGGCTTCGGGGTGAAGCCGCAAATCGTTCAAGCTCAAGGTTCAGGTTTCTTCATCTCGTCGAGCGGCTACATTCTGACGAACAACCACGTGGTCGACCACGCCAAGACGGTGAGTGTGAAGACGAGTGACGGCCAAAGCTATGCGGCGAAGGTCATCGGAACCGATGCCAAGACGGATCTCGCCGTGCTCAAGGTGGAGAGAAAGGCCGACTTCCCTTATGTTGCATTCGCGGATGCAGCGCCGCGCATTGGCGATTGGGTACTCGCAGTCGGCAATCCCTTCGGGCTTGGCGGTACGGTGACGGCCGGCATCGTCTCCGCGCAGGGGCGCGACATCGGCTCCGGGCCCTACGATGATTTCCTGCAGATCGATGCTCCGGTGAACAAGGGCAATTCCGGCGGTCCGACGTTCAATCTCCAGGGACAGGTTGTCGGCATCAATACGGCGATCTTCTCGCCGTCGGGCGGATCGGTCGGTATCGCATTCGACGTTCCGGCAAGCACGGCGAAAGTTGTTGCCGCGCAGCTCGAGAGCAAAGGCTCAGTTACGCGCGGTTGGATTGGCGTCGCCGTTCAGCCCGTCACTCAAGACGTGGCCGACAGTCTCAACATGAAGGAGGCCAAGGGCGCATTGATCGATGATGTGCAGGCAGGTGCGCCGGCTGCGAAAGCAGGCCTAACGCCGAGCGACGTCGTTCTGTCTGTCGATGGAACTGCGATCGCGGATGCTCGCGATCTCGCTCGCAAGGTGGCAGCCATCGATCCAGGAAAGACAATCTCGCTGCAGGTCTGGCACGATGGTCACGAGCGGACGCTCCGTGCAACGGTCGCCGCGCTTCCGGATGAAGCAGCGCCCCGATCCGAGCAGAAAAAGCAGGGCGAGACCGGGCTCGGTCTGTGGCTCGCGCCGGCTGCCGGTGTCCAGGGAGCTGGAGCGCAGGGTGTGGTGGTCATGAACGTCGATCCGCAGGGCAAGGCCGCGGAGAAGGGCATTCGGACGGGCGACATCATCCTCGAAGTTGGCGGCAAGGCGGTGTCGACGCCTCAGGAGGTCCGCGCCGATCTCGATGCAGCCGCGAAGCACGGCCAGCGCGCCGTTCTCCTGCGCATCAAGTCGGCGGCCGCTACAGATACGCACTTCGTCGCGGTGCCGCTGGCATAAATCAATCGCCACAGTGGCGGCGCGCACTCGTCCAAGCCAACGACTGTACGCGCCGCCCATGCTTGTCGGGCCCTCTCAATGGAGAAGGTCGTGCAGAAGCAGGCCGGAGAACCAGGGCAGGGCCCGACCAGACGCGTCTCGCTGCTCTGGATGCTGGCAGTCCTGCTTTTGCTGGGGTTCGTTGGCGCGGTGGCACTCTATCTCCGCTCGACGGGAATCCAGCGAGGGATGATCCGTGAGGCGGCGGCCGTCGCGGCGCCCGTGCATGTCGCGACGGTCGAAAAGCGGGATGTGCCCGTATTCATCTATGGTCTTGGAACGGTCCAGGCCACGAACGCCGTGACCGTGAAATCGCGTGTCGATGGACAGATTACGAAGATCGCCTTCGAGGAAGGGCAGATCGTTCACCAGGGCGATGTGCTGGTGCAGCTCGATGCAGCTCCCTATCAAGCGACCCTCGATCAGGCCATCGCAAAGCTCGCGCAGGATCAGGCCTCGCTGACCAACGCGCACCAGGATCTCGCCCGGACCATCCCGCTCGCCAAGGCTGGCGATGCGACGCAGCAGCTTTTGGATCAGCGCACGGCCGCCGTCGCACAGCTCAATGCGCAGATCCAGGCGGACAACGCGGCGATCGAAAGCGCCAAGGTACAGTTGGCCTACACCACGATCCGCGCGCCTCTGACCGGGCGCGCAGGATTTCGCCTCGTCGATGCCGGCAACATCGTGCACGCGAGCGATCCGACCGGCATTCTGAGCATTACGCAGATCACGCCGATCTCCGTGATCTTCACTGCTCCCGAAGGCGAGCTTCCCGCAATCAGTACCGCGCTCAAATCAGGTCCGCTCGCCGTCACCGCGTTGAGTTCCGACGGCAAGCGCACGCTTGCGGAAGGCACGCTGTCTTTGATCGACAACGAGGTTGATGCCGCGAGCGGGACGATCCGTCTCAAGGCCAGCTTCCCGAATGCCGAGCAGACCCTTTGGCCAGGGCAATCGGTGGCGACGCGCCTGCTCGTGTCGACGATGAAGGACGTCGTCGCCGCGCCGGATGTGGCGATACAGCGGGGCCCGAACGGCCTGTTCGCCTACGTGGTTGGCAATGACGGCAAGGCCGAGCTCCGCGACACAAAAGCCGGCGCGATCGAGGATGGATGGATGGTGATCGCGAGCGGGCTTGCACCCGGCGATCGGATCGTGACGTCCGGTCACTACAGAGTGCAGCCCGGATCACCGGTCCAGATCCTCGGCGATAGCGGTGCGACAGCCGGCGGCAATCCATCGGGTGCGCCATGAAATTCAATTTTTCAGCGCTTTTCATCCAGTATCCGATTGCGACCTCGTTGCTTATGGCCGGGCTGTTGTTCGTCGGTCTTGTGGCCTATCCCAGCCTGCCGGTCGCCCCGTTGCCCAAGGTCGATTTCCCGACCATTCAGGTGAGTGCGCAGCTCCCGGGCGCCAGTCCCGAGACAATGGCATCGTCGGTGGCGCAGCCGCTCGAGCGGCAGTTCGCGCAGATTCCCGGCGTGGCGCAGACGACATCGACGTCCGGACTCGGCACGACGACGATCGTTCTGCAGTTCGATCTCGATCGCAACATCGACGGCGCCGCCAACGACGTTCAAGCAGCCATCAACGCTGCGTCAGGGCAGTTGCCTCGCAATCTGCCATCGCCGCCGACGTACCGGAAAGTCAATCCGGCCGACGCGCCCATTCTCATCATATCGGTAACATCGGACACGCTCCCGCTCACGGAGCTCGACGACAATGCGGACGTCAAGCTTGCCCAGCAGATCAGCCAGCTTCCGGGCGTCGGGCAGGTCACCATAGGCGGCGAACAAAAGCCCGCCATTCGCATCCAGATCGATCCGGCCAAGCTCGTCGCCAAGTCTCTCTCTCTCGAGGACGTGCGCACGCAGATCAGCCTGACGACGGTCGATGCGCCGAAGGGAAACATCAATGGCGAGCGGCGGAGCTTCACCATCTATGCAAACGATCAGCTCTCTGCGGCCAAGGACTGGAACGACGCGATCGTTGCATACCGTAATGGAGCGCCGCTCCGCGTCCGCGACATCGGTCAGGCGGTGGCAGGCCCCGAGGATACGACGAAAGCCGCGTGGGCATCCGGCAAGCGCGGTGTGTTCCTCATTGTCTTCAAGCAGCCCGGCGCCAATGTCATCGATACCGTCGAGCGCGTCAAAGCCGAGCTGCCGAGGCTGAGGAGCAACATACCGGCCGCGGTGCATGTCGATGTGCTGAGCGATCGGACGCAGACGATCCGTGCTTCGGTCGATGACGTGCAGTTCACGCTTCTGCTGTCCATCGCCTGCGTCGTTGGCGTGATCTTCGTCTTCCTGAGAACCTTCTGGGCCACCGTCATCCCGAGCGTGACCGTTCCGCTGTCGCTGCTCGGGACGATGGGTCTGATGTACGTCATCGGCTACAGTCTCGACAATATTTCTCTGATGGCGTTGACGATATCGGTGGGATTTGTCGTCGATGACGCAATCGTCATGCTCGAGAACATCGTGCGCTATATCGAAGAGGGGATGAACCCTCGAGCAGCATCCTTCAGAGGCGCCGGAGAGATCGGTTTCACGATCATTTCGATCAGCCTGTCATTGATCGCCGTCTTCATTCCTCTGCTTCTTCTCGGCGGCATCATCGGACGGCTCTTTCGTGAGTTCGCTGTGACCGTGAGCATGTGTATTGCGGTTTCTGCGTTCGTTGCGCTCACGTTGTCGCCGATGATGGCATCGCGCTTCTTGAGACGTGAATCCGAGACAGGGCATGGGCGTGTCTACCAGCTCACCGAGCGCATGTTCGATGGCATGCTGCGCGCCTATGAGCGCGGCCTGGACGGCGTGCTCAGGCATCAGTTTGCGACCCTGTGCGTATTCCTGACGACGCTCGTGATCACGGGATACCTGTTCGCCGTCATTCCCAAGGGCTTCTTTCCGCAGCAGGACACGGGTTTCATCACCGGAACGTCCGAAGCGGCCCAGGATGGGTCTTTTGCCGAGATGATGCGGCGGCAAGAGGTGCTCGGCAAGATCGTCGGTGCCGATCCGGCCGTCGCATCCTATGCGATGGCGATCGGCACCGGCGGCGGAACGTCGGCGGGAAACAACGGACGCTTTTTCATCACCCTCAAGCCCAAGAACCAGCGCGATGCCTCGGCCAGCGAGGTCATCGCCAGACTGCGGACAAAGGTGGATAAGGTGGAAGGGGCACGTCTCTATCTGCAGGCCTCGCAGGACGTGAACATTGGTGGCCGCGCCGCGCGAACACAGTTCCAGTATACGCTGCAGGACTCCGATTTGGAGGAGCTCAACGCGTGGGCGCCGCGCGTTCTCGAGAAGTTGGCCGCCATTCCGGAGCTGCGCGATGTGGCGACCGATCAGCAGATGTCAGGGACGGCGCTGACGATCGCGATCGATCGCGACCAGGCCTCGCGATACGGGATCACGCCGCAGCTCATCGACGACACGCTCTATGATGCGTTCGGCCAGCGGCAGGTCGCGCAGTATTTCACTCAGCAGAACAGCTACCACGTCGTGATGGAGATTCTGCCGGAGCTTCAAGGGCGCGTGGAAAGTCTGGACAAGATCTATGTGAAGTCGCCGACGACGGGTGCGCAGGTGCCGATGTCAGCGTTCGCACGCTGGACCACCCTCCTGGCGAAGCCGCTTTCCATCAGCCATCAGGGCCAATTCCCGGCCGTTACCATAAGCTTCAATCTCGCGCGTGGTGCGTCCCTGGGCACGGCGACAGCAGCCGTGCAGAATGCCGTCCGCGAAATGCAGATGCCGGCAACACTTGTCGGCACGTTCCAGGGCAATGCACAGGCTCTGCAGGATTCGCTGAGGACGGTGCCCATGCTCATCGGCGCAGCGTTGGTTGTCGTCTATCTGGTGCTCGGCATTCTCTATGAGAGCTACATCCATCCATTGACAATTCTTTCCACGCTCCCGTCCGCGGGAGCCGGCGCCATCGCGACACTGATGCTGTTTGGCTTCGACTTCAGTCTGGTGGCGATGATCGGCGTTGTGCTGCTCATCGGCATCGTGAAGAAGAACGGTATCATGATGGTGGACTTTGCCATCAGCGCCGAGCGGGAGGAGCATTTGCAGCCCACCGAGGCGATCCGCCGCGCGGCCTTGCTACGTTTCAGGCCGATCATGATGACGACGATGGCGGCCCTTCTCGGAGCCATCCCGATCATGCTCGGCGCCGGCACCGGCGCGGAGATCCGTCAGCCGCTCGGGTATGCGATGGTCGGCGGTCTTGTCGTGAGCCAGGCGTTGACGCTTTTCACGACGCCCGTGATCTACGTGTACCTCGATCGTCTCAGCAGCTATTTCAGCGGCGGTGGTCCGGAAGTCGCGGAGCACGACCCTGCGGACGATGACGATATCGTGCGGAAAGCTGCGAGCGTTCGCTGAGAGTAGGTACGCCATGCAACGTCACGGCTCGAGAACGGATGATCGTAATGGAGCGCGCGGCGACGCCGCGCCTGGTGCGCGGATCATCCCGTTCAGGCAAAGAACGACGGCTTCGGCTCCAGGGAGTGCGGACGAGGCCGAGAACGCGCGGCGCACGATCATCGATGAGGATCGCGTACGCATGCGGCAGAATATTGCCTCGGCGGCGGTGGTGATTGTTCTGATGCTCGTCGGAGGCTGGTGCATCGCGAACCTGCGGACGAGCCTGCATGTGGAGGCTTGCCTCGAGGCCGGCCACCGCGACTGCTCTGTATTGCATTGGTGACCGGCAAGTGCGAGCGCGCAGGTTGCGCCTGCGCGCAGGACCGAGGCATCAATTCCTGCGGCGGTGGACGGAAGAAGCGTGATGCGGAACCGCCGTCTTTGTGAGGTTGTCCGTGACGCCACCGCCGGTGTCGAGACCGTTGAGCGTGCGCACGCAGGTGTCGTGCCACTCGCTCTTGGTCATGTGTGTGTCAGCTTTCCAGAACGACATGCACGCTGCAAGCGTATCGCCGCCACCGCCCGGGTGCGTGTCCGGCGCGAGCGTGCCGCCGGTAGTCTCGACCACTTCGGGTGCACTCGTATTCGACGGCGTGCTTGTATTGGACGGCGTGCTCGCTGAGGTCTGCTGCGTCGTCGATGTGCTGGAAGAAGGCGCGACGGTCGTCGTAGTTGCAGCATCGCTCGACGTATCGAAGAGGGATGTTGTGTCGGTTGTCGTATCTGTGGGTGGCGTTGTCTTTTTCGATCCTGGCGGCCGGTGATGATCACGGTGGTGCGCATGAGAGTCGGCCGCGGGCCAGCCAGACGACGTGCCTGGTTGCGGCGATGTCCCGCGATGGGGGGTGATGCCGGTGGAGCCGCTGGAGTGCGGCATGACTTCCGGCGCGGAGTGCTCCGCGAAGGCATGGCCTCCGCCCGCGCCACGCGCAAGGCTCGGCTGTGCGGGAAGCACAGTAGCGAGCACAATGGCCGACGCGGCCAGAAAGCCCAGATGAGAAAGGCTGATCCTTGAGGCGACAGGCATGGGAAACTCCTTTCCCTGGTGCTCGATCGATGATCCGAGCGAGCTGCGCTGACATGCGAGACGCGAGGCAAGCCGCGCTTCGACGCCGATCCGGGTGCAACGCATATTTCGTGCCGGATTTCCATGCCACAGTGTCGCTGGTGGTTTGTAACCGGCCGGCGGCGTGCATGCCCCCAGATCCCTGCAGATCGAGAACCGCGCCATGAACAAGCTCTACCGCAGAGCCGCGCTCAAGTTCCTTCAGCTCCCGGTCATCGTCGGGCTGCTGCTCTTCCTGCCCGCCGGCACCTTCGATTATTGGGAAGCATGGCTGTTCACGGCGGTGTTTTTCGCCTGCTCGCTCGCCATCACGATCTATCTTGCGGTTCTTGATCCCCGGCTGCTCGAGAGCCGGATGAATGCCGGGCCGGGGGCTGAAAAGGAGCCGGCCCAGAAAGTCATCGTCTTTCTTGCGCTTCTCTGTTTTGCCGCTGTGCCGGTCGTCTCTGCGCTCGATCATCGCTTCGGGTGGTCGCATGTGCCGCCGGGCGTCGTTCTCCTCGGCAATGCTCTGATCGTTTTGAGCTATATCGGCTTCTATTTCGTCTTCCGTGCAAACCGATTTGGTTCGGCGACCATCCAGATCGCGGAAGGCCAAAACGTCGCCTCGACCGGACCGTACCGTTTCGTTCGGCACCCGATGTACAGCTTTGCCTTGATCATGACCGTCGGCATGCCGCTGGCATTGGGGTCGGGATGGGGGCTCGCGATGCTTGTGCCGACATTGGCGGTGATCATCGCGCGGCTGCTCGACGAGGAGAGGTTTCTTGCCAAGAGCCTTCCGGGCTACGCGTCGTATATGAAGGAAGTGCCTCATCGGCTGGTGCCGTTTGTCTGGTGATCATCCGTTCGACGCGCCGAGGCATTCCGTGGCCTCGATGTTTCGAGCGCCCACACATCGCCCACGCCGACGTGCTGCTCAGTGACGGCGTGGGCATCCGCGATCGTAGCCAGAGTTTCCGTATCGTAGTGCGAGCGACCCTTCGGGATCTCGATCAGGATATCGATCGTGTCAGGCGTACTCGGCGGCGATGCTCTTGCCGGTATAGTCGCGCATAAAGGCAGTCGCGATGAGGCTCAGCACCGAGCAAGCCAGGATGTAGGCGGCTATCGCCAGAGACGATTGATAGTGCGCGTACAGCCAGGTGGCGATGAGCGGAGCGGGCCCTCCGGCGATGACCGATGCCAGCTGGTAGCCCAGCGAGGCACCGCTATAGCGCAGGCGGCCCGTGAACGATTCCGCAATCAAGGCGGCTTGAGGCCCGTACATCATGTCGTGCGGGACAAGCGAGAGCACGATGGCCAGGAAGATCAGGACCAAGGAGCCGGTGTTCAGCAAGCCGAAATAGACGTAGCCGAATATGCCCGTCGCCAGTGCGCCGAGAAAGTACATGTTCTTGCGCCCGATCCGATCGGACAGGTGTCCGAAGAACGGGATGGAAAAGAAAGATAAGACCGCGGCAGACATCACGGCGACAAGCAGGAAGTCCTGGGAGACATTCAATGTGTGCGTGCCATAGGCGAAAATGAAGGCGGTGAAAATGTAGAAGGGCGCCTGCTCGGCCATCCGCAGCAACGCGCTGAGAAGAATTTCTTTGGGTTGGCGCTTGATCACTTCGAGGATCGGCATGCGCTCGATCCTGTTCTGCTCGATGAGGCGTCTGAAGGTGGGCGTCTCGAGGATGCCCAGACGAATATAGAGCCCGACGCCGACAAGGACGATGCTAAGGGCAAACGGAATGCGCCATCCCCAGGCCAGGAACTGATCGCCCGACATCTGACTGAATGCGAGGACGACAAGGTTGGCGAGGAAGAGTCCGCAAGGCACACCGAACTGCGGCCATGACGCGATGAACCCGCGCGTATCGTCGGAGCGGGCCCACTCCATCGACATCAGCACCGATCCCCCCCATTCGCCGCCAACACCGACACCCTGGATGAAGCGCACCACCGTCAGAATGATTGCGCCCCAGATGCCGACAGTCGCGTAGGTGGGTACAAAAGCCACCGCGAAGGTTGCCAATCCCATGAGCATGAGTGTGGCGATGAGCGTCGCCTTGCGACCGATACGATCGCCGTAGTGCCCAAAGATTGCAGCGCCTACCGGGCGGGCGATGAAGCCAACAGCGTAGATGGCGAATGCTTCGAGAGTGCCCACCAAGGGATCCGAGTGGGGAAAGAACAATTTCGCAAAGACGAGCCCCGTCACGGTGCTGTAGAGGAAAAAATCATACCATTCGATGGTGGTGCCGATTGTACTCGCCACCACCGCCCGCCTGAGCTGGATGCTGTGCTGTTCGTCAGATAGCGATGTGTGAGACATCTCGACACGATCCATGGCACCATTTCCTCAACGCTTCCGCCGGTCACGAAACGACCTCGCGGTCTTCTCGCGGCTCGAGGACGGATGACCTGCCCGCAAGCGGTACTGACCGCCTGCAACCTGTTCTCAGCACCTGTCATGCCAATGCTG
>Ga0180218_1001723_pt1 | contig 12693 bp, 13 predicted proteins | sample eDN3rd37CKraftBY_FD_151334 | JGI IMG/M metagenome (GOLD analysis project Ga0180218, IMG submission 151334) | Enriched backyard soil microbial communities from Emeryville, California, USA - eDNA 3rd pass 37_C Kraft BY (version 2) (version 2) | ecosystem: Environmental > Terrestrial > Soil >... | reverse complement strand
CTGCCGATCGCGGTCGGCACCAGCCGGACCAGCGTCGCCGGCGTGCCGCCGATCACCAGCGGCCCCTCCTGGCCGTGCCGGCGATGCTCGACCTCCTCGCGGGCGCGGTCGATCATCGCGTCCATGGCGCGCGCATAGCGCAGCAGGATGGTGCCGTAGTCGTTGAGCGTCGCGCCGTGGCGGCCGCGCTCCATCACGGTGACGCCGAGCTGCTGCTCCAGGAGCGCGATCTTGTTGGACAGCGCGGGCTGGGAAATGTTTTCCATCGCCGCCGCCTGACTGAACGAGCCGTGCTCGGCGATCGACCGCAGATAGCGGAGCAGGCGGGGGTCTGGTTTCATAACCTAATCTTATAATTATGCCATATTCTATTATTGGACGCGACAGGCCTCCGCTTGTCAATCTTTGCGCTACGATGCGTCGCGCAAGCGGCGCCGCCGTACCGTTTTGGCCGTTTCCGACCACGGCCGCATAAAATGACGGGCGGCAAACCAGGGGAGGAATTCAATGCGTTTCTTCAAGTCACTGCTGTTGCTCGTGGCGACGACGCTGCTCGTCGGCGGCGCCGCGCAGGCGGAGCCGATCAAGATCCGCAACGCCTATGTCGTCCCGGTCGCCAATTGGGCGCCGATCCTCGAAGCCAAGAAGGATCTCGCCAAGCACTGGGGCAAGTCCTACGTGATGGAGGCGGTGCGCTTCCAGGGCACGCCGCCGATGATCACGGCGCTCGCCAACAACGAGATCGAGATCGGCAACCTCGCCTATTCGAGCTTCGGCCTCGCGATCCAGAATGCCGGCATCGAGGATCTCCGCGTCATCTCCGACGAATTCCAGGACGGCGCGCCGGGTTACGCGACCAATCCCTATTTCGTCCGCGCCGACAGCGGCATCAACAAGGTCGAGGACCTCAAGGGCAAGGTGCTCGCCGTCAACGCGATCGGCTCCGGCATCGACATCGCCTTGCGGGCGATGCTGAAAAAGCACGGCTTGGTCGACAAGAAGGACTACACCGTCATCGAGGCGCCGTTCCCGACCATGGCCGCGCTTCTGAAGGACAAGAAGGCCGATCTCGTCTCCGCCGTGCTGCCGTTCACGTTCAGCCCGGTGTTCAAGGAGATCGCCAAGCCGCTGTTCACGTCGGCCGACGCCATGGGCCGCTCGCAGTTCATCTTCTGGGTGGCGCGCAAGTCGTTCATCGACAAGCACCGCGCGGCGATGGTCGACTTCATGGAAGACATGATCCGCATCGAGCGCTGGTATCTCGACCCGAAGAACCACGCCGAGGTCGCCAAGATCGCGTCCGGCTTCCTGAAAGTCCCGCCGGAGCGGTTCGGCTGGCTGTTCACCAAGCAGGACTACTATCGCGATCTCGACGGCATGCCCGATCTCACGGCGCTGCAGAACAACGTCAACACGGTCGCCGATCTCGGAATCTTCAAGAAGTTCGACGTCAAGAAGTATTCCGACCTGAGCATCGTCGAAGAAGCCGTCAAGCGCCTGAAGTAACGCTTCTCGACCTGTTGCAATCGCGACGGGCACGGACCGGGCACCTCTGGCGCCCGGTCCTGCCTTCAATTCCCGGAAAACAGCCGTGACGGCGAACGCACAAATCGTCATCGACCAGGTCAGCCATCGCTACCGGCCGCCGACCGGCCGCGAGGTGCTGGCGCTGGAAAATGTTTCGCTCAGCGTGCAGAACCGCGAGTTCCTCGCTTTGCTGGGGCCGTCGGGCTGCGGCAAATCCACGCTGCTCTACATGATCGGCGGCTTCCTGCCGACGGTGACCGGCGCCATCCGGATCGACGGCAAGCCGGTGGCCGGACCGGGGCCGGACCGCGGCGTGGTGTTCCAGCACTTCGCGCTGTTTCCCTGGAAGACCGTCAAATCCAACGTGCTGTACGGCCTCGAGCGCATGCAGCTGCCGCAGGACGAGCGCGACAGGCGCGCGCAGGCCTTCATCGAGATGGTCGGCCTCGCCGGCTTCGAGGACAGCTATCCCTCGCAACTGTCGGGCGGCATGAAGCAGCGCGCCGCGATCGCCCGCACGCTCGCCTTCGATCCGAAAATCCTGCTGATGGACGAGCCGTTCGGCGCGCTCGACGCGCAGACCCGCGGCCTGATGCAGGCCGAGTTGCTGAACATCTGGCGGCGCACGCCGAAGACCGTCATCTTCGTCACCCATGACGTGCAGGAGGCCGTGTTCCTCGCCGAGCGCGTCGCCGTGATGTCGGCGCGGCCCGGCCAGATCAAGGCGGTGATCGACACCGCATTCGACAAGACCGACCCGCATGTCTTCAAGTCGAAGACCTTCGTCGACAAGGTCGACGAGATCTGGGGACTGGTCCGCGACGAAGCGATCAAAGCCCAGGCGGGCCGGACGAAATGAAAGCGGTCCTGATCCGGTACGCGCCGCTGCTGATCCTGGCGATCGTCTGGCAACTCGTCTCGCAATTCGAGCTCGTCTCCTCGACCGCGCTGCCGCCGCTGACCAGGATCGCCGAGGCCTGGTTCAGCCTGCTGACCTCCGGCGAACTGCTGAAGAACGCGGTGTCGTCGCTCTATCGCGGCGGGGTCGGCCTCGCGCTCGCCATCGTGGTCGGCGCCGCGCTCGGCATCGCGATGGCCTGGTGGCGGCCGGTCAATGTCGCGCTCGGGCCGCTGGTCGAGGCGTTCTATCCGATGCCGAAATCGGCGCTGATCCCGGTCACCGTGATCTGGCTCGGCTTCGGCGACGGCTCGAAAATCCTGCTGATCTTTCTCGGCTGCATGCTGCCGGTGACGATCGGCGCCTTCAACGGCGCCCGCTCCAGCGAGCAGGTGCTGGTCTGGTCGGCGCGCAGCATGGGCGCGAGCCGCCTGCGCATGCTGTGGGACGTCGTGGTGCCGAGCGCCCTGCCCGATCTGCTCAACGGCATCCGCACCGCGCTGGCGCTCGCCTTCATCCTGATGGTGACGTCCGAGCTGATCGTGGCGCGCGAGGGTCTCGGCAACCTGATCGGCTATCTCGGCGCCAACGGGTCTTACGACGCGATGTACGGCGTCGTGCTGACCGTCGCCTTTCTGGGCTTCGCCGCCGACCGCATCTATCAGATCTTCATGCACCGCATGCTGGCGTGGCGGGACATGGCCACATGAGCGCCTCCGAAACCCTCACCGCCGGCCGCGTGCTCCGGGGCGCCGCCTCGGTCGCCGCGCACCTCGCGAGCATCGTCGTCCTGCTCGCGGCGTGGGAGCTGTTCGCCCGCTCCGGCGCCGTCACCATGTTCGTGCTGCCGCCGTTTTCCGCCGTCGCGGAGCGCATCTGGGCCGACGCCGCCGACGGCAGCCTCTGGCTCAATATCGGCGCGACGCTGTACCGGACCTTCGCCGGCTTCCTGCTCGCCTGCGTGATCGGCATCGGCCTCGGCGTCGCGATGGCGCGCACCGCGCTGGCGCGCTGGTTCTTCGACCCGATCATCTCGGTCGGCTTCCCGATGCCGAAGGTGGTGTTCCTGCCGGTCATCATCCTGTGGCTCGGCGTGTTCGATGCGTCGAAAATCATGATGGTGACGCTCGAAGCCATTTTCCCCGTAGTGACCGCGACCGTGGTCGGCATCCAGGGCGTCGGTCACGAGCTGATCTGGTCGGCCCGCAACATGGGCGCCAAGGACCGCGAGCTGCTGTGGCAGGTGCTGCTGCCGGCGGCGTTTCCCCAGATTATGACCGGCATCCAGGTCGCGCTGCCGATCGCGCTGATCGTCGCGGTGTTCACCGAAATGGCGATGGGCGGCTTCGGCGTCGGCGGCAACATGATGCATGCCTCGCGCTTCGCCGACTCGCGCGGCGTGTTCGCCGGCATCGTCGAGATCGCCGTCGTCGGCTATTGCCTGGTCAAGGGGCTCGCGATCCTGCGCCGGCGGCTGTTGCTATGGCACCAGGAAGCCGTGGCGCCAAGTACCGTGTAAAATGCACTGTGTAAAATGCACTGTGTAACACGACCGGCCGTTTGAAAGTGGAGAAGACCATGGTTGCGCCGAGCGATCGCATCCTCACCCGCATTTCCGACGCCGAGCTGCGGCGCCGCTGGGACGCCGTGCGGCGCGCGATGCGCGAGCGCAAGATCGACGCGCTGGTGCTGCAATCGCAGAGCGACTGGGTCAGCGGCTACGCCAAGTGGTTCACCGACATCCCGGCGACCAACGGCTATCCGCGCACGGTGATCTTCTATGCCGACGGCCCGATGACCGTGATCGAGATGGGCCCGATGGGCGCCGAACGCGACCTCAAGGGCGAGGACGCGCTGCATCGCGGCGTCGGCGAGTATCTGCAGACGCCGTCGTTCTTCTCCATCGTCTATACGCACGACTACGACGCCACGCTCGCCGTGGCGTCGCTGAAGCGCCACCGGCACGACACCGTCGGCTTCGTCGGCAAGGGCGCGCTGCCGCACGGCCTCGTGGCGCGGCTCACCGCCGACCTGCCGAAGACCGCCTTCGTCGACGCGACGGACCTCGTCGACGCCATCAAAGCGGTCAAGAGCGAGGAGGAGATCGCCCTGATCCGCCGCTGCGCGCAGATGCAGGACAAGATCTTCGCCGCCGTGCTGAAGAACATCCGCCCCGGCCTGCGCGACATCGACGTCGCGGCGCTGGCGGACGCGGAAGGGCTGCGGCTCGGCAGCGAGCAAGGCATCTATCTCGGCGGCTCGTCGCCGGTCGGCGTCCGCTCGCCGTTCGTGCCGCGCTTCATGCAGGGCCGCACGCTGCAGCAGGGCGACCATCTCTCGCTGCTGATCGAGGTGAACGGCCCCGGCGGCATGTACACCGAGATCGCCCGCACCATCGTGCTCGGCAAGGCCTCGAACGAGCTCAAGGACGGCTTCGAGGCGGTCCGCGAGGCGCAGGACTACACGCTGAGCCTGATCAAGCCCGGCGCGAAGCCGCGCGACATCCACCTCGCCCACAACGCCTATATGGAGAGCCGCAAGCTGCCGCCCGAACTGCGGCTCTATGCGCACGGCCAGGGCTACGACATGGTCGAGCGGCCGCTGATCCGCAGCGACGAGACCATGCCGCTCGCCGCCGGCATGAACCTCGCCGTCCATCCCGGCTACGAAACGCCGTCGATCTTCGCGGTGATCTGCGACAATTATCTGGTCGAGGCGAACGGTCCGAGCGCCTGCCTGCACGCCACCGAGAAGAAGATTTTCGAGATCTAGCTATTTCATCGGCAGCTGCATCTGCGCGAGGAGGTCGATGAAGTCGCGCAGGTAGGGCGTCATCGTCATGTTGCGCCGCTTCAGCAGGCTGATCTCGCGGTGCACGAGGGGCTCGGTCAGCATCAGCGCGCGCAGGCGGCTCCGGTTGAAGAACCTCGCTTCGAGCTCCGGCACGATCGCCAGACCGAAGCCGGCCTCGACTAGCGCCACCGCGGTCGAGATGTAGCTCACCTCGAAAGCCGGCTGCATCTGCAGCCGCTGCTCGACGAAGACGCGATCCGCGAGTTGGCGGACATTGCTGTCGCGCGTCAGCATCACCAGCGGCCGCTTTGCCGCGGCGCGCCAGGTGGTCTTCTTGCCGTCGCCGAAGTTGCGGCCCGCCAGCACCATCAGGCGGTCGCGCAGCAAGGGCTGGCTGGTCAGGCCCTCGCCGATATCGAGAAAGGCGCCGAGGCCGAGATGCGCGTCGCCGGCGCGCACCCGCGTCACGATCTCCTCGGTCAGCGCGTCGCGGACCTGGATGGTCACATGCGGATGCTCGCGGCGGAACCGCGCCATCGCCCGCGGCAGCAGCGCCGCGGCGAGCGTCGGCAGCGCCGCGACGATGATACGCCCGCCGCGGCCGCCGCCCTCCCGCACGCTGATCGAGGCGAGCTCGACGTCCTCGAGAATGCGCTCGGCGATGGTGACGAAGCGTTCGCCGGCGAGCGTCAGCCGCAGCGGCCGCGCGCTGCGGTCGATCAGCCGCGCGCCGACCGAAGTCTCGAGCGTCTGCAGCAGCAGCGACAGGCCGGACTGCGACAGGCCGAGCTTGTTCGCCGCGGCGGTGACGCCGCCGGTCTGCGCCAGCGTGACGAGGCCGCGCAACTGACGAATGGTGATCCCCTGCGACATCGCGCCGGCTCCGCTCCCGATATTAACTTTTTAAATTATAATATCGTGATTATAAATTTGACAAATAGCAGGGCAGCCAATCTCATTGGCCTCCGGATGCCCGAATTCCGGAGACCCCGATGACCGCACGCATTCTGACCGAGATGGCGAAGCCCCGGGGCCGCTTCCCGCATGCCAAGCGCGCCGGCGACTTTCTCTTCATTTCCGGCACCAGCGCGCGCCAGCCGGACGGCAGCTTCGCCGGCGCCGAGGTGGCCGCCGACGGCCGCATCACATTCGACCTGCGCAAGCAGACCGAGGCCGTGCTCGCCAGCATCAGGAAGATCCTCGCCGCCGAGGGCGGCAGCTTCGCCGATCTGGTCGAGGTCAACGCCTTCCTCACCGACATGAACCAGTTCGAGACCTTCAATCAGGTCTACGGCGAGCATTTCGATTACGACGGCCCGACGCGCACCACGATCGGCGTCCGGGCGCTGCCGCATCCTTTCATGATGATCGAGATCAAGGCCGTCGCCTATTTGCCAAACCGGCCGAAATAGACCGGCTCAACGGAGGACAACTTGAGTTCCATCGACCTGCAGACCGCCAACAAGGTGATCGCCGCCGGCATCGCTTTCGCGCGCGAGAAGAAAATGAAGCCGCTGACCTTCGTCGTTCTCGACACCGGCGGCCATCTCGTCTCCGCGCAGCGCGAGGACAACAGCGGCATCCTTCGCTTCGAGATCGCCTTCGGCAAGGCCTGGGGCAGCCTCGGCATGGGCCATTCCACGCGCTACCTGCAGGACTATCTCGCCGTGAACCGGCCGCGTTTCGTCGATGCGCTGGCGGTCGCCTCCAACGGCCGCTTCATCCCGGTGCTCGGCGGCGTGCTGATCCGCGACAAGAGCGGCACGCTGCTCGGCGCGCTGGGCATTACCGGCGACACCGCCGACAATGACGAGCTGGTCGCCGTCGAGGCGGTGCAGCGGGCCGGGCTTGCCGCCGACACGAACTAGAAGACGACGTTCGCTCGACATATCTGCGTTCAGAGCATGTGCGTTCGAAGCATCTGCTCTCACCTGGGGAGGTCACAGACCATGCGATCCATCAAGTTTTTCGCCGTCGCTCTCGTCATCGCCGCGGCCGTGCTGAAGTCGCCCGCCGCGATGGCGGAACCCGACAAGATCCGCGTCGCCATTCCGGTGCAGGCGCTGTTCTTCATGCCGCTGTTCGTCGCGCAGGACACCGGCATCTTCAAGAAGCACAACCTCGAGGTCGAGGTCGTCTCGACCAACGGCGACGGCCCGGACATCGACGCGCTGATCGCCGGCAGCGTGCAGTTCACCGTCTCGACGCCGAACCGGCTGTTGACCGCCTACCAGCAGGGCAAGCCGCTGCTCGCGGTGATGAACGTGCTCGACCGCATGGGCATCGCCTGCTTCATGAACAAGGAAGTCGCCCAGAAGGTGAAGCTCGACGAGGCCAAGACGCTCGAAGAGAAGTTCAAGAAGCTGAAAGGCCTGACCATCGCCGGCACGCGGCCGGGCGCCTTCACTTATCTCCTGGCGGTCGACTACCTCAAGCGCGCCGGTCTCAAGCCGCAGGAAGACGCCAAGATCCTCGGCGTCGGCGGCGCCCAGTCGATGATCGCGGCGGTCGAGAACGGCAAGGCCGACATGGGCTGCTTCGGCAGCCCGGTCATCGAGCTCGCCGTCCAGCGCGGCAAGTCGGTCTGGTTCATCAACAACACCCGCGGCGAGGACCCGACCTACAAGGAGTTCCTGTTCCAGCTGCTTTACGTGAAGCCGGACTACGCCAAGGCTCACGCCGATATCGTGCGGCGGATGGCGGCGAGCCTGCTCGAGGCCAACCGCTGGATCGCCAGCGCGCCGAAGGACAAGCTGCTGCCGATCGCCAAGGCGAAGTTCGGCGCGGTGGCCGACGACACGCTGTGGACTGCGATCGAGAACGTGAAGCCGGCCTATTCGCAGACCGGTATCATCACGGAAAAGGCCGTCCAGGCGGCGGTCAACTTCCTGAAGGCGACCGACATGCTGACCGGCGACGTGCCGTGGACCGCGGTGTCGGACAACTCCTATCTGCCGAAGTAAGACAGGGCTCCTCCCCGTGACCGCCAGCGCGCCGCTTCTGCGTCTCGATGCCGTTTCCAAACGCTTTGAAGCGCGCGGACGCAGCGTGCTGGCGGTCAACGATCTCTCGCTGTCGGTTCCGCCCGAATCCTTCGTCACCATCGTCGGGCCGAGCGGCTGCGGAAAATCGACACTCCTGAACATCGTCGCCGGGCTGATGCGGATCGACAGCGGCTCGGTGACGTTCCGCGGCGCGCCGGTGCAGGTCGGCGACCGGCGGATCGGCTACGTGACGCAGCAGGACAACCTGTTTCCGTGGCGGACGCTGCGCGACAACATCCTGTTCCCGCTGATCTTCGCCAATGTGCCGCGCGCCGAGGCCGAGAAGCGCGCCGCCTACTGGATCGACAAGGTCGGCCTCGCCGGCTTCGAGAACGCCTATCCGCACGAACTGTCCGGCGGCATGCGCCAGCGCGGCAACATCGCCCGCACGCTGATCTACGAACCCGAGCTCATCATGATGGACGAGCCGTTCGGGCCGCTCGACGCGCAGACCCGCCTGCAGCTCCAGAAGGAGCTGCTGCGCATCTGGCAGGAAACCAAGGTGTCGGTGCTGTTCATCACCCACGATCTCGCCGAGGCGATCGCGCTGTCGTCGGAGGTCGCGATCATGTCGGCGCGGCCGGGCACGATCGACGCGATCCGCACGGTGCCGCTGCCCTACCCGCGCGACATCGCGCGCATCCACGACAACCCCGACTACCGCACGATCTACGACGACCTGTGGCAGCGGCTCGAGCGCGTGGTCGAGGCGGCCCAGACCGGCGCGCGGGGAGACCGGCCATGATCCGCCTCGCCCAGATCGGCGTTTTCGTTGGCTTCGCGATCCTCTGGGAGATCGCGGCGCGAACCTTCGCCGACCCGTTCTACATCAGCAGCCCGTCGCTGCTCGCCGTCGTGCTGGTCAAGGACCTGGCGTCGGCATCGTTCTACAAGGATTTGTGGGTCACCTTCGTCGAGCTGTTCGGCGGCTACGCGACCGGCGCGATCGGCGGCGTCGCGACCGCCATCCTGTTCGGCCGCTGGCCGACGATGGCGCGGGTGTTCGACCCGTTCCTGGTCGCGCTCAACAGCATCCCGCGCATCGCGCTGGCCCCGCTGTTCGTGATCTGGTTCGGCATCGACCTCGCCTCCAAGGTGGTGCTGGCGGCGACGCTCGTTTACTTCCTCACCTTCTTCAACACGCTCGCCGGCATCCGCGCGATCGAGCCGCGTTTCATCAACGTCGCCCGCGTGGTCGGCGCCTCGGAATGGGAAATCTTCCGCCTCGTCGTGCTGCCGGGCGCCACCGCCTGGATCATGACCGGGCTGCGCACCAGCCTGCCCTTCGCGCTGATCGGTGTCATCGTCGGCGAGTTCATCGCCGCGTCGTCGGGGCTCGGCTTCCGGCTGAACTTCTACGCGACGTCGTACAACGCCGCCGGAACGATGGCGATGCTCATCGTCATGATGGCGATCATGATGGCGCTCAACAACAGCATGGTCTGGCTGGAGGAGCATCTGTTGCGCTGGCGTCCCGAAGCCGGAACCGGCAACGGCGGGCACTAAGCCGTTACCCGCGACGTTCGACGAGAGCGCTCGCCGCGCGGCCGGCGATGCGTCCGAGCGTGGTCGCGGTCAACAGGCCGTTGCCGGAGAGATAGCCGGCCGCGCTGCCGCCCGACACGCCGGCCGCCGCGCCGCCGGCCGCGAACAGGTTGGGAAACAGGCCGCCGCTCTTGCGCTTCACCCGGGCATTCGCATCGATCGCAAGCCCGCCCTGGGTGTGGAACAGCGCGCCGGTCACCTTCACCGCATGGAACGGCGGCATCAGGCGTTGGCCCGGCGTAAAGGCGCGGCCGAAACGGTCGCGTGCGCCGGCCGCCTTGACGCGCTCGACCTCCCGCCATTCGCTCATGAAGGGCTCCAGCGGCACGCGCATCGCCGCGGCGAGGTCTTCGATGCTGTCGGCGCGCAGCACGGCGCCGCCGCGTTCCGCCGCTTGGAAGTCCTCGAACTGCCGGCCGATGCCGGCGATGCGCGCGTCAAACACGTCCCACGCGATGCCGCCGGGCTGGCGCAGCACGTCGGCCGCCTGCTCGGAATAGCCGCGCGATTCATCGCAAAACCGTCTGCCTTCGCCGTTCACCTGAAAGCCGCCCTGCATCACGACCGCCCAGGTGACGAGAATGTTATGCGGCGTCGCCACCGAGCCATGGCCCTGATAGCCAGCGAGATGCGCAAGCTCGGCGCTGAGCGCCTCGCCCCACAACACGGCATCGCCGCGGTTGCCGGGATGACCGAAGTAAAGCGCCTCTGCCATCTCCGGGATGAAACGGCGCACGAGGTCCGGATGGCCGCCATAGCCGTTGCAGGCGAGGATCAGCGCCGCGCAGCCGATGCGCTCGCGCGCGCCGTCGCCGCGCGCAATGTCGACGCCGCGGATGCAGCCGTCCGGCGCGGCGAAAAGCGTGTCCACCACGCTGCCGGTGAGGATGACGACATCGCTTTCCTCCGCCGCGCCGCGCAGCCGGTCGATCAGCTCGCGGCCGGTGCGGCTCGGCAAGCCGTGCATGCGCAACGCCGAATGGCCGGGATAATTGAAATTGTCGAGCACATCGAACGGCAGGCCGTAACGGTCCGCCAGCCATTCGACCAGCGGACCGGACTCGCGCGCCACCGCATCGACCACGGCGGCGTCGGCCTCGCCATGCGCCTTGCGCTGGATATCGGCGGCGAGGCGCTCGGCTGTGTCGTCGATGCCCCTGGCGCGCTGGAACCGTGTGCCGGCGGCCGGAATGAGGCCCGCCGAGAGCGCGGTCGAGCCGGACGGCACCGCGTCGCGCTCGACGACGATGGCCTCGATGCCGGCCTCCTTCGCCGTCAGCGCGGCGCAGAGCCCGGCGGCGCCGGCTCCGACGATCAGCAGCGGCACCTGCGTGTCGACATCGGCGTCCGCGGTGACGACGACACTCATCGGAGGCTACGAGGCGCCGAGCTCGGCCAGCACGGCTTCGACGGTGGCGATCTTCGCCACCGGCCGCAGGCCGTCGATCGCCTGCCGGTGAACCTCGCGCGAGAACGCCGCGCAGCCGTCCTCCAGCACCGTGCAGTCGATGTCGCGCACATGGGCGTCGCGCACGGTCGAGGCCACGCCGCCATTGGTGACGATGCCGCCGACCACGAGCCGCTCGATGCCGCTCTTGCGCAGCACCCATTCGAGCCGCGACATGTAGAAGGCCGAGAACGCGAGCTTCTCCACCGCGATGTCGGCGGGGCCGAGTTCGTCGACCAGCTGCTGGCCCCACGAGCCGGGCCTGAAATCGCCCTTGCCGAGGAACGGCCGCAGCTTTTTCAGATGCGGCGAGATGATCGGTTCGCCGCCGCGGCCCGGCACCAGCGTGAACAGCGTCGCCACGACGAGCCCGCCTTTGGCGCGGAAGGCCTCGGCCAGCGGCTTCAGCCGCGCCGGCAGCGCGGCGATATCGGCATTGGTCTGGCCGCCGCGCGCATAGGCACCGTCGGCATGGAGGAAGTCGTTCTGCAGGTCGGCCAGCAGCAGGGCGGTCGAGGCGAGGGTCATGTCGCGCGCTCCACGATGACATTGCCGAGTTCGTCGACCCGGCCGCGCAGGCCGATGTCGATGAAGATGGTGGCGTCCGGCTGCTCCAGCACGGCCGGCGCCTCGATCACCGCGCCGGCCGGCAGCTCGAGCCGCGACCACACCCGCGCCTCGTGCCAGGCGCCGTCGATATAGACTTGGCGCGAACCTTTGGCGGCCTTGTCGCGCGAGGCATCGCGGCCCGGCGCGAACGCCGAGAGATCGAATTTCGGCCGCCGGCCGATGGCGGCGACGCGCAGCGAGACGATGCGGGTCGGGATGCCCGGCAAGAGGCGGCCGAACGCGGCGGCGTAGGCCGCCTCGAACGCGGCCCGCACCAGCGCCTCGTTGACGCCGGTGCCCTGCTCGGAATACTCGACCGGCAGCGGCACCGCGACGGTGTGGGTCTGCCCGAGATAATGCATGTCGAGCTCGAACTGCACGTCGACGCGCTCGACCGCGATGCCGGCGGCATCGACGATGCCCTTCGCCTCCTTGCCGGCCGCCACCATGCGCGCATCGAGCGCGGCGGCGTCGAGGCCTTCCGCGAGCAGGTTGACGGTCTGCACCTGATCGTGGCGCAGGTCGGCGATGACGCAGCCGAGCGCCGAGGTGACGCCCGGAAAGCGCGGCACCACCGCGCCTTTCAGCCCGATCTCTTTGATCATCGCGGAGACATGCAGCGCGCCGCCGCCGCCGAACGGCATGGCGACGAACTTCTTCGGGTCGTGGCCGCGCTCGATGGAAACAAGCCTGATCGCGCCGGCCATGCGGGCGTCGGCGACGCGCACGATGGCCTCCGCCGCCTGCATCACGTCGAGCTTCAGCGGCCGCCCGACATGCTCGAGGATCGCGTTCCTGGCCGCCTCGACATCGAGGCTCGCGAGCTTGCC
>Ga0180218_1001722_pt1 | contig 12699 bp, 10 predicted proteins | sample eDN3rd37CKraftBY_FD_151334 | JGI IMG/M metagenome (GOLD analysis project Ga0180218, IMG submission 151334) | Enriched backyard soil microbial communities from Emeryville, California, USA - eDNA 3rd pass 37_C Kraft BY (version 2) (version 2) | ecosystem: Environmental > Terrestrial > Soil >... | reverse complement strand
ATGGAAATGGGAGGTTCTCGATGCCGCGTATTTTCACCGCGATCGAGATTCCCGCGCACGTCGCGCAGATGCTGACATTTCTGCGCGGCGGATTGCCGGGCGCGCGCTGGATCGATCCGGGAAATTATCACATCACCCTGCGCTTCATCGGCGACGTCGACGCGCATGTCGCGCATGACGTAGCGTCGATGCTCGACACGGTGAACCGTGCTCCGTTCGAACTGCGGCTCGACGGTGTAGGCTCGTTTGGCGGGCGCAAGCCGCGCGCTGTCTTTGCGAATGTCGCGCCGTCGCAGGCGCTCATGGATCTGCAGGCGGAGCATGAGCGGCTGATGCAACGCGTCGGGCTCGCGCCGGAAGGCCGCAAATATACGCCGCATGTCACGCTCGCGCGCTTGCGTGCGTCTTCAAGCGGCCAGGTCGCAGAATATCTCAGCGAGCGCGGCTCGTTCCGGTCGGTGTCGTTCCGCGCCGAACGCTTCGTGCTGTATTCGTCGCGCGCGTCTGTTGGCGGCGGGCCTTATCTGGTGGAAGAGGCCTATCCGCTGACGGCTGTTCCCGCGCGCCAAGCGATCTGAACGCTCAGGCGAAGCGCGCCATCTGCTGGCGGATCGTCTGCGGTGTCCCGGTCATGCCGACGAATTCGAGCCGCCCGAGCCGGTGCTTCGCGGCCTCGTCGCAAGCACGGGCCATCATGACGTCCGCGAGATCGTCGGTCTGATAGTCGCGCTCCGCGATCAACGTCGCCGCGGCACGCTGGCCTGCGCGATCGGGAACGATCTCCACGCTCGCGCGCATCCGGCCCTCTTCATACGCGCCGATCACGATTGCCTGTGACGACATCAGCCGCAGGCAATGCGCATCGACGGCACGATCGTCATTGCCGTCCGAGAAGAACAGGCAGCGGTCGAGATAGTCGAGGCGCAGAAGGTGCGCGTGATGGTCTTCCATGCTGCAGGTCGACAGAACCCTGATGTCGTATTCATTCCGGTTCATCGCCAATCCCCCGAAGCTGCTGGCAGAGAGGACTGAGATTGCGCCCGCAAACGATACTGGCTGGTTAACGTCAGGTTGCCTTGAACAGGCGGGATTGCGCGTCCAGGATAGCTGTTGCGAAACCCTGTCCGTCCGAGACGAGTTCCCGAACCACCGACAATGGCGTCGGGTGAGGGGCTTCCACCTCGGCGACGACGTTGCCGAAGTCGAAGCTCAGGTCGGCGTCGAATTTCTGTGCGAGCTGCTGCATCCGGCGGTTGTTGGCGAGGCACGCCATGTGCAGATGCGCGATTCCGCGATTGCGCGCCGTCAGCAGCGTGCGTTCCAGCAGCGCCGAACCGACCCCGTGGCCTTGCCACTCGTTCTCGACGCTGAAGGCGGCCTCCGCCTTTTTGGTGAAGCGTCCGCCGATGGGGCGCAATTCGGCCGCGCCGCGCAGTTTCCCGTCGACGAAGAAGCCGTGCACGATGGCATCGAGCCACATGGAGGTGTCGACATAGTTGCGGATGTAGGCGTCCGACACGCCGCCGCCGAACCGGCGATGGCGGCTTTCCGGATCGAGCCGCAGCAAATGATCCCGGTACTTGTACGCTTCGCCGATCCACATCTTGCGGATCAGGCCTCCGCCGGGAAGCGGATCGAGTGCAGTCATCTGGTCTCCTGACAGTCGTGCCGAAGACCCTCCTCTCGTCCCTCCCAAGACGTCGCCGGGGTGCTCTTTCCAGCCCCCGCAGCCACGCTATTTAATGCTGCGATGCAGCATTTTTAAGACCGGACCAAGCCCCAATTTCAGGCAGTTGGGGCCGATCGGGTCGGCGCGGCCACTAAAACCTTCGTCAGCCGCACGCACCTCGCCTTGCAGGCTGCGCCCCGTGGCGGTTATGCCTCGCTTCCGCTTTTGCCCGCCTGATACCGCATGACTTCATCCATCAGCGACCGCTACGCCGCCTTGATCGCGGACGGCGCCATTTCGACCGATGCAGCGCAAGCCGCTGCCGTCGAAAAGCTTGCTGCGCTGGAGGACCGGCTTGCCGACCACAAGCGCGCGGCAAAATCCTCCTCGCTCGGCTGGCTGTTCGGCAACCGCGAGAAGCGGGCGCCGCTCAAGGGTCTGTACATCCACGGCAAGGTTGGGCGCGGCAAGACCATGCTGATGGATCTGTTTTTCGATTCGAGCCGCACGGCGAAGAAGCGGCGCGTGCACTTCCACGAATTCATGTCGGAGGTGCATGAGCGCATCCACGACTATCGGAAGAGGGCGAAAGCCGGCGAAATCCCCGACGAGGACGCGATCGTCCTGACTGCGAATGCGATCGCGGACGATGCCGAATTGCTTTGCTTCGACGAGTTTCACGTCACGGATATTGCCGACGCGATGATCCTCGGTCGCCTGTTCACGCAATTCTTCAACCGCGGAACGGTCGTCGTGGCGACGTCGAACGTCGCGCCGGACGATCTCTACCAGGGTGGGCTCAATCGCGCGCAGTTTCTGCCGTTTATCAAGCTGCTGCTCGAGAAGGTCGATGTCGTGCGTCTCGATGCGCGCACCGATTTTCGGTTGGAAAAGCTGGTCAAGGGCCGCGTCTGGTATGTGCCCGCCGACGCTCAGGCCGATCGCGATCTCGATGAAGCCTGGTCGCGCCTCACGCTCGGACAGCAAGGCGCGCCGCAGGAGCTGACGGTGAAGGGACACAAGCTGCGGGTGCCGCTGGCTGCGGTCGGCGCGGCGCGCTTCTCGTTCCCCGATCTCTGCGTTCTGCCGCTCGGCTCGGCAGATTTTCTCCGGCTGGCGCACGAATATCATACGCTGGTCATCGACCGCATTCCGGTGATGCATTTCGCCCAGCGCAACGAGGCCAAGCGCTTCATCCTTCTGATCGATTCGCTTTACGACAATGCGGTGAAGCTGATTGCGTCCGCGGACGCGCCACCGCACGAACTCTATGTTGCGGACGAGGGGCTGGAGCTGTTCGAATTCCAGCGCACGGTCTCTCGCCTCATCGAGATGGGCTCGCAGAGCTACCTCGCGCTTCCGCACGGCCCGCGCCGCGACGTCGATACGGTCAAGAGCGGGCAGATCATCGATACGTGAGGGCGACAATCAAGCCCGCGGCGGCCCGCGATAATTGTCGATCAGGATCGCAACGCTGATTGTCAGGACCCACAGCGGCAGCACGATGATCGTCCATGTGGACACATAACTGCCGACGAGAAGGACGGCCGCCAGCCCATAGCCGAGGATCGCAATCCATCGCGGCGCGATCCGGGTGTAGATCACGACCGTTGACGTCGACACCATGAAGACCGTCGCGACCTTGGCGGCATAGACATTGACCAGAATGAACGCGGTCGCGCGGGCGAAATAAAAGGTCGGCGTTCCGGCGAGGTTGTGTGGTCCCATCGCGGCGCCGGCCAGGATCAAAGCGCCGACAAGCGATGCTGCGGTAAACAACATTCCGAGAAACAGCAGCGAGCTTCCGAAAAAGACGGTGGCGAAGAAGCGGTCCTCCTTCGCGCCAAGCCGGTCCCGCAGCACACCGATGAACCAAAGAAACGCGATGCCCGCGAACGGAATGAGGTTCAGGGCGAAGGCGGCGCGCCGCCAATCCTCCGCGAGCCAATCGCCGCCTTCGGTCGGGCTGCCCGGCACCGCGCTACGCAACAGCACGAAGATCGCGATGAGCAATATCGCAAACACTATTCCGGCGATTGCCGCAGCCTTGGGCGTGTTCAGCTGAGCGCCAGTAGACGGCGGGGCTTTTGCTGCATCGTTGGTCGTGGGGGCGGGCATCACGTAGCCACGCCGGAGCGGCCGCCGAGCCCTTGCGGATCGCCGATCCGTGCAAGCGCGAGGTCTTCCGGATATGGAAATTTCTGTTCGATCTCGCGGTCGAGCAGCGTCAGTTCCAATGCGATGGCGGGCAGCCGGTGTGCCGGAAGAGTTCGCAGCAGGTTGTCGAACATCGCGCGCAGCCGCCGCACCACCTGCAAATTGTCGGAGCCGCAACGCCGAATCTCGCGGAAGGACAGGTGAACCAGATCTTCCCAGTTCGGCGTCCGGACGATGACGCGCAGCCCGCTGTTCCTGTCGCGCAGTTCGTCGGTGTGAAGATGTTTCATGCCTGCCGACCGGAGCAGGCGATGAAGCTGGTCAATCGCGATGACCGCGGTGGTGGGATCGTTGATCGCCGGCGAAAGCGCCCGCAACGCGATATCGACCACGATGCGGAACGCGAAGGTCGGATCCTGTTCCATGGTGCGCTCCGATCCGAACTCGACCGCATCGCGCAGCCTGGTTTCATCGATGGCGCCGCGGCCGTAGATCAGGAACAGATCTTCATCGACCGCGACAAAGTCTCCGACCTGCGGAGCGAATTCGATCACGGCATCGAGGCGCTCGGCTTCGGCCATCAGCACGGGCGTATCCACCGACAGTACGATGCCGGACTTCTCGCGGTGAGCGATGACCGCGTTGGGCTCGCCGAGTGCTTCCCGTGCGCTTTTCGGCGTGACCGCGTCATGGCCGCGCTCGGGATAAACCGCGGCGAGGACCTCGAGCCCCCTGTTGCCGACATGCGACAGGACGCTGACCGGACGCAGCAGTCGCGATGCATGGTCGATCAGGAAGAAGAACGCGGCAAAACACACAATGCCGAGCGCGGCCGCAACGAAAGCCGGCAATTGCTGCACAGAGGCGCCGACCCGATTCTGGGTACTGACTGAAAACAGCAACGTGAAGATGAACAGGCCGACGCAGTACTTGATCGTGCGGTCGCTGAGCAGGGTGGTCGCAATGATCCGCGGCGTGAGTTGCGCACTGGCCACCTGAACCGCGACCAGCAGCGAGCCGAAAGTGAACACCAGGAAGGACAGGTTCGCCGCGATGATGGCGTCGTACATTGCCTTTGCGCCGGACGCATCGAGGCCGAGCAGCGTCCAGCTCAGGCGGTCGTCGAGTTCATGGACGACGCGGACCGCGATCAGTTCGAGCGGGATGGTGACGAACGGGATGAACCAGATCGAAGATCCGATGCGATGACCCAGCCTTCGGAGCATCCTCAGCACATGCATTTGCGCCTCGTGCTGGATCTAACATCAGATGGGCGCGGCCCGGTCGCGCGTGCCTTGGTGTAGGCCGCCGATACTTTGGGATGGCCATGGGGCGGTCCATGGGGCGGTCTATGGGGCGGTCTGGCCGTCCGCGGGGCAGGACCTGGCGGACGCTCTCCGCGTTCCGCTTCCAGCCTTGGTTGAATCATTCGCAGGCGCAGCATCTAAGGTGCGCCGCAACGCCGAATTTTGTATGCTTTTGCGGTCCTGGCCCTTGGCAAGCCCGAGTTCGCTGGAATAATGTATATCAGCAGCGAGAATGAACCATGCGTTGTTCGCCCTTCGCAACCTTGTCGCCAACGGCGGGACACGATAACCACCGCGCGGCCGCGCTTCCGCGGCCTCTCCAGGCATAAAGGTTCATCTTCTCATGGCGCGTCCCAAGATTGCATTGATCGGCTCCGGTCAGATCGGCGGAACGCTCGCCCACCTCATCGGATTGCGTGAGCTCGGCGACGTTGTGATGTTCGACATCGCGGAAGGCATTCCGCAGGGCAAATCCCTCGATATTGCGCAGTCGTCGCCGGTCGACGGCTTCGATGCGCGGATGTCGGGCACCAATTCCTACGACGCCCTTGAGGGCGCCTCGGTCTGCATCGTGACCGCCGGCGTGCCGCGCAAGCCCGGCATGAGCCGCGACGATCTGCTCGGCATCAACCTCAAGGTGATGGAGCAGGTCGGCACGGGCATCAAGAAATACGCCCCGAACGCGTTTGTCATCTGCATCACCAATCCGCTCGATGCGATGGTGTGGGCCCTGCAGAAATATTCGGGCCTGCCGAAGAACATGGTGGTCGGCATGGCGGGCGTGCTCGATTCCGCACGCTTCCGCTATTTCCTTGCCGATGAATTCAACGTCTCGGTCGAGGACGTGACCGCGTTCGTGCTAGGCGGTCATGGCGACACGATGGTGCCGCTGGTTCGCTACTCCACCGTCGCCGGCATTCCGCTGCCCGATCTGATCAAGATGGGCTGGACGACCGAGAAGCGGCTGGACGAGATCGTGATCCGCACCCGCAATGGCGGCGCGGAGATCGTCAATCTGCTCAAGACCGGCTCGGCCTTCTATGCGCCGGCATCCTCCGCCATCGCGATGGCCGAGAGCTATCTGAAGGACAAGAAACGCGTGTTGCCGTGTGCCGCCTGGCTGAATGGCGAATACGGCGTGAAGGACATGTATGTCGGCGTGCCCGTCGTGATTGGCGCCAAGGGCGTCGAGCGCGTGGTCGAAATCGATCTGTCCTCGTCCGAGCGTGAAATGTTCGACAAGTCGGCGCTGTCGGTCCAGCAGCTCGTCGACGCGTGCAAGAACATCGCGCCTGACTTGAAGAAGTAAGTCTCGTGTTCCGGCGGCGGCGCGGTGGAAAGCGCCGCACCGCCGATCCGGAGCGCGTCGCGAAGGGGAATGTGTTCCGGCTCCGCAACGCATCGTGATGCAGTCGCGATGCCCGGGGGCGAAGAGGTTGGGAGCTGAGCGTCGAATGAACATCCACGAATATCAGGCCAAGGCCGTTCTGCGTGACTTCGGCGTTCCGGTGCCCAAGGGCATTCCCGCCTTCACCGTCGACGAGGCGATGAAGGCCGCCGCCGAACTGCCCGGACCGGTCTGGGTGGTGAAGGCTCAGATCCATGCCGGCGGCCGCGGCAAGGCGGGTGGCGTGAAAGTCGTGAAGTCGCTCGACGACGTGAAGGCGGAATCGACCCGCATTCTCGGCTCGACGCTCGTTACGCATCAGACCGGGCCGAAGGGCAAGCAGGTCAACCGGCTCTATATCGAGGACGGCTCTGCGATCGCGAAGGAATTCTACCTCTCGATGCTGGTCGATCGCGTGACGTCGCGCGTCGCGATCGTCACCTCGACCGAAGGCGGCATGGACATCGAGGCGGTCGCGCACGACACGCCGGAGAAAATCCTCACCATCACGATCGATCCCGCCACCGGCATCATGCCACATCACGTGCGCAACGTGTCGAAGGCCCTGGGCCTCGATGCCGACCTCGCCAAGCAGATGGGCGCTCTGCTGCCCAAGCTGTATAAGGCCTTCGTCGACAAAGACATGAGCATGCTCGAGATCAATCCGCTGGTTGTCACCAAGGACAACAAGCTGCTCTGCCTCGACGCCAAGATCGGCTTCGACGGCAATGCGCTCTATCGGCATCCCGACATCGCCGAGTTGCGCGATGAGACAGAAGAGGACGCGAAGGAAATCGAAGCCTCGAAATACGATCTCAATTATATCGCGCTCGACGGCTCGATCGGCTGCATGGTCAACGGCGCGGGCCTTGCGATGGCGACCATGGACATCATCAAGCTCTATGGCTCCGAGCCCGCGAACTTCCTCGATGTCGGCGGCTCCGCCACCAAGGAAAAGGTAACGGCCGCGTTCAAGATCATCACCTCGGATCCGACGGTGAAGGGCATCCTCGTCAACATCTTCGGCGGCATCATGAAGTGCGACATCATCGCCGAAGGTGTGGTCGCAGCCGTGAAGGACGTCGGCCTGAAGGTTCCGCTGGTCGTGCGTCTCGAAGGCACGAACGTCGATCTCGGCAAGAAGATCATCCGCGAATCCGGACTGAACGTGCTGCCGGCTGACGATCTCGACGACGCCGCGCAGAAGATTGTCGCCGCTGTGAAGAAGGCTGCCGCATAACAGGTCCGTAAAGGCTGAGTGGCGAAAAGCGAAAAGGTCCGATGTCAGTGGCAGTCAGGGGAGCGTCCGGTGATTGCTGTTACGCTTGGGACTCTTGGCGTCCTCGCTATGGTGGCTGCCGTGTTCATGTATCGTCTCCCATCGTCCGTGCCGACGTGACATCCGCAGGCATACCCACCATTACGATCTTTATTCCGCGTCATTGAAAGGCCGGTACTGATGTCCATCCTGATCGACAAGAACACCAAGGTCATCTGCCAGGGCTTTACCGGCAAGAACGGCACCTTCCATTCGGAACAGGCGATTGCCTACGGCACCAAGATGGTCGGCGGGACGTCGCCCGGCAAAGGCGGTACCACGCATCTCAATCTTCCGGTGTTCGACACGGTGCGCGAAGCGCGCGACAAGACCGGCGCCGACGCGAGCGTGATCTATGTCCCGCCGCCCGGTGCGGCCGACGCGATCTGCGAGGCGATCGATGCGGAGATCCCGCTGATCGTCTGCATCACTGAAGGCATCCCGGTGATGGACATGGTCAAGGTGAAGCGCTCGCTCTCCGGATCGAAGTCGCGCCTGATCGGACCGAACTGCCCTGGCGTGATGACGGCCGGCGAATGCAAGATCGGCATCATGCCGGGCAACATCTTCAAGCCCGGCACGGTCGGCATCGTGTCGCGCTCCGGCACGCTGACTTACGAAGCGGTGTTCCAGACCTCGCGCGAAGGTCTCGGTCAGACCACGGCCGTCGGTATCGGCGGCGATCCGGTCAAGGGCACGGAATTCATTGAAGTGCTGGAGATGTTCCTCGGCGACCCGAAGACCGAGTCGATCATCATGATCGGCGAGATCGGCGGTTCGGCCGAAGAGGACGCCGCGCAGTTCCTGAAGGACGAGGCGCGCAAGGGCCGCAAGAAGCCGATGGTCGGCTTCATCGCCGGCCGCACCGCGCCTCCCGGCCGCCGCATGGGCCATGCCGGCGCGATCATTTCCGGCGGCAAGGGCGATGCGGAATCCAAGATCGCCGCGATGGAATCGGCCGGTATCAAGGTGTCGCCGTCACCCGCCCGCGTCGGCAAGACTTTGGTCGAGGTATTGAAAGGTTAATCCCGCTCGCGAAAAGCTGATCGGGCGTTTGAACGTCAACTGCGGCCCGCGCTCTCCAGCGCGGGCCTTTTTATTTGAAATCAAACACTTAAATGAGATCTGTAAGCTGGCAAAGAAGTGAATCAAAACTCATTTCAATGTCATCTTATCGTGGCCGAACGATCCCTATGTCTGTAAAAGGGTCGCCGCCGGGACGCATTTTCCAGCCGAATCGACCCGAAATGGCCGCTGCCGGCGGTCAGACACTCACAAGCTATCGATCCAAGCGACGGATCCACGCCAGGACGGCCCGTTATGTCTCGTCAGGACGCGAACGCAGCTTTCGCCCTCACCTCTTTCCTCTACGGCGCCAACGCCGCGTATATCGAAGACCTCTATGCACGCTACGAAGCCGACCCGGCGTCGGTGGATGCGCAGTGGCAATCGTTCTTCCAGAGTCTGAAGGACGATCCGGCGAGCGTCACGAAAAGCGCGAAAGGCGCGTCGTGGAAGAAGCCCGGCTGGCCGCAGCTGTCCAACGGCGATCTGGTCGCCGCGCTCGACGGCAACTGGGCCGAGACCGAGAAGGTCATCTCCGACAAGATCAAGGGCAGGGCGCAGAAGGCCGGCGTCGAACTCTCTTCCTCGGATGTGCTGCAGGCGACGCGCGATTCGCTGCACGCGCTGATGCTGATCCGTGCGTACCGTATCCGCGGCCACTTCCATGCGAAGCTCGATCCGCTCGACCTCGAGCCGGAGAAGAACGAGGAGGAACTCGATCCGCGCACCTACGGCTTCACCGAAGCCGACATGGACCGCAAGATCTATCTCGACAAGGTGCTGGGCCTCGAATTCGGCACGATGCGCGAGATCATCGCGATCCTGCGCCGCACCTATTGCCAGACGCTCGGCGTCGAATTCATGCACATCTCCGATCCGCAGCAGAAGGCGTGGATCCAGGAGCGCATCGAAGGCAAGGACAAGGAAATCACCTTCACGCGCGAAGGCAAGCGCGCGATCCTGAACAAGCTCGTCGAAGCCGAAGGCTTCGAGAAATTCCTCGACGTCAAGTTCACCGGTACCAAGCGCTTCGGCCTCGATGGCGGCGAGTCGTTGATCCCCGCGCTTGAGCAGATCATCAAGCGCGGCGGCCAGCTCGGCGTGAAGGAGATCGTGTTCGGCATGGCGCATCGCGGCCGCCTGAACACGCTGACCCAGGTGATGGGTAAGCCGCATCGCGTGCTGTTCCACGAATTCAAGGGCGGCTCGGCCACGCCGGACGAAGTCGAAGGCTCGGGCGACGTGAAGTATCACCTCGGCGCGTCGAGCGATCGCGAGTTCGACGGCAACAAGGTGCATCTGTCGCTGACGCCGAACCCCTCGCATCTGGAAATCGTCGATCCGGTCGTGCTTGGAAAGGTCCGCGCAAAGCAGGATCAGCTGGGTGCGACTCCTGACAATCGCACCATGGCGCTGCCGCTGCTGATCCATGGCGATGCGGCCTTTGCCGGACAGGGCGTGGTTGCGGAATGCTTCGGCCTGTCGGAGCTGAAGGGCTATCGCACCGGCGGCTCGCTGCATTTCATCGTCAACAACCAGATCGGCTTCACGACCTATCCGCGCTATTCGCGCTCTTCGCCCTATCCGTCGGATGTGGCGAAGATGATCGAGGCGCTGATCTTCCATGTGAATGGCGACGATCCGGAGGCGGTGGTGTTCGCGGCCAAGGTCGCGATCGAATATCGCCAGCGCTTCGCAAAGCCGGTCGTGATCGACATGTTCTGCTATCGGCGGTTCGGTCACAACGAAGGCGACGAGCCGGCGTTCACCCAGCCGCTGATGTATCAGAAGATCCGTCAGCATCCGTCGACGCTCGACATCTATGCCAAGAAGCTGATCGGCGAAGGCGTCGTCAACGAAGGCGAAGTCGAGAAGATGAAGGCCGACTGGCGCTCGCGGCTCGAAGCCGAGTTCGAGGCCGGGCAAGGCTACAAGCCGAACAAGGCGGACTGGCTGGACGGCCGCTGGTCTATCATCAAGGCTGGCACCGAGATCGACGATCCGCGCCGCGGCGTCACCGGGCTCGATCTGGCGAAGCTGAGAGAGATCGGCGAAAAGATCACCAAGGTTCCTGAGGACTTCCAGGTCCACCGCACGATCGCGCGCTTCCTTGAAAACCGGAAGAAAGCGATCGAGACCGGCCAGGGCATCGACTGGGCGACCGGCGAAGCGCTGGCTTTCTGCTCGCTCATGCTTGAGGGCCACCCGGTGCGGCTGTCCGGCCAGGACTCCGAGCGCGGCACCTTCTCGCAGCGCCATTCGGTGCTGTTCGATCAGCGGACCGAGGCGCGCTACACGCCGTTCAATCATCTGAGCGACAATCAGACCGCGCGCTACGAAGTGCTGAACTCGATGCTCTCCGAAGAGGCCGTGCTCGGTTACGAATACGGCTATTCGACCGCGGAGCCGAACGCTCTCGTGTTGTGGGAAGCCCAGTTCGGCGACTTCGCGAACGGCGCGCAGGTGGTATTCGATCAGTTCATCTCGTCGGCGGAGCGCAAGTGGCTGCGCATGTCCGGCCTCGTCTGCCTGCTGCCGCACGGCTACGAAGGGCAGGGGCCGGAGCATTCGTCCGCGCGTCTTGAGCGCTATCTGCAGATGTGCGCCGAAGACAACATGCAGGTCGCCAACTGCACGACGCCCGCGAACTACTTCCACATCCTGCGCCGGCAGCTGCGGCGCGAGATCCGCAAGCCTCTCATCCTGATGACGCCGAAATCCCTGCTGCGTCACAAGCGTGCGGTCTCGACCCTCGAGGAACTCGGCCCTGACACGACGTTCCATCGCGTGCTGTGGGACGACGCACAGGTGCTGAAGGATCAGAAGATCAAGCTGGTCGCCGACGACAAGATGCGTCGCGTGATCCTGTGCTCCGGCAAGGTCTATTATGACCTGTACGAGGAGCGCGAGAAGCGCGGCATCGACGACATCTATCTGCTGCGCGTCGAACAGCTCTATCCGTTCCCGACCAAGGCACTCATCCACGACCTGTCACGCTTCAAGCAGGCGGAGATCGTGTGGTGTCAGGAAGAGCCGCGCAACATGGGCGCCTGGTTCTTCGTCGATACCTTCATCGAATGGGTGCTGAACCAGATTCAGGCCAAGCATAAGCGTGCGCGTTATGCGGGCCGTCCCGCGTCAGCCGCCACCGCGACCGGTCTGATGTCGAAACACAATGCGCAGCTGAAGCAGCTCCTCGACGAGGCGCTGGGTTAATCCGTTTGCATGCGTCATGCCCGGCCATAGCCGAAACGCCGATGTGCCGGGCATCCACGTCTTGATGCTTGTGTCGAGACGAGGACGTGGATGGCCGGGACAAGCCCGGCCATGACGAAGGAAAAATCTGAGAGACTGAAACAATGACCGAAATCCGCGTTCCCACTCTTGGCGAATCCGTCACCGAAGCGACCATCGGCAAGTGGTTCAAGAAGCCCGGCGATGCGGTCGCGGTCGACGAGCCGTTGGTCGAGCTCGAGACCGACAAGGTCACGATCGAGGTGCCTGCGCCGGCTGCGGGCGTGCTGTCTGATATCGCCGCCAAGGACGGCGAAACTGTCGCGGTTGGCGCGCTGCTCGGGGAGATCAAGGAAGGCGCGGGAGCCCCTGCGGCCAAGCCCGCTGCCGCCCCGGCTGCTGCGCCGGTCAAGTCCGCCCCGGTTGCGCCCGCACCCGCTGCGGCACCGTCCGGCGACATGCCGGTCGCGCCGTCGGTCCGGAAGATGAGCGCAGAGTCGGGCGTTGATCCCGCCACTGTCGCAGGCTCGGGCAAGGACGGTCGCGTCACCAAGGGCGACAT
>Ga0180218_1001720_pt1 | contig 12710 bp, 17 predicted proteins | sample eDN3rd37CKraftBY_FD_151334 | JGI IMG/M metagenome (GOLD analysis project Ga0180218, IMG submission 151334) | Enriched backyard soil microbial communities from Emeryville, California, USA - eDNA 3rd pass 37_C Kraft BY (version 2) (version 2) | ecosystem: Environmental > Terrestrial > Soil >... | reverse complement strand
GGACTGGTTGCGTCACTTGCAAGGTATTGACATAGTCATTAACTGTGCCGGCGTTCTCCAGGACAGCTCCAGGGATTCAACGAATGCCGCCCATGCAGACGGGCCGGCAGTATTGTTCTCCGCCTGCGAGGCGGCGGGCGTGCGCAAGGTCATCCACTTTTCCGCGATAGGGATGGACCGCGAAACCCCTACCGCGTTCTCGCAAAGCAAGGCCAGGGGAGATGCAGCACTTCAGGCCTCCGATCTCGATTGGATCATCCTGCGGCCCTCCGTCGTGGTTGGGCAGAGTGCCTATGGGGGAAGTGCCCTGTTTCGCGGGCTGGCGGCCCTTCCCATCCTCCCCGCGCTGAAAGACGCGGGGAAAATCCAGGTCGTTCAGCTTTCGGATGTGGTCGCTACCGTCCGCTTCTTCTTGCAGTCCGACGCGCCGACGCGCTTGGCGCTCGAGTTGGCAGGTCCGGAAAGGCTGGCATTCGCGGAGGTCGTTGGTGAATACCGTGCCTGGTTTGGCTGGCGTCCGGCAAGGCGGATAAGGTTGCCGCAAGGGCTCATGCGTGCGGTTTTCGCCGTGGGAGATTTTGCGGGATGGCTCGGTTGGCGCCCCCCGGTGCGGACTACGGCGCTTTTCGAAATGAAGCGAGGGGCGGTCGGGGACCCCGAACCCTGGATGGCCAAGACCGGCATCAAGCCAGCCTCACTGCGAGCATCTTTGATGAGCGTGCCCGCCAGCGTGCAGGAGAAGTGGTTCGCGAAAGTATACCTGCTCAAGCCGGTGATCTTCGCAATCTTCTCGATGTTCTGGATCGCCACAGCATTCATGTCGCTTGGGCCTGGGTGGGATATCGGCATTCGCTACATGAATGAAGGCGGCGTCACGGGCTCGTGGGCTGCCGCGACGGTTATCGCGGGTGCAATGGCGGACCTTGCCGTCGGCATCGGTATTGCGGTTCGCAGGACAACTCGGCCCGCGCTGTATGCAGCATTCGGTCTTTCCCTGGCGTACGTCCTCATCGGAACCTGGCTGGTACCAGGCCTTTGGATCGACCCGCTTGGCCCCATGCTCAAGATTTGGCCGATTTTGGCGTTGAACTTGGTGGCGATTGCCATCCTCGAGGATCGCTGATGACGTATCTGGTCCTCAAGTACCTGCACGTCATCGGTGCGTCGGTGCTGCTGGGGACCGGAGCAGGTATTGCGTTCTTCATGCTGCTCGGCCATTTCACGAACAAGGCAGCGGTTATCGCCGCCATCGCCCGCATTGTGGTGATCGCAGATTTTCTTTTCACAGCGACGGCGGTCGTGGTCCAGCCTATCACGGGCATCGCACTCGCGTGGCACATGGGCTGGTCGATCTGGGAAGGATGGCTGTTGCTCTCGATCCTGCTCTATCTGCTGACGGGGGCCTTTTGGCTTCCCGTCGTCTGGATGCAGATGCGAATGCGAGATCTCGCGGCGGAAGCCGCATTCGGGGGCTCCGAGCTACCGCCCGAGTATCACCGCCTCTTTTGGTGGTGGTTTGCGTTTGGCTTTCCGGCATTTGGGGCCGTGCTCGGCATATTCTGGCTTATGATCGCCAAACCGGCGATTGCAATCCTCTGACGACGCTCAGGGAACCGCTCGACTGCCCAAAGCATTTGGCGACTACCAACCGGTGGAGTGCGCCATGGGCCTGTTCAGCAAAGATATTGCGACGTTTGACGACCTCTTCCTCCATGGCCTCCAGGATATTTACTACGCCGAAAATCAGATCCTCAAGGCGCTTCCGAAACTGATCGACGCGGCGACCAATCCGCAGCTCCAGCGCGGCCTCAAGGACCATCTCAAGGAGACTGAAGGGCAGATTGCGCGGCTTCAGCAGATCTTCGAGATGCGCGAGGAAAGTCCGAAGGGAACGAGGTGCCCGGGCATCAACGGTCTCATCAGCGAGGGAGACTCGATCCTTGGCGATGTCTCCGACACACGCGTGCTCGATGCCGCCATTATCGGGTCAGCGCAAGCCGTCGAGCACTACGAGATCACGCGCTATCAGTCGCTCATGGCGTGGGCGACCGAAATGGGGCGCAAGGACTTCGCCGACATCCTTGGCGAGAACCTGGCAGAAGAAGTTGCCGCCAACGAGCGGCTGAGTTCGCTCGGGCAAAAGGTCGTCAACAAACGAGCCGCAGGCAAGCCCGCCGTTCGTACCACCGCTCGCCGCGGCACACCCAAGAAATCGCACGCCCACAAGGCTGTTCCCAAAAAGCGGGCGCGCAAGAGTGCATGAATTTCAAAGGAGGGACGACATGACGACGCTCGCCGAGGCTCGACCAGACCCGACCCATCGCATGCCAAGCCTGCAGATCCTGGCCAGTGAGCTCGATGAGTTCAAGCGGACTGGACGTCAGCTGCATCTCCTGCATGCGGTGCGCGCCCTGGATGAGGCCCGCATCGAGCTTAGGGAATTCGTGCAACTGCAAGTACGGCCAGAGGCGCCCGCGGCGGCGGAGCCGGAAAATCCTCGATGAACGTCAGCAATGAGCACAGCAAATCGCTCTGGATGGACACCAGCGTCTACGACGACGCTCTCACGTTGCAGAGCGATGAGACGGCCGACGTCATCGTGGTCGGCAGCGGTATTGCGGGCCTGTCCACTGCCTATGAACTGGCAAAGGCCGGGAAGAAAGTGGTCGTCGTCGATCGTGGCCCCATCGGCAAGGGAATGACGTCCCGTACGACCGCACATCTCACGGCGCAATGCGACGATGGATTCGACAAGCTCATCGCCCGGCGTGGCGAGGAACTGGCGAAGCTCTGGTATCAGAGCCAGGCCGCATCGATCGATCGGATCGAAGCCAATCAGAAAGAGCTCGATATTGATTGCGATTTCAGACGAGTCGAAGGCCATCTGTTCTTGGCGCAGGGCATGGATGTGGAGTTTATCGACAAGGAATTCGATGCGACCAGGAAGGTCGGGATGCCCGTCAACCGCGCCAAGGGCGTGCCATTCGCAGATCAGGATGCGACGCCTGCTTTGCACTACCCGGACCAAGCAACCTTTCATCCGCTGAAGTACCTTGCAGGCCTCGCTGAAGCGATAGGCGCAAAGGGCGGGCGATTCTACGCAAACACGATCGCCACCGCCGTCGAGGAGTCGGATGCTGATGTTCGCATCAAGGCAGGATCTCACACGCTGAGCGGTCAATATGCCGTCGTCGCGACCAACTCGCCGATCAACGACAAGTATGTGATCCACAGCAAGCAGGCGCCGTACCGTACTTACGCCATGGCCTTCGCGCTGCCGAAGGGCAAGCTCGCCGATGGCCTCTATTGGGATACGCTGGAGGCTTATCATTATGTGCGGCTGCAGCCTTGGACGGACCGCAACGACATATTGATCGTCGGTGGTGCCGATCATAAGTCCGGCGAGGCCAATGACGCGGATGCTCGGTTTCTCGCTCTCACGGCATGGATGCGAAATCTGCTGCCTGAGCTCGGCAAGGAACTGCATCGCTGGTCCGGTCAGATCCAGGACACCATCGACTATTGCGCATTCATCGGCTTCAATCCCGGCGACAAGCGAACTTCATTGCCACAGGCGATTCCGGCCAAGGCATCACGCACGGCACCGTCGCGGGCATCCTCATCAGCGACCTCATCCTCGAAGGGAAATCGCCCTGGCAGGATGTGTACGATCCCGCGCGAAAGCCCTTGAAGGCGGCCGGAACCTTCATCAGCGAGAACCTGACGGCCGCGAAGAACTACGCGGAGTTCGTGGGGCCAGGAGAACTCGACTCCTGGGATCATCTCCAGCCAGGCCAAGGCGCAATCGTGCGCAAAGGTCTGCAGAAGATCGCCGCCTATCGAGCGCCCAATGGCGAGCTGCTTCTGCGTTCGGCAGCATGCTCTCATCTTGGATGTCATGTTCATTGGAACAGCTTCGAGGAGTGCTGGGATTGTCCGTGCCACGGTTCGCAATTTGCGCCGGATGGCACCGCGCTGAATGGCCCGGCATTCGCACCCCTCAGTGAGTACAAGGAAGGCTGACGCAGAACGCCATGGGGAGCGTACTTGTTGCTGCCGGAAATGACTGGCTCCGTCACAGGGACGCTCGTCTTGGCGCGGCCTTGGCCTATTATTCGGTCTTTTCTCTCGGCCCGCTTCTCCTGATCGTCGTGAGCATTGCGGGCTTGTTCTTTGGTCGCGAGGCAGTGTCGACGGCACTCAACGGGCAGCTTCGAGAGCTCCTTGGCCCCGCCGGAAGTCAGGCTGTCGAAGCCATGCTTCAGGGTGCCGGCTCTCAGACCAGTGGCACGCTTGCAGCCTTGATCGGCGTGCTTCTACTACTGGCCGCTGCCCTTGGTGTCGTGGTCCAGCTGAAGGATGCCCTCAACACCATTTGGGAGGCAAAAGAGCCCGAGCACTCAGGCGTGTGGACTTACCTGCGAACCTATCTGATCTCTTTTGCTGGCATTCTGGGGCTAGGGTTTCTTTTAGCCGTATCACTCGTCATCAATACGGCGCTCTCCGGCTTCTCGTCCTGGCTCGGCTCAGGTGAAACCCTGCTTTGGGAAGCGCTGAACTTTGCAATCTCGCTCGCCGTGTTGTCGGCCTTGTTTGCCATGCTGTTCAGATGGTTCCCTGACGCCGACGTGACCTGGCGGCACGCTTGGGCAGGTGGCCTCGTCACTGCACTCCTGTTCAACTTGGGAAAGACCGTAATCTCCTGGTACATCGGCACACAGGGCTTGGAATCGACTTACGGCGCGGCCGCGTCGCTCGTGGTGCTTCTCATTTGGGTCTACTATTCGGCTCAGATCCTGCTGTACGGCGCCGAAGTCACGCACGTGCTGAGCCGGCCGACCGGGCATCAACAGTCTCACGCGGTACATCAGAGATGACGGCTTCAGCAAAAAGCACGATCATGCGTTACTCTGGCTTGGCTTTCGCCGGATGTTTCGCGGGACTTTTGGCGACTGTCCCAATGACCATGGTCATGGTGCATCTTCATCGACAATTGCCGCGAAGGCAGCGTTATGCCTTGCCGCCGCGCATCATTACGGATGGCGTGGCTCAGCGCTCCCCTCTGACCGCACAAGTCCTCCCACAATCTGGGCCCGGCCGGGCGCTGGCTGCGCACTTCTTATTTGGGGCGGCAACGGGAACTTTTTATGGGGTCGGTACGTCCGGTCCGCGGACCAAGCCAGGCCTCGCTTCCGGCGTCGCATATGGACTTGGTGTATGGGCCGCGAGTTATCTCGGCTGGGTTCCAGCTGCAGGCCTGATGCCGGCCGCGACTAAACAGCCGAGCGAGCGAAATGCCATGATGATTGCCGCGCACATCGTGTGGGGAGCGGCGTTAGGTACTGTGACAGCGGCTGTGGCCGCCCTTGCCGGCGCCAGACAGCATTAGATTTCTGGAACAACGACGGGTCGTGCAGCGTTCCAGGGTTACCCAACCTGGAGTGCTGTCATGGACAATCTGGACAAGCTATTCGAAGAGACGCTTCGCGACGTCTACTACGCTGAGAAGGCCATTCTGAAGAACCTGCCGAAGATGGCCAGGAAGGCCACATCCGAAAAGCTCCGCTCTGCGTTCGAAGAGCATATCGACCAAACTGAAGAGCAAGTCGGGCGTCTCGAGCAGATTTTCGAGATCATCGGCAAGGCGCCGCGCGGGAAGCGCTGCCCGGCGATCGATGGTCTCGCCGAGGAGGCCTCGGAGATCATGCAAGAGGCCGAGGATCGCACGGTCCGCGATGCCGGCATGCTGGCAGCCGCGCAGGCTGTCGAGCACTACGAGATCGCGCGATACGGCACACTGGCCGCCTGGGCCGAGAAACTCGGCATGAAGGATGCGGTCAAGCTCCTAGAGACCACGCTCAAGGAAGAAAAGGAAACCGACATGAAGCTTAGTGAACTGGCCCTGTCGGAGATCAATATCGAAGCCGATTCCGATGGTATGGCCGCCAAGCAATCGCGCGGTACCGGAAAGAAGGGCGGAGCGGAGGCGTCCCACCGTCGGGCATAGCGCCATGTCGCACAAAGCGTCTATTACGGATCTATCGGCCCGCGTTGTGGAAGCAGCGCGGGCTTCTCATGCCAGGATCATCACCGTCGAATCGTGCACGGCCGGCTCATTGTGCACGCTCCTGGCGGATACGCCCGGCGCAGGCGACGTTCTCCTTGGCGGGTTTGTCACGTATGCCAAGGCGTGCAAGTCGGACGTTTTGGGCATCCGGCAAGAGTTTATCTCATCGCACTCGGCAGTCAGCGCCGAGGTAGCCGCCGCCATGGCAAAGGGCGGTCTGTCAAAATGCAGTCCTGCTACGATTGCAATCGCGATCACGTGCGTGGGCGGCCCCGAACCTGATGACGACGGCAATCCAGTTGGCCTCGCGCATCTGGCGGTACAGGTTCGCAATGGCCGCTTGCTCCATCGCCGCCTGCAAATCGAAGAGCAATCCCCGGGCCGCATTCGTGGCGACGTTCTTGCTCAGGCGTTGCACCTCACGCTCGAAGCCTTTGGCGTGGAGGCCTAGATGAGGAAGCAAAAATCCCATCCAATGACCGATAGCTTCAACTGGCTTGCTACCAAGTCAGCGGAGGCCATGGGCTCTGCGTCTGCCTTCATTGCCGCAACGTTAGCTGTGGCGCTTTGGGCGGTCTCCGGCCCTTTGTTCGATTATTCTGATACTTGGCAGCTCATCATCAACACGGCGACGACGGTCCTGACCTTTCTGGCTGTGTTCCTTATTCAGCACACTCAAAATCGCGATGGCCGCGCCGTTCAACTGAAGCTCGACGAGCTCATCCAGAGCACGAAGAGCGCCCGCAATCGCCTCATAGACTTGGAACATTGCACCGACGAGGAAATGCGCGAACTGGAGCAGGAGTTCGCGAGAGTGCAGAGTATGCGACAGGATAAGCGGCGCAACGAGTAGACTAACTTCACTCATCCGCCGATCGCCAACGCTGGCCGAAGGGCATTCTCCAGTGCCCTAGAACTCGCGCATCAGAACGATGCCATCGTCGTAGATCCGAACATCCAAGTGGCCATCCGAAAGCGCCGCCATCAGCTCGGAGAATTCCGCAGCTGTGAAGTGCTGCTCGGCAATTCGCAGTACGGCGGCGCGCTTGCGAGCTTCCGCATCCGAGGCTTGCGGATGCATACCGATGCCGTGGCGAAGTCGAGGGTCGTGAACGGACATCGGTGTACTCCCATTTTGATAGGGCGCCCGAAGGTGGGTGATAGTGCGGGTTTCGCCTCGAGGTTTCCCGCTAGTCCGGCCTTCGAGTCTCCGCACGCGAATAACGGGAGAACGGCAACGAGCGTTCCGACATTTACCGCAACGCGCGCTGATTGAAGGCGCGTCCGACACATAGGCCCGGGCATTTAGGGTGGGCACGTGAAGGAACTTGCATCGCGGATAGGCCGTTGACCAATCCGACTACTCGAGAGTTAGGGTCTGAGCACGAGCATTATCGCCTGCATCGTGGTAGGCATCATTTCCGGATGGCTCGCAGAACGCATCATAGGCCGAAACCATGGTCTACTCACGAACCTCATTGTGGGCGTCATCGGCGCCCTGATCGGCGGGTTCATTATCTCCAGCATGCTCGGCTTACGATACGACGAAGGTCTCAATCTGGCATCCATCGCAGTCGCAACGCTCGGTGCTGTCATCCTTCTCGCGATTGCTGGCGGCGTGCGCAGGCCTCGCTCGATGCCATGATCGATCGCCCGCACGACTCGAAACGGGCGTTTGTCTTTGCCTATTTTTCCGCCTGACGGGAAATGGCAGGGGAGTGTCATGCGCGCACGTCGGATTATCGAAGGGGCCTCCTTCGGACCCGATGTGTTGAAAGTTGTGCGAACGGCTTTCGATGAGGCCTGGGCGGCCGTCGTTGACAATTTTGCGTCTTCCGAACACGAGCCGGCGCGCGAAGCGCTTGCGTTGGCGAGGATGTCGGCGACCCGGATGACACGAATGATGTCGAAAGGTTGCGCGAGGCGGGCATCCGCGCGATGCACCTAAGCTACCCCAAGCGCTTCAACGGAGTGCCCTCGTCTGGTCAGAGCGGAACTGACGGTTGAGTATTTCAAGCGCAAAGTAAAGTTCAGGGATGGAGCCACTTAGGCGTTCAGGCGTCGCCACGGCCTCATTGCACCGCGTGCACACAACGCCTTTAAGGCCCGTCTGCATAGCTGTGGCGGGTAAGAATGGCTGGGTGCCAGAGTGGCAGTCATTGGCAACATTCGCGTGGAACCGAGACGTATGAGGAGCGTTTTCGCGCCTGCTGAAACAAGCAAGAGGTTCCGACGATGGCCCAGTTCACAGTCGACGCCGCAAACAGTCTGATTGAATACAACCGCCGCCGCATATCGCAGCTTGTTGCAACCAAGGGGAACGACCCCCTTATCAATCGGGTGGTTCGGCAGCTCGAGCTATCAACCCGCAGCCTAGAACGGCACCGCGACGCCTTGCTGGCCAATGAGGAACATCGAGCATGTTGAGTGCCGTGGAGGGTGAAGTTCTCATGCCAGTCGAGACGCTGCATCAGTGTTTCGACGACGCCTACGATCGCGTGGAGAGGTGCACGACCTTCTTGCATGACGGAGGGCCAATGGCGAGGATGCGGCAAGCTTCTCGTCGCGCTTCGGAAGGCCGAAGCCGAGAAGAAAGCAGCTTTGGCCGAACTGCGGAAGCCCCGCTGGCTGAAGGTGGTCTCAGGCTCATGAGATAGACGGTTCGGGCTCGGGCCGCTGACGGTCTGGTTACGCCAGCGAAAGTATTGGACGCGCCAAATCAGGAACACTGCAATTAGTCGCGTCTGGACATTCCCGACCGCACGAATCAAATTCCTAATAAGACGTAAATGGCTCACGAAATTGTTTCCCGCAACGGTACGGAACCGGACTCTTCCTCATATGTTAGCGAGCCATGGACAAGACGCGCATCAAGGTATTCGGGAGGCAACTAAGGCTACGGTACGTCGCATCAGACGACCTGCCCTACCCGATGCGCAAGGCGCTCGAAGTTTTGGCGAACCAGCAGTCGGCACCAACGTCCATATCTCGCGGAAAAGCGAGTAGGCTATTGGCCTCCCCTCTCGCCACGGGTCGTCGAACCTTTTCCGTGCTACGAAATTCTAACTCTTGCCCAATCGAACGCCACTGAGATGGACCAAGCTCGTGCCTCCGCGCACAGTCGCCGGTGTGTAGAAGCGTACCGTCGCATCGGCGCCTCCATGCCAAATCAAGAAGGAAGTCGCGCGCGTCGATGGCCACAGAAACAGAGCACCAGGTCGACCAAGTCCCAAGTTCCGACAACGAGGCCAACGCTTCGCTGAAACGTCTCACCGTCAACATTCCCGACGAACTGCACCACCGCGTCAAAGTGCGCTGCGCCCACGAGCGCCTGCAGATCTCGGAGCTGTCCGTTCTCTCCTCACCAAGGAATTCCCGCCCGCTTGAACCTGAGCCCCGCCCTCCCCGCCTCTCCGACGTCCGCGATGCGGACTTGGTGGCACGGGTAGAAGCGGCACGCGGCAAGGCCGGACGAAATCGCCCAGATCAAGGAAGTCTTCCCAAAACTTCCCCTCGAGGTGATCGAAGAGGGCTGCACAATCAAGCCCGCAGATCCCACGGTTCTTGCGATTCCCGCGCGACGGACTGCGCGACGCTAGCCACGCATAATCGGTAGCGGACGGCTGCTCAGCTCTTACGCATAATCGGTAGCGCGACCCCGCCAGCGGCGCGCCGGACCCAAGCGTGTCGCCTGGATCATTGCTCAAAACTTGCCGACCGAGGATCTAGAACTCGCCGCCAAGCTCATGACGGCGACGGCGGCGCTTTCGCCGCGCACCAAGCGCGCTGTCTATCATCTCATGATCGCCGGGGCGCCGGACGAACGGCCAGAACCTCATCATGCAAACCATTGCCCGTGAGACGCTCGGGCAGGCCGGGTTGGGAGAGCATGAAGCACTCGTGATGGGGCACGGCGATCGCGACCACGCCCATCTGCACATGATGGTCAACCGCGTGAATCCGAAGACCGGCGTCGCTTGGCGCGTAAGCCACGACTACGCCCGCTTCGACCGCATCATGCGGGATCTAGCGGATCATTACGGCTTCCGCGCCGTACCGGCGGACCTCTTTGCACCCGACGTAACAGATGAGATGCCCAAAAAGCCCAATAGTCGCGCGACCTATGCCGGCAAGCGCGGCGCACAGACCACGCGGCTGCAGTGGAGCCGCGCCAACGCAAGGGAGTTGGGCGCACGCATCTCGGAAACGCTTGTTGCGGCATCGACATGGGACGACTTGTCGGCCTAGTCGAAGCCGAAGGCTATAGGCTCGAGGCCAAAGGGCGCGGCAATGTCGTGGGCAACATAGACGGCTACGCGAAACTTTCCAGTCTGCGGCTTGCGCATACGGCCAAGGATCTCCGCACGCGTAAACGCAGAGCGGAGCCATCCACCCGCAAGACGAAACCTCGCGATAGTGCGTTCGCCGTTGATGCCATCGACATTGCACGGGCCATGGTGACGCTTGGCCTCGCGCAACGAAGCACAGTGCGCGAGGCCGTAGAGGCCGCTGAAGCCGCCCGCAAAGTGCGACTCGAGCAGGCACCGCTGATGGTTCAGCTGCTGCATCGGCTCGGGCGAGCGACCACGTCGCTATCGCAGCCATCACCAAACCTTCGCCGCCTGCCGCGCCCGGAGCGGGCGCGTCAGCTCACAGCTCGAAGTCAAATGGGGTCGAAGCAAAGTGGGCGATAGCTGCGAGCTCGCGCGTCATCACCCTTGACCTTATGCGTCGGTCAACAGCTCCAGAACCGTGATCTCGGCCCGCAAGCTCGCGCAGCGATGGACAAGACCTCGCCGTTCGGCATCGCTGGCAGCTACGATCATCGCAATGACGCGTGCCAGTTCCGCTCGACGCGTGGCCAGTCTCGCCTCCGCCTCCTGTAGAGCCCGTCCGTTGAGATCCGGGTGCATGATTAATTCATCGCCCATGCGGTGTGCGGACGCAAGACCCGCGACTGCGCACAATGTCCAAGCTAGGTCAGACCTAGTCGGTCTCCTTGGTCGTTTAGGCCGCCGCAGGACCTGGATCATAATCATCGTCGCAGCCCGCGCCGATCGCCTTGGGCCGCGATGCGGGCTGCAACAGAACGACGTCGCACCTTCGATCTGTCACGGCTCGAACAGCGCCGCGTTCATTTCCGGGCCGACGCCCCGCCTCCGGCTGATAGAGAACCCGGAGCAGACGGATTTCCTCGACGCGTCCATTTTCCTTGTTGCAGATGATCGATTCTGGGGCGAGCAACCCAAGCAGCGCGAGACCGCGCATCGTGGTAATGGGCAGCGTCATGCCGGGATAGGCATTCTCGCCTCCGTAGACCAGAATGCGCTCGCACGGCGGTCCACCGCCAATGCTGTACTCAACGCGGCTGTTAAGGGTCGCGGCGTGCGGATCCACGCCATCAAAAAGAACGACAGAGGTTGTCGCAATCTTCTGCCGTAGCAGTTGCGTGAACGCGTCGTCACAATGCCCCCGTCTCTCGAGCATCACTTCCAGAATGCTCGCATCCTTGGCCGTCAGTTGACAGCGACTCGCCTTTTGCATGGTCATAGCTCCGCCGCGCTCGTCGAGGCGGCAAACGGAATGAGAGGTGCCCGGCGGCATCAAGCCGCGGATCGCATGAGTAGCGCTAGCGCTTGAACGAGGCCGATGGCTCGCCTTCACTGACCCGATGCGCGGTCTACAGGCTCTGCAATTGCAGCACTTCGGCCGTCGCAGCAGGAGGTTCGACAGTCAGCACGGTGAGCACCTGCTGACGGCCGTCGCGGGCCGACCAAGCAATGGACTGGCCGACAGAGAGACCAATCAGCGCCGCGCCAATAGGCGTCAGAATCGACACTCTGTTCTGCGCAATGTCGGCCTCACCCGGATACACAAGCGTCACCCTGCGCTCCGGACCACCCTCGGTGCGGAATTCGATCGTCGATCCCATTTGCACAATGCCAGCCGGCACGGATTTGACCACGCGCGCCCTGTCCATTTCTCTCAACAAGACGCTAGCGACGTCAGGCGTCGAACCCTCGACAAGCAACGCGAGGTCGAAAATGCGGTCATGATCGCCTTTGCTGACAATAATCTCCGGCAACAGCCGATCTTTTTCGAGGTGTTCCATGGGTATCTCCTGCCGCGGAGCCAAGCTCTCACGCAGCATTTCAAAACAACGATGGTTGGAAAGGGCAGGATTGCGGCACAACCCCGGGCTCAACAGCCCGGGGCTAACCAACCGCGACCGTATGGGTCCGGAGAAACCATGGTTTTGCGTGCGACATGAAAGAGAGTTTGGCGCGCTAGGCGCCTTTGTCAAGACCGGCATGCAAAGGGTAACGAAATGCGCTAGTTTGGCGATGGAGGTCAGCGTTCAATGAACATCCTGGTCGCGACAGATTTCTCAACCCGCTCCTTCTGCGCGTTACGGCAGGCAGGTTTGCTTGGTAGGGCCGGCGGCAAATTGCATGTGCTGCATGTCGTCGACGATGACCAGCCGGCTGATCTCGTGCGCATTGAAAAACGTGAGGCGGAGCGCGTTCTTCGCGAGATTTCCTCCATTCCGGAATTGGACGGGGTCGATGCGCGTGCTCTCGTGGTTGAAGGCGACCCCTTTGACGCCATCCTACGCACGGCGCGCGATGTCGCGGCCGACCTG
>Ga0180218_1001719_pt1 | contig 12716 bp, 14 predicted proteins | sample eDN3rd37CKraftBY_FD_151334 | JGI IMG/M metagenome (GOLD analysis project Ga0180218, IMG submission 151334) | Enriched backyard soil microbial communities from Emeryville, California, USA - eDNA 3rd pass 37_C Kraft BY (version 2) (version 2) | ecosystem: Environmental > Terrestrial > Soil >... | reverse complement strand
CTGAAGATCGACGATCGTGTCGCGGACGGCCGTGAGCTTGTCGCGTCCGAGGAGGCCCGGGCCTTCGATGACCACGAGCACGTCGTGCTCGCTCGAAGGAAAGCGGCGATCGATTTCCTCGTACTGGTGGAACTCAGGCGTATTCGTGCGGAAGAGCTCCGAGAGACTGTCGTCCACCTTGAGCCGCATCACGCCGAGGACCGCGAGCGCCGTCAGGACAACGATGAGGCAGAATGTGACCCATGGTGCGCGCAGCGCCACCAGTCCCAGTCGCTCCAACCCGAACGTGAAGGCGAACGTACGCCTCGGCTCGCCAGTGCCCGCCATCGCGGTCCTTCTCCCGTGTCCCCCACGCAGCAAATGCCACGGCATCGGCTGCGCTGCGCTGGCGCTTGCGGCCGGGGCTCGGCCCCGACGTCCTTTCGAATCCTTCGTGCGGGCCGGATGCTGCAACGGCGCCGGGCCAACTTCAAGGCGATTGGGCCACACTGTTTTGCTCAAGACGCCGCACGCTCGTCTCCGGGGTCGGGGCGTTGACACATGCCGCGGCAGACGTCGAATCGACTGGGTGCCCGCCCCATAGGCCGCATCTGATATTCCAGCGGGAGGGCGACCGCGCGATCGCGTCGCAAGTCTGCGCGCTGACCGGGGTTTGGGACCATCACACTGGAATCGGGCGTGCGCGCTGGCGCCGTTCCTGCGCCCACCTTGACAAGCCTCACCGTGCGTGCGCTGTTCCGGCCCGATTTGGAACCTATGAGGCGCCGCGTCCGGATGCGCGCGCCTGGAGGGTCACGCCCGCGGGCGTGAGGGAGTTTCGGCCATGGCAGACGCCAGCACACACCGCTACCGCTCGCATACGTGCGGGGCGCTGAGAGAGAGCGATATCGGCGCGGAAGCGCGCCTTTCGGGCTGGGTGCACCGGGTGCGTGACCACGGCGGCCTGCTGTTCATCGACCTGCGCGATCACTACGGCCTCACCCAGATCGTCGTCGATCCGGATACGTCCGCCTTCAAGACCGCCGAGCGCCTGCGCTCGGAGTGGGTGGTGCGGATCGACGGGCGCGTGCGGGCTCGCCCCGAGGGCACGCTGAATGCCGAGCTCGCGACCGGCGCCGTCGAGGTCTACGCGACGGAGATCGAGGTCCTCTCTGAGGCCAAAGAGCTGCCCGTCCCCGTATTCGGCGAGCCGGACTACCCGGAGGACCTGCGCCTCACCTACCGCTTCCTGGACCTGCGCCGCGAGACGCTGCACGGCATCATCATGAAGCGGCTCGCCATCACGCGCTCCATCCGCCAACGCATGCATGACGCGGGCTTCAACGAGTTCCCGACGCCGATCCTGACCGCTTCGAGCCCCGAGGGTGCACGCGACTTCCTGGTGCCCTCGCGCGTGCATCCGGGCAAGTTCTACGCGCTCCCGCAGGCACCGCAGCAGTACAAGCAGCTTCTCATGATGTCGGGCTTCGATCGCTACTTCCAGATCGCGCCCTGCTTCCGCGACGAGGACCCGCGCGCCGACCGGCTGCCCGGCGAATTCTATCAGCTCGATGTCGAGATGAGTTTCGTCGAGCAGGACGATGTGCTCGGCACCATGGAGCCGATCATCCGCGGCGTGTTCGAGGAGTTCGCCGAGGGCAGGCCGGTGACGCCGTCCTTCTCGCGCATCCCCTACGACACGGCGATCGCGAAATACGGCACCGACAAGCCGGACCTGCGTAACCCGATCGAGATGGCCGACGTGACCGAGCACTTCCGCGGCTCGGGCTTCAAGGTCTTCGCCGGCATGATCGAGAAGGACCCCAAGGTCCGCGTCTGGGCGATCCCGGCCAAGGGCGGCGGCAGTCGCGCCTTCTGCGACCGCATGAACGCCTGGGCGCAGAAGGAAGGCCAGCCGGGTCTCGGCTATATCTTCTGGCGCGAGGAAGAAGGCGCGGCCGGCGCCGGCCCGATCGCCAAGAATATCGGCGCCGAGCGCGCCGGCGCCATTCAGAGCCAGCTCGGTCTCAGGACGGGCGACGCCGCCTTCTTCACGGCCGGCGATCCCGCGCGCTTCTACAAGTTCGCCGGTCTTGCCCGCGACCAGATCGGTCGTGAGCTGAAACTCGTCGACGAGAACCGCTTCGCTTTCTGCTGGATCGTCGACTTCCCGTTCTACGAGTGGAACGAGGACGACAAGCAGATCGATTTCTCGCACAACCCCTTCTCGATGCCGCAGGGCGGCTCGGCGGCGCTCGACGCGGCGAAGTCCACCGAAGACTATCTCGCGATCAAGGCCTATCAGTACGATCTCGTGTGCAACGGCTACGAGCTCGCCTCGGGCGGCATCCGCAATCATCGTCCCGATACGATGGTGAAGGCCTTCGGCGTGGCGGGGCTTGGGCCCGAGGTCGTGGAGGCGCGGTTCGGCGCGCTTTACCGCGCCTTCCAGTACGGCGCGCCGCCGCACGGCGGCATGGCGGCGGGCATCGAGCGCATCGTCATGCTGCTGACCGGTTGCAACACGGTGCGCGACGTCGCCCTCTTCCCCATGAACCAGCAGGCAAGCGACCTGCTCATGGGCGCCCCGTCGGAAGCCTCAAACAAGCAGCTCAACGAGTTGCACATTCGGTTGAACCTGCCTCAGAAGAAAGCCTGAGGCAGGCCGGTCCGGTTAGTTGATGTCGCTGCCGCCGTTCTCGCGCTGTGTCTCCCAGAAATCGACGGTCTCGCGGCGCAACGTATCCTGGCAGCTTTGCTTGCAGGAAACCCAAGTGCCGCCGGGCAGGCGGAACTCGTAGTCGTTGCCTGCGCGGACCGGCGCGCTCGTGCAACCGTTGCCGTAGATACTGCAGGCGCTCACAGTGCCCTCGCCGCCGCCTCTCCTGCGTGATTGCGCATCGGCGGAGCTCATCGCGCCGAGGATCGTCGCGGCGACGAGTGTCGTGCCCAGGATTGTTCTCAGTGGCATCGTTGCCTCCTTCTCTTCCCCAGACCTCGATATCAGTGGCGGGAGCTGCCCGCGCGCTCGTTGAGCGTCTCCCAGTAGTCGATGACATCTTCGCGCAAGGCATCCTTGCAGCTCTGCTTGCACGGCATCCACGTGCCGTTCGCCAGCCTGAACTCCGCATCGAAGCGGCCCGGCCGGACAGGCACCGTCATGCAGCCATTGCCGTAACGACTGCACGCCGTCACGACGTCTCCGCCGCGGCTGTGCCTGCGCGACTGCGCGTCGGCCGTACCGCTGACGCTTGCAGCGATTGCAGCAACCAGCACCGTGCTCAGGACTGTCCTCAATGCCATGTTCTGCCTCTCAGGTTCTCGCCTGTTCGAGCATAATCGCTTAGCGGCGCGGGCTCCGCTGGTTCTCGCGCTGTGTCTCCCAGAAGTCGAGCATATCCTCACGGATCGCATTCCTGCAGTCCGCCCGGCAGCTCACCCAGGTGCCGCCCGGCATGCGGAACTCGTATCCAAAGCGCGAGCGGCGAATGGGTGCGCTCGTGCAGCCGTTGCCATAATTGCTGCAGGCTCGCACCACCCCTTCAGTGCGCCGGCGCTGCGCATCGGCCGGCGTCGCCAACGAAGTCAGCGTCAGCCCGGCCGCTGCTGCGAGAATGAATTTGGACACCATGCGCAATTCCCCTTGGCACGCTGTCGTGGACGCCTGAAAAGCCTTCATCGGGCGCATAGACTACGCACCCCTTTGCTGCCACAACGCGCAAGAACGCGTGATCCGGCGCGCGTATGGCCTATATAGCGATCACAACGTCTTGAAGCTGTCCCGCACCCGCTGGAATGATGCGGGCATCGTTAATTCAGGATGAACATTAGCGCGGCCCGCAGCCGCCCATCATGCGGAGGACACTCATGGCCCGGACACTCGATCCCGGCGAGCGCCAAGCCGCCCGCGCCGACCTGCCCCACTGGCAGATGGTCGACGGACGCGACGCCATCAAACGTGCCTTCAAGTTTGCGGACTTCAGCGCGGCCTTCGGCTTCATGAGCCGGGTCGCGCTTGCCGCGGAGAAGCTCGATCATCATCCCGAATGGCAGAACGTGTGGAACAGCGTCGAGATCACGCTCTCGAGCCATGATGCGGGCGGCCTGACCGAGCGCGACATCAAGCTCGCGAAGATCATCGACAAGCTGGCCGGCGAGAGCGGCGCTTGAACGGGAAGCGCCCGGCCGCGTGTGCCGGGCGCTCGCCTTACGCATCCGTTCGGGCGTGATCAGCCCCGCTTCGTCCCGGCTCCGCGCGGCGGACCCGCGAACATGTCGGCGGTGATGCCCGAATACCAGCCGATCGACTCCTGGTAGTTCTGTGCGCGCGTCGCGGCATCCTCGCCAGGCTTCGACACGAACGAACCCGATGGCTCGAGCTTGCCGCCCTTGGCCGTGTAGCTCGCCCCAACCTTGACGTTGTCGTCGGGCGCCAGCAGCGACCAGCAGGTATTGCGGAAGCGGGCCGGGAAGCGCTCACCCTTGGCCAGCTCCGCCATGATATCGTTGGCCACCACCTTGGCTTGGCTGTTGGCGGAGAATGCCGACTTCGGCATTTCAACGGCGATGGACGCATCGCCGAGGACGTAGACATCCTTGACGAGCGCCGACGTGAAATTCTCCGGATTGACCGGGCACCAGTCGCCCTTGGCGAGCCCGGTCCGGAGCGCGATCCGTCCAGCGCTCTGCTGCGGGATGACGTTGGCGACGTCGAACTTGACCTTCTTGCCAGCCTTCGTGGTGATCTCGCGCGCCCGCGCATCGAAGGCCGTCACGCTGAAATCGTCGATCTCGTTCGAGAGATTGAGCTCGATGACGTCCTTGTAGTGGCGGTTGAACGCCTCGACGAAGACCGGCTGCTTGGAGAAGGCCTTCTTCGGATCGAGGATGACGAGCCGGGACTTCGGTTTGCTGGTCTTGAGGAAGTGCGCGATCATGCACGCGCGCTCGTAGGGTCCGGGCGGGCAGCGATAGGGATTGTTCGGCATGACCATGGCGACCGTACCGCCGTTATCCATCCGCTCGAGAAGCCGCTTCAGATGCAGCTTGCCGGCCCCGTCCGTGGTGTAGGCATGCGGCGCGCGGCCGTTCGCTGCCGCCGCCGAGTACCCGGGGATGGACTCGTATTTGATCTCGATGCCGGGCGATACGACGAGCTTGTCGTAGGAGAACGTCCGCCCGCCGTTCGTGCGCACCGTCTTGCGGTTCGTGTTCACCGCCGTGGCGCGCTGATGGACGACCTGGATGCCGAGACGACGCAGGCCGTCGTAGTTGTGATTGAGAGAATTGTACGAGCGGAACCCACCAAGGTAGAGGTTCGAGAAGAAGGACGAGGAGTAAACCCGGTTCGGCTCGATGAGCGTCACGCGCAGCGCCGGCGCACCAAGCTTCAGCGCACGCGCGACACTGGCGCCGCCGGCGCCGCCGCCAATCACGACCACGCGGGCAGCTCCCGCGCCCTGCGCGATCGCAAACGTACCGAAGCTCGTCGCCGCAACGGCGCCGGCTCCCGCACCGACAATCAGGTTTCGCCTGGAAATTTCCGTCATTTGCACCTCCCAAGGATCGGCCGGATGTCGGATCTGCCGCACTTCTCCTGCAGCCGCTCGAAACACCGCCTTTATATTTTCTTTCGACAAGCTTCCTGCGCTCGGCGAGCGCGTCCCGTGGCCGCCGTCCCTCACCCCCTTTCTGCGTGGCTGACCGCATAGTTCGGCGCGGCCGCGCCGCTCCGTCTTAACGCCACGCGGACATCTTCCATGAGTGCGGCGAGCTGCATCCAGAAGAGGTCGGCGCCGCCGTAGCCGACGATCCGGCCGACCTCGCGCCCGTGGACCAGCATGACGAAGGTCGGCGAGAACACCACACGTTCGATGAAGGCGATATCCCGATCATGACGGTCGCGCCGGACGAGCGGCGCGAGCTGGCCGTCTTCGCTCGCCACGTATCCGGGGGCGACCTCGCGCTCCCAACGCGCGCAATAAGGACAGCCCGGATCACCGATCATGACGAGGACCGCCGGCGCCGTTGCGATGTCGATTTTGGATGGCGGTTGTGCCTGTTGAGCGTGCGCGAGCCCAGCGAGCGCAAACAGCGCCAGGGCATACGCGATCAGGCTCCGGAGGGGACGCGCGGCATGCTGCATCACGATAGAACCCACCCGATTCTCAGCGTCCCTGCGGTTGCATACAAACATTCTAATATGCTAGTAAGAATGTGCAAGCATCGAGCTCATGGCCTGCCCTCGGAAGGCGCGATGTGCCTCGTCGAGGGCGGGGATGAAGCCTGAATGCATCGCCAAATGGAGGAGGGCCCGGCCAGAAATGCCGGGTGAGCGAAACGCGATGACGCAAAGGATGGAAATCGAAGTTCTTGGCCGTCGGACCTTCCTGATCGGCGCCGGCGCCAGCCTCGCGCTCGCAGCGTTCCTTGCCGATCTGCCGGCGCTCGCCCAGGAGCCTGTCCGTAGTATCGACGAGGCCATGAAGAAGGTGCTCGGCGACGCCACGCCGGCCGAGAGCGGTATTACACTCGAAATTCCCGAGATCGCCGAGAACGGCAACACGGTGCCCTTCACGCTTTCGGTCGAAAGCCCGATGACCGATGCGAGCCACGTCAAGACGCTCCACATCTTCGCCTCGGGCAATCCGCAGGTCGGGGTCGCGACCTTTACGTTCACGCCGGCCTCGGGCAAGGCCGCCGTCTCGAGCCGGATGCGCCTCGCGCGTACGCAGGACGTTATCGCGGTCGCCGCGCTCAGTGATGGCAAGTTCCTGATCGGCAAACGGAACGTAAAAGTAACGATCGGCGGCTGCGGCGGCTGAGACGGGCAAAGGAGCACGAACGATGTCAGCAGCAAAACCCCGCATCCGCGTTCCGGACAAGGCCAAGGTCGGCGACGTGATCGAGATCAAGACGCTCGTTCAGCACGTCATGGAAACCGGAAACCGCAAGACCGCGGACGGCAAGGTCGTCCCGCGCAACATCATCAACACATTCACGGCGAGCTTCAACGGCAAGGAATTCTTCAAGGCCGATATCCTGCCAGGCATCTCCGCCAACCCTTATCTCGCCTTCTTCATGAAGGTCCCGGGAGCTGGAGAGTTCGAGTTCACGTGGCTCGACGATGCCGGCGTGAAGATCTCGCAGAAAGCGCCGCTCGCAGTCGGCTGAGCCGAGGCCGCGCCCAGTGAAAAGCCCCTCTCCCGGTCCGGGAGAGGGGCTTTTGTCGTTCAGAAGAAGAAGTCGAAGGTGAAATAGTTCGGCCCGCCGTCCGGTGGATTGCGGCCCTGTGTCTCCCAGAAGTCGACCGTGGCCAGGCGCAGGGTCTCGGAGCAGCTCCGCTTGCATTCGAGCCACGTCCCCCTCGGCATGCGCACCTCCCAGCCATTGCGGCCTCGGCGCACGGGACCGGAGACAGAGCCATGGCCCCAGCGGCTCTCGGCCACCACATAGGCCGGCCCCCGGCCGTCGCGCACGCGCTGGGCTGCGGCATCGCCGAACATCGCCGCATCGGCCGTAAGCGCGATGCCGCTCGCAAATGCCAGAGCCGCAAGCGGCGCTGAAATCCTTTTCATGCTCCCTTCTCCCTGATCATCGTCCCCGCTCCATCGGCACGGCCGCTCACGGCAGAGCCGCCGGCGGCCGGTCAAACCCCCTGAGCGGACGAACCCCCTAACCCCGACGCAACAACCTAGCCGCGCGACAGACTGATGTTCACGGCCCTGAGACCGATACCGTTCGTCTCGATCGATACCGAGTGGCGCTCGCCCATAATCGCCACGTTCATGGAGCCGGAGAACGTGCCGCCGGAAATCGTCAGATGGATCCGGCCTGCCGTCACTCTTCCGCGCACGGTGCCGGCGGCGTTGAACGTCCGCTCTTCCCAGTTACCGTCTACCTGGCTGCCGCTCTGGCTGAGATTAGCGCGCAATTCGATCTTGTTGCTGGCCGAGGCGCAACGGATCGCGAGACCGAGTGAATCGCTCTCTTTCTGCGTGTAGTAGGCGCGGCACTTCAGGGCTTCGGACTTGCCGTTCTCGAGCTTGATTTGCCCGCCGCCGCTCCAGTTGCCCGCCAATGTCTGGAAGGGCCCCTGCGCATGGGCGCGCGACGAGATACCGCCCACCCCCAGCAGCACGGTGAGGGCAATCAGCAGCCCCCCGATGCGTGCCATCGACCCGCTCATAGCACATCTCCCTGGAATCATTCGTGGCTCGGCCCGGCGCTTACGGCTTTCGCGCCGCACCCGGGCACAGGTGCCGGCGTACATGGTGATGCGGCCACATTATCTCAAGAAGTTACCATCTTATGACGCCTGCGCCAGTCCAATGACGCTCCGGCCGCAGCCTCGGTTCCACCATTTGGCACAAGTGCAACACTAGACTTCGCACCCGTGTCCCGAGTGTTGACTGGAAATGCGGCACGCTGGCGCCCATCTTCCGGACAGGATAAACGGGGCAAGCATCAGTCGCCTCGCGGCCCGGTCGCGCCTGCCAGAGACCATAAACAGAATGAACCATTCCTTTGGCACGGCTGCCGACGTCGATTCGGCCTACGCGTGGTTGCGGCTCGTCGTGGCTGCGCTCATCGGCACGATCGGCAACGTCGGTATGTGGTCGGTTGTCGTCGTACTCCCGGCCGTGCAGGCCGAGTTCGGCATCGACCGCGCCGCCGCCTCGTTCCCCTACACGATGACGCTGATCGGCTTCGGCTTCGGCGGCATCCTCGCGGGGCGCATTGCCGACCGCCACGGCGTCATGTTTCCCGTCATGTACGGCGCCATCGCACTCGGCCTCGGCTATGTCGCGACGGGTTATACCCAGAACCTCTGGCAGTTCGCCCTTGCCCACGGATTGCTGATCGGGTTTTTCGGCACGGCCACCATGTTCGCGCCGCTCCTCGCCGACATCACGCACTGGTTCAACAAGCGGCGCGGCATCGCGCTCGCGGTTTGCGCCAGCGGCAACTACCTTTCAGGCGCTATCTGGCCGCCGATCCTCCAGGCCTCGATTGATGCCTATGGCTGGCGCTTCACGCATCTCGTCCTCGGCATCTTCTGTACGGTGACGCTGTTGCTGTTGGCCCCGCTGCTTCAGCGCCGCGCGCCGCACCAGGCGCCTGCCGCCGCTACTCTCACTGCGCAGGAACCCTCGCCGGCGCTCCTTCGCCTCAGGCCACTGACGCTGCAGATCCTGCTGATTGCCGCGGGCCTCGCCTGCTGCGTCGCCATGTCGATGCCGCAGGTCCACATCGTCGCCTACTGCGCCGATCTCGGCTTCGGCGCCCAGCGCGGTGCCGAGATGCTATCGCTCATGCTCGCCTTCGGCGTCGTGAGCCGGATCATATCCGGTTTCATTTCCGACAAGATCGGCGGCCTCTACACGCTGCTACTCGGCTCGACGCTCCAAGGCATTGCGCTCCTCCTCTACCTTCCCTTCGACGGCCTCGCGTCGCTCTACGTGGTCTCGGCGCTGTTCGGCTTCTTTCAGGGCGGGATCGTGCCGAGCTACGCGCTCATCGTGCGCGAGTATTTCTCGCCCAAGGAGGCGGGTACCCGCGTCGGCATCGTGCTCATGGCCACACTCTTCGGCATGGCGCTCGGCGGCTGGCTTTCCGGCGTCATCTACGATCTCACGGACTCCTATCAGGCGGCCTTCCTCAACGGCATCGCCTGGAACCTGCTCAACATTTCGATCGTGCTCTTCCTGCTCTGGCGGCGGCGCATCGGCCGGCGTCGGCGTTTGCACAGCACCGTCATCCCGCGTGGCGGCAGGCTTGCACGCGTCTAGTCCACCACGGCGCCCTACCAGGCGATCTCCAGGATCTCCATCACGTCGGCGGGGCCGTTGATCTTCTTCGGATTGCGCCGCACGGGCGCATACGTCATGGCGCGCTCGGCGATTTCGGGGAGGTCCTCGCGCTTGATGCCAAGCGCCCGCAGGTTGCCCGGCTGGCCAATGCGCTGAACGAGCTCGGCGACGAGATCCCCTGCGGGCCGCTCCGGCGCACCCATGGCCGCGCTCAGCGCCTTCTGGCGCTCGCCGTTGAACGAGGCATTCCAGCGCAGCACCGCCGGCAGCATGACACAGCTCGTATGTCCATGCGGCACCCCGTACCCCGAGCCGAGCACATAGCCGATGCCGTGGCTTGCACCGCTCCCGGCGCCCGCAATCGAGGCCGCGATGGCCTGCCACATGCCGAACTGGGCATCGAGCCGGGCGGCGGGATCGTCGGGCCGCTCGACAATCGCGGGAAGCGCGCGATGGAGCAGGTGCAAACCTTGCAGCGAGAGCGGCTCTGTGGCGGGGTTGGCGGTCGGCGAGCAGTAGGACTCGACGGCATGATCCACCGAGCGGATGCCGGTCGACACGAGCAGCCACTCGGGCGTCGCCCGCGTCATCTCCGGATCGAGGATGACAGTCATCGGGACGAACAGGCGATGGCTGAACGACTGCTTGAAATGCGTCTCGCTGTTGGTGACGCCGGCATTCGGCGTGAACTCGGCAGCAGAAAGCGTCGTCGGGATCGCAATCATGCGTATCGGATCGGCCGGCGGCGCCATCGGCGTCGGAATGCGGCCATCATCACGCCCAGACCTGTAAGGCTCCATGGCTGCAGGCGAATCGAGATCATGCCAGAGACACATGAGCATGGCCTTGGTGGCATCGACGACGGAGCCGCCGCCCACCGCGACGATGATGTCGGCGCCCGCTGCCCGTGCGGCCGCCGCACCGGCGATCACATCTTCGCGCGGGCTGTGCGAGGAAATCGCACTGAATGTGCCGGCATGCAGGTCCCCGAGCGCCGTCTCGATGACCTGCAAGGGACCGTCGGACAGCTTTGCGAGAGATCGCGTGGAAGTGACGAACACGCGGCGCGCACCGCGCTGCTTGATCTCCGTCGACAGAGCGTCGCCCGCCGGCTCACCGAAGACGATGCGCTCCTGAGCCTGCATGGTGAAAACGCCACGGGGCAACGAGCTCGAGGGGGCCATTGTTCGCGTCCTGTACCGGTTTCTTGCGCGGGCACTGTGCAGCAAGCTGCTGTGTCCTGCAAACAGGGTCCCCAAAACGGGTGAGATCATACCTCGCAGTTGTGCCATGCGCTCATGCCGCACGTGCGCACAAGTCCGCCGCCTTGCGCTAGTATACGTGCGCACCCGGCGTCGCGCTCGGCGCGGCCAAAGGCGAGCCTTCGGCTCCGCCGGATCTGCTGCGAACAGGAGACAAGTCACGTGCTGCCCAAAGAACTCTTCAATGCCGATGCCATGCTCGAGCGCCTCTTGCCTTGGGTGCGCGAGGAAAGTCCGACCTATCATGTCGCCGGTGTGAACCGGATGATGGATCTCGTCAGCGCCGATCTCGCCAAGCTCGGCGGCAAGATCGAGCGGGTGCCAGGCACCGGCGGTCTCGCCGATATCGTGATGGTGCGCTTCCCCGGCCGCGACGGCACGAACAGTCCCGGCATTCTCATCCTTTCCCATCTCGATACGATTCATCCGGTCGGCACGCTTGCCGGCCGCTTGCCTCTGCGGCGCGACGGCGACCGCTACTTCGGCCCCGGCATCTACGACATGAAGGGCGGCGTCGCGATCGCGATCGAAGCCTTGAAGATCGCGCGCGAGAACGGGGGCGTGCAGCTTCCCGTCACGTACATGCTCATTCCCGACGAGGAGATCGGCAGTCCCTCCTCGCGCGAGCGCATCGAGCAGGAAGCGCGCGCACACCGCTACGTGCTCGTCACCGAGCCGTGCAAGAACGGCGTCATCGTCACCGGGCGCTTCGCCTTCCAGCGCTTCTGGATCGATGTCGAGGGGCGCCCCGCGCACGCCGGCGCCACGAACCGCCAGGGGCGCAGCGCCATCCGCGCCATGGCCGGCCTCATCGAGCGCATCGAAGGCATGACGGACTTCGAGCGCGGCATGACCTTCTCCGTCGGCACGATAGAGGGCGGCACATTCGTCAACGTCATGCCGATCCGCTGCCGCGCGCAGGTGCTGACTGTTGCGCCGACACAGGCGATCTTCGACGAGGTTGCGGCGCGCATGGCGGCGCTCGAGTTCGAGAATGATGGCATATCGGTGAAGGTCGAGCGCGGCCCCGTACGGCCGCTCTGGCAGCCGCACCGTCAGACCATGGCGCTCTTCGAGAAGGCGCACGAAATCGCGGCCGACATCGGCTTCAAACTCGAGCACGGCTCGTTCGGCGGCGGCAGTGACGGCAACTTCACGGGCGCGCTCGGCGTTGCCACGCTCGACGGTCTCGGCGTCGATGGCGCGAGCGCACACACCTTCGAGGAGCATCTGCTCGTATCGTCGATGGTGCCGCGTTGCCGTCTCTTCGCGGAGTTGCTGCGAACACTGGATTAGAGATCCAGCGAGTGGAGGAGCGCGAGCCATGAAGCAGGTACGCATTCCGGCCGTGTTCATGCGCGGCGGCACGTCCAAGGCGATCATCTTTCATGCGCGCGACCTCCCTCGGGATCGCGAAGCCTGGGCGCCGATCTTCCGCTCCGCCATCGGCGCCAACGACCGCAATGGACGTCAGCTCGACGGGATGGGCGGCGGCGTCTCCTCGCTTTCCAAGATCTGCATCATCGGTCCGCCGAGCCGGCCTGATGCGGACGTGGACTACACATTCGCGCAGATCGGCGTGTTCGACGACACCGTGGACTACGGTGGCAACTGCGGGAACATGTCTTCGGCCATCGGCCCCTTCGCCATAGACGAAGGACTC
>Ga0180218_1001718_pt1 | contig 12716 bp, 13 predicted proteins | sample eDN3rd37CKraftBY_FD_151334 | JGI IMG/M metagenome (GOLD analysis project Ga0180218, IMG submission 151334) | Enriched backyard soil microbial communities from Emeryville, California, USA - eDNA 3rd pass 37_C Kraft BY (version 2) (version 2) | ecosystem: Environmental > Terrestrial > Soil >... | reverse complement strand
GATTTCGGATAACCAGACGCGGTAAGGGTCGGCCTTCTTGCGCGGACCATACCGCCAGGGTAGATCGCGGCGCTCGGCTTCGTACCACGCGAGGAGCGCCTTGACGGTCAATGGTCCCGCCGGCCGCAACGGCAGTTGTTGCTGGCTTTTGCGTAGAGCTGCATTTTCCTGGACCGCGCCCATGCGCCCTGCTTCTCCGGTTGCGCGGGAACCTCGAATCGCATCGACAATGCTAGACTTCCTTTCCGTCACCACAAGCCTGACCGCGATGAGAGACGCACTTGAGCACTAAAGAACCCACAGCTCAGATGCACCCGTTGCCTCCTGACGTGCGGCAAGTGAAAGGCCAGTTCGCCAAGGCCGTCGGCGCGTTCGTGCCGAAAGTCACCGCAGCGGTGTTCGAGAAGTATGGCTTTCACAGCGCCGAGATCATGTCCTCCTGGGAAACGATCGCCGGCGCCGAAATTGCGCGGCTGACGCGGCCCGAGACGATCAAATGGCCTCGCGGCGCACGGGCGCCTGTCGATGCGGACGAAGCCGGACGCAGCGCCGGGGCGACACTGGTCGTGGCGTGCGACCCGGCTTTTGCGCTCGAGGTCTCCTACCGGCACAAGGAAATCATGGACCGGATCAACCGGTATTTCGGATACCGGGCCGTCAGCCAGATCAAGGTTCATCAGGTTCCGCGCGCGCAGCTGGCGGGTTCGGCTTCCAAGACCTTGCAAAATACGGTTGGGACTAGGCCTGCCACCCCCAGCGCGGCCATTCCGCCAGGCGATATCGCGGCGGCTCTCGAGGCCCTGGGCCGTAGCATTGCAGCCGCCTCCAGCCGATAGCGGTTTCTGCTAAATACCGGCCCGTTTATTGCCTCAGCTGCGGTTTCGGCTTATTCCGGCGCCAGATCCGTGCTAGGCGGCGTCGATTGACCGCCGTTCCCCCACGGCATGCATTGCGATGAGGAGTTGGGACCTTGATCAAGTTGAGAAATTTCATTCCGGGCCATTCCTCTCGAGGGCGCGGCATCCGCTTTGGCTTCCTCGCTCTGGCCGCCGTTGCGGGCCTGGCGTTTGCTGGCGCCAATCCGAGCCTTGCTCAGAACAAGAAGGGCCCGACCGAAGTCCCCGTCGATGAGCTGATGAAGCCGACGGATCTTCCCGATCTCGCCATCGGTCCGAAGGACGCGAAGATAACGATCGTCGAATACGCGTCGATGACGTGCCCGCACTGTGCGCATTTCTCCAACGACGTCTTCGAGAAGATCAAGACGAAGTACGTCGATACGGGCAAGGTGCGCTTTATTTACCGCGAGTTCCCGCTCGATAATCTCGCCGCCGCCGTCTCGATGCTGGCGCGCTGCGCGGGTGACGACAAGACGTTCCCCCTTATCGAGACGTTCTATGAGAAGCAGGCGGATTGGGCGTTTGCCAACGGCAGCCCGGTGCCGAAGCTGTTCGATATCGCGAAGCAGGCCGGTTTCACCCAGGAAAGCTTCGACAAGTGCCTGACGGATCAGAAGCTTCTGGATCAGATCACGGCCCAGCGCGCGCGGGCGAGCGATACCTTCGGCGTCAATGCCACACCGACTTTCTTTATCAATGGCAAGCGTTTGCAAGAGCCCCCGACCGTCGAAGGCTTTGATAAGGTGCTGGAGCCGCTCCTCGCCGAGAAATAACTGGGAATTCTGATGCTCGTACGCTCGCTGGGTCTTGCCGCCACCCTTCTTGGCGCTGGTTGGCTATCAGCCTGCGGGGCTAATCTCCCGCCGCTCTCTGCGGACGCAACGGCGAGCATTTCAACTGAGGGCGGCGCATCCGGCGCCGCCTATCCAGCGACTACATCTGAAAAAGCCGAAGGGATGCCCAGCCCGTTCGGCGATCCGACTGCGACAGCGGCTGGCGGCCGCGAGGTCATCCAGAATCCGACTATCGCCGACATCATGGCGCCGAGCCCCCTGCCCGAGATGAGCTGGGGGCGGACTGATGCTCCGGTGACCATTGTGGAATATGCGTCGCTCACCTGCCCACATTGCAGCAACTTCCATAAGACCACATTTCCCGAATTGAAGAGCCGGCTGATCGACACCGGCAAGGTGCGGTTCATCCTTCGCGAGTTCCCAATCGGGAAGACTTCGGGCAATGCGACAATCGCGCTGCGCTGTGCGCCGCCCGACAAGTACCTGGATTTGTACGGGAAATTCATGGAGCAGCAGGCTTCTTGGGTTTCGCAGGAAGTGCGACTTGACGCCATCTACGCGGTGGCACGACAGGTGGGGATGACTCGCCCCCAGTTTGACGCGTGCCTGCAGAATCAAGGCATGATCGAAAACTTGAAGTGGGTAAAGGATCGCGGCCGCAAGCTCGGAATCGTTGGAACGCCGAACTTCTTCATCGGCACCAAGCTTATCAAGAAAGAGCTGACGTTCGCGGAGATCGCTGATTACGTCGAGCAGGCGAGCCGAACCGGCACACCAACGGCAGCTGCAAGCCCCTAGGGCGATCTGCGATGGTCCTGATCTCCGGCGACACGGCATCGAGGACTGACGAGTAGAATGAAAATCACGCGGCTCAGGCTTCTGGGGTTCAAGTCCTTCGTCGATGCGACGGAGCTTGTCATCCAACCCGGCCTGACGGGCGTCGTCGGTCCTAACGGTTGCGGAAAATCAAACCTTCTCGAAGCCCTTCGCTGGGTGATGGGCGAGAGTTCACACAAGTCGATGCGCGCTGCCGCCATGGACGACGTGATCTTCTCCGGGAGTGGCGGGCGGCCGGAGCGGTCGAGCGCCGAAGTGACGATGTTCCTCGACAACAGCGCGCGAAAAGCCCCGGCCGAGTTCAACGACAGCGACGTTCTCGAGATCACGCGGCGCATCGAGCGCGAGGCAGGTTCGGCCTATCGCATCAACGGGCGTGAGGTGCGGGCGCGCGACGTCAAGGTGCTGTTCGAAGATGCTGCGACGGGCGCGCGATCGCCGGCGCTCGTGCGGCAGGGGCAGATCGGCGAGATCGTCAACGCCAAGCCTGAGCAGCGGCGGCGCATTCTCGAAGACGCGGCAGGGATCGCGGGTCTGCATACGCGGCGGCACGAAGCCGAATTAAAGCTCAAGGCCGCGGAAGCCAACATCGAGCGGCTGAACGACGTCGCCGGCCAGCTGCAATCGCAGACGGAATCGCTGAAACGCCAGGCGCGGCAGGCCAAGCGCTACAAAGAGCTGTCCACGGATATTCGGCAGCAAGAGGCACTTGCCCTGCATCTGACGTGGCAAGACGCGCATCACAGCGTCGAGCGCGAGGAAGCCGAGCTCACCAATGCGATGATGCGGCTCGGTGCGGCAACAGAAGCGGAAGCCAAAGCGCTCAACGAAGAGCTTCGCCTCTCAGAAGCGTTGCCGCCCCTTCGCGAAGCCGAGGCCGTGAAAGCTGCGGCGCTCGCGCGGTTCAAAATCGAGCAGGAAAATCTAGAGCGTGAGGCGGCCCGGGCTGCCGAACGCGCCCGTGAACTCGAAGCGCGCACGAAGCAACTCGAAGCCGATCTGGCGCGCGAAGCTGGCTTCATTCACGAAGCCCGCGAGACGTTGATCCATCTGAAGGCCGACCTCGCGGCCATCGAAGATGCCGATCACAGAGCGGTCGAGGAAGAGGCGAAAGAGAAAAGCAAGCTCGAGACGGCAGAGGCGCACCGCGTCAAGACCGAAGCGCATTTTGCCGATATTACGCATCGCGCTGCGGATGCCCGCGCGAAGCTCAGAAGCCTCGAGGCAGCGCTTGCCGAGCGCAAGGACCTCGTTGCGAAGATCACACGGCAGATCGGGGCTTTCGATGCTCAGATCGAGGGTTTGCGATCGAAGGCGCCGGACCCCGAGCACCTTTCCCGCATCGTTCACCGCGGTCAGGAACTCGCCCACGAGATCAGCGAGATCGAAGCCCAGACGCTGGCGGCCGAAGAGGCGGTCAAGGCGGCGCAGGCCGAAGCAAAGTCCAAGCGCGACGAGGCCCAGCGGGTTCGTCTTGCGGCCAACGCGTTTTCGACCGAGCGCGAGACAATCGCCAAGCTGCTGGCGCGTTCCGACGAAGATGCTTATCCGCCGGCGGTCGACAGCATTCGCGTATCTCCCGGTTATGAGACCGCCCTCGGCGCGGCGTTGGGTGAAGATCTTGAAGCGCCGATCGTGCCCGAAGCGGCTGTCCACTGGCGGCACCTCGATGCTCCAGCGGAAGACCAGACGCTGCCGGATGAAGCCGAACCGCTCGCTACGCATGTCGAGGCGCCGAGTGAGCTGACGCGGCGGCTGCGCCAGATTGGTGTTGTCGAGCGTTCGGAAGGCGCGCGTTTGCAGCCCTATTTGAAGCCCGGGCAGCGCCTCGTTTCGCTGGAAGGCGATCTGTGGCGTTGGGATGGGTTCGTCGCTGCCGCGGGCGGCGTTACGCCAGCGGCCCAGCGGCTGGCTCACAAAAACCGTCTGGCTGAGCTCGATCGCAATGCGCAGGACGTCCTCAATCAAGCCAAGGAGACGATCGAGGGTGAGCGCAAAGCCGCTTCAGCAGCTCAGCACGCTGAAGCCGAGGAACGGCGGCTGCGCCAGCTTTGGCGCGAGAAGCAAAGCGAGCTGGCGCAAGTCCGCCAGCAGCTGACAGGGCTCGAGAAGCTTCAGCGCGAGAGTGAGACGCAGCTCGCGGCGGTTACTGCACAGCGTGCGCGCGCCGACGAAGAGCTAACGAACGCGCAGGCGCGTCACGTCGAAATCGAAGCGCACATCACGACGATGAGCGTCGGCGACGATCTCGAAGCACAGCTCAAAATTGCCCAGGCGGAGGCCGAGGAAGCCCGCCGCATCACGGCGGAGTTGCGGGCACGTCTCAACAGTCTCGACCGTGATAAGCAGATCCGCGCCGAGCGTATTCGCCACTCCAATGCCGAGATCAAGCGTTGGCAAGGCCGTGAGGCAAGCGCCGAGGCGCAGGTTCAAGCGCTGGATGTTCGCCTCAAGGAGGCGCGTGATGAAATGGCGGCGACGGCAGATTTGCCGGAGCGCATCGCCGCGCAACGCGAAACATTGCTCTCAGCTCTATCACGCGCCGATGATGACCGGCGCGACGCAGCGGACGCGCTTGCTTCAGCTGAGAATGCCATCCGCGCGGCGACCGAGTCCCTCAGGGCCCTTCAGGCCGAAGTTTCGGCAGCACGCGAAGCGAACGCACGCATCGAGACGCGCCTGGAAAACGCGCGCCATCGGCGGCAGGAAGCAGCGCGGCATATCCGCGAGACCTTCGAGGTGGCTCCGGAAGACTGCCTGTCGCTCGCCAATCTTCCCGAAGCCTCTGCCATTCCGGCGCTGGCCGACGTCGAACGCCATCTCACGCGGCTGAAGGCCGATCGGGAGCGCCTGGGCGGCGTCAATCTGCAGGCGGACGAGGATCTCGTCGAAGTCTCCAAACAGCTCGACAGCCTGATCGCGGAACGGGAAGATCTCGAGCAGGCCATCGCCAAGCTCAGAAGCGCCATTCAGCAGCTCAATCGCGAGGGCAAGTCGCGGCTCGACGAGGCGTTCGCGACGGTCAACGGACACTTCGAGCGGCTGTTCACGCATTTGTTTGGCGGTGGCGAAGCGCGGCTCGAGATGATCGAGAGCCCGGAAGATCCGCTCGAGGGCGGGCTTGAGATCATTGCCAAGCCGCCCGGCAAAAAGCCGGCAACGCTGTCTCTCCTCTCAGGCGGCGAGCAGACACTGACGGCCTTGTCGCTGATCTTCGCCGTCTTCCTGACGAACCCATCGCCGATCTGCGTGCTGGACGAAGTGGACGCGCCGCTCGACGATGCCAATGTCGATCGCTTCTGCCGTCTCATGGAGCAGATGGCATCGGAAACCGAGACGCGCTTCCTCGTCATCACGCATCATCCGATGACCATGGCGCGGATGAACCGGCTATTCGGCGTCACGATGGCGGAAAAGGGCGTGTCGCAGCTTGTCTCAGTCGATCTGCAGACGGCGCAAAGCTTCCGCGAAGCGAGCTAAGCTCTCGAGTTTTAAGCAGATTATAATTTTATGGGGTGCGGGCCGTTAACTGCGCGGAACCGCGAGGGTGGGCGCGACGTTTTGTTCCGCTGGAGAGGAGACCGCCCATGCAAGCAACAAACGATCCCCGCGCGCCACGCGCATCCTACGAGGCAACGGAAACCCGGCAGGCGACACCCCGGAAAGGCAATTTTCGTGTCCTAGTGGCATCGATGGTGCTTGCCGTAGCGGTGGGCATCGTCCTCGTCGCAGCTTTCTGGCGCACGACGCCGACCGCCATGGACTACTCCTCCGGCGGCAAGCTCGAGGAACGCGCCCCGACACCTCAAGAGGCGCCCGCGGCCAAGCCTGAGACACCCGCTGCGCCGACGGACGCGGCCCCGAATGCGACGCCGCCAGCCCCAACGGCCCCCGAGGGACAACAGGCACCCACCACGCCGTAACAACCGGGCCAATTACAGTTTGATACGACGGGCCTGCCCTCCTCGGGGCGGGCCTGTTTGTCGTTTGCAGCGCACAGGCAAGAGGCGCGGAAAACCCTGCGCGGTTTAGCCGTACCCTGCTGCAAGGGATGGTAATACCCAATTCCTTGACACCCCTAGACCCCAAATCTATGGTCCGCGCCGTCGATCTCCCTGAGAGGCCGGTTTTACTCGTGTTCTGGATGGATTGAACTCATGTCAGCCGATGGCAAGGGTCAGCGTCCGGAAAGCGGGCAAATTAGCCACGAGGATCGCGAAGCAATTCGCAAGCGATCCGCGGAAATCGGTCAAAAGCTCGATGCGCTTCACTCAAAAAAAGCGGAACGGGCCCGGGCCGGTAGGTCGTCAGCGGGTGGACCTCAGCAGTCCGCCTATGGTGCGGCCTTCAAGTTTGCCGCTGAGCTGCTCGTCGGCGTAATCGTCGGCGGCGGGCTTGGATGGGCTCTCGACAGGCAGTTCGGCACGGCGCCGTGGCTGATGGTCCTTTGGGTGATCATCGGTTTTGCGGCAGGTCTTTTGAACGTTGTCCGTGCCGCTCAAGAGGCGCAGACAAAAAACGCGCCGCTCCAAAGGGCGGCACCGTCAGTCAAAGATGACGACGGCGAATGAGACACTAGGGGGTTACCTTGGCCGCTGAAGGTGCCGGACATCACAGTCCGATGGAACAGTTCGAGATCCGGAAGCTCGTCGATCTCGATATTCTAGGCCATGACGTCTCTTTCACGAACTCATCGTTGATGATGATCGTGGCGCTTCTTCTGATTTCAGGCTTCATGATCTACGCGATGAACGGCCGTTCGCTCGTGCCGACGCGCATTCAGTCGATCGCCGAAATCTTCTATGAATACATCGCCGGAATGGTCAAAGAGAACATCGGCGAACAGGGCATGAAGTTCTTCCCCTGGGTGTTCTCGATCTTCACGTTCATCCTGGTGTTGAACGTCATTGGCCTCATCCCGGGCAACTTCACCGTTACCAGCCACATCATCGTAACGTTCGCGCTCGCCGGCATGGTCTGGCTTGTGGCGACGCTCGTCGGATTCTGGCTGCACGGCGTCGGCTATCTGAAGCTCTTCGTGCCGTCGGGCGTGCCGATCTGGCTCATGCCGATCATCATCCCGATCGAACTCACCTCTTACTTCGTCCGCCCGATCAGCCACTCGGTTCGTCTCTTCGCGAACATGATGGCCGGCCACACGATGCTCAAGGTCTTCGCAGGCTTTGCCGTGATGCTTCCCTGGTGGGGCAAGGTCGCGCCCGCAGGCTTCATGGTGGCCTTCACGGGTCTTGAGCTGCTCGTTGCATTCCTCCAGGCCTTCATCTTCACGGTGCTGACCTGCATCTACCTCAACGACGCAGTCAACATGCACCACTGAACATTGCAGGGCGAGGACGGGTCGGTCCGTCAGCGCTCTGTTTTGCTTGTCAAATCTGAAACCACTGAAACTACACTCAAAGGGAGATACACCAATGGATCCGCAAGCCGCCAAGTTCATCGGCGCCGGCCTCGCCTGCTTCGCTCTCATCGGCGCTGGCATCGGCATCGGCAACATTTTCGGCAACTACCTCTCGGGCGCGCTGCGTAACCCTTCGGCTGCTCCTGGCCAGTTCACCAACCTTCTCATCGGCTTCGCTCTTGCTGAAGCGACGGGCCTTTTCGGTCTTCTGATCGCACTCATCATTCTCTACGGTTGAGACTGGGCGAGTAAGTTCAAGACACGCCCAAGCAACCGGAGGCACCAATGTTTGCCGGCACCACAATGCTGCTAACGGCCGCCGCTCAGGCGGCCGAGATAGCCGCTCAAACCGGAGCCGTGCCGCCTGAAACGGGCGGCCTGCCGCAGCTCAACTCGCATCACTTCTTGCCGCAGCTCTTCTGGCTCGCGGTAACGTTCGTGACGCTGCTTTTCGTGATGTCGAAGATCGCGCTTCCGCGCGTCGGAGAGGTTCTCGAAGAGCGCCGGGACCGCATCAAGCGGGACCTTGACGCCGCGGCACGCCTCAAGGCGGAAACCGATAAAGCGCTTGCCGACTACGAAAAGGCGCTTTCCGATGCCCGTACCAACGCGTCGGGCATTGCCAAGGAAACGCGGGAACGGCTCGCCTCCGAAACGGAGACGGAGCGTCACCGTGTTGACGAGCAGATCGCAGCCAAACTGCGTGAAGCGGAAAAGCGTATCGCAGGCACCAAGTCGAAGGCGACTTCGGCGATCGGCGATATTGCTACGGATACGGCGCGCGCTGTCGTCGAGAAGCTCATCGGGCAGAGCGTTACGCCTGATGAGGTGAAAAAGGTGCTCCGCCCGGTGGCGGGCGAGTGAGGATTTAGCGATGTTCGATCCCAACGATCCGCTTTTCTGGATCCTCGTCTCCTTCGTCGTATTCGTGGCGGTCGCGATCTACTATCGCGTGCCCTCCCTCGTTGGGAAGCTGCTCGACGATCGTGCGGATGCCATCCGCCTGGAACTCGACGAGGCGCGGAAGCTGCGTGAAGAAGCTCAGGCTCTTCTCGGAGACTACCAGCGCAAAGCCCGGGAAGCCGAGAACGAAGCAAAGTCGATTGTCGAACAGGCCAAGGTGGAAGCCGAGGCGCTCGCAGCTGACGCGCGGAAGGCTCTCGTCGAGACATTGGAGAGACGCTCCAAGCTCGCCGAAGAGAAGATCTCGCGCGCTGAAGCTCAGGCTCTGAGCGAAGTTCGCTCGGCGGCGGTGGAAACGGCTATCGCGGCAGCTCAGGAAATCCTGAAGGCGCGTGCTGCCGGTGCTACCGGCGAAACGCTGGTGACGAGTTCGATCAACGATCTTCGGGGAAAGCTCAACTAACGAGCGCTTCCACAATCTGAAAAATCAAAAGGCCAAGCTTCGCGCTTGGCCTTTTTTGTGGTTGGGATTTAAGCGGCGCGGGCGCGGAGCCCTCCAGAGAGGCTGGGCTTCAGCCGGAGCTCGGGGCCCGGCCGTCGAAGCCAACGACGAGCTCGTATTCGCCGGCGCGCGAACCTTCGGCGATGGGGAACGTCACCGTTCTGACCGTCGAGAAGTAGCTGATCGGCTTATCGAGGCCGACGTTGACGTCCACCTTCACACTGTCGCTGGCGACTTTGGCGCGCCTGGAGTCGTTGACGGCGACTGTGACCGGCAGCGTCACGCTGCCCGGCTCGCCTTTGGGCCCTAAGAGCAGGCGCCCGGAAAAGCCGTACTTGACGGTGACGCGGCCCGGCTCGATCTGGCATTCGCGGGCGGTTTTGGTGATCTCGCCACGCTGCGCGACAGCGAGCGCATCGCCCACGTGGCCGACCTGGTAGAACGTGATGTAATTGTCATGCGGAGCGATCGTGATGCGCGGGCAGCCGGCATCGACTTCGCCGACAAATGTGCTGCCGGTCGTGGGATCGTTGGATTTGGCGGCGTCGAGCAACTGGGCTTCTGACACCGACGAAATCTGTGGATTGTCCGAGGAGTTCCCGAACATTCCACCGCCGAGACCCGAGGTCAACGACGACATTCCGCACCCGCCAAGGCTCGTCAGCACGGCCGCAAGCGAAGCGGTCGCACCGATCCGGGCCGGCCAGAGACGACGACGTGCCGCCGTTACATCCCTGCTATAAGGATGCCGATAACCGGAGTTGAGCAACATTGTCCCCCAAGGTTCAAACTTCAGGCCCCTTGTTTTGTCTAAAAAGCACCGTAGCATCCGTTAGCTTCGGCCCCCAAATGCATTTTCTCGCGCGCCGAACGAGTATAAAGGACGTCTCTCTTCCATGTCGGGCCTTAACCAAACCGAAGCCACCGTGCAAAAGCCGCCTCTAAAGATCCTACTCGCTGCCCCGCGCGGTTTCTGTGCCGGCGTCGATCGTGCCATTCAAATCGTAGAACAGGCTTTGACGAAATTCGGCGCCCCCGTCTACGTCCGACATGAAATCGTGCACAACCGTTATGTCGTTGATTCACTGAGAGCCAAAGGCGCCGTTTTTGTGAAGGAGCTGGACGAGATTCCAGATACTTCGCAGCCCGTGATTTTTTCGGCACATGGCGTCAGCAAGGCGATCCCCGAAGCCGCGCGCGGACGCAACATGTTCGTCGTCGACGCCACCTGCCCGCTCGTCTCGAAGGTTCATATCGAAACGGCACGTCACCACGAGCAAGGACGCGAGATCATTCTCGTCGGCCACCGCGGTCATCCCGAAGTCGTGGGTACGCTTGGGCAGTTGCCCGAAGGCGCGATCACGCTGGTCGAGACCGTTGAGGACGTGCTGGCCTTCACGCCGAAGGACCCTGCAAATCTCGCCTACGTCACCCAGACGACGTTGTCGCTCGATGATACCGCCGAGATCGTTGCGGCTTTGAAGGAGCGCTTTCCCGGCATCGGAGGGCCCGTCAAAGAAGACATCTGCTATGCCACAACCAACCGTCAGAATGCGGTCAAGGCGCTGGCGCCCCAAATCGACGGGTTGATTGTGGTCGGCGGGCCGAAGAGTTCGAACTCGCTGCGTCTGGTCGAAGTGGCGGAGCGTGCCGGCTGCCGCTTCTCCTTCCTCGTCGAGCGCGCAACGGATATTCCGTGGGACAAGATTGAAGGCGCGGAAACCATCGGCATCACGGCTGGCGCATCGGCGCCCGAAGTCATCGTCGAAGAAGTGGTCGAAGCCATTCGCAGCCGCTATGATGTGACGATCGACGTCGTCACGACGCTCGAGGAGCGCGTGATCTTCAACGTGCCGCGGGAAGTCCGTGTCGCGCGCGCTCCCGCCGGGCAGCAGCACTAACTCCATTCAGCGCGCGGGAACATGGCCGTCTATACAGAAGTCAGCGACGACGAGCTTGCGCGCTTTCTCGATGGATATGCGCTCGGGCGTTTGCTCTCGTTCAAAGGCATCGCCGAGGGCGTCGAGAACACCAACTACGTGGTGCATACGACGAACGGCACGTTCATCCTGACGCTCTATGAAAAGCGCGTGGATCCGGCCGATTTGCCGTTCTTCCTCGGGTTGATGGAACATCTGTCGGCGGGCGGCGTCACCTGCCCGCTGCCGGTGCGGGACAGCCGGGGCCGCGTGCTCAACGAGCTTGCGGGGAAGCAGGCGGCGCTCATTACCTTCCTTGAAGGTGTCTGGCCGAAGCGGCCTCAGGTCTTCCATACGTTCGAGCTTGGAAAGGCGCTCGCCCGCATGCACATCGCGGGCGAAAGCTTTCCGTTGAAACGCGCCAACGCTCTGGGACTTTCCGGGTGGCAGCCGCTGTTCGATAAGTTCGCATCTCGCAGCGAAGAGATTTGCGCCGGCCTTTACGACCTCATTGCCGGTGAGCTTTCGTACCTGCATCGCGCGTGGCCGACGGATCTTCCCGAGGGGATCATTCACGCCGATCTTTTTCCGGACAACGTCTTCTTCGTCGACAACAAGCTGTCAGGCATCATCGACTTCTACTTCGCGTGCAACGATGCGCTGGCCTATGACGTCGCGATCTGCCTCAACGCGTGGTGCTTCGATGCCAAGTCGCAGTATGAACCCGCGAAGGGCAGCGCGCTTCTCGATGGCTACAACAGCGTCCGCCGGTTGAGCCCGACGGAGCGCGCGGCGATGCCGGTTCTTGCCCGCGGCGCGGCGATGCGCTTTTTGCTGACGCGCAGCTACGACTGGCTCAACACACCGAAGGATGCGCTTGTGGCGCGCAAGGACCCCGCCGATTATGTTCAGCGGCTCAAATTTCACCAATCGGTCAGCGACATCGCCGATTACACAGCACAGTTGACCACATGACCGATGAACGGCCGAAAGTTCTGATTTACAGCGACGGTGCATGCTCGGGAAACCCCGGGCCGGGTGGCTGGGGCGCGATCCTCATCTCCGGCGATCACCGCAAGGAGATCAACGGCGGCGAGCAGTTGACGACGAACAACCGGATGGAACTCAAGGCTGCGATTTCGGCGCTGGAAGCATTGAAGAAGCCGAGCGATGTCGAAATCTGGACGGACAGTGTCTACGTCCGCAACGGCATCACGTCGTGGATTCACGGTTGGAAGAAAAACGGTTGGCGAACGGCTGACAAGAAGGCGGTGAAAAACGCCGAGCTTTGGCAGGAACTCGATGTGCTGCGCAACAAGCACAATGTCCAATGGCATTGGCTGAAGGGCCATGCCGGCCATCCGGAAAACGAGCGCGCCGATGAACTGGCGCGCATCGCGATGGCGCCGTTCAAGGCGCGCGGCCGGGCCGCCCTCCCGGCGA
>Ga0180218_1001717_pt1 | contig 12718 bp, 12 predicted proteins | sample eDN3rd37CKraftBY_FD_151334 | JGI IMG/M metagenome (GOLD analysis project Ga0180218, IMG submission 151334) | Enriched backyard soil microbial communities from Emeryville, California, USA - eDNA 3rd pass 37_C Kraft BY (version 2) (version 2) | ecosystem: Environmental > Terrestrial > Soil >... | reverse complement strand
CCGTTCAGTATGTGAAGAGGACCCGCGCCGCACGTCTCTCACGGTAGCATGGGTGGCAAGGGCGTGCACGTCCTTCAGGGGGCGGGAGGTATGTGCGAGGCGGCTTGTCCGCAGGTTGATGTGATGTAAAGCGGAGTCTATCCCTGTGCGGAGTGCGTTGCGTTTGCCGCGTGGCGGTTTTCGGCGCTCTTCGGGCATAACTGCGACCGTACCTCATGCGAAAACCCTGATTGGCGGATGACCGGATGCCCGATGAACCATCGACGATGAGGCTGCTTGAACTCGGGCCTCATCTGCTTGGCTTTTATGACGGCCGGGTGCCGGGCAAGCGGTACCATTCGGCTGAGCCCAATTGGCTCGATGATGGCGGTTATGCGCTGGGCATTTGCAGCTACGCGATCGTCGACGGCGTGTCGGCGATCGTCTACGACACGCACCTGTCTGTCGCGCATGCAACTTTGATCAGGCGCGCGCTCGAGGCTCGTGGTGTTCGCGATATTCGCGTCGTGCTCAGCCACTGGCATCTCGATCACGTGGCGGGCAATGCCGCTTTCGCCGACTGCGAGATCATCGCGTGCGATGAGACGGCGCGGCTGCTTTTGGAGAAGAGGGCTGAGATCGAAGCGGGCAGCCTCGACGGGCCGCCCGTAATTTCGCCGCTCATCCTGCCGACGACGACGTTCTCCGGCGGGTTGGAACTCAGTTGCGGGAATGTGGGCGTCGAGCTCAGGCCCCTCGACATCCACAGCCGGGACGGCGTCGCGCTCTATCTTCCCGCCGACGGGACTTTGCTGGCGGGAGACACGCTCGAAGACACGGTGACGTATGTCGATGAACCCGGCCGGCTGCAGGCGCATCTTGCCGGCCTTGCCGAGGTTGCGGGCTGGGATTTTTCGCGCATTCTCCCGAACCACGGTGCGGCGGAGCGCATCGCGGGCGCGGGTTACGATGGCGGTCTGATCGATGCGACGCGGATCTATGTGGAGCGCCTGCTCGCCGCTGCAACGGACGAGCGCTGGGCGGCGCTTCCGCTTCAGGCTTTTGTAGCCGAACCTCTGGCGAAAGGTTCGATCGCCTACTTCGAACCCTATGAAGCTGTTCATAGGTCGAACGTTGCCAAGGTGCAGGCAACGGTTCACGGCGTGCCGTAAAGCGCTATGGTTGGGATGGCGCGAGTTTGGCTTCTTCTGATGGACGCACCGTGATGGCTGATGATTTGCGGGTGTCGAAAGCCGGTCTGCTCTTTGCTCGCAATCTCGATTGGAACCTCGTCAAGCTGTTCCTGGGTATCGTGCGTTCGGGAGGGATTAGCCCGGCGGCGCGTGCTCTCAACCGGCAGCAGCCGACGATCAGTGCCGGTCTCAAGCGCCTCGAGGATCATGTCGGCTCACAACTGTTCATGCGGAGTGCCAGGGGCGTTGTTCTGACGCCGGCCGGGCGTGCATTCTTGCGAGCAGCCGAGGAGATCGAAATCTTGATCTCCGGATTGCCGGGCGAGGTCGCGCGCACGTCGGGACGGCTGCAGGGGCTCGTAACGGTCCGTGTCATCTCGGATCTCGTTTCGCCCGCGTTCGACCAAGCCATGCTGACCTTCCACCGGAACAATCCGGACGTGGAAATCCATCTCGATATCGCGCCGTGGCGCGACGTGGTTCTGTCGGTCAAGGACGGCAGCGCCGATATCGGAATTGCTTGCGACACCGCAACAAGTCTGGAGCTTCGTTACCGGCCCATTGGGCGGGAGTGGCAGCAGCTCTTCTGCGGCCCAGGGCATCCTCGTTTCGGTAAAGAGGTGGCAAAGCCGGAAACCTTGGCCGATGAGGTTTTTGTTCTGACGGGTGAGGATGAGCCTGCCGAACTCGCGAGTTTTCGCAAAACGTATGGGTTGGGCGAGCGGACGGGCGGTTCAGCCGAGACGCTGCACGAGGTGAAGCGTCTCATTCAGATCGGCATTGGCATCGGCTTTCTGCCGACGGTCGTGGCAGCGGATGCCATCGAGTCCGGTCAGCTTTGGCCGATGCTCGACCCCGCGGTTCTGCCGAACTATGAGGTTTACCTCATCACGCGCGATGCGAAGCTCTCGGAGCCGGCTCGCGCCCTGCTTGATACGATCGACATGCACATCGATCCAGCTGGCGGCTCAAACCCTGAGCAGGAATTCGAGTGAGTCATAAATCTCATCAATGACTCGTATCGTTATCGGACGGCTTCTGGCGATCGGCCCCTGCTGTCATCGTGCGTCTTATGCAAGAGACGCAAAGAATACAGATCCGCGATACGATCGGTCTTTGGGAGCGCTCGCTGATCGCTTGGCCCGACGGTCGCCAGGACACCACGACCTTCGTCGCATGGCTGCAGGGGCCCAACCTTTTTGCCGATTTGCGGCAACCGGCCAATCCACCCTCATTCGACGGCGTTGCGTGCCTCGGCGATTTGGGCGCGCAGCACCTCGACTGGATGGCGCAGCAGGAAGGATTTGCGGGCCGGTTCGTCAAGGCCGGCGATGCTTTCGAATGGCAGCGCATCATCAATCTCCAGTGTCCCAGCGATGCGGCTGACGCGGGCTATCTGGACTTCGTCGATGGCGTCCTCGTCGAGCGCGGGCGGGATATCGCCTACATCGAGCATTGGCATCGGACGTCGCCAACTTTGGCGCCGCGCTTTGCTGTTCAGCTGCAGGACCAGGACGGCCGCGACGGCTTCCTCGTCAGGGTTGGCGAAATCTTCATGTATGCGAGGGGCCGGATAGAGCCGTTGCCGCACAACGGTTCTCTTTCCGAACTCGTCGCGACTTCCTCTCTGGAGGAGGCGCGAGCGCTCCTCGATTGCGAAATTTCGCTCGGCCGCGAGCGCAATGGTTCGTGGATGATTGGACGGTCGAGCCTGCCTTTCCGGGTTGGAGCCGATCTCGCGCCCAGCTTTTCGATCGATGATGGAGGTCTTGCGATCGCGGACGTCACGGGAGCGGGTCAGGCCTGCTCGAAAAACTGGAAAATCGTCGACCTCGACGTCGACGTTCAAGAACAAAAGTCATTAGGGCAGGAAGACAACCAAGAAGCGCTTTCCTTCCTTCGATCAGTGATAGGGAGAGCCTCATGACTAAGCGTTCGATCCTCACGACCGTCCTTTGCACGGCGGCGATTGTTGTTTGTGCCGGTGCGGCGCATCCGGCGCGGGCGGAAGAGACCTTCAAAGTCGCATGGTCCATCTACACCGGGTATCTTCCTTGGCCCTACGCGCAACACGCTGGCATTCTTGAAAAGTGGGCGAAGAAGTACGGTATCAAGATCGAGCTTGTGCAGGTCAACGACTACGTCGAGTCGATCAACCAGTACACCGGCGGCAAAGCCGACGCTGTCGCTGCAACGACCATGGACGCGCTGACCATTCCCGCCGCCGGGGGCGTCGACACGACCATCGCCATCCTCGGTGACTACTCGAACGGTAACGACGGGATTGTCCTCAAGGGAGAGAACAAAACGTTCGCCGATCTCAAGGGCAAGAAGATCAATCTCGTCCAGTACTCCATCTCGCACTACATGCTGGCGCGGGCCTTCGAGGCGAACCAGATGACGATCGACGACAGCAAGCTACGGAACGTTTCCGATGCGGACTTCGTCGCGGCCTTTCAGACAGCGGACGTCGATGCGGTTGTTGCCTGGAATCCGGGCTTTATGGAGCTCAAGAAGCAACCCGGCGTCAGCGTGGTCTATCAGTCGGGAGAGATGCCCGGAGAACTTGTCGATGCGTTGCTCGTCAACACCAAGGTTCTGAAGGACCATCCGGAATTCGGCAAGGCTCTCACAGGTGCTTGGTTCGAGACGCTCGCCGTCATCAAAGGCGATGACGAGAAGGGCAAGGAGGCCCGCAAATTTATGGCCGAGCTTTCTGGGACGACGGTCGAGAGCCTCAACGCGCAGATTGAAACGACGGCCTTCTATTACGACCCAGCGGAAGGCGCCAAGGCGATCCGTTCGCCGGACATGGTGACGGCGATGGATCTCGTCCGGACCTTCAGTTTCAATAATCAGCTCATGGGGAATGACGCGAAATCCAAGGACGCAATTGGCATCGAGCTTCCCGGCAAGACGCTCGGCGATACCTCGAACGTGAAGCTCCGGTTCGACGATACGTTCATGCAGCTTGCAGCCGACAACAAGCTTTAGGCCAATCACCACTTTCCAATTCAACGGAGCGAGAGGAAAAGATGAGCGCATCTGAAACCTTCCAGAGTATCCCGATTGTCGACGTCACCAAGCTCCGCACCGGTACGCTTGACGAGCAGAAGGCCGTAGCCGAAGAGCTCGGCAAGGCAGCGCGCGACGTCGGCTTTGTCTACATTACGGGCGGTGGGATCGATGAATCGCTTTTCGAAGGCGTTCTCGATGCAACCAAGCGTTTCTTTGCGCTGCCGCACGAAGAGAAAATGAAGGTCTATATCGGCAACTCGCGTTGCCATCGCGGTTACGTGCCGGAAGGCGAAGAGGTCTTCGCGTCGGGCTCCAAGGACAAGAAGGAAGCCTACGACCTCTCGATGGATCTGCCGGCCGATGATCCGGACTACGTTGCGGGCAATCCGCTTCTCGGACCTAATCAATGGCCAGACCTGCCCGGTTTCGCCCAGGCCGTTGATGACTACTATCGCGCGGTGTTCGGTTTGGGACGTGTCTTGTTGCGCGGTTTCTCGCTTGCGCTCGGGGAAGAGCCGACGTTCTTCGACAAGTACGTCACCAAGCCGCCGAGCCAGCTGCGCCTCATTCACTATCCGTTTGACGCCAGCGCGGAAGACCGGCCAGGCATCGGCGCTCATACCGATTACGAATGCTTCACTCTGCTGAGGTCTACAGCTGCGGGTCTCGAAGTCTTGAACGGGGCAGGCGAGTGGATTGATGCGCCGCCGATCCCCGGGGCTTATGTCGTCAACATCGGCGACATGATGGAGGTGTGGACGAACGGCACGTTCGTCGCGACGTCGCATCGGGTGCGGAAGGTTTCGGAAGAGCGCTATTCCTTCCCGCTGTTCTTTGCGGCCGACTACGACACGGTTGTTGCGCCTCTGCCGCGTTTTGCGGAGGAGGGGAAGGCGCTGCGTTCACCGCTGAAGGCCGGCGAGCATCTCTTCGCGCAGACGGCGCAGAGCTTCACCTATCTGAAGGAGCGGGTGGCGCGCGGCGAGCTTGCGCTGCCGCAAGATGCTGCGCCGCTGTCGTCATTCGGTCAGGAGGCCCGGCTAAAGTACTGATGCCTGCGTAGGATCAGGCCCGCTGCACCCAACACGTCGACTACGGAACGTCAGCATTGTGGGAAAGTTTGCGGTTTCGCGAATTGATCCCATAATGTTGGCTGAGGGGCGCTAAGTTTGGTGGGCGGGCCGGTCTCACGCCGGCCCAGGGAGATCCATGGAGCATCGGGCTGATCCTTACGACCTCGAGCGCTTCGTCGTTGCGCAGGAAGATATGTTTGCGCGAGCGGTCGCAGAATTGACGGCGGGGAAAAAGCGATCGCATTGGATGTGGTTCATATTTCCCCAGCTGCGCGGGCTTGGATCGAGTTCGATGGCGCAGACATACGGCATCGGGAGCTACGAGGAGGCGCAAGCGTACGTCAGCCATCCGGTCCTTGGTCCGCGTCTCGCGCATGCGACCGCACTGATGCTCGAGCATCGAGATAAGGCGCTGATCGATATTTTGGGCGCGCCTGATAACTTGAAGTTTCATTCCTCCATGACGCTTTTTGCTGCGGTGACCAGCCACGAAAGTATTTACGCGCGGGCGCTCTACACGTTTTGCAACGGACCTGACAGAAAGACCCTCACGCTTTTGGGGAAGGCGAACAGGGAGGCCTCGTGACCGGGCCCAGGCTCACGATTGCAATGCCGCGGCGGGGAAACGATCCCGACTGAGGGCTTGCGGTATTCTATCAACCACGCATCAAGTTTGCACTTTCTGAGATGCAAGCCGATTACGAGCCGGGCTACGCCACGCGGTCGCGAGGCCGGGTTTTTTTTGCGATAGCCAGCGTTCAGTGGAGCTGGGCTGGGCGACTTCGATGCGACCGACTCCGAACGTCGCGCTTGAGCGATGCAGCGGTCAGATCACCCTTCATATGCTCCCACACTTCGATGCCCCGAGTTTTTGGAACCAGGATTTTTCCATTGGGGCCGGATATGTAATTCGAAGCTCAACCCTTCAATGTTTTGCTTTTTGGAGGGATGGGTCATTTCTTGATATATTGCGCTGACATAAGTCTTTGAACGTGCGTCGCGGGAAAAACTCCCATTGTGTGGCGAAAAGTTTCCCGAAATGTGGATCTGAGTGCAGATCTATCATTTCCGTTAAAAAATTATTCCGGGAATTGTGTTTGCGCTATCGAACGGCTACCAGATCCGGGAAGGTCAGTGCTCGGTCGAGAGATTTCGATCAGCGATGCTGTGGGCGGACGAAATATGCGTATTGGCCAGCCGGTAATAGAGCGGGAAGCAGGGTGTTCTGTCCTGCGGGCCAGCGTTTCTTGCGAGGGGCTCACGCGGCAGAAATTTCCCGACACTCTGTGGTTTTCCGTTCCCGAGAATTTTGGACATCTCTTGCACGCCGCGTTTGAACCGTTCGTTGTTACGCTGAGTTCGCTAGCATCGGCGCGCGGCGAGGAGATTGCCTTCGACGGTGAATTGTCTGAGCAGTTGAGCGTCGGGCTTAATGAATACTGGCGGATTTTGAGCAGGTGGGATCCCGCCAAGTTCAACCCGATCACCGTCAAGGCGACTAGCCTTTCGAGCAGTGCTCCCGCTAAAGAGGGTGTGGCTGCGGCAGCGTTTTCGGGCGGTGTGGATTCATTCTTCACGCAGTACTTGAACTTCGATCGCCCCCCTGGCTTCAGAACGAAGTATGCCGTCTTTATTCACGGGTTCGACATCCCGCTTTCAGAAGCGAAGATCTTCGATGACGCGGCATCTGCTTATGAGGCGGCGCTTAGGAAGGAGGGCGTCGAACTCGTTCGAGTCACGACAAATGCCAGAGCGTTCATTCCGCCGGGTTTTTGGGAGATGGGACACGGCAGTGGACTTATTGGGACGGCGCTCGCATTGTCATCGGGCATCAACCGTTTCTTTGTTCCCTCGTCGAAAAGTTATGGCACGTTGGAGCCCTGGGGTTCCGATCCGCTGACGGATGGGCTGCTGTCAACTGAACGCGTGCACGTCATCCACGATGGCGCCTATTATTCGCGGTTCGACAAGATCAACCTTATGAAGGACTGGGACACCTTCCGGAAATTGGTCCGAACTTGTTACGTAAAGCCGGCCGCATTCGAGAACTGCGGCAAGTGTCAGAATTGCCGAAGAACGATGATGGTTCTTGCTTCGCTTGGCGTGCTTGACCGGTTCGAGACGTTTCCCAAAGTCTCGAGCCCATTCCATTTCGTGACTTGCAATTGGGAAACGCCGCACGAGAAGTTGTTTGGCTCTCAGGCCATCGCACATTCGATGAAGAATGGAAGGTTTGGCTTGGCCGGCGCTGGGATCGTCGCAATGCGTACGAGCCCCATCGCGAAGCTTCTGAAGAAGCAGAAAAAGATATCCCGGAGAATTCGCGGCGCATTCCAGGGGGAGAGCAGAGTTCTAACGAATTGATTGGCCGTGATCTCGATCACGGGAGCGCGCCGAAAGGAAGGCCGGACGAACCAACGAGGAACTTTCGTGCGTTTCGAAACGCACGGGATTGGACGGTTGGAATACAATGGCGAGGGCGCGAGAGGGCGGGGACTACCATGTCTGAAGTTACAAGTCGCAAATTCACATCAGTCTTACCTCAAAACTTGAGTAACTCGAGCCCGCTTTCGGGTGCAACGACGAACCACGTAAAATCTACAAGCGCCCTTGCGGCTCGCCCGGTCCGTGGCGAACAGCCCGGTCGAAAAACTCTCGAGACCAAAACGAGCGTTCTGCTCCTTGGCAACTACCGGCCGACGCTGACGCTTGCGCGCACGCTGTCGGCTTTGGGCTACAACGTCATCATCACACTCGAGCCCGAGAGCGTCGCCCAGTTCTCGCGTTTCGTTGACGAGTGCTGGCACAGTCCGTCCATCAATGATCCGCCTGCATTCTTCGAAGCTCTCGGCGAATTTCTGCGCAAGCGCCCGGATGTCTCCGTGGTTTACCCAGTGCTCGAGGTGTGCTTGAGGCATTTCGCGCGCCACGCCCACCTTCTTCCGAACGATCGCCTCTACGTGAAGACCGACGATGAGACGATCGCGACCTGTTTGAGCAAGCCCAAGATGATGGCGCTCGCAGCCGAGGTGGGTGTCTTGTGTGAGAGGCACGTGGAGGTATCCGATTACGCCGCCCTACGCGCAGCACTTCAGACGATAGGTTTCCCCCTCATTGTGAAGCCTTCGAACTCCAGCGCGCGAATGGGCACACGCAAGGCGGTGATAGCGAGCTCGGATGGCGAACTGTCCGCGGCGCTACCAGAATGGCCTGAAGGTCATAGCGATCTCATCGTCCAAACCTACGTGGATGGTCCTCGCATCAACCTTTATTTCGCCGCTCAGAACGGCGTGCCGATCAGATACCTCGCCGCCGAGATCCTTCGAACGGATGAGGAAGACGGGACCGGCTTGGCCGTCGATGGCCGCACGATCGAACTCGACGCCGAAATCAAAAGCATCGGCGACCGTTTGCTGGGCCGGCTCGAGTATCATGGAATCGGATGCATACAGATGTTGAGGGATACGCGATCCGGAAAATACTACTTCCTCGAGCTCAATCCGCGCATCGCCGGTAATCACGCTGTGCCCGAGCACTGCGGGCTGGGTCTCGGACCGCTTGCCATCGAACTGGCGCAAGGCGCCGCTGCCGACAGCAATCTCAGGATTGGCCCCGCAGGCAAGCGTTATGTCTGGACGTCATCAGCCGTCTACCGAACCTGGACCGCTGCGCGTTCGGGGCGGATCGGCTGGCCGGCTGCCGTGCGAAGGCTGGCGGCAACGATCGGTGCGGCGGCCGTAGCGGATGTGCACATGAATTGGCACAGGCGCGATCCTGTTCCGGCGCTCGCCGAGATTGGCAAAAGGCTGCCGTTCATCCGGCGCGTTAGAAAGCACTATTCGAAACGCCTCAAGCGTATTGTCGACTGAGCAATCGGTGCGAACGATGCGCTACTCCGCGCATATTTTGCGCCAGCCAATCAAGCAAATCGGGGAATGTCGTACTGCGTGTCAACTCAGGGGAAGCGCTTCGAACTCACAATCATTCGCGATGAAGCGGGTCTCTCGGCCCTGAAGCCGGAATGGGAAAGCTTGTTCGAGCGCAGCACCGTGCCGACACCGTTCCTGCGCTATGCTTGGGCGAGGCTCTGTTGGGAGCGGCACAGGAACAGCCCGGTACGCCTCTTCATCGTCGTGGTTCGCGAGCAAGGACGCACGGTGTTGATCGCGCCTTTTGTCGCCCGCCGCCGCAGGCTGATCTTCTATGACCTAGCCTTCTTGGACTCGCTGACGCCGCACTACAACGAAGTTTTGGTCGAGCAGTCCGAGAATGCTCAGGCATATGTCGGCCACCTCTGCGATTTTCTGAAGCGATTGTACCGTCTGCGGAAGCTGCAACTGCAATGGCAACGCGACGACAGTCCGCTATGGCAGCACTTCAAGTCGATCCCAATCTCCACCGGCGAAGACGTTCCCTCGCCCTATATCGATTTGACGAACTTCCCCAACTGGGAGACCTATTACTCCGGCCTTTCAAAAAACCTACGTGACGACCACGGACGCAAGCTGCGTCAGCTGGCCCGAATCGGAACCGTGGATTTTCGCCTTTCGACAGCCGCAACAGTTGAAGCCGATGTTGCGTGGCTCTTTGCTACCAAGAGGGAGTGGCACACGCGGAAACAAAAGCCTTCGGCTTGGCTTTCAGCGCCGGGCACAGAGGAACTGTTTGCTGCAGTGGCTGCCGATGGCATCCGCTCGGGCCGAACGTGGCTCACGGTTCTCTCCGTCAACGGCGAGACGGTGGCGGCATATTTGAACTTCCGCGAAGGTGCGACGCTCTATCTCTCGAAACTGACCTATGATGAGAAGTGGCAGCGTTATTCTGTGGGGCGCGCGCTCATGCTCATGACGATTGAGCATGCCTTCAAGAACGGCATTGAAAAATATGACCTGATGATCAGCGATGATCCTTGGAAGGAAAGGTTCGCGACAGGTGTCGTGGCTACCCGCAACGCCAGGGTCTTAATGCAAAAACGCTTCTGGTGATCTTGAGGCTGCGACGGCGGCATCCTGACAATCGAGCTCGGTCGCGTAGCGCGGCTCGTCGCCATGGCGGCGGCATGTCCGGTCCCCGCCAATAAAGCGATTGTCGGCGGCAACGTCTTTACGCACGATGCAATAAGGAGCGCCGATGAAGGCCTGCGCCGTCTTCAAATCGTTCCCGAGAGCGTCTGGAGCCGAGCCTTGCGCAAGGTGAGGAAAAAGTCCTTTGGAAAGCGTGCCTAGCTGACATGAAGTAGGCCATTGCGGACCTCTGTTGGGCCTCCGGCAAATGGAATTGGATATCGCGTTTAATCCTGGAATTAGCGAGCATTCTCCATATATCCAATAAGCAAGCCTCGCGTGCAATGAACAGTGGATGCTGCATTGCGAGGGGATAAGTTCCCTCACTTTCCATTATCTATTTAATATAGATTTCCGGCGTGCTGAGATGATTCAAATCTCTCGTTTCGGTATGGGGACCGTAAGTGGATATCCAGCGCATTCCTACCTTCTTCATCAATCTTGACCGCGATACATTTCGCCGTGAGCTGATTGAGGAGGAGTTGGCTCGCGCGGGTCTTGCCGGGGAACGGCTTTCGGCAATTGAAGGACGCTCGGTGCCCGATTGGCTGCGGTCATATTATGGTTGCGACCTCAGCGACGCAGAAGTCGGATGCTCGGCAAGTCATCTGGTGATCTGCAAGAGGATCCTAGAGCGTGGGTTGCCTTACGCTCTCACTTTTGAAGACGACGCACACTTGGCGGAGCACAGCAGGGACATCATTGAGGCGGCTATTGCGAATGCTCCGCAAGGCTGGGACGTCATCCGTCTAATAGAATCCTCGTCGCAACCGTTTCAGGCCCTTGCGGAGCTGGGCTTTGGAAGATCTCTCGTTCGGTATCTGCGGGTGCCAAGGAGCACGACGGGGATCATCGTCAGCACGGCCGGTGCGCGTAAGCTCTTGAGCCCCCGCGTCATCAGGGAGCCGATCGACGTTGAAATCAGATGGCCATGGCAGCTCGATCTGAATGTCTACGGAATTGAAGCACCCATCGTGAGTCAGAAGAGCGGCGTCAGCCTGGAAAGCACCATCCCCATCCGGCAACGCCCCAAGAAGTTCAACCAGCTGCAAAGGCTCGTATTCAACGTCAGGAAGTTCGGTCCAGCAGATTATCTTCGGTGTCGCTTCCTTGGGGCCAATGTGGGCGTGCCCGCTTCGCAACCCAGTTTCAGTGCTGTTCCCGAAGCTAGCCGCACCTGACCGCGCGCCGAGGACAACGTATCTGGCGAATGTCCTGTTTTCCCGGGAAACCAAAGAACGGAGCGCGGGAGCACACCTAAGCTCCTTTGCGCCCTCATCACCGGCCGCAAACGAGAAGGGCCGAAGAGGGGCGTCGGCCTCATAGAGAAGCTCCAGGAATGTCATCGTCGAGCCAGCAGTCATCGGATGCAATCCCACCGCCGCTGCGGGTACGTCAGAATGAAAACCGGAGGCTGGTTTTGATTGGTGCCGGCTGAGGGATTTGAACCCCCGACCCCCTGATTACAAATCAGGTGCACTACCACTGTGCTAAGCCGGCTTGCCAAGGAACATCAGCGCCATACGCCGCTACCAGATCTGAGATTCCGGCGGCGAGGGACGCGCCCGCGCTTGATACAGGAGGTTGCGTGCAATGCGCAAGGCGGCGAAGGGGCAACCGGGCATTATCTGGCGCGTTATGCTTGCCTCGGTTGGTTCCTTTCCCGGGCGGAGTTACGGCAGATGCAGTTCACTATCGGGTTCAACGTCGAAGGGCAGGCGGGCCGCGCGACGGTCGAAGGTGACGATGCGCTCGCGGCCGCGCTGAAGCTGAAGGCCGAGCGCCCTGCGGCGAAGATCACCTATGTCCGGCGCCAGAATCGCCGAGGCGATGCCCGTCATCCCGCGCCCGCGGCACTCGGCTCGAATTGAGACTGGCCTCCGGTATGTGCCCGTCGCCTTAGTGGCGGGGGCCAGGGAGCAAAAAAAAAGCAGAGATTGCTCTCTGCTTTCTTCGAGTTGGTTACGGGCACCACCAGATCGAACCGATCGCGAGGCAGCCGCGGCGGCTCCAATCGTGCGGGCGCTTGTTATGGCGATGCCAGCCTTTGGGCGGATGCCTGTCGTGGCGCTTGCGGAAGGTGTGGTGCTTCTTTTTGTGATGGGGCTTGTGGTCGACCTTCTGGATGGCCGTTGAATGTGCGGCATGGTTTGCCGCACCAACCGTGAGTGCCGACGCGGACGTGACCGAGACAATCGACGCAGCCGCCGCGAGCAGGGCAAGGTTTCTAATTTTCAAAATGTTCCTCCCGTTGATAACCACGTTAGAACGTTGCTGCGTTCATTCTGGTTCCCTTATCAACGTGACGGCAGAAAGCCAATCCTATCCGCGGTGTATGTGAGACGAGTTCTTCGACATGATCATCGCTGCCGGTGGTCTGGCTCCTATCCCT
>Ga0180218_1001716_pt1 | contig 12724 bp, 12 predicted proteins | sample eDN3rd37CKraftBY_FD_151334 | JGI IMG/M metagenome (GOLD analysis project Ga0180218, IMG submission 151334) | Enriched backyard soil microbial communities from Emeryville, California, USA - eDNA 3rd pass 37_C Kraft BY (version 2) (version 2) | ecosystem: Environmental > Terrestrial > Soil >... | reverse complement strand
TCTTACGCATAAAATGTATTTCGATGCCTGCCGGGAGCCGGGTTTTCTTCGCCGTCTGCAGGATCGCCCCGATGTCGTGGTCGCGGGCTGCGAGGCGCATGTCTGTGTGCAGCAGACCGTGCTCGGCCTCCTGCATGCGGGGCGGAAAGTGTATGTCGTGCGCGACGCGCTCGGCGCTCGCCAGCCCGAGAACAAGGAAACGGCGATCCGCCGGATGGAGCGGCACTGCGCCGAGATCGTCACCACCGAAATGGTGGTGTTCGAGTGGCTGGCGACCGCCAATCACCCCCGGTTCCGTGAGGCGGTGGCCCTGATTAAGTGAGCAGCAGGCGTGTTTTCGGGCGAAGCGGGTACCGGTTCGCGTGAGGCGCGCCTCAGGCGAAATAGGTGCGGCGCGGAATACGCTTGACCCTTGAAGGCGGGAGTTATAGGTTCCCCGCACGATTTGAACGAAAGCTGCCTCAAATGAGCAAGTTTCTTACGCTAATTCTCGTAGTAGGAGGGCGCGCCTAGCGGCGAATGGCCTTGTGGCTGTTCATTGTCTGATGGCGCGCAAGGGGTCTCCGATGAGGCCCCTTTTTGTTTGTGGGCGGTGTAAGCGGAAAGAAGTACGGAGCGGACGATGCAAAGGGAAATGACCGGCGCGGAAATGGTGATCCAGGCGCTGAACGATCAGGGTGTCGAGCATATCTTCGGCTATCCTGGCGGCGCGGTGCTGCCGATCTACGACTCGCTGTTTCAGCAGAACAAGCTGAAGCACATTCTTGTTCGCCACGAACAAGGCGCGACGCATGCCGCCGAAGGCTATGCGCGTTCGACCGGCAAGGTCGGCTGCGTGCTGGTGACTTCCGGCCCCGGCGCGACCAATGCCGTGACGGGCCTCACCGATGCGCTGATGGATTCGATCCCGATGGTCGTCATCACCGGGCAGGTGCCGACGCATCTGATCGGCAACGACGCCTTTCAGGAATGCGACACCGTCGGCATCACGCGCCCTTGCACCAAGCACAATTATCTCGTGCGCGACGTGAACGACCTTTCGCGCATTCTGCATGAGGCGTTCTACATCGCCGGCAGCGGCCGTCCGGGCCCGGTCGTGGTCGATATTCCGAAGGATGTGCAGTTCGCCAAAGGCATCTATCAGCCGGCGCGCGGGATGGCGCACAAGTCGTATCAGCCGAAGGTCAAGGGCGATCTGCCGAAGATCAAGGAAGCGATCGAGCTGATGCGCAACGCCAAGAAGCCGGTGTTCTACACCGGCGGCGGCATCATCAATTCGGGCAACGAGGCTTCGCAGCTCCTGCGCGAGCTCGTGAAGCTCACGGGCTTTCCGATCACCTCGACCTTGATGGGCCTCGGCGCCTTTCCGGCGTCGAATCCGCAGTGGCTCGGCATGCTGGGCATGCACGGCACCTGGGAGGCGAACTGGGCGATGCATGATTGCGACGTCATGATCTGCATCGGCGCGCGCTTCGACGATCGCATCACCGGGCGGCTCGACGCGTTCTCGCCGAATTCGAAGAAGATCCACGTCGATATCGATCCCTCGTCGATCAACAAGAATGTGCGCGTCGATGTGCCGATCATCGGCGATTGCGCGCATGTGCTTGAAGACATGGTGCGGCTGTGGCGCGCTTCGTCGGTGCAGCCCGACAAGAAAGCGCTCGCTGACTGGTGGGCGCAGATCAACAAATGGCGCGCGCGCAAATCGCTCGCCTACAAGAACTCGTCGTCGGTCATCAAGCCGCAATACGCCATCGAGCGGCTTTATGAACTGACGAAGGATAAAGACACCTACATCACGACCGAGGTCGGCCAGCATCAGATGTGGGCGGCGCAGTTCTATCACTTCCAGGAGCCGCGGCGCTGGATGACCTCCGGCGGCCTCGGCACGATGGGTTATGGCCTGCCGGCCGCGGTCGGCGTGCAGATGGCGCATCCGAATTCGCTCGTCATCGACATCGCCGGCGAAGCCTCGGTGCAGATGACGATGCAGGAGATGTCCACGGCGGTGCAATACGATCTGCCGATCAAGATTTTCATCCTGAACAACGAATATATGGGCATGGTGCGCCAGTGGCAGGAGCTGCTGCATGGCGGCCGCTACTCGCACTCTTACTCGGAAGCGCTGCCGGATTTCGTCAAGCTCGCCGAGGCCTATAAGGGCGTCGGCATCCGCTGCGAGAAGCCGGGCGATCTCGACGGGGCGATCAAGGAAATGATCAACGTCAAGAGGCCGGTGCTGTTCGACTGCATCGTTGACAAGATGGAAAACTGCTTCCCGATGATTCCGTCGGGCCGCGCGCATAACGAAATGATTTTGGGTGACGCCGCCGAAAGCCTCGACGAAGCGATCACCGAAGAAGGAAAGGTGATGGTGTGAGCACGCAAGCAAATTCATCGACCTCGCACTATCCGGCGCAGGCCGTGAAGGAAGAAATCGTGCGGCGCACGTTATCGGTTGTCGTCGATAACGAGCCGGGCGTGCTCGCGCGCGTCATCGGATTGTTCTCGGGCCGCGGTTACAACATCGACTCGCTGACGGTGTCGGAGACCGAGCACGAGAAGCATCTCTCGCGCATCACCATCGCCACCACCGGCACGCCGATGGTGATTCAGCAGATCAAGCATCAGCTGGAGCGCCTGGTGCCGATCCATCGCGTGATCGACCTCACCGAGACCGGCCGGGCCATCGAGCGCGAGCTTGCGCTCGTGAAAGTGCGGGGCAAGGGCGAGAACCGCGTCGAGGCGCTGCGCCTAGCCGACGCCTTCCGCGCGCGGGTGATCGACGCTTCGACCGAGAGCTTCGTCTTCGAGCTCACCGGCAAGCCCGACAAGATCGACCAGTTCATCGTGCTGATGACGCCGCTCGGACTTGTCGAAGTCTCCCGGACCGGCATCTGCGCCATCGCGCGCGGGCCGGAGGAAATGTGATCTCTCGATAAATCCAACCCCCGCAGGCGCTTATTGGTGGGTGATCGGCTGGCGCCGATATGCTACATGGCCTGCGGGTTTTCCATCATTTGAACGGACACTGAACGAAGGGGCGTGAGAAAATGCGCGTTTACTACGATCGCGATGCCGATCTGAACCTCATCAAGGGCAAGAAGGTCGCCGTCATCGGCTATGGCAGCCAGGGGCACGCGCATGCGCTGAACCTGCGGGATTCGGGCGTGAAGGAAGTCGCCGTTGCGCTGCGCAAGGGCTCGGGCTCGGCGAAAAAAGCCGAAGGCGAGAAGTTCAAGGTGATGGAAGTCGCCGAAGCCGCCAAGTGGGCCGATGTCATGATGATGCTGACGCCGGACGAATTGCAGGGCGACATCTATCGCGATCATCTCCACGCCAACATGAAGAACGGCGCGGCGCTCTTGTTCGCGCATGGTCTCAACGTGCACTTCAATCTCATCGAGCCGCGCGCCGATCTCGACGTGCTGATGGTCGCGCCGAAGGGGCCGGGCCATACCGTGCGCGGCGAATATCTCAAGGGCGGCGGCGTGCCGTGCCTGATCGCGATCCACAAGGATTCGTCGGGCAACGCGCATGATCTCGGCCTGTCGTATGCTTCCGCCATCGGCGGCGGCCGCGCCGGCATCATCGAGACGACCTTCAAGGAAGAGTGCGAGACCGACTTGTTCGGCGAGCAGGTCGTGCTGTGCGGCGGTCTTGTCGAGCTGATCAAGGGCGGCTTCGAGACGCTGGTGGAAGCCGGTTACGCGCCGGAGATGGCCTATTTCGAGTGCCTGCACGAAGTGAAGCTGATCGTCGATCTGATCTACGAAGGCGGCATTGCCAACATGAACTACTCGATCTCGAACACCGCCGAATACGGCGAATATGTTTCGGGTCCGCGCATCATCACGCCGCAGACCAAGGCGGAGATGAAGAAGGTGCTCGAGGACATTCAGAACGGCATCTTCACCCGCAACTGGATGCTCGAGAACAAGGTCAACCAGACTTCGTTCAAGGCGACGCGCGCCAAGCTCGCGCAGCACCAGATCGAGCATGTCGGCGAGAAGCTGCGCGCCATGATGCCGTGGATCAAGGCCAAGGCGCTGGTGGACAAGGAAAAGAACTAAGCTGTTTTGTTCCGAAAACCCCGGATGCGGAAAACGCATCCGGGGTTTTTTATTTCCGCGCGCTGATTTTTTCCCACAGCCAGCCGGCGATTTTATCGGGCGAGCTTGCGCCGCCCTGGCCGTCGGCGCGGGCATTGGCCTCGCGCATTAACGCGGGCGGGATCGCGCCAAGAAGCGGCATGAGCGCTGCGATGAGCTTTTCGTCGCTGGCGCGCTGCGGCGACAGGAGAACGATGGCATCGTAGGGCGGGATCGCCTGCTTGGGATCGTCGAGCACGACGAGATCGAATTGCTTGATCTTGCCCTCGCTGGTGAAGGCGGAAATGACGTCGATCTCGCCATCCCTGGCGGCGGGATACATGAATTCGGGCTGGATGTTCTTCCGCTCGCGGAAAGAAAGGCCGTAAGCCTGCACCAGCGATTGCCAGACCGGGCGGGCGAAGAATTCGTAATCGCCGGCGATGACAAGCCGTGGCGCAACGCGGGCAAGATCGGCAATCGACTTGATGCCGAGTTCCTCCGCGCGTTTGCGCGACATCGCGAGTGCGTAGGCATTCTCGAAACCGAGTTCGCCGAGAAGGCGGACGTTATATTTCTCCGCGAGCCACGCCTTGACGGCGGCGAGCACTTCGGCGCGCGATTTCGTGTCGCTGCGCTTCATCTCGTTGGCCCACAGCGTGCCGGAATATTCGACATAGACATCGATCTCGCCGGATTTCAGCGCATCGAAGATCACGGTTGAGCCGAGGCCGTCGCGGTGGCGCGCCGAGAGCCCTGCGGCGCGCAGGCGTTGCTCGATCAGGGATTCCAGGATGTACTGCTCGGTGAAGGTTTTTGCGCCGATGATGTACGTCGCGGCGGGCCGGGCGAATACCGGCATCAGCGCCGCGATTACAATGGCGGCGATGCCGGCGCCGCCGAGCAGGATGCGGCCGCGTTTGCGTGCCGAGACGCCGCTTTCCATCAGCGCCAGCAATTGATCGACGGCAAGCGCGAGCACCGCCGAGGCGACGCAGCCGAAGACGACGAACACCCAGTTCTGCGTCTGCAATCCCGTGAAGATGTAATTGCCAAGGCTCGTCTGGCCGACCGGGGTCGCGAGCGTCGCGGTGCCGATGACCCATACAGCGGCGGTGCGGATGCCGGCCATGATGATGGGCAGCGCGAGCGGCAGCTCCACCATCGTCAGCGCCTGGCGCCTGGTCATGCCGACGCCGAGCGTCGCTTCCTTCACGGCGGGGTCGATGCCGAGAATGCCGGTCACGGTATTGCGCAGCACCGGCAGCATGGAATAGAGCGCGAGTGCCAGCACCGAAGGCAGAAAACCGAGCGCGGAAAAGCCGGTGCCAAACAGCTTTTCGGTGAGCGCCGAGATCGCCAGCAAGAGCGGGTAGAACAGCGCGAGCAGCGCGAGGCCCGGAATGGTCTGGACGATGCTCGCGAAGCCCAGCGCGGCGTTGCGCAAATAGCGGCAATGCGTGGCGAGAACCGCGAGCGGCAGGCTGATCGCAAGCCCCAGCAGCAGTGCCGTGACGCTCACCAGCACATGACTGCCGAGATAATCGGGCAGCCGGGCGAATGCCTCCTGCACGCGTGGATCGAAGCTCACGGCTCGCCCCGCAACAGTGTTGCAAGCCGCGCCGCCTGTGTTTTTGGGGTCTCGACAAGCTGCCGGACATATTCATCTTTGGGCGATGCGAGCAATTCGCGCGGCGTGCCTTGCTCGACGATATGGCCGCGATGAATGACGGCGATGCGGCCGGCGAGAAGCGCGGCTTCGGTGAGATCGTGGGTGATCATCACGGTGGTGAGGCCAAGCTCGTCATGCAGTTCGCGATAGTCGCGGGTGAGGGCGGCGCGCGTGAGCGCATCGAGCGCGCCGAACGGCTCGTCCATCAGAACGATCTTCGGTTTTGCGGCGAGTGCGCGGGCGACACCGACGCGCTGGCGCTCGCCGCCCGAAAGCTCGGACGGGAAACGCGCGCGATATTTTTTCGCATCGAGCCGCACGAGTTGCAGCAACGCATCGACGCGCGCGGCGCGCTCTTCCGCGCTCCAGCCGATGAGACGCGGCGTAATTGCGATATTTTCCGCGACCGTCATGTGCGGAAAGAGGCCGACACCCTGAAAGACGTAGCCGATTTCGCGGCGCAGCCGGATCGGATCGCTTGCCCGCACTTCGCGGCCGCTGACGAGAATAGCGCCGCTCGTCGGCTCGGTGAGGCGATTGATGAGACGCAGCAGCGTCGTTTTGCCGGAGCCCGAGGGGCCGACGATCGCGAGGAATTCGCCTTCGGCCACATTCAGCGAGATGCCGTCGAGCACATTGACGCGCTCGCTGTAGCGCTTCGTGACGGCCCTGATTTCGATCGCGTTCATTCCGGCCATGAAACCGGATAGCGTGCCTGGGCTCGCTTTACGAGAAAAATCTCAGCGTCGCAAAACCGGGCGCAAGCAGCACGAAGGCCCAGACGAAAGCCGAGGTCCAGTTGGCGATTTGAAATTGCAGCCAGGGCATTTCAAACGTGCCGGCGACGAGCGGCACGATGGCGCGGACCGGGCCGAAGAAACGGCCGATGAAGATCGACCATACGCCCCAGCGTTTGAAGAAAGCTTCGCCTTGCTCGATCATGTGCGGATAACGCGACAGCGGCCAGACCGTGCGCGCGGAATTCTCGAGCTTGAGGCCGACCCAGTAGGAGAGCCAGTCGCCAAGCGCGGCGCCGACGGCAGCGCCGATCCAGATCGGCAGCAGCGGCAGGTCGCTTGCGCCGATCAGCGCGCCGAGCGCGAGCAGGATGCCGGTCGCGGGGATGATTAACGAGATGATGGCGAGCGATTCACAGAAGGCGAGCCCGCCGGCGATCAACGGTGCCCAGGTGTGATGGTCCTTCACGAACACAGGAATTTCCTGGAGGAAAGCGCTCAGGCTCATGCAGGGTCACCGGCTGGGGGAGGAAGGCGGCAGGCGTTCGTCAAGTTTTGAAGGTTCTCGAGGGTTTGCGCAATCGAATTGTCGCACCGCGAAAATAGCTCGGGCGGAAAATTGCCTGCCTATCTGATGTGTGACAATTGCGCCGGAAGTTGGGGGCACGGCCATGGAAACTTCCAATGGGCAGCTTTCATTCGGTAGAATTCATGCGAAGATTTTGCCGGATCAGCGGGTATGGGGTGCATGACGGCCAGCGAAAATACAGCGGCGATCTCGCTAGCCGATGTCGATGTCGTTTTCGGCCTTGCCCGCGGGGACAGCTACAAGGCGGTCGAACGGGCGACGCTTTCGGTCGCGGACGGCGAATTCGTTTCCATCGTCGGGCCGACCGGCTGCGGAAAATCGACGCTTCTCAACATCGCCGCCGGATTGCGGACGCCGTCGGCGGGAACGGTCAAGATTTTTGGTGAGGCGCTTGCCGCGCTCAATCGCCGGGCAGGCTATCTCTTTCAGGCGGACGCACTGTTTCCGTGGAAGACGGCGCTCGAGAATGTCGCGATCGGGCTCGAGATCGCGGGCGTTGCGCCGCTTGAAGCACGCTCGCAGGCGCAGGTGTGGCTTTCGCGCGTCGGCCTCAATTATTTCGGCGACCGCTATCCGCATATGCTGTCGGGCGGGCAGCGCAAGCGCGTCGGGCTCGCGCAGGTTCTGATCCGCGATCCGAAGATATTGCTGATGGACGAGCCGTTCGGGCCGCTGGATGCGCAGACGCGGCAGATCATGGGCAACCTTTTGCTCGATCTTTGGCAGACCGACCGCAAGGCGGTGCTGTTCGTCACGCATGATCTTGAGGAAGCCATCGCGCTTTCCGATCGCGTCGTCATCATGTCGGCGGGGCCGGCGGCGCATATCATCGGTGACTGGAAAGTTTCACTGCCGAGGCCGCGCGACATCTCCGAGATCAAGCTCGATCCGGCGTTCCGCGATCTCTATCGCGAAATCTGGGCGAAGCTCAAAGACGAAGTCGTGAAGACTTACGGCACGCAGGGAGGAAAGCCATGAGCCGCGGCCGGCTTCTCTTTCTGCAAGCGATGATCGGGATCATCGCGATCCTCTGCTGGCATGCGCTGACGAGCTATCAGATATTCGGGCGCTATCTGCTCGATCCGTTCTTCTTTTCGCATCCGCTGGATGTCGCGCTGCGCGTCGTCAAATGGTTCCGCGAAGGCACGATCTGGTATCACCTCGCCATTACACTGACGGAATCGATGCTGGCTTTCGTCATCGGCTCGCTCCTGGGCGTGCTGATCGGGTTCTGGTTCGCGCGCAAGGCGCTGGTCGCGGCGGTGCTCGATCCTTACGTCAAGATGGTGAACTCGCTGCCGCGCGTCGTGCTCGCGCCGATCTTCACGCTGTGGCTTGGCCTCGGCATCTGGTCGAAGGTGGCGCTCGGCGTCACGCTCGTCTTCTTCATCGTCTTCTTCAATGTCTATCAGGGCGTCAAGGAAGTCAGCCCGGCGATCCTGGCGAACGCCCGCATGCTCGGAATGAGCGAGCGGCAATTGATGCGCCATGTCTATTGGCCGTCGGCGCTGTCGTGGATGTTTTCATCGCTGCACACTTCGGTGGGTTTTGCGGTCGTCGGCGCGGTGGTCGGGGAGTATCTCGGGGCCGCGGCCGGCCTCGGCTATCTAATCCAGCAGGCCGAAGGCGTGTTCGATGTCGCGGGCGTATTCGCGGGGATGCTGGTGCTCGCGGCTTTCGTGATCGTGATCGACACCATTGTTTCGCTGGTCGAAAAGCGGCTCCTGATCTGGCGGCCTGCGGTCGCGGAAACACGTATTTAGGCATCTTGCGCAAACGGGCGGATGATTTAGCGTTCGATCAAACAAAACGCATTCGGGAGGTACCATGAGATCTGCGCTCAAGATCGTTGCGGGCAGCATGCTCGCGCTTTCGCTGTCGGCGGGCATCGCGCTGGCGCAGGCAAAATCGAAGGTGACGATCGCGGTCGGCGGCGGCGCTTGCCTTTGTTACCTGCCGACGATGCTCGCCAAGCAGCTCGGCGAATACGACAAGGCCGGGCTCGATGTCGAACTTGTCGATCTCAAGGGCGGCTCGCAGGCACTCGCGGCGGTGATGGGCGGCAGCGCCGATGTCGTCTCGGGCTATTACGACCACTGCGTCAATCTTGCGGCCAAGGGCCAGTCGCTCAAGGCCTTCGTGGTCTATGACCGCTATCCCGGCTTTGGTCTTGTCGTTTCACCCAAGCAGACGGCGAACATCCATTCGGTGAAAGATCTTGCCGGCAAGAAAGTCGGCGTCAGCGCGCCGGGCTCTTCGACGGACTTCTTCCTCAAATATCAGCTCGCCAAAGCGGGCATGAAGGCCGATGCGGCCTCCGTGATCGGTGTCGGGCTCGGGCCGACGGCGGTCGCGGCGATGGAGCAGGGCACGATCGACGCGGCGGTGATGCTCGATCCTGCGATCACGCTCCTGCAGGGCAAGTTCAAGGATCTCAAGATCATCAGCGATACGCGCACCACCAAGGATACGCTCTCGCTGTTCGGCGGCGAGTATCCGGGCGGCGCGCTCTACACCAAGGCCGACTGGATCGAGAAACATCCGAAAGAAACGCAGGCGCTCGCCAATGCCCTGGTTGCGACGCTGAAGTGGATTCATTCGCATTCCGCCGAGGAAATCATGGCGAAGATGCCGGACAATCTCGTCGGCGCCGATAAGGCGCTTTACCTCGCGGCGCTCAAGAACACGCTGCCGATGTATTCGGAGACCGGCAAGATGGATCCGAAGGGTGCGAAGGCCGTGCTCGATGTCTTCAGCCTGTCGGTGCCGGAGATCGCCAAAGCGAATATCGATCTCTCAAAGACCTACACCAACGCCTATGTCGAGAAGGCAGGGGCTTCGCAATAATCCGGTGGATCGTCGCGATGAGAAGGGCGCCCGGAGCGGCGCCCTTTTTGCTATGAAGGCGGCAAGGAAGACGCCATGAATATTCTCTCTATCCAGTCGCATGTCGCCTATGGTCATGTCGGCAATGACGCGGCGGTTTTTCCGCTACAGCGGCTCGGCGTCGAGGTCTGGCCGATTCATACCGTGCAGTTCTCGAACCACACCGGCTACGGCAAGTGGCGCGGCGAAGTTTTCGGCGCGGAGCAGATCGGCGAGGTGATGCAGGGCATCGAGGAGCGCGGCGTGCTGCCGTCGTGCGATGGGGTGCTCTCCGGCTATATGGGCTCGGCCGATATCGGTGCCGCCATTCTCGATGCGGCCGATCGCGTCAAGGCGGCGAATGCGAGAGCGATCTATTGCTGCGATCCGGTGATGGGCGATGTCGGGCGCGGTATCTTCGTGCGTCCCGGCATCCCCGAATTCATCCGTGAGCGCGCGCTGCCCGCGGCCGACATCGTGACGCCCAACCAGTTCGAGCTTGATCTTCTGTCGGGCCTGACGAGCAAATCCATGCAAGAAGCGGTGCGCGCCTGCGGCGCGCTGCATGCCATGGGGACGAAGCGGGTGCTGGTCACAAGTCTCCATGCCGAGGATACGCCGAAAGATCAGGTCGATCTTCTGGCATCGGGGCCGGACGGGCGCTTTCGCGTCAGGACGCCGCTTCTCGACATTTCCGTCAACGGTGCCGGGGACGCGATCGCTGCGCTGTTCCTGTTTCATGTGCTGAAAACCGGCGCGACGGCGGACGCGCTGTCGCGCGCCGCATCTTCGGTTTTTGGCATGTTGAAACGCACGAAAGAGGCCGGCTCGCGCGAGATATTACTGGTCGCGGCGCAGGACGAATTCGTCAGGCCGTCGCGGGTTTTCGCGGCGGAAGCCGTCTCTTAGGCAGGCCTTGAACCTCGTCAGCGATAACCGTGCGCGGTCTTGATGCGGCTAAGCTGCATGACGGCATCGCCGTCGCGATTGGCGGCGCATGACTGGCGCGGCCCCGCATTAATGTCGGCGATGAGCTTGTCGTAGACGCTCTGGCTCAGATAGCCGGTCGAGACATCGTGGTCGATGATCTTCTCGTATGCGTTGATCGCATTGGCGCAACGCGCCGGGCCCGTGGCGGGCCCGTGCTGCGCGACTTTGCCGACACCATCGGGGACTTCAGGTTGAACCGGGGCCTGCTGATGGCCGCCGCCGGCGCAGCCACCCAGCAGAATCGTCAGTGATGCGATGGCGGCGATGGTTCTCGATTGCATGATGGTATTCCCCCACTGACTTTTACGGTTCGGACAAGTGCTAGGCTTCAAGCGTCAGGATTGGATTGTAATTGCAAAACAAGGGTTACTCCAATGCGGCTTTGGCTGGCTATATTGATTTTCGCATGCGGCGGTTTTTCCGCTTTCGCGCAGAACGAGAAGGCGGTCGAAATCCAGTCGCGCGGGCAGAAATTCCGCGCACTCCTGATTCAGCCCGCAAATCCGATTGGCAGCGTCATTCTGATGGCCGGCGGCCACGGCAAGCTCGATATTTCCGCGAGCGGGCATATCGGGTGGGGCGCCAAGAACCAGCTCGTGCGCACGCGCGCGGCCTATGCCAAGGCGGGCTATGCGGTGCTCGTCCCGGATATCGCGCCGGATATGAAGACGCCGTCGGGCGTCATGCAGGGCTATCGGGCATCCGATGCTTTCGCGCAGGATCTTGCCGCCGCCGTGCAGTACATGCGCAAGATCAAGAACCCGGTGGTGATGGCCGGCACCAGCCGCGGCTCGCTGTCGGTCGCGAACGAACTCTTCCACATCAAAGACAAAGCGGCGCGCCCGGATGCGGCGGTGCTGACTTCGGCGTTCCTCGCGCCGCCGCCGCCCAAAGGTTTTACTGTGCGAAAGCTCGTTCATGACAAGGCGGATGCCTTCGCGTTGCCGACGCTCGTCGTCCACCACCGCAAGGATGGCTGCGAGCATACAAAACCTTCGGACGTCGAGCCGTTCAAGGCGTGGTACGAGAAAAATGGCAGGAAGCTTGACGTAATCTGGATGGAGGGCGGCCTGCCGCCGAAAAGCGACGCCTGTAACGCGCTCTCGCCGCACGGTTTTTACGGGCTCGACAACGAGGTCACCGGCAAGATCACCGGCTGGATCAAGGCCCAGTCGCTGCCGCAATAAGCCTGCCGTTATACTTGTCCCGGCCACGGGATCGGTTTACAAGGCTGCCCGCTGCCGCCTTTATCTCTCATTAAAGTTTTGGGCGAACACTGGCGGCCGATTCGAGAGCCGACGCAGACATGACGCACGTTTCGTACATTCGTTCTGCCAACCCGGTCGCCCGCGCGACTTCGGGCCGCGCTCTCGTTCTCGCCGGGCTTCTTCTCCTTCGCCGCCCCTGAGGCCGGCTGGGCGCTTGCGCCTTGGCACTCAGGGGATCGATCGGATGAACCCCTGAAATGCCTCAAGGAGAGGCGCGAGGAGAAGGAATAGAGACATGACCAGACAGACACCCGGCAGCGATAAAGATCGTGTGCTGATTTTCGACACGACGCTGCGCGACGGCGAGCAGTGCCCCGGCGCCTCGATGAATTTCGAGGAGAAGCTGCAGGTGGCCGAACTGCTCGACGACATGGGCGTCGACATCATTGAGGCGGGCTTCCCGATCGCTTCGCAAGGCGATTTCGAATCCGTCGCCGAGATTGCGAAGCGCGCCAAGAACGCGGTCATCGCCGGGCTCGCGCGCGCGGCGTTCAAGGATATCGATCGCT
>Ga0180218_1001715_pt1 | contig 12725 bp, 14 predicted proteins | sample eDN3rd37CKraftBY_FD_151334 | JGI IMG/M metagenome (GOLD analysis project Ga0180218, IMG submission 151334) | Enriched backyard soil microbial communities from Emeryville, California, USA - eDNA 3rd pass 37_C Kraft BY (version 2) (version 2) | ecosystem: Environmental > Terrestrial > Soil >... | reverse complement strand
GGCCGAAGTCGAGGCGGTTCTCGCGATCCTGCAGGGCTTCGATCCGGCGGGTGTCTGTGCGCGTAATCTCACCGAGTGCCTTGCGATCCAGCTGAAGGAACTGAACCGGTACGATCCCGCAATGGAGGCGCTGCTCGGGCGTCTGGATCTTCTTGCGAAGCGCGATTTCGCGAGCCTGCGCAAGCTTTGCGGCGTCAGCGACGAAGACCTTGCCGACATGGTGGCGGAGATCAAGCGGCTCAATCCGAAGCCCGGTCTCGCGTTCGGATCTGCATCAGTTCAACCGATCGTACCGGACGTGTTTGTGCGCGCAGCGCCGGACGGCACGTTCCATGTCGAACTCAATTCCGACACGCTTCCGAAAATTCTGCTGAACCAGGTCTACCACGCGCGCGTATCGAAAAATGCTGCGACGCCGGCGGACAAGACCTATCTCGCCGAGAAGCTGCAATCGGCGACGTGGCTGATCCGCGCGCTCGATCAGCGTGCCCGAACAATCCTGAAAGTTTCCGCCGAGATCGTGAAGCAGCAGGATGCATTCTTCGCGCACGGTGTTCAGCACCTGCGACCGCTGAATCTCAAGACCATCGCTGACGCGATTTCGATGCACGAGTCCACCGTGTCGCGTGTGACTGCGAACAAGTACATGGCAACTGCGCGCGGCATCTTCGAGCTGAAGTATTTCTTCACCTCTGCGATCGCGGCCGCCAATGGCGGCGAAGCGCATTCGGCTGAGGCGGTCCGTCATCGCATCAAGCATCTGATCGACTCGGAGACACCCAATGACATTCTTTCCGATGACACGATCGTCGAAAAGCTGCGTGAGGCTGGAATCGACATCGCCCGCCGCACCGTTGCGAAATACCGCGAGGGTATGCGCATCGCCTCGTCGGTTCAGCGGCGGCGCGAAAAGCAGGGTGCTGCCCTCTCCCGATAATGCGCCGCAGCGGGAATGCGGGTCTTACCTAAATTACTGGAATCGCTGGTCATTTTTCTTTTCAGCCGTTGCGGGCGTGCGTTCTCCGCGGCTTGGCCGATGGCCATTGACGGGGCGGGGGGGCGTCCGTATGGTCCGCCGCGCTTCACCCCCGACAACCTCAACTCGGCCCCTTTTTCCGGCGGACACGCGGACCGTTTCCAATGGCGCTTAACGACATCGTGGCCCTGAACGCGGTGATCCCCGCACTCAAGGTCAACGGCAAGAAGCAGGCGATTCAGGAAATTGCGGCGCGCGCTGCTGAAATCAGCGGGCTCGGTGAACGCACGATTTTTGAAACATTGCTGCAACGCGAGAAACTGGGATCGACCGGTATCGGACACGGCATCGCGATTCCGCATGGCAAGCTGCCGAAACTGGATCGGCTGTTTGGTTTGTTCGCTCGGCTCGAGCGACCGATCGATTTCGAGTCGCTTGATGGGCAACCTGTCGATCTGATCTTTCTTCTGATGGCGCCCGAAGGAGCCGGTGCCGATCACCTGAAGGCGCTTGCGCGCGTCGCGCGTCTGCTGCGCGATCCCGACGTTGCCAACAAGTTGCGTGAATCGCGCGATGCCGATGCGCTTTATGCCGTGCTGACCACGCCCTCGCACGCGGTGTAGCGATACGACCGACTAGTGCAGGCTTAGCGCCTCCAGATCTTCATTCTCGGCGTTTGCGATCGCGGATTCGCGTGTATCCGTGACGAAGATCGGATTGCCGTCAGCACCGTACAGCACGAACACGTCGCGGCCTGGTGCAAGCAGGGGCGCATCGGGGCAGAAGAACCCGACATGTTCCGAGCGCGCGACGCGCACATAAGCGAGATTGCGCCAGGCAAGGGACGCCAGATCGCGGGCGGACATTGAGATGACCGTCGCCGTGCGGCTTACAGATGCGGACATGATGCGGCTCCTTTGTTTATTGGACGGCCGGAGCGCGCCGCGGGTTCAAGGGAGCTCTCACATGACGGTGAGCGCGCTGACCCTGAAACGACAAAGGCCACGGCCAGGATATCCCGGCCGTGGCCCGTAAGCAGATCGGTGGGGGGCGTTCGCGTCAGTGGACGCTGACGGCCTCCAGCTCGTTATTCCAGGCATTCGCAACCGCGGCTTCGCGGGTATCCGTTACCATGATCGGCGTACCGTCGGCGGCGTGAAGCGCAAAGAGCTGCATACCGGGCTGCATTTCCGGCGCCTGCGGGTAGAGCTCGTGCACTTTCTCGGATTTGATCGGCTTCACATAGGCGATCTTGCCCCCGCCCAGCACGGCGAAAGCTTGAGTCGACATGATCGGCTTTTCAGTGTGTTCGTTGGTCATGTCAGCTACTCCTTCGTGTCACTCAACTGCCCCTATGGTCCATCGGTTCCGTCCGCCGATCGTCGCATATCCGGGTCCTGACCCTAGATATGGTTACTCGTGCGGAGTTATCGAGATGGTCCGCACAACACGCGCCGGTTCCGGGCGCGCGAGGTCGATCGACAGGAGGCCGTGCTTCAGATCCGCACGCAGCACCTCCATTCCGTCGGCGAGCACAAAGGCGCGCTGGAACTGGCGGGCGGCGATGCCGCGGTGGATGAACTGGCGCGTCTTGTCCTCGGTCTGTCGGCCGCGGATGACGAGCTGGTTCTCCTCGATGCTCACTTCGAGCTGATCGAGGGTGAAGCCGGCCACGGCGAGCGTGATGCGCAAGCGATCGGGGTTGCGATCGTCGCGCGGGATGCGCTCGATATTGTAGGGGGGATATCCGTCCGCCGCTTTGGTGACACGGTCGAGCACGCGCTCGATCTCGTCGAAACCCAAAAGAAACGGGCTGGACAACGAAGGCATCCTGGACATCTCAAAGTCCTTTCCAGCGACTTTGACGGGGCCCAAAGAGGCACCCCCAACAGTCCCGGCGGACCCGCCGGAACCGAGAAATATATGGTCGCAACGGCCTCTGGGTTCAAGACCGCGTAAGAGATTGAGTTTACGCGTTTTTTGCTCGCCGGCCAGGGAGCCGGGTCGCAGGTGGCGCCGCTCAATTAGCCTTTTCGAACTGGCTCAGGATCTCGTTGCCCCGGCGGACGGCCTCATCGAGGGCGGTCTTGGCAGATTTCCGGCCCGCGAGGGCGTCCTCGATCTCCTCCTGAATGATGTCGCGGATCACGACATAGGAGCCGAGCCGCAGCCCCTTGGAGTTGGCCGTGGGCGGGTTGAGGGTCAACTGCCGGATCGAGATGTCGGTACCGGGATTGCGGTCGTAGAAGCCGAGCGCCTTCGTGTGTTCATAGGCGGCCTGGGTCACCGGCATATACCCGGTCCATTGGTGCCAATGCGCTTGCACATCAGGCCGTGACAGGAAGGCGAAGAAGCGCGCCACGCCCCGGTATTCCGCATCCGGACGGCCATGCAGCACCCATAGCGAGCCGCCGCCGATGATCGAGTTCTGCGGAGCGCCAGTGACATTCGGCCAGTACGGGAGCATTCCGTAGCCGATTTCGAATTTGGCGTTGGCGATGATGTCGGCGCGGGCTGCGGATGACGAAATCAGGATCCCGCATTCGCTTCCGTAGAAGCGCCGCTCTGCGTCGTTGGTCCGGCCGGAATAGTCGAACAGCCTGCTCTTTTGCCATTCGACCAGCGCCGACAGATGGCCGGTGACCGCGACATTGTTGAATTGCAGCCGTGCGCCCGGACCGCCGAGACCGTTATCGAGGGTTGCGATCGGCAGGTTGTGGAAAGCGGAGAAGTTCTCGACATTGACCCAGGACGGCCAGCCGGTGGTGACACCGCACGGAATCTTTCGTTCGAGGAGTTTGCGCGCCGCCGCCTCGACCTCGGGCCAGGTTGCGGGCGCCTTGTCCGGATCGAGACCCGCCAGCCGGAACTGGTCCTTGTTGTAATAGAGGATCGGTGTCGAGGCGTTGAATGGGAACGAGAGCATGTTGCCGCTCGTATCCGCGTAATAGGCGGCGATCGCCGGCAGGAAGGTCGAGGGCGAGAAATCCATCCCCTGCGCGCGCATCAGGAGATGCACCGGATAGACCACACCCTTCGCCGCCATCATGGTCGCGGTCGAGACTTCGGCAGACTGCAGGATCGCTGGATGTTGTTTCGACCGCAGCGCGAACATCGCTGCGGTCATGGTTTCCGTATAGAGACCCTTGTAGGTCGGAATGACCTTGTACTCGGATTGCGACAGGTTGAAATCGCCGGCGATCCGCTCGACTTCGCGCCCGAGTTCGCCGGGCATCGCATGCCACCAATGGATTTCGGTCACGGCCGTGGCCGGGCTTGCGGCCAGGAGCCAGGCAAGCGGAGCCAAGGCAAGGAAGCGGGGCAGGCGCATCCAGGTCCCCCAATAGGCTGGAAACGGACAGCCGAACTTTAATGGCCGGCTTTCCGCAAGGCACTGGCCCCGCGGGTACCCTCATTTACCGTCCGGATGGAACCGCATCAATGCGTGGCGCTACGGCGGGGTCGTGGACGAGAGGCCACAAATCGAAAAGCCACCGTGTGGGTGGCCTCCTGTCGTCCCGTGCTTGCCGGCTATTGCGCCTGACGGCGAAGGTTGGTGGAGCCAGGCGGGAACTCCATTTCATGTTGTGAAAACTCAATAATGCCGTACATATTGAGTTTTTTAACGGCGGTGGGGTACGCACTCGGGGTACGCAATGGGGTACGCTCTCGTCGTGAAGTGCAGCGGGTGTGACGTTGACTGATACGCGCTATCTAGAGCTTCACCGCGGTAAGTGGCGTGTCGTTGTGCCAGTGCCGCGCAGACTGCATGACAAACTCGGCACAAAGCTGAAACGAAGCCTCGGTACCGATAGCCTCGTTCAAGCCAATCGTCTCAAACATCTCGTCATCGCCGAACTGCGAAGGCAGATCGACCGAGCGTCAGATACTCGGCCGGGCGACCCACTTGTGGAAGAGGCGCTGTCGCTCCGACACCAGCTAGCAGCCGTCAGAAGCCGGGATGAGGAAGAGATGCTGCAGTTCGCCGTAGGCCTTCGTGCAGAAGAGCTTCGCGGCGAGCCAATTGGAGAGGATTTTGACCCGGACCGCGGTCCTCGTCCGGTCTATGACTCTGTCCGAGAAAAGCGAGCTGGAAGTTTTCTACGCATCGCGCGCGGGATCGCAACACCGATCGCGCTAGAGCATGAAAAATTCATTTTGCAGTCCGCAACCAAGAAACGGACGAAAGGCGACGATCGAAGAGCAATAAAACTGCTTCTAGATTGGTGTGAGAGGAAGGGGATCAGTCCGTTTCTAGAGGCCATCACCAAGAAAGTGGCGGTTCAGTTCTTGGACGATTTGCCGGGGCTGATACCCGGTAAAACCGCAGTCACAGGAAACAAGTACGTCAGTCGCTTACGAGCATACTGGAGTTGGCTAGAGAACCGGCACGTCGTTGATACCAACGTATGGAGAGGTCGGCGTCTCGTGGTGGCACCGCGTCGGCACGAAGAGAAGCCTCGTGAGTTCACCGATAAGGAAGTTAAGACCTTACTGGAGGGACCAGCGTCGGATGCGATGCACGATCTGATGATGATTGCCGCATTAAGTGGTGCCCGCCTTGACGCGATTGTTGACCTTAAGGTGAAGGATTGCGCCAACGGTCGTTTCATATTCAAGCCACAAAAGAAGGAGCCTGGACCGCGCGAGGTTCCTATCCATTCGGCGCTTAAGGAGATCATCACACGCCGGACAAAAGGCAAAGCAGAAGGAGACGACCTCTTCCCTGAGTATCCGGTGCCAAAAGCCAACAGCCAGAGGGAACGCTCGTTCCGAGCGGCGAACCAGTTCGTCAAGTATAGGAGAAAAGTCGGGGTCGACGATGTTATCTCCGGGAGCAGAAGGAGTCGCGTTACCTTTCACTCGTTTCGGCGCTGGTTCATCACGAAGGCAGAGCAGGCCGACCAATCGGGCGATATCATTGCGCTCGTGGTTGGGCACAAGCGCTCTGGCATGACGCTCGGCACCTACTCGGGGGGCGCTCTGTTTGAGCAGAAGCGGAAGTGTGTGGAGGCGGTTCGGCTCCCCGCGTTCAGGCGAATGAGGCGCAGATGACTCATCTGGCCGTTTTTAAGGGCGTAGAATAGCGTCTGAAACGGCCGCTACCCTACCAGCGGGAGGGTGCGAAAAACGCATGTGCGCGGCTCTGAATCGATTTAGAGGGGCAAAAAAGGAGGAGGACCGGGGGGGGGCAGGGACGGTCCGTCGTCGGGCCAAGGGGGGAGGAATTAGGTTGCAGTTACTAGAACCCCTCCCGGTTCGATATTACTATTAGATTGTTTATAGATGCCCCACTTCGCTTGTGTCAGCAGTGCGCTTAGCAACGCACGCTCAGAGGCGCTGCCTATGCGTTCTCCCGCTGTGTCTAACGTGCCCCCCAAGGCCAATGCCGTCGAAGACCTCCTTAGAGCCAGGAACGCCCCACCACCCCATACGCTCAATTAGCCGATAGTCTGCCCCAACTTGCGAGAGCCCCTCGAGATATTTGGCGCAAGGCTGCTTCCCCCCTTAGGGGTCTCTCAGTTGCCACACCCACAAGTTTAGCTCCGTGCGCAGTAAAGCGTGCGGTGGACTTTCGTTCGTCGGGCCTCCTATCAGTGTTTTTTTCTCTTCTGCAGGATTTGCCAGCCCTCCCCGCCACCACTTCCACTCTGGCCTGCCGCCACGCCTGACTCTTGAGCAAGCGTCAGCCCCCGATGCTTGCCGAGCTGCCCGTGCTCAAGGAGGCAGTGCGCAAGGGTCCCGCATTGCCTTTGTTGTGGGTAAGCACGGCGAGCGGGGCCGACCACAGTAAGCGCATCTGGCTCGTCACGGTCGGAAGAGCTTGTGGGTGTTCGGATTGGCCTCAGTGGACGCCGCGGAAGGTGCGGTATCGATTCGTTGGGGCCGCTAAAGCCAGCAAGCCTCCGGAAGGTTCCTCGACAGGATATTAACCGAGAAGGTTGACACTCGGTCTGCAATCGACTCTGTTCGCGGCTACTGGTCGGCATCTCAGAGTCGGACAGCAGCGGCCCCTCGATGCAGCATAACCGGACCTTCTACGAGTTCTTTGCCGGCGGTGGGATGGCGCGAGCGGGTCTCGGGCTTGGATGGCAATGTCTGTTCGCCAACGACATCGATGGCAAAAAGGTCTCTGTCTATCGGTCGAATTGGGGTGAGGATCACCTTGTCCAAGGGGATGTCGCCGCCCTCTCGGCGACTGACTTGCCAGGAATTGCCGATTTGGTGTGGGCGTCGTTCCCCTGCCAGGACTTATCCTTAGCCGGCGATTGGCAAGGACTCGGCACCAGAAGCCAGAACAAGCGAACACGCTCAGGCACGTTCTGGCCGTTCTGGTCTCTGATTGAAGCGCTGGTTCGGTTACATCGCGCGCCAAAGGTTATCGTCCTCGAAAACGTCGTCGGGGCGCTTACGTCCAATGGCGGGAAGGATTTCGCTGCGATCGCGGCTGCGCTCTCATCCACCGGCTACCGGCTCGGAGCAATGGTAGTTGACGCGAAGTACTTCGTACCCCAATCCCGGCCTCGTCTATTCATTGTCGCTGTCAATGAGGCGCTATCAATACCGCCAGAACTGCACACCGCAGAAGCCATTCCTCCGTTCCATTCACCTACCCTCGTAGGGGCCTTTGGATCACTCCCTGCGCACACCAAACGCAATTGGTTGTGGTGGCGATTGCCAGCGCCGCCACAATGCAAAGACATTTTTGCTGATCTGATTGAGGCTGATCCAGCAGGCGTGAAATGGGACACCGAAGCTGAGACGCAACGGCTGTTAGGTATGATGTCCGACATCAATCGAGAAAAGGTCACAGCCGCTCAGAAGCGTGGCTCGTTGCAGGTGGGAGGAGTTTACAAGCGCACTCGACTGCACGGCGGTCGAAAAGTCCAGCGCGCGGAAGTTCGATTCGACGACGTCGCAGGTTGTTTGCGAACTCCCCGAGGGGGCTCGTCTCGCCAACGGATTCTCCTTGTGGAGGGTGACAAGATTAGGTCCCGTCTTTTGTCGCCTCGCGAGGCGGCACGGCTAATGGGGCTTCCCGATCACTTCAAGTTGCCGTCCAACTACAACGACGCCTACCACGTTGCTGGTGACGGTGTCGTGGTGGATGTCGTCAGGCATCTTGCGGCTCATCTGTTAGAGCCTTTGCTCGACAATCAACAGCCAGTCCGAGAGGCGGCTGAGTAGAGTCGACTCCGCTGCGCCGACGTGCTGCACTTTCGTCCGCGTCGGCGAGAGGGAGGCGGCCGTGGCTCGTGCGCCAAAGGCGGATGATAATGTTAACAAACCACCTTTTGAGACGGACGAGTTACGGCGCAACCTAACTCGCTTCTTGAATACGCCTTTTGACGACGGAAGCGGCGTTCGCCCCGTGGGAAACTACAAATGGGGCGTGTATGCCTTCTTTGATTATGACGGAGAGCCAATATACGTCGGGCAGACAAAGGAGAGTCTGCGCGTAAGAATTAGGCGTCATCTTACCAATCAAAGAACCGATGCTGTTGCTATGTCCGTGCTCGACCCGTTCGAGGTGTTTGAGATTGAAGTATGGCCGCTTCCGCAATACGAGACGATTAGCCAGGACCAAAAGGTCGACGCCAAGATGCACCTCGATGCACTTGAACGAACGGTCTATTCACAGGCTCTTGCAGGAAGCCGCTTTCAAGCTGTGCTCAATGAAAAAGATCCGCCCACGGGCGATTTACAGGTCACGCCGCCCCCATCCGTCCGGGGACGCATTGTGTCTGACGACGTCTTTGCACTTCGCTCGCACCCCGACTACCGATTAGCGCGACGTGCACTAATTATATCGCGGCTGGCGCAAGTTATTGCTGAGCGCGAGGTTAAAGGCGGCCTCCGGCGCGTATTATTGACACAGGCGAAGCGACTGCAATGGCTCTCGCAACGGCGATATGAGGCTCTCGGTGGAGCGGCGTCAGTTGAAACGGAAGACAGCGAAGAAGAGTGATGCCGTTCGTTCTCAAACGATGCGGGCCGTTAAGTCGGCTGATACTAAGCCAGAACAAACTGTTAAATTGCTGCTCGAACAACTTGGCCTGAGGTTCGACCGTCATGTGGGGACGTTGCCGGGTAAGCCGGACTTCGTCCTGGCCGCGCAACGGAAAGTTATTTTTGTTCATGGTTGCTTCTGGCATGGTCACTCATGCCCGCGTGGCCAAAGGCAGCCAGCGACAAACACGGAGTACTGGCACCAGAAGATCGCTCGTAACAGGCAGCGCGACCGAAAGGTGCGCTCTGAGTTGCGACGACAAGGCTGGCGCGTGCTGTTTGTGTGGGAATGCCGACTGCGTCACCGCGGCAGGGTGACAGCGTCTATCAAGCGATTTATCGCCGCACCCCGCTAGGCTGACCGGTTGGCCACAAGCGTCCGGGCATGACACTTGGCACTTACTCGGGCGGTGCATTATTCGAGCAGAAGCGAAAGTGCGTTGAGGCAGTGCGTCTGCCGAGTTTTAAGAGGAAGAACGCGGGCAAATCAGGGAGGGAAATTAGGGCTGGCATTGGCCCTCGCTAGCCGGCCGTCGGGGACGTGCCAAATATCGCTCTCGGAGTCCGCTGGTGCGATCGTTCACCAAGGGATACCCGACTAGCGTTTGACGCAGAAACGCGCTGTACAGGGCTCTAAATCGAAATTAGCGGGTGTCTACGAAGGAGCTAAGGCTCTGACGCGGCTCGCAATTAGGTTGCAGTTATTGATATCCCCCCGGTTGAATATACCTATAGATATTGATTGATGCTGGCTTAGCTTATTCAGGCCCTGTGTCATCAGTTCAAGCCTCGTGTTACCGAGGAGACGCGATACTTATGCTCAACGTGTCTTAAGTCTTTCGGTGAAGCTCCCCCACGCCGATCCCCCGGTCCCCACCCCACTCTAGAAGCACCCTCGTTATGGATGGGCGAGAGCACGCGCGTTCCGTTCTGCGCAACGCCAAAAATGGAACAATTTGTTCCTGTAGCTGCCGTGGGCGGTCTAGTTGGGGAGTGGCCTATGCGACTTACCTTCAAGTGGTTTAATGGTCGGTTTCGCGACCATTCCTATGTCATCGATCAAGACACGGGACAAACTGTTGGGATCATCACGTCGGGCGGGGTCGGCTTCGAAAAAATGGGCGGCATCGATGTCCGTTTGTTTGATGGAAGATACACGGCGACCTTCAACAGAATGGCCGAGTGCTACGGTTTCGTGAAAGGTGTTGAGGCTGTTTTGAACCACATGGTTCGATTGCCCATCCCAGCGGTATCGCGAGACACCAACGCCGCTTGAAATTTAGACTTTCCCGTCGGTGGCTCTTTGCGCACGGTCGGGGATGACGTGGTTCCCGTTCGCGCCGCACAACTCGGCGATCTTCCGCTGTATGCGCCTGCCTATCTATGCTTTACCACGCCAGTCCCGCCCACGACATGGCGCGCACCCGCAGACGTCTCGGAACTCGCTAGATGCGCGCCCGAAGAGCCCATGCAACGCAGACGAATTAACGTCAGTGGTTTGTCTCGTTGAGGTGTACTCGAATGAGACATCACGGCGAGACGCCAAAGATGTCTTAATAGGGTTGACTTTCGTATTTCGAGACAGCACTGTCTCGGGGTCTAAACCCTAACGAGATAGGTTCGTCATGGCAGTCATTGGCTACGCTCGCGTCAGCACCACCGATCAGGACCTCACCCTCCAGACGACGGCTCTCAAGGCTGCAGGCTGCGAGGTAGTGCGGTCAGAGAAGCGCAGCGGGACTACAACCGAGGGCCGACTTGAGTTGAAGACCGTCCTCGACTTCTTGCGACCGGGAGATGTGCTGGTCGTCACGCGCATTGATCGGCTGGCAAGAAGCGTCGCAGACCTTCAGGACATCGTCCGCACGGTAAGGGCTCGCGGAGCGTCGCTAAGGGCCACCGAGCAGCCCATCGACACGAGTACCGCTGCGGGGAAGTGCTTCCTCGACATGCTGGGTGTCTTTGCAGAGTTCGAGACCAACCTGCGGCGTGAGCGGCAGCTCGAAGGTATCGCGAAGGCTAAGGCCCAAGGTGTCTACAAGGGGCGCAAGGCGGCCATCGACGCAGAGCGTGTCCGCGAATTGAGAGCCTCCGGCATGGGGCCATCTGACATTGCCAAGGCACTGAAAATCGGCCGGGCCTCCGTCTACCGGCTTTTGGGATGACGTGTTGGGCCTTGCTTCTTCGGTGGACAAATGCCCTCGCGTGAGCGGAGTAAGCGCCACCATTCAAGGTTGACGGTAGGATGCGGCCAACGGGGCCTCAGTGCCTCTTGAGGTCGCCGGAGGGGCAATGTCCGAAGAGCTGTTAGGGCAATGGATTGGCGATCTTCGCGGAACCGACGTCGGCAACGCCTACATGGTTGTTGACAAGGAAGAGCAGCGCTTGAAGGTCGAGGTGACTGTAAACGTCGCCGGAAGCATCACTAAGGCTTCTGGCTACGTTGAACAGAAAGCAGATCAGACCTTCGTTGATCTCAGTCTGCAGCAAGAAGGGGTGGACACTCCCCCGACAGCGAAGATCGTGTTCGATAGGATTGGTCGCAGTAGCGTCGGTTGTCGCTGGTTCACATCGTCGGGTCACAAAGGGGTTTTGCAACTATCAAGGGTCGAGACCAAAGCAACCGAAGGACAGGCCGCGAACGGTTCCAAGCCCATCGAGATAGTGGCCCGCGAGGGAAAGCTGCCTAGCCTTCGCATCTTTCGCTCAGAGCTTGAGACGATAGTGGCAAAGATGCGCGATCTAGTCGGCGGTCCAAACGATGTGGTTGTTGCTGCCACCATTGACGGACGCCAGATCAAGCGCTTCGCACGGGATTTCTTTGTTTCGGCCGATCTCCCGCAGTACGTGACGGCGATTAATCTCAGCATTAACGACGGTCGACAGCCGTTCATGAGCGTGCTCGTCATCAACTTGAGCGAGCTGGAGAGCACCTTCTTCGTTCAGTCAGAAAACGCGCTTTGGGTGAGTGGAAGCTACAGCGAGCTTGAAGCGCTGTTTAGGAGATACTCAACTCCATTGGGGTCGCTTTTTCAGAAGCACGGGACAAACGCCAACCCTCTTCTGGTCCTATTCGCGCTGGCATTCCTGCCTGAGACCCACCTGCTCGCGCGGTTTGTGATTTTGGTTGGGCTCGTGGGCCTCGCGATGCTGATTATGCGAGTTCATCACGGCCTTACGTCGACCCGTGTTTACTTGGACCCGGCATTGACCCGTGGGTTCTTCTCGAAGGTCTGGCCCTCTCTGTTGTCAGCCTTGAGTGCCGCGGCAATTCTTGGCGGGCTGACGTGGGCCTACAACGTCTTCCCCGGCGTGGCGCTTTGGTTTGCGAAGTGATGCCGAGTGCCGGAAGCCGTACTGTCCGTGAGAAGGACAAGACGCCCTTTGCTCATGCTCGCGGTCGGGGGTACGCATTGGGGTACGCAGCGACGCGGCGAGATGAGTTAAGTAACTGTTTTAGAAGGATTAATTAAGATACTTAGAAGCTTGGTGGAGCCAGGCGGGATCGAACCGCCGACCTCTTGCATGCCATGCAAGCGCTCTCCCAGCTGAGCTATGGCCCCGTAACAGTGTCCCGCCCGCAGCGGGTTGCGGGCGGATAGCTTACCTCGGGCGAGGGATCAAGTCTCCTCGTCCTTCTCGATGCCGTCGCCGATGATATCGGTTACGTCATCGTCGCCTTCTTCATCTTCTTCGATGAAGGTCGAATCGTCGTCGGCAACGTCGTCCTCGACTTCGA
>Ga0180218_1001711_pt1 | contig 12734 bp, 13 predicted proteins | sample eDN3rd37CKraftBY_FD_151334 | JGI IMG/M metagenome (GOLD analysis project Ga0180218, IMG submission 151334) | Enriched backyard soil microbial communities from Emeryville, California, USA - eDNA 3rd pass 37_C Kraft BY (version 2) (version 2) | ecosystem: Environmental > Terrestrial > Soil >... | reverse complement strand
TATCTCGCCGTACGCCTGAACGGGCCGAAAGCCGAGGGCTTCCGCACCATCCAGAACTGGCTGTTCACGGATACCGGCGAGAAGTTCTGTGTCATCGTGTCGAACTCGGCGCTGTCGACCTCGCCACGCCGACTCGCGCCGGCGCCGGACGCGACCGTCACGCTCAAGAGGACCGATCTCGACGCCATCATCGCGGAGAAATCGACGATCGCGGAGTTGATTGGCTCAGGCGCTATCGCGATTACCGGCGAGCGTGACAAAGTACTTGCTCTGTTTTCGCGTCTCGACACGTTCGAGCGGATGTTCGAGATCGTCGAGCCGCGCAGGAAGACCATCACGTAAGCGTTCAAGTCGTTCAAACGGCAACCGCTACTCAAGGACGGTTTCTCGCATGCTCAAGGATCCCCCATTGCTGACCATTCGCCGAACGTGGCAGCGTCCCGATCCCTTCGTGCTCAGCCGTTTCAAGGGTGTGCAGACGGGACAGGCCGTCGACGCCATGCAGGGACGCGGCGCCCTCGATGCCGCTATCAAGCCTGTCGATCCCGCCAGCGCAACCTTTCTCGGCACGGCCATTACCTGCGAGACCGGCCCCAACGACAACCTAGCGATCATCGGCGCCATCGCGCTCGCTCAGCCGGGCGACGTGATCATGGCGGCGTCCGAAGGATTCACCCAATCCGCCGTCGTCGGTGACAACGTGACGGCGATCGCCAAAGCCAAGGGCATCGCTGCAATCGTCATCGACGGCATGGCACGCGACATCGCCGGTATCGCGCCGGTCGGGCTCCCCGTGTTCGCACGCGGCATCACGCCTAATTCGTGCGTCAGATCGGGCCCTGGCCGCGTCGGCCTGCCGATTGTCATCGGCGGCGTCGCGGTCGAGGCCGGCGACCTCGTGATCGGCGATGCCGACGGCGTCGTCGTGCTGCCGCGCATCCATCTCCATACGATCCTGCCGTCGGTCGAGGAGGTGCTCGCCGCCGAAGCAGCCACACAGGGCAAGATCAGGAATGGCTTCATGAACATCGGGGGGATCGAGGAGATCCTCGCGTCCGACCGCGTACGCTACGTCGATTGAGACTACCGCGGGGTTGTTCCCGCGCCGCGCCACGACCAGGAGGAACTACATGGCGACCAACAAGAAGAAGGTCCTTTTCACGGATTCAATGGGGAAGGCCGGTCAGGAAATCCTGGCATCGCGCCCTGACGTCGAAGCCATTCCGTTCCCCTACATGGCGCAGGACGAAGAGTATCGCGCGATCCTGAGGAAGCACGCGCCGGTTCACGCGACGATCCTCGGCGCGACGCGCTTTCGCCCGGCCGAGCTCGAGGCGGCGGGCGCGATGGAATGCGTCGCGCGCGTGGGCGTCGGCTACGATGCCATCGACATTCCGGGCATGACGGCCGCGAAGGTGCCGGTGATGATCGCCGGAACGGCCAACTCGCCGTCGGTTGCCGAGCACGCCATGAGCTTCATGCTGACGCTCGCGCGCAAGGGGCCCGAGCTCTCCGCGCTCGTCAAGGAAGGCCGCTGGGGCGATCGCCTCAAACCCTCGATGATCAGCAACGACCTGTTCGAGAAGACTGTGCTGATCGTCGGCTTCGGCCGCATCGGCACGCGCACGGCCAAGCGCTGCCTGGCCATGGAGATGCAGGTCCTCGTCTACGATCCGTATGTCAAAGCGGAGACCATCAAGGCCGCCGGTTGCGAGCCGGTGACGAACCTCGACGCCGCTTTGCCGCGCGCGGACTTTGTCACGATCCATTGCCCGAAGACGCCGGAGACGGTGGGCATGTTCGGCACCAAGCAGATGAAGGCCATGAAGCCCACGGCCTACCTCGTTTCGACCGCGCGTGGCGGCATCATTGACGAGAAGGCGCTGCACGCCGCGCTTACCGACGGCACGCTGCCGGCGGCGGCTCTCGACGTGTTCGACCGCGAGCCGCCGGACTCGGCAAACCCGCTCTTCAAGCTGCCGAACCTGATTGCCTCGCCACATATTGCCGGCGTCACGGCAGAGGCCATGGAGCGCATGTCGGCGGAGGCCGCGAAGAATGTGCTCGCGGTCTTCGACGGCAAGCCGCGCAAGGAGAACGCGGTGAACCCGGAGATCTACGGCTGAGCCGAGAGTTCCTCAAGCCTACGGCCCGCTCAAGCATTGCCTTGCGGCGGGCCGTTTGCTTTATGCGCCCGATTTGCCGAGGAAAGCCTTGGCTGCACCCGTGTCGATCAGCGGGTAAACCTCGAACGTCGCCGGAATGATTTCCGCCCACTCGTTCATGAGGCGGTGCAGCGTCTCGTTGTCCGGCACGTCGAACAGGATCACGGCACCGCGCCCCGTGCGCGCCCACGCACCCTTGCACATGCCGTTGGCTTCGAGCGGCGCCAGCCACTCCCAGTAGGCCTTGCGGCTCGGCACCATCGTCGATGGTTTCTCGGGACGCGGCGTCGAGATGACCATGAAGAACATTTCCGAACTCCAAGCTTGAATCCCCCTCCCCCTTGTGGGGAGGGGTCAGGGGTGGGGGGAATCCCGACAGTTGATGTTCTGCAATCCCCCCTCCTAGCCTCCCCCACAAGGGGAGAGGAATGTGCTGGAGCAAGAGACGCGCACATAGACTTAGACACAGTTAGATCAGGTTGCGCTTGGCGAGATTACGCATGAGATCGGCGGCGCCGAACGTCCACGGCGGCGCCTGATCGGCCGTCGCCATCACATTGGCGAGCGCGCCGAGCGGATCGGCGTGAATGGTGACGATATCGCCGACCTTGTGCGTGAAGCCCATGCCCTTTTCGCCGCGATCCTCACTCGGCGCGAACATGGTGCCGAGATAGAGCACCGCGCCGTCGGGATACTGGTGGGTCTTGCCGATGAGCTGCCCGACGAGATCGGCCGGATCGCGCGCGATCTCGCGCATGGAGGACTTGCCTGTCAGGTGGAAACCCTCGGGGCCGTCCACCGTCAGATGCACGTCGAGCGCGCGCACCGTATCGAGCGAGAATGTCCCGTCGAAAAAGCGCACGAGCGGGCCGACGGTCGCGGACGCGTTGTTGTCCTTGGCCTTGGAAAGCAGGAGTGCCGAGCGGCCTTCGATATCGCGCAGATTGACGTCATTGCCGAGCGTCGCACCGACAATCGCGCCGCTGGAATTGACGAGCAGCGCGACCTCGGGCTCCGGATTGTTCCACGTCGATTTCGGATGAATGCCCGCCGTCATGCCATGGCCAATAGCCGACATGGGTTGGGCCTTGGTGAAGATCTCGGCATCCTCGCCGATGCCGACCTCGAGATACTGAGACCAGGCGCCCGCCGCGATGAGCGTCTGCTTGAGCGCAAGTGCCTCCTTCGAGCCAGGCTTGAGCGACCGCAGATCGCCGCCGAGCTGAGCTTGCACCTGCTTGCGGATGGCCTCCGCCTTCTCGGGTGCACCCTTGGCCTGCTCCTCGATCACGCGCTCCAGCATCGAGCGCGGGAAGGTCACGCCCGCCGCCTTGATCGCCTGCAGGTCGATCGGCGCCAACAGCCACGGCTTCGAAGCGTCGCGATAGACGTCTGGCGTGTTCGCGAGGATTTCGCCGAGGGAGCCGATCCGCTCGCCCGCACCGCTCTTCACGATCGCCGCAGCATCAGACCGCTCGGCGAGGTCGCGCATGGTCGGCGCGTGGCGCGAGATGTCGTAGACGCCGTCCGCTCGCACGGCAATCACCGATGGTCCTTCCACATCGGGGCGCCACACGCGTCCGGCAAGCGCACCTGCGGTACCATCCTGCGGCAACGTCAAGGCTTCGGTCATTCGCGTGCGCATGGTGCGTTTCCTCTCAGCTCCCCGACGTATTTCTTTTGCTGCCCGTCTCTGCCGGCACGGGCGGTCCGAGCTGGCTGCTCGGCCGGACGTCGCGCGCCGTAGCGTAGATGGCAAGCCCCGCGCCGAGCGCCCCCGCAATGGTAGCAAAGATCCACTGATAGGCGACCGGAGAATATCCGGCGGCCGTCTCGGGGAACCAAGAAGGGATGAAGCCCGTCGCGACGGGCAGCATGGCACAACCCAGGAGCTGTGCCGTGTTGGCCGTCGTGGCACCGCGGCCGACGAGATGATCGGGATAGAACGTGCGCGCGTGCGTCACGACCGCAACGCCGTAGGATGAGGTCGCGCACACGCCGATGAGCAGCGCGATCGCCACGATTGTCGGCGGGTTCGAAGCCAGTCCCAGCAGGACCAGTATGGTCGCCGTGGCGCCGGTCATGGCCACGCGCTTGCGTGTATCGAAAATGCGGTCCATGGGCCCAAACGTGAAGACGCCCAGGAATTGCGCGACGGCCATGGCGATGAGCACGTTACCTCGCGCCACTGCGTCGAGCCCGTGGACATCGTGCAGATAGGGGCCGGCCCACAGGCCCATGATCGTCGCCATCACGGCATAGGCGACCGTCTGAAGCCCGAGCACGCGCAGGAGGCCCGGCAGGCGCAGGATTGCAACGAAACCGGCAAGGGCAGCAGCCAGCGTTTCGGGCGGATTGGGCGCCGGAACCTTGCCCGGCGGATCGTCACGCACGAGCCAGACGAAGAGCAGCCCGACGAGCGCCGCCACGCCGGCCATGATCACGAACGTCGTGCGCCAGCCGACCAGCCCAGCCGCAACGGCGAGCGGCGTTCCCGCCATGCCGACGCCGATCATGCTGAGGCCGAACACCCAGCTCATGGCCTGCGCCCATCGCTGACGTGGATACCAGCGCGAGCAGAGCACGACGACCGACATGAAACTGCCGCCGAAACCGAGCCCGAGCAGGAAGCGCGCGGCGATCAGCTCGCTGCCGTCGCGGACAATGGCGTGCCAGAGCGAGCCGACGACGCCGAGCACGGCAAGGGCACCGACCGTGTATCGCACGCCAATGCGGTCGAAGAGGATGCCAACCGGAACTTGCGCGGCCATCAGCGCGAAGAAGAAGATCGCGTTGGCCATGCCGAGCGCCTTGGACGTCAGCTTGAGCTCGACGATCAGCTCCGGCGCGAGGACGGTCACGGACGTGCGGAAGAACTGCGAAAGGATCGTCGTCGCCGAGAGCATGACGATCAGGATCGCGGCAGCCCGCGCGGGCGGATTGGAGGTTGCAGATGTCACGCTGGGATCCCGGCTCAATAGGGCGCCGGTCCCTGTGCCACTGCACGGCAGGATAGGCAATGCGCATTCTCTCAGTGACACGATGAGCGGTCATGCGGATCGCCGTTGCGTTGCCGCAATGTTCTGTCAAGATACTTGCCGACTCATGCGTTTCATCGAAGTCGTGTGCCGCCGATGCTTTCCCCGTCCCTTACCCTTTCCGACATCACACGCTTGCCGAGCGTTCCTGCGCGCGAAGCGACCCTACGCCCGCTCGGCGAGGCGGAGGCCATCGAGATCTGGATCGCGCGCTGGCTGCGCGTCAGGCGCAAAGACCTCATGGCCCGCTATGGGTGCGACCCGCGCCAGCTCTACGCCATCTGGTGGGGCGAGAAGTTCCCGGCGAGCCGCGAGAAGGCCGAAGCCGCCTTCCGCTCGCGCCATCCCGGCCTCGTCGATCGCGTGAGCTTCGGCTATCGCCGCATTCCGCGCGGGCCCGCCAAGGAGCCCGAAGGGCAGTTGTCGCTCTTCGAGTGATCAGAGGAACAGCACGTTCCGGGTCGCGATCGGCGTGCCCCAGGTCGTGTTCGAGTTGAGGGCTGCGATCGTCGTCAGGGCGTCGATGCGCTTACCTTTGTCGACGATGAAGGCCGAGTAGCCGTACTTCTCACAGACCTCGCGCGTCACCGCCAGCGGGTCCTTGTACGTTCCCGACAGCAGCTCGAGCAACAGCGCGGGATGATCGCGCAGGATCGTGTCGCGCGCGCCTTCAAGCACCTCGAGCTCACTCCCTTCCACGTCCACCTTGATGAGCTGCACGTTTGTCAGCGCGAATGAATCGAGCGTGCGCACCTCGACCTTGATCACCGTTTGGCGCTCGAACTGGCTGTGCGAGTTCTTGAGATTGCCCGCGAGGTGCAGCTCGCTGCCGTCCTCGGCGAGCGGCACGAAGAACGAAGCGCGCCCCGTCTCATTGGACAGCGCGAGCTGATGCACCGTCGCGCGCGCGCCGAGAGAGCGCTTCGCAAATTCGGCGAATGTCGGATTGGCCTCGAAAGCGTGCACGACGGCGCCGAGCTCGCTCAGCGCGTACGCATAGATGCCCTCGTTGGCGCCGATGTCGACAGCCACACCGCCCTTGCCGACGAGCGAGCCGAGCATGGCGAGCTCAGGCTCGCCGCCGTCGATCTCCTCTCGCAGGCGGCGCGTGTAGAAGGCGTCGGGAGATTCAGTCAAACGCGGACCTCACTTATTCTCCTTCTCCCCGTGCTCACGGGGAGAAGGTCGGGATGAGGGGCGGCGGCAAAGACAACCGTCAGCATCTGGGGCCGCCCCTCACCCTGACCCTCTCCCCGCACGCGGGGAGAGGGGATGCTACTGCCTATCGCTTCTCCATGAGCAGCGCACCCACGCGCTCGATGGCCTTGCGGATATTCTCGATGGAATTGGCATAGGAAAAGCGGATGTATCCCTCGCCATGGATGCCGAAACTCGTGCCGGCGACGGTCGCGACGCCGGCTTCCTCCAGCATCCTGTTCTGCAACTCCCGCGCGCTCATGCCGGTTCCGGTGATGTTTGGGAAGGCGTAGAACGCACCGCCCGGATTGACACAAGTGAAGCCCGGCAACTGGTTGAGCATGGGCACGATGGCGCGGCGCCGCTCGTCGAATGCCTTCACCATCTTCACCACATCATCCTGCGGGCCTTCGAGCGCGGCAATACCGGCGAATTGCGTCGGCGCGTTGACGCAGGAGTGGTTGTTCACGCAAAGGCGAACAACCGTGTCCACGATCGACTTCGGCCACACCGAGAAGCCGAGGCGCCAACCCGTCATCGCGTATGTCTTCGACCAGCCGTCGAGGATGATCAGGCGATCGCGGATCTCGGGATAGCGCAGGAAGCTCTCGTGCTCGCGGCCGTCGTAGAGCATCTGGCTGTAGATCTCGTCGGACATCACGGCGACTTGCGGATGCTTCGCGAGCCCCTTGACGAGCTTCGCCACCTCTTCCTTGGGCACCGCGCCGCCCGTCGGATTGCCGGGACTGTTGAGGATGATCAGCGATGTCTTCGGCGTGATCTGCGCGAGAACTTCGTCAGCGCTGAAAGCGAAGCCGTTCTCCTCCTTCAGTGCGATCGGCACCGGCTTGGCGCCCGAGTACTGGATCATCGAGCGATAGATCGGGAAGCCAGGGTCCGGGTACATGATCTCCACGCCCGGCTGGCCGAACATCAGCACGGCGAAGAACATGGTCGGCTTGCCGCCGGGCATGATGACGATGTGGTCCGGGCTCACCTCGACGCCGTGGCGCTTGTGGAGGTCCTTCGCGACGGACTCGCGGAGCGGCAGGATGCCCTGGGCCGGCGTATAGCCGTGATGGCCGTCGCGCAGCGCCTTGATGGCCGCCTCGACGATGTGCGCGGGCGTCTGGAAGTCCGGCTGGCCGATGCCGAGGTTGATGACGTCCTTGCCCTGCCGCTGCAGCTCGGCGGCCCGCGCCAGCACCTCGAATGCCGTCTCCGTGCCCAGCCGTTTCAGATTGTCGTTGAGCAGCATGACTTCCTCCCCAAATGGTCCCCTGCCGGGGTTGCGCGCTCTTACACCTCGCACCCGGACTTGGCCAGAACTTGGAAAAGCCGGCCCGCACACGGGCCATCGGCATTCAGTTACTTGACTAAGTCAAGTACTTGATTGACTATCGAGGCGGAGGTTCCCGCCCATGAACGAGATCACCCGCGTACCAGCCGCCAGCCCAACGGCCGACGAAATTGCCGCCGTCCGACGCTTCAATCGCTTCTACACGCGCCAGCTCGGCCTTCTCGCCGAGAGCATGATGGCGAGCCCCTTCTCGCTCTCGGAAGCGCGCGTGCTCTACGAATTGGCCCACGGACAGGACATCACCGCGAGCGATCTTATCCGAGAGCTCGGTCTCGACGCAGGCTACCTCAGCCGGATGCTGAAAAAGTTCGAGGACCAGGGGCTGATCCAACGCGCGCCCGCCGAGGACGATGCGCGTCGCGCCGTCATCGCGCTCACACCCAAGGGCGAAGCTGCGTTCGCGCCCCTCGACCGCGGTTCGCAGGAAGACGTCGCGGCCATGCTGGAGAAGATCGCGCCCGCGGACCGCTCGCGCCTCGTCGCGGCGACCAAGACGATCGCACGCCTGCTCGGCGAGCCCGCGCCCACGCCCGAGCCGTATATCCTGCGCGGGCTCGAGACCGGCGACGCGGGCTGGATCACGCATCGCCACGCGCTTATCTATGCACGGGAATACGGCTGGACGAGCCCGCTGTTCGAGGCGCTGGTCGCGGAGATCCTCTCCAAGTTCATCACGAATTTCGATCCCGCATATGAGCGTGCGTGGATCGCGGAGCGCGACGGCGAAGTCGTCGGCTCGGTCTTTGTTGCGCGCGGTCCATCACCCGAGGTCGCGCAGCTCCGTCTGCTCTATGTGGACCCGTCCGCGCGCGGGCTCGGTCTGGGCCGTCGCCTCGTCGACGAGTGCATCCGCTTCTCGCGGGCCAAGGGCTACAAGACGCTGATGCTCTGGACGCACGACATTCTCGTGCCTGCCGTGCGCATCTACCAGGCTGCCGGCTTCAAGCTCATCAAGGAAGAGCGCCACAACGAATTCGGCCACGACGTGAACGGGCAGATTTGGGAGATGGGGTTGTAGTGGAGTGCCCGTCGTCCTCCACGCTTTGCGCGACCCGATCGGCCGAAATGCCAGGCGGCCCTACAATATCTGATCCACGTGCGCCTTTAGTTCTCGCTTGACCGCGTGGCCCATGTGATCGAGGTACACACGCACTCCCTCCCGACGGGCGAATTTGAATGCGGGGACCATGTCACTGTCGCCGGTTACAACGACGATGACATCCACCAACTGCCTCAGCGATAGTCGGGCGATATCCAAGCCAATTCGCAAGTCGACGCCCTTCTGCTCAATGTTCGGAACAAAATCCCTGGCCTGCAGGACACGAGGGCCATTCGCAATTATATCCTTGAGCGCCGCGCTTCCCAGCGCCCACCCATGTACGGAGGTGTCGCCCTGCCTGAGAGCAAAATCAGGCAGCATCTCCAGCCCTTGCTGAAGACTTATATTGGCTGCGTAGTTCGGGTGTGTCGAAAGATCTACAGCCGAAGCGTCAATCGGGTTACGAATGGCACCCGAAGCTGGCGGAGCATCATAAAAATAGACCCTTAAAAGGGAGTAGTCCGCAAGTATTGGTGCGGCCTTGATCCTTGCAACTTCTGCTTCGATATGGGGAAGAGTGGGAAACAGCCGATTTTTCTGCTGAAGCTTCTTCTTTACGAAGCCACCGTCCATCAATATGGCGAATTTGCCGCCCATTTAGTAGCTCGTTAAAATAGTTTGACCCCGCTCACTCGTAGCGCGGTTAAGCGCTTTCCATCAAGGACGAATGAACGGGGCCGGTTTCTATCAACTAGCAGATATTAGACCGACGGAAATTTCCGTCAATTGCTAGCCATTCCTTTATGTGGGGAGCCCGCGCGAAATTTCAACATTGAGTCTCGAGGGCAACACCACAAAATCCCCCACAAGCCAAGGACTTAAGTCCTTGCACGGACTCGTGAAAATTTCATAACCTTGCTCTATGCGCGAGCGCCAAACCCTCGACCAGGCGCTCGCGCAACTTTGCGATCACTCCGCCGCCGCGATCGTGGCCTGGTGCGGTGCGCGCTCGGCCCGCTCCATTTTCAGCCTTTCGGCGACCAGGAAAGCAAGCTCCAGAGACTGGTCCGCATTCAAGCGCGGATCGCAGTGCGTGTGGTAGCGGTCCGAGAGATCCGTCTCGCTGATCGCCACCGCGCCGCCCGTGCACTCCGTCACGTTCTGGCCCGTCATCTCGACGTGGATGCCGCCGGCGTGGCTACCCTCCGCGCGATGCACCGCGAAGAAGGTGTCGACCTCCTTCAGGATGCGCTCGAACGGCCGCGTCTTGTAGCCGTTTGCCGCCGAGATCGTATTGCCGTGCATGGGATCGCACGACCACACGACCTTGCGCCCGGCCTTCTGCACCGCGCGGATCAGCTTCGGCAGGTGGCTTTCCACCTTGTCCGAGCCGAAGCGGCAGATCAGCGTCAGGCGCCCGGCAACGTCGTTCGGGTTCAGGATATCGATCAGCTTGAGCAGCGTGTCAGGCTCGAGCGACGGCCCGCACTTCATGCCGATCGGGTTCTTGATCCCGCGGAAGTACTCGACGTGCGCGTGGTCCGGCTGGCGCGTGCGATCGCCGATCCAGATCATGTGGCCCGACGTTGCGTACCAGTCGCCGCTCGTCGAATCGAGCCGCGTCATCGCCTGCTCGTAGCCGAGCAACAGCGCCTCGTGACTCGTGTAGACGGTCGTCGTCCTGAGCTGCGGCGTGTTCTCGGCGGTGATACCGCACGCGCGCATGAACTCCAGCGTCTCCGAGATGCGGCTCGCCAGCTCCTCGAAACGACGGCCCTGCGGGCTGTCCTTGATGAAACCGAGCGTCCACTGGTGCACGCGCTCGAGATCGGCATAGCCGCCGCCTGCGAACGCGCGGATCAGGTTCAGCGTCGCCGCCGCCTGGCGATAGGCCTGGAGCTGGCGCGTCGGGTCCGGAATGCGGGCCTCGGGCGTGAACTCCGGACCATTCACGATGTCGCCGCGATAGCTCGGCAGCTCGACATCACCCTTCTTCTCGAACGGCGAGGAGCGCGGCTTGGCGAACTGTCCGGCAATGCGGCCGACCTTCACCACGGGCGAGCCGCCGGCGTAGGTCAGTACGACCGCCATCTGCAGGAAGACGCGGAAGAAGTCGCGGATGTTGTCGGCGCGGTGCTCGAGGAAGCTCTCGGCGCAGTCCCCGCCCTGGAGCAGGAACGAGCGCCCCTCGGCGACCTCGCCGAGCGCCTTCATGAGCTGGCGAGCCTCACCGGCAAAGACGAGCGGGGGAAACGTCGCGAGCTTGCCTTCCACGTCGGCCAGAGCGGCCGCGTCCGGAAACGCGGGCACCTGGACGATCGGCTTGGATCTCCAGCTGTCGGGCGACCAGGGGGCAGGCATGATACGTCTCCACATAGACCAAGGATTACGGACCCGGAGCGCCTCGGCGTTCCAGGTTCCGGCTGCATCGTCCAGTGATTGGGCTTGCAGTGCCGCCTTATATGTCAATCAACGCGGCAGGGCTAGGGCCGGTGTTGGACGGCGGGCGAGCCTATGCCGGTGCCGACATAGTAGCCCGGCCCCAACGGTTCGCGTATAAGGCGGGCGTTCGGGCTCGCGCTCAGCCGCGGCGGGCCGGAAAGCCGGTATAGCTCAGTTGGTAGAGCACCTGATTTGTAATCAGGGGGTCGGGGGTTCAAGTCCCTCTGCCGGCACCAATGAAATCAATGCATTGAGAAATCCCAGACGTCGCCTGCTCGCCGACTTGGCCTGCCGAGCTCAAGAAAGCGATGTCATCTGATGATAGTAGCGCGGATAGGTGGCGCCGCTGCGCACAGCTTCGACACGCGCTATCGGCTCCTCGATCGGGCTCACGTCGACAGGACATGAGGGCAAGCTCCCGGCCGCTCCTGCCGGTGATCGTTGGAATTTTGCCGAATGACGTGACCTAGGTGCAATGCTGAACTTCGATCGTCGTGTGCGACAGATGGGGAATGCTGGCCAACTTGGCCTTGTAGTACGCTGGCGAACGCGGCTCGTGCGTGACGATGGAAACGATCGCTCCCATGTGCCCAGGGCCGAGCTGCCAGATGTGCAGATCGGCGACCCGATCGTCGCCGACCTCCAACGCAGCACGTACGGCATCTGCGATTTGATTGCTTGGTAGCGCGTCCAGCAGAGTTGCGGATGTACGCCGCATGAGGGCGAGCGCCCAAACAGCTATCAGCACCGTGCCGACACAGCCGACCAGCGGATCGATCCATTTCCAACCCAACTGGCTGGCTGCCATCAGCGCGACAATGGCTAGCGCCGAGGTCAGCGCGTCAGCCGCCACGTGGGCGAACGCCGCGCGCCGATTGCCGTCCTCATGATGCGCGGGTGCGTGGTGATCATGACCGCTGGCCTCGCTGTGACGCTCACCGTGCTGGTGATCGCTCAAGAGCCAGGCACTTACGACGTTGACCAGCAGTCCGAGAACGGCCACCAGCATCGCCTCGGTATAATGAATATCCACGGGATCGAGAAATCGATGAGACGCCTGATAGACAATGCCGATTGAAACCACGGCCAGAAGCACAGCGCTCGTATATCCTGCCAGTTCGCCGAACTTGCCGGTTCCAAAAGTGTAACGCGGATTGTGGGTATGGCGACGCCCGAATACATAGGCAACGCCGCTGATGGACAGCGCGGCTGCATGCGTCGCCATGTGCCAGCCATCGGCCGTGAGAGCGACGCTCCCGAACAACGCGCCGCCGATAATTTCCGCCACCATCGTCACGATCGTGAGGGCTACAACGAGCCACACCCGCCGCTCATTGTCGTGATGCCGCTCGCCGAGAAAAGTGTGTTGATGCCGCCACGCATCGAGAGACTCGGTGTGCATGGGTCGATCTCCTGAGAGTTACGTCGCGCTCGTCGCAACATCTTGCGAAGCGATGATCTCGGATTTGACGGCGTTCTGGAAATATTGACCA
>Ga0180218_1001710_pt1 | contig 12737 bp, 14 predicted proteins | sample eDN3rd37CKraftBY_FD_151334 | JGI IMG/M metagenome (GOLD analysis project Ga0180218, IMG submission 151334) | Enriched backyard soil microbial communities from Emeryville, California, USA - eDNA 3rd pass 37_C Kraft BY (version 2) (version 2) | ecosystem: Environmental > Terrestrial > Soil >... | reverse complement strand
GCGGCATCTGCGCGCGCTCTATTTTACGCGCGCGACGGCCCCGGCGGGCGAGGGACCGCTCTATCACCACATCGGGCTTTATGCCTATCGCCGCTCCGCACTCGAGAAATTCGTGCGTCTCAAGCCATCGCCGCTCGAGAAACGCGAGAAGCTCGAGCAACTCCGCGCGCTCGAAGCAGGCATGCGCATCGACGTCGCGATCGTTGACGCGGTTCCGCTCGGCGTCGATACTCCCGCCGAACTCGAAAAGGCGCGTGCGCTGTTGCGCGCCAAACACCGATCTCCACGCTGATCATCTCATGAGCAAAAAGAAAACCATCGTCTATCAGGGCGAGCCGGGCGCGAACTCGGACACTGCCGCGCGCGACGTCTATCCCGATTATCAGCCGGTGCCTTGCGCGACCTTCGAGGATGCCTTCGCCGCCGTCTCGAACAAGGAAGCGGATCTCGCGATGATCCCGGTCGAGAATTCGGTCGCGGGCCGTGTCGCGGACATTCATCATTTGATGCCGCGCTCGAATCTCAACATCATCGCAGAGTATTTTCTACCGATCAATCACCAGCTTCTCGGTGTGAAGGGCGCGGCGCTTTCCGATCTCAAGACCGTGCAGAGTCACATCATGGCGCTCGGCCAGTGCCGGAATGTCATCCGTAAGCTGGGTCTCACGCCGGTGATCGGCGCGGATACTGCGGGTTCGGCGCGGCAGATCGCCGAAGCAGGCGACAAGTCGCGCGCCGCGATCGCGTCGAAGCTCGCCGGCGAGATTTATGGGCTCGATCTTCTGCAGGAAAACATCGAGGATGAGGCGCACAACACCACGCGTTTTATCGTGCTGTCGCGCGAGCCGAACTGGGCGCCGCAGGGCAAAGGGCTTACAGTCACGACCTTCGTGTTCCGGGTGCGCAACGTGCCGGCCGCGCTCTACAAGGCCCTCGGCGGTTTCGCGACGAACGGCGTCAACATGACGAAGCTCGAGTCGTATCAGCTCGACGGCTCGTTCTCGGCAACGCAGTTCTATGCCGATGTCGAAGGCCATCCGGAAGACCGCTCCGTCAAGCTCGCGCTGGAAGAACTCGCTTTTTATTCGGCCGAGATGAAAATCCTCGGCGTCTATCCGGCGCACGAATACCGCGTGAAAGCGGCAGCCAGGCAGGCCTAAGCCAGAACGGCAGCGCCGTTCTCGGCATATGCTCGAATGATATGATGAGCGATGGCGACCGGCGGCGGCACAAACAGGCCGTCGGGATGCTTGCCCGCGAACATCAATCGCAGCTCGTCGCGATCGAACCAGCGCGCCCCTTCGAGTTCTTTCCAGTCGATGGTGAGATCAGTGGTCTTCGCCTCCGCATGGAAGGCGACCATCATCGACATCGGAAACGGCCACGGCTGCGAGGCGAAGTAGCGCATTTCGCCGACCTCGATGCCGGTTTCCTCCTTCGTTTCGCGCCGCACGGATTCCTCGAAGCTTTCGCCGGGCTCCACGAAGCCCGCGAGGCAAGACCACATGTTCGGGAGAAAGCGGTGTGAACGGCCGAGGAGGCAGCGATCGCCGTCGATTGCCAGCATGATGACGCAAGGGTCGACGCGCGGAAAATGATGCTCGCCGCAATTCGGGCAGTCGCGCCGCCAGCCGGCTTCGATGCTTTGCGTCGGCATGCCGCAATTGGCGCAGAAGCGATGGCTGGCGTGCCACAAAAGCACTGACTTCGCGCTTGCAAGCGCCGGCAGATGCTGGTGCGCAAGCCCTTGTACCGCGACCGAGCGCAGATCGATCGCAGCATAGCCGCCGTTCGCCTTCGCCCGTTCGGCCGTCTCCGGCGCGATTGAAATGGCCGAGCGCGCCGCTTCGCCCGCGAGCCCGACGAACATCGTCTGCAGCGGTTCGCCAAAGCTGCGCGCTTCGGCCGGGGAGAGCAGCGGATCGAGGATGTCGCCGCGCTTCCTCAGAAGAATGATGTCGCCTGCAAGCGCATAAACCCCGGCATCGGGGTGGTTCATCGCCGCTTCAATACGCGCGCGGTCGCGTCGCTGTTCGGAAATGCGGTCGAGCTTTGAGCCGATATAGCCAAGCGAAGCGAGGGAATTTGCAACAATCGGTTTCGTCATGAACGCCATAACGCTCGCATGCAATAAAGCGGCGTGCAACTAACCGAGCTGCAGCGCCGCCTGTAACTTCTTCGTCAAATCGTCGCGGGCCGCCTTCTCATAAGGCACGCGTGCACCTTTGCCCCACACCGGTCCCGCCCACGCGGCGTCATCCTCGAAGCGGGCGATGATGTGCACATGCAGTTGCCGCACCTGATTGCCAAGCGCCCCGACGTTGAGCTTGTGACAATTCGTAAGCGTCTTGAGCGCCCGCGATGCATCGGTGATGTCATCCATCAGCATCGTTCGTTCGCGGTCGGTAAGATCGATGATCTCGACGAGATTTTCCTTCCTCGGCACAAGAATGAGCCAGGGAAAGCGTGCATCGTCATAGAGCAGCACCTCGCATAGCGAGAGCGTCCCGAGCGAACGAGATTCGGCGGCAAGCCGCGGGTCGATGGCGAAAGTCATTCGGGCGATACCAGCTTCAATCCGATGATCCCGGTGACGATCAGCGCGATGCAGGCGAGCCGAAGCGCATTCGCCGATTCTCCGAGCCACAAAATGCCAAGGATGACGGTGCCGATCGTGCCGATGCCGGTCCAAATCGCATAAGCCGTGCCGAGCGGCAGCGACTTGAGTGCAAGGCCCAGCAGCCAAACGCTCAGGATCATGCTTGCGACGGTCCAGGCCGTCGGGGCGATTCTGGTGAAACCCGCGGTATATTTCAGACCGACGGCCCAGCCGACTTCAAAAAGACCCGCCGCCGACAGATATAGCCACGCCATGACCGAACTCCGTTTGCAGGGTCGTCCCTGCGGCTGCGGGGGAGGGCGTGGCCGTCCACGCCGTTCAGAAATAGGCGTTCTGACAGCGAAATTCAAACGTGGAACCGTCATTCCCTCGCTTGCTATCGCTGATTTAAGGCCCGATATAGAGGCGGGAGGTTGGCGGTGGACGAGCCACTCGCCAACCGGGTCAGGTCCGGAAGGAAGCAGCCCTAACGAGCACGGATCGGGTCGCTCGTCAGCCTCCCACCAGAATGCCGACAGCCAAAGGGGGAACACATGCGGAAGCTCGTTCTTGCGTTGAGTGTTGCACTTTTGGGAATCGTTGCGGCGGCATTTTCCAGCGAAGCTATCGCCAAACCTTCTTGTGATGCGGCGAAATGTTATTCCCAGTGCGCGTCGAGAGGCGGGCAGGTACGCCTTTGCAGTTCTTGGTGCGACAAGCAGCGCCGCGAAAACAATTGCCGGAAGTAAAAGGATCTGATGAACGAATCGCCGAGGCAAATCAAAGGTGCAGGCAAGACCGCGGAAGCCGCGGGCTATCGTGTTCTTGCGCGTAAATATCGCCCGGCGAGCTTTGACGATCTGATCGGACAGGATGCGATGGTGCGAACGCTTTCGAATGCTTTCGAAAGCGGGCGCATCGCGCAGGCCTACATCCTCACCGGTGTGCGCGGCGTCGGCAAAACGACGACGGCGCGCATCCTCGCCCGCGCGTTGAATTACGAACCGCCCGAAGGCGGCGGCGCGCCGACGCTGAACATGCCGGTTCTTGGCCGCCACTGCGAGGCGATCATGGAAGGCCGGCATATCGACGTGATCGAGATGGATGCAGCGTCTCACAACGGCGTCGACGACGTTCGCCAGATCACCGACGCCGTGCGCTATACGCCGGTCAACGCGCGCTACAAGATCTACATCCTTGACGAAGTGCATATGTTGTCGACGGCGGCCTTCAATGCGCTGCTGAAAACGCTCGAAGAGCCGCCGGCGCATGCAAAGTTTATCTTCGCCACCACCGAAATCCGGAAGGTGCCGGTGACGGTGCTTTCGCGCTGCCAGCGTTTCGATCTGCGCCGCGTCGATGCCAATGTGCTGACCGAACATCTCGCGGGCATCGCCGAGAAAGAAAAGATCACCACTGAGCCCGAAGCGCTCGCCATGATCGCGCGCGCCGCCGAAGGCTCGGTGCGCGACGCGCTCTCGATCCTCGATCAGGCGATGGCGCATGGCGAAGCCAAGGTTACGGCCGAAGATGTGCGTGGCATGCTCGGGCTTGCCGACCGCACGCGCGTCATCGATCTCTTCGAAGCGCTGATGAAAGGCGATATCGCCGCGGCGCTCGGCGAGTTTCGCGCGCAATACGATACCGGCGCTGAGCCCGCGGTGGTGATCGCGGATCTTGCCGAATTCACCCACCTCGTGACGTGCTTCAAGCTCGTGCCGGACTCGAAGAACGACAAGAGCCTTGTCGAAGCGGAGAGGAAGCGCGGCAGTGAATTTGCCGCCAAACTTTCCGTGCGTGCGCTTTCGCGCACCTGGCAGATTCTGGCCAAGGGCCTCGGCGAAGTGAATGGCTCGGAAAAGCCGATGCAGGCCGCCGAAATGGTGCTGGTGCGCCTGGCTTATGCATCCGATCTGCCGACGCCCGATGAAGCGCTGCGCATGTTGAAGGATGGCTCCGGCGCCGTGCCGTCGGGCGGCGCTGCGCCAAAAGGCGCGCCGGCTTCCGCGCCGCGTCTTTCGCTCGCCGTTGAAGGCGGCTCGCGCGCGCGGCCCATTGCGCAAACCGAATATGCCGCCGAAGCCGTGGCATCCGGCCCGCGGCTTTCCTCGCTCGAAGACGTGGCAACGCTCGCTTCCGATAAGCGTGACCTCAAGATCAAGCATGCGGTCGAGAATTATCTTCGTCTCGTGCGCATCCAGGAAGGGCGGCTCGAGATTGCGCTCGCCGCGAATGCGCCGCATGGCATTACGCAGGAGCTTTCCGGCAAGCTGACCGAATGGACGGGCAAGCGCTGGTTTGTCGCGCTCTCCGACCAGAAGGGCGGGCCGACAATTGCCGAAACGCTCGCGGCGCAAAAGATCGCACTGGTGCAGGACGTGCGCTCCGATCCGCTGGTCGCCGCGGTGCTGGCGCGCTTTCCCGGCGCGGAGATCGTCGATGTCCGCCCGCCGAAGCCGCTCGCGGACGAGGACGAAATCGAAGATTTGCACTCCGAGCTCCATGAACAGGGAGACGATTGATGGCTGACATCCTGGGCATGATGGGCAAGCTCAAAGAGCTGCAAGGCCGCATGGAGAAGATGCAGGCCGAGCTCGATACCGTCGATGTCGAGGGCATGGCCGGCGGCGGCCTTGTGACCGTGACGCTTTCGGCCAAGGGCGCAATGAAGAAAGTGAAAATCGACGACTCTCTCATGAAGCCGGGTGAGCGCGAGATCGTCGAGGATTTGATCGTCGCAGCGCATGCCGACGCGCGTGGCAAGGCCGAGCAGGTGATGCAGGACAGGATGAAGGATCTTACGGGCGGTTTGCCGATCCCGCCGGGTATGAAGCTTTTCTAGAGAACCGCTTTCAATGCGCCGCTCCGTTGCCGGGCCTGAAATCGAACGCCTGATCCAGTTGCTCGCGCGCCTGCCGGGTCTTGGGCCGCGCTCGGCGCGCCGTGCCGCGCTTCATCTCGTCAAGCGCCGCGACGAATTGATGGAGCCGTTGGCCGCGGCGATCACCGATGCTCACGACAAGATCGTCGAGTGCTCGGTCTGCGGCAATGTCGATACCCGCGATCCCTGCACGGTTTGCGCCGATCCTGCGCGCGACCGCTCGCTTTTGGTCGTGGTCGAAAACGTCGGCGATCTGTGGGCGCTCGAGCGCGCCGGCGTCGTCTCCGGCCAGTACCATGTGCTCGGCGGTACTTTGTCGCCGCTCGATGGCATCGGCCCGGATCAGTTGAACCTTTCGGGGCTGATCGGACGCGTAGGCGACTCGCCGATCAAGGAAGTGGTGCTGGCGCTGAACGCCACGGTCGATGGCCAGACTACGGCCCACTACATCACGGACCTGTTACGCGACACCGGCGTCAAGGTGACGCGGCTTGCCTATGGCGTGCCGGTCGGCGGCGAACTCGATTATCTTGACGAAGGAACATTGTCTGCTGCAATCCGTTCACGGACGCCGTTCTAGACGTCACGACTTTCAGCTAAGATGGGAATCATGTTGCGAAACATCGCAATTTTTCTGCTTGTGACCTGCGCTGCTGCCCCCGCCGCAGCGGCACTTGCGGTACCGCGCGCCATCGTCGAGTCGGGCCTCAAGACGTCCGATTGCGCGGTCAATTATGAGCAGGCAACCGAGCATCTCGATCCGCCGCACGATCTCGGCGACGGCCAGAAGATGCAGGAAATCCTCTGCCGCAAGGACGAGTATCAGTATTCGGGAATTTTCTTTGTCTATCCCGAGGCATCGCCCGATGCCGCGCGTGTTCTCGTCTTCAGCTTTCCGAAGATTCGCGGTTTCGAGAGTCGCCATAGCCTGACCGCGCCGGAATTCAGCGCAAAGGAAAAAACGCTGACGAGCCTCAATCGGGGCCGCAAGAACAGCGTGTGCGGCAGCGCGGGCGAGTGGAAATGGAACGGCCGGGATTTCCTGCTGACGCGTTATTGGCTGAAAGTCGACTGCAACAAAGGCCGCTTCGATCCCAAGCGCCGGCCGATGGAATGGTTGATTTACCCGAAGAAGTAATTAGCGGGGCGATTGCCCCGTCACTTGCCTGAAGTGACCCTTCGTCTGCAGCCAGCCCAGCAATATGAGGCCCGGCAGGCCGGCGAGAGCGCAGAGCGCGAAGAACCAGAACCAGCCCGACGCCTCGGCTATGTAACCGGCGCCCGCCGACAAATATGTTCGGCCGATCGCGGCGAGTGCCGTGAGCAGCGCATATTGCGTCGCCGTGTAGGCCGGGTTTCTGCAGAGCGCCGAAAGATACGCGACGAAAATCACCGTGCCGATGGCGCTGGTGAAATTCTCGGTGACGATCGCAAAGGTCAGCCAGGCGATGTCATGGCCGATGATCGCCTGCCAGGAAAAAGCGAAATTGGCCAGCGCCTGCAGGATGCCGCCGATCCAAAGGCTTAACGCGAGCGGATAGCGCCGCGCGACATAACCGCCGGCAAAGCCGCCGATCAGGGTTGCGGCAAGCCCGACGCCCTTGATGATCGCGGCATATTCGTTGCGCGAAAAACCAAGATCGATCACGAACGGCGCCGTCATGGCACCCGCCAGCGCATCGGTGAATTTGAACAGCACGACGAAAGCGAGCACGGCCAGCGCGGCTTCCATCTGCCAGAAATCGCGAAACGCGCCGAGCGCCGCTTGGAAAATGCGTGAGAGCGCGTTCTCGCGGTGATGCGCAGTCTCGATGCGCTGCGACTGTAGGGGCTCGGTGGCTATGAGCGATGTCAGCATGCCGATGATGACGAAAGCTGCCATCGTGACATAGCCTGCGGTCCACGCGCCGTGCTTCGACAGGCCGTAAGCCTCGAAGCCGCTGACCAGAAACAGCGCGCCCGCGGTCGAGACCAGCATGCCGACGCGATAGGCCGCGACGTAAGACGCCATGCCGGCGGCCTGTTCGCTTTCGGGCAGCGATTCGACGCGAAAGGCGTCGATGACGATGTCTTGCGTCGCGGATGCGGCGGCGACCATCACCGCGCCGAGCGCGACGATCCATGGCGCTTTTGCCGGGTCGGAGAAAGCGAGAAAGACGATCGCCGCAATGAGAAGAAGCTGGGAGAAGATCAGCCAGCCGCGCCTCCGGCCCAGAAGACGCGAGAGAATCGGCACGTCGAGCGCATCGACGAGCGGCGCCCATAGAAATTTGATGGTGTAGGGCGTCCCGGCGAGCGCAAAGAGCCCGATGGTGCCGAGGTCGACGCCGGCTTCGCGCATCCAGACGAGCAGCGTCGAGCCGGAAAGTGCGAGCGGCAGCCCGGCCGAAAAGCCGAGAAACATCACGATCAGAACGCGCGGCCGCAGATAAACGGCGAGCGTCTCGCGAATGGAGGGCTTTGGCTGTTCGGAAGCGCGCGTGATTCGCGACATGCGGGTTTATCGCATGCCTTTATGGTGGCGTCATTCGGCGGCGCCGAGCTTGAGCTTCAAGGCCGGCTGGACTTCTCTCTGGATTTCCTTGGCTTCGGGCGAATCGAGTTCGAGCGACTCGATCTGCGCGCCGCGCTTCATGACCTTCTCGGCGGAGATCAACACCTGGCTCACGTCGTCGTTCGATTGGGCGAAATGCTTCTGCAGATTGAGCGCGCGATCCCGCAAGCGGCCGACATCGGCCATGAGCTTGGCGACCTCGGCGCGCACAAGCTCGGCCTGCTCGCGCATCCGCGCGTCTTTCACGACGACTTGCAGTACTTGGATAGCGAGCATCAACAGCGAAGGCGAAACCAGCATTACCCGCTCGCGAAACGCCTTCTGCACGAGATCGTCGAAGTTTTCGTGCAGCTCGGCATAGACCGACTCCGACGGTACGAACATCAGCGCCATGTCTTGCGTCTCGCCCGGCAGGAAATAGCGCCCGGCGATATCCGAAACATGCTTTTGGATGTCCTGCCGCAAACGCGTCGCGGCCAGGCGCTTCGCATCGTCTGTCTTTGCCTCGCGAAACGCCGTGATCGATTCGAGCGGAAATTTGGCGTCGATCAGCAGCGGTCGTTCGTCGCCGGGCAGAAACACCGCACAGTCCGGCCGCTTGCCGTTCGAAAGCGTGAACTGGAACGCATAAGCGTCCTTGGGCAATCCATCGGCGACGATCGCCTCCATGCGCCCCTGACCGAAAGCACCGCGCGCCTGTTTGTTGGCGAGCACATCCTTGAGTGTGACGAGTTGCGAGGAAAGTTCGGCAAGCCGCCCTTGCGCCGCATCGACGACCGCGAGCCGCTCGTTCAACTGACCGAGGCTTTCCATCGTTTCCTTTGCGGTCTTCTGCATGCCTTCGCCGAGCCGATGCGAGACGGCATCCAGCCGCTCGTTCACGGCGCGCGAAAACTCCGCCTGCCGCCCGCCCATGCCCTCTGCAAATGCTTGTATGCGGCCGGTAAGCTCGGCCTGGGCGCGCAGAAGTTCCGAGACGCGCGTCTCCATTTCCTCGGCGCGATACATCTGCTCCTGCGCTTCTTCAGCGCGCCTTTTTCCGGCGCGCCACAGCGCGAAGGCAAGCCCAACCAAGATCAGGAAAGCGGCGATGGAGGAGGCGAGCAGTAGTTCGACGACCGTCACCGGATGCGCGCCCAGCATGAAAACAACGTCTTGCATTGAAACCCCGATTCGCAACGATCAGAACGAAGAGGGAACACTGATCGCCGGCTGCAATCAAGCGGACTCTCAAACCACGGCATTCTTTAGGGAAATTGACGGAGCCCGCCGGAACACCTATCTCGGCTGCATGATCCGCCCCATCATCAGTCTGCCGGACAAGCGCCTGCGCGCGGTCTCCAAACCGGTCGAGAAGATCGATCTCGAAGTGAAGAAGCTCGTCGAGGACATGTTCGAGACGATGTACGACGCGCCGGGCGTGGGCCTTGCCGCGATCCAGATCGGTGTGCCGCTTCGCGTCGTCACCATCGATGCGACGCGCGGCGACGACGAGAAGCAGCCGGTTGCGCTCATCAATCCCGAGTTGACCTGGACTTCGGAGGAGAAAGGCACGATGGAGGAGGGCTGCCTGTCGATCCCGGAATTTGCCGACGAAGTTGTGCGGCCGGAGAAAATCAAGGCGCGCTTCCTTAATCTCGAAGGCCAGACCGTCGAAGTCGAAGCTGATGGCCTGTTTGCGCGCGTCTTCCAGCACGAACTCGATCACTTGAACGGCGTGTTGTTCATCGACCACCTGTCGAAACTGAAGCGCGACCGGGTGACCAAGAAATTCGCCAAGGCCGCAAAGCGCGAAGCGGTCGAGTAGCCTTTCGTTCGTCGATAAGCGGCCGAGGCGGCAGGGGAGCGGACGATGCGCGTCGTTTTCATGGGCACGCCGGATTTTTCCGTTCCGACACTCCGCGCGGTGGCGAGCGCGCACGAAATCGTCGCCGTTTACACGCAGCCGCCGAAGCCGGCGGGCCGGGGCATGAACGAACGAAAGTCGCCGGTGCATCTCGCGGCGGAAGAGTTGAAAATCCCTGTGCTCCACCCCGTGAATTTCAAGGATACCGAGACGCGTGCGGCTTTCGCCGCTCATAATGCGGATGTCGCAGTGGTGATCGCCTATGGTCTGCTATTGCCGCAGGAGGTTCTGAGCGCGCCGAAATTCGGCTGCCTTAATGTCCATGCTTCGCTTCTTCCGCGCTGGCGAGGTGCGGCGCCGATTAATCGCGCCATCATGGCAGGCGATAAGGAAACCGGCGTTGCGGTAATGAAAATGGAAGCGGGGCTCGATACCGGCCCCATTGGCTTCGAACAGCAGACCGATATCGCGCCAGATATGATCGCCGGCGAATTGCACGACAGGCTTGCTGAAATGGGCGCCGATTTGATGACGCGCGCGCTCGCGGCGCTGGAGACCACCGGGCTTAAGTTCGCGCCGCAGGATGCCGAGGGCGTCACCTACGCCAAAAAGCTCGACAAGAATGAAACGAAAATCGATTGGTCGCGGCCCGCGCATGAAGTGCACAACCACATTCGCGGGTTATCGCCGTTTCCCGGCGCATGGTTTGAGATCGAAGGAGCGAAGGAAAAACTGCGCGTGCGCGCATTGCGCTCGACACTCGCGGAAGGCAAAGGCAAGCCGGGTACGGTTCTTGACGGGCTGACGATCGCTTGCAGCGAGGGCGCGGTGAAGCTTCTCGAAGTGCAGCGCGCCGGCGCGAAAGCGATGAAGGCGGAAGAGTTTCTGCGCGGGCTGCCGCTTGCCAAAGGCACGATAGCCCAATGAGTGGAGTCATCATCCGCGAAGAAAAGCCCGACGGTGTCGCGGCAATCCAGGGGCAGCTTTTGCCCGGTGCGGCGCCATCGGGCGCCGTCGTCTATCCGCCACCGTTCGCGAAGTTCAGCTGATGCCGCGCTACAAGCTCACCATCGAATACGACGGCACGCCATTTGTCGGCTGGCAGGTACAGGATAACGGCGCTTCGGTCGCGGGCTCGATCGAGGACGCGATCGAAAAATTCACCGGCGCGCGGGCGATGGTGTATGGCGCGGGCCGTACCGATGCCGGCGTTCATGCTTTTGCGCAAGTTGCGCATATCGATCTTGCCAAGGAGTGGGACACCGATACAGTGCGCGACGCGATCAACGCCCAGATGCGGCCGCTCCCGGTGGCGATTCTCGCAGCGGAGCGCGTCGCCGACGATTTTCATGCGCGCTTCTCTGCAAAAGCGCGGCATTATCTCTATCGCATCGTCAACCGACGTGCTGACCTCGCACTGGTCCGTGATCGTGCCTGGAAGATCGCGCGGCCGCTCGATGCAGCCGCGATGCACAAAGCAGCGCAACGGCTTATTGGGCTGCACGATTTCACGACGTTTCGCTCGACCGAGTGTCAGGCAAAGTCGCCGGTCAAAACGATCGACAGGCTCGATGTCGCGCGCGATGGCGAGGAAATCCGCATATCGATTTCGGCGCGCTCGTTCCTGCACAATCAGGTTCGCTCGATCGCGGGCTCGCTCGCGCTCGTCGGCGAGGGGCGCTGGAACGCGGACGATCTTTCGGCGGCGCTGGAAGCCAGAAACCGCGCCGCCTGCGGCCCGGTCGCGCCGGCCTGCGGGCTCTATCTCGTGCGGGTCGATTACTGAAAGCTAGCGTTTCGCCGCGAAGTAACGATCCAGGATCGTGCGGTAGATTTTGGTGAGCTTCTCGAGATCCTTCACCGGTACGTTCTCGTCGACCTGATGCATTGTCGTGCCGACGAGGCCGAGATCGATCACCGGGCAATAGTTCTTGATGAAGCGCGCGTCCGATGTGCCGCCGGAAGTCGAAACGGCCGCCTTTATGCCGGTCGCATCGAGGACGGCCTTGCTGACGAGATCGACAAACGGTCCGCGCGGGGTGAGGTAGGATTCGCTCGCAGGCTCCCATTCGAGCGTGAAGCGCGCGCCTTTTGCGGCTTTCTTTAGCCGCTGCTCGATCTCCTTCTTGAGCTTCGCGGGCGTGTGCTTGTCGTTGAAGCGGATGTTGAAGCGCGCCTTCACTTCGGCCGGAATGACGTTAAACGCAGTGTTGCCGGTTTCGAGCGAGACGACCTCGAGGTTCGACGGCTGAAATTCCTTCGAGCCCTTATCGTAGGGCTTTTCTTTAAGCGCCGCGCACATCGCGATCAATGCCGGCACCGGGTTGTGAGCGCGGTCGGGATAGGCGGCATGGCCCTGCTTGCCGCGCACCGTGATGGTGCCGCAGAGGCTGCCGCGGCGCCCGATCTTCATCATGTCGCCGAGCTTCGAAACGCTGGTCGGCTCGCCGACCAGCGCATGGCTGAAGCGCTCGCCGCGTGCTTTCGCCCAGGCCAAAAGCTTCACCGTGCCGTTCACGGCCGGGCCTTCTTCGTCGCCGGTGATGAGAAACGAGATCGTGCCCTTCGGTTTCTTCTCAGCAACGAAACCGATCGCCGCCGCCGCGAACGCCGCGATCGCACCCTTCATGTCGGTTGCGCCGCGGCCATAAAGCTTGCCGTCCTTAAGAACGCCGGCGAAGGGCGGCTCGCTCCAGTTGGCCTCACGCCCCGGCGGCACCACATCCGTATGTCCGGCAAAGACGAGATGCGGGCGGCCGGAGCCGATCTTGGCGAACAGATTGTCGATTTCGGGAAATCCCGGAGACGCGAATTTCTGCCGATGGACTTCAAATCCCGCCCGCGACAGGAGATCGCC
>Ga0180218_1001709_pt1 | contig 12743 bp, 15 predicted proteins | sample eDN3rd37CKraftBY_FD_151334 | JGI IMG/M metagenome (GOLD analysis project Ga0180218, IMG submission 151334) | Enriched backyard soil microbial communities from Emeryville, California, USA - eDNA 3rd pass 37_C Kraft BY (version 2) (version 2) | ecosystem: Environmental > Terrestrial > Soil >... | reverse complement strand
CTGTTCGTGCCGATCGTCGGCATCGTCTCCCCCGCCGACGTCGGCGTCGTGCCGTCCATCGGCTTCCTCGTCGGCGTCGCCATCGGCGGCCGGGCGACCCTGCTCGGCCCCGTCCTCGGGTCCGTCGCCGTGAGCTGGGCGCAGACGTCGCTGTCCGAGCAGTTCCCCTCCGGCTGGATCTACCTCCAGGGCGCGCTGTTCGTCCTGGTGGTGGCCTTCCTGCCCGGCGGCCTGGCGTCGGTCGTGCCGGCCCTGCGCCGCCGGCGCCGCACCGCCCGCGATGCGGAACCTGGCGCCCCGGCCGAGCCCGACGAGCCGGGCACCGCCCCGGCCTCCGACCTCCTCCCCGAAGGGAGCCGCGCATGACCGGGCAGACGGAGCAGACCGGGCCGACCGAGCAGATCGACCTCGCCGCCGCCGACGCGCTGCTCGGCGACGACACCGACCGGTTCCGGCACGACTACCTCGAGGTGCGCGGCCTGCGCGTGGAGTTCGGCGGCTTCGTCGCCGTCCGCGACGTCGACCTCACCGTCACGCAGGGCGACCTGCGGTTCCTCATCGGCCCCAACGGCGCGGGCAAGACGACGCTCATCGACGCCGTCACCGGCCTCGTGCGGGCTGCGGCGGGGTCGGCGCGCTTCGGCGGGACGGAGCTGCTGGGGCGGGCCACGCACCGCGTCGCCCGCGCGGGCGTAGGCCGCACGTTCCAGACGGCGAGCGTGTTCGAGCAGCTCACGGTGCTGCAGAACCTCGACATCGCCGCGGGAGCGCGCCGCCGGCCGACGGCGATGTTGCGCCGCCGCCGGGGCGTCCCGGAGGCGGTCGAGCAGGCGATGGAGACCGTCGGCCTCGCCGCGCTGCGCGACGTGCCCGCGGGCGTCCTGGCGCACGGCCAGAAGCAGTGGCTCGAGATCGGGATGCTGCTGGTGCAGGACGCGCACCTGCTGCTGCTCGACGAGCCCGTCGCGGGCATGACCCAGGCCGAGCGCGAGGAGACCGGCGAGCTGCTGCGCCGGGTCGGCTCGCAGCGCGTCGTCGTGGTCGTGGAGCACGACATGGAGTTCCTGCGCTCCTACGCCGACTCGGTGACGGTCATGCACCAGGGCGCCGTCCTCGCCGAGGGGACCGTCGCCGAGGTGCAGCAGGACCCGGCGGTCGTCGAGGTGTACCTCGGCGCCACGACCGTCGACACGGGAACGGAGGCAGACGCATGATGCTCGAGCTGGACGGTGTGAGCACGGGGTACGGCCGCACGGCCGTGGTGCACGACGTCGACCTCGCCGTCGCGGACGGCACGCTGACCGCCGTCCTCGGCCACAACGGGGCGGGCAAGACGACGCTCCTCAAGGCGGTGCTCGGCCTGCTGCCCGTGCGCGCGGGGACCGTGCGGCTGGCCGGCGAGGACGTCACGCGCTGGCCCACCCACCGGCGGGTGCGCGCGGGGATCGCGTACGTGCCGCAGGGCCAGCAGTCGTTCGGCCAGCTCACCGCGCGGGAGAACCTGCAGGTGGTGGCCGACGCCCACGGGGCCGCCGGGCGCCGCCGCACCGACGACGCGCTCGACCTGTTCCCGGCGCTGCGCGAGCTGCTCGGCCGCCAGGCGGGGCTGCTGTCGGGCGGGCAGCGCCAGCAGCTCGCCATCGCCCGCGCGCTGGTCACCGGCCCGCGGCTGCTGGTGCTCGACGAGCCCGCCGAGGGCATCCAGCCGAACGTCGTGAGCGAGATCTACGCGGCGATCACGACGCTGACGGCGGCGGGCGGGCTGTCCGCGCTGCTGGTCGAGCAGCACCTCGGGTACGCCGTCGAGCACGCGGCCGAGTACGCCGTGCTCGCGTCCGGGCGCGTGACCCACCGCGGCACGGGCGGCGGCGCGGGCGCCCTCGCCGGCGCCCGCGAGGCCATGGCGCTGTGAGCCGACCCGCCGTCCGAGCCGCCGTCCGAGCCGAGGAGGCACCGTGCACCTGACCCCTGCCGACACCGAGAAGCTGCTGCTCGCCGTCGCGGGCATGGTCGCGCGCGACCGCCTCGCCCGCGGCGTGCGGCTCAACCACCCCGAGTCGGTCGCCCTGCTGTCGTGCTGGGTGATCGAACGGGCCCGCGACGGCGCCGACGTCCCGACCCTCATGCAGGACGGCCGCGAGGTGCTGGGCCGCGAGCAGGTGATGGACGGCGTGCCCGAGATGCTCGTCGACGTGCAGGTCGAGGCCACCTTCCCGGACGGCCGCAAGCTCGTCACCCTGCACCACCCGATCCCCTGACGTCCCGACCCGACAGGAGGACCCCGTGTCCGCCACCTCGTCCGCCGGCCCCGGCGCGACCCGCGTCGCCCCCGGCCGCCTCGAGCTCAACGTCCGCCCCGACCACGAGCGGCTGCGCCTCGTCGTGGAGAACACCGGCGACCGGCCGGTGCAGGTGGGCTCCCACGTCCACCTGCCCGACGCCAACGAGGCGCTGCGCTTCGACCGCGCCGCCGCGCACGGGTTCCGGCTCGACGTCCCGTCCGGCACGTCGCAGCGGTTCGAGCCCGGCGTGAGCCGCGAGGTCGACGCCGTGACGATCCGCGGGGCGCGCCGCGTCCCCGGCATCCGGCGGGGCAAGCAGGACGGCGGCGTGCTGGGCCCGACCGCCGCTCCGGGGACCACCGTGCCGCACGAGCAGCCGCACGACGAGCAGGAGGACTGATGGTCTGGATCGACCGCGAGCGCTACGCCGCCCTGTACGGACCGACCGTGGGCGACCAGCTGCGCCTGGGCGACACCGACCTGTGGATCGAGGTCACGGACGACCGCACGTTCGGGGGCGAGGAGGCCGTGTTCGGCGGCGGCAAGTCCATCCGTGAGTCGATGGCGCAGTCGACGCGGAGCCGCGCCGCCGGGGCCCTGGACACCGTGATCACGGGCGTCGTCGTCCTGGACTGGTGGGGCGTGGTCCGGGCGGACGTCGGCCTGCGCGACGGCCGGGTCGTCGCGCTCGGCCGCGCCGGCAACCCGGACGTGGCCGACGGCGTGCACCCCGACCTCGTCATCGGGCCGTCCACCGACGTGATCTCGGGCGAGGGCCGCATCCTCACCGCCGGAGGCTTCGACCCGCACGTGCACCTGCTGTCCCCGTCGGCGCTGCACGAGGCGCTGGCCACCGGCATCACGACGGTCGCCGGGGGCGGCACAGGCCCGTCCGAGGGGTCGAAGGCCACCACGGTGACGCCCGGCGCCTGGCACCTGCGGTCCGTGCTGCGCGCGCTGGACCACCTGCCGCTCAACGTGCTGCTGCTCGGCAAGGGCAACACCGTGAGCGCCCAGGCCCTGGCGGAGCAGGCCCTGGCCGGCGCCGCCGGGTACAAGGTGCACGAGGACTGGGGCTCCACCCCCGCGGCCCTCGACGCCGCGCTGCGGGCCGCCGACGAGTGGGGCCTGCAGGTGGCGCTGCACTCCGACTCGCTCAACGAGGCCGGGTTCGTGCAGTCCACGATCGACGCGATCGACGGCCGCGGCATCCACGCGTACCACGTCGAGGGCGCGGGCGGCGGCCACGCCCCCGACATCCTCACCATCGCGAGCCTGCCGCACGTGCTGCCGGGGTCGACCAACCCGACCCTGCCGCACACCGTGAACACCGTGGCGGAGCACCTCGACATGCTCATGGTCTGCCACCACCTCAACCCGGCCGTCCCCGAGGACCTGGCGTTCGCCGAGTCGCGCATCAGGGCGTCGACCATCGCCGCCGAGGACGTGCTGCACGACCTGGGCGCCATCTCCATCACCTCCTCCGACGCCCAGGCGATGGGCCGCATCGGCGAGGTGGTCACCCGCACCTGGCAGGTGGCGCACGTGATGAAGCACCGCCGCGGGCCGCTGTCGGGCGGGGAGCCTGCGGACAACGAGCGCGCGCGCCGGTACGTCGCGAAGTACACGATCAACCCGGCCGTCGCGCACGGCGTCGACGCCCACATCGGCTCCGTCGAGCCCGGCAAGCTGGCCGACCTCGTGCTGTGGGACCCGCGGTTCTTCGGGGTCCGGCCCGAGCTCGTGATCAAGGGCGGCGTCATCGCGTGGGCGGCGCTCGGCGACCCGAACGCGTCCATACCCACCCCGCAGCCGGTGCTCCTGCGGCCGGCGTTCGGCGACGCCGTCGGCGCGGACACCTCGCTCGCGTTCGTCGCGCCGGCCGCGATCGAGGACGGCCTGGCCGGGCGGCTCGGCCTGCGCCGCGAGCTCGCCCCCGTCGCCCCCACGCGCGGCGTCACCAAGGCGGACATGCGCAACAACGACGCGCTGCCGGACATCGACATCCGCCCCGACACGTTCGAGATCCGCGTCGACGGCGACCTGGTGGAGCCCGCGCCCGCGGTGCGCCTGCCGCTCGCCCAGCTCTACGCGATGTTCTAGGCCGCCCATGACGTCCCTGCCCCCGCACCCCGCCACGGTCGCGCTGCTGCTCGCGGACGCCCGCCTGCCCGGCGGCGGGCACGCCCACTCCGCGAGCCTCGAGCCCGCGCTGCGCGGAGGCCTGCCGCCCGGCGACGTCCCGGCGTGGATGGTCGGGCGCGCGACGACGGTGAGCCTCGTGGAGGCGGGCACCGCGGTGGTCGCCGCGCGGCTGCTCGCCGACGCCGGGCCCGTCGCCGGCACGCACGACGACCAGGCGGGCGACGCGAGCGTCGCGCGGGTCGACGCGCGGGTCGACGCGCTGGTGCGCGCCTGGGCCGCGCGCACACCGTCCCCCGCCCTGCGGGACGCGTCGCGCCTCCTGGGCCGCGGGTACCTGCGGGTCGCGCGCACGCTGTGGCCGGACAGCGCGGCCGTGCGCGTCGTCTCCCGGTACGACGCGGCGACCCGCGGGCAGAGCACGGGGCACCCGCAGGGCACGGGCGGGCTCCCGCGCCCCGTCGTGCTCGGGGCGATCTGCGCGGCGGCCGGTGTCGCGCCGGCGGACGTCGTCCGCCTCACCGTGTACGACGACGCCCAGACGGCGGCGTCGGCCCTGCTCAAGCTCGAGCCGCTGGACCCCCTCGCCCCGGCGCGGTGGGTCCTCGACGCGTGCGCCGCCGCGGAGGAGCACGTGCTCCGCGTCGCGGCGTGCGCCACCCCGGAGGACGTCCCGGCCTCCGGCGCCCCGCTGACCGAGGGCTGGGCCGAGGCCCATGCCGTCACGACCCAGAGGTTGTTCCGTGCCTGAGACCACCACGTTCCCCCACGCCCCCGCCCGAGCCCTGCGGCTCGGCGTCGCCGGCCCCGTCGGCGTCGGCAAGTCCTCCCTCATCGCGACCGTGTGCCGGGCGCTGGCCGACGAGCTGGCGATCGGCGTCATCACCAACGACATCTACACCGACGAGGACGCGAGGTTCCTGCGCTCCGCCGGCGTGCTGGACCCCGAGCGCATCCGCGCCGTCGAGACCGGCGCGTGCCCGCACACCGCCATCCGCGACGACGTCACCGCCAACCTGCTCGCCGCCGAGGACCTGGAGCGCGACTTCGCGCCCCTCGACCTCGTCGTCATCGAGTCCGGCGGCGACAACCTCACCGCCACGTTCTCCCCCGCTCTCGTCGACGCGCAGATCTTCGTGCTCGACGTCGCGGGCGGGGGCGACGTCGCGCGCAAGGGCGGCCCCGGTATCGGGCGCGCCGACCTGCTCGTGGTCAACAAGACGGACCTCGCCCCGTACGTGGGCGTCGACGTCGCACGGATGGTCGACGACGCGTCGGCCGCCCGCGACGGCCGGGACGTCGTGGCCCTGTCGCGCACGGACCCGGCCTCCGTCGCCGCGCTGCGGGCGTGGCTCCTCGGCGTGCTGGAGCGGTTCCGCGCCGGGGCGCACGTGGCGCAGGACCCCGGCCCGATGGCGCCGCACTTCCACGCGGACGAGGAGGGCCGGGGCTACCTGCACAGCCACGACGACCCCTCGGACGGGCACGAGCATGCGCACGCCCCCGCGCGCTGAGGTGCGCCGCACGCTGGTCGAGGTGCTTCCGGCCACCGTGCCGGGCGCGCCCGTGCGGGTCCGGACCCAGGACGGCCTGCTCGCGGCGCGGACCGTCGCGCGCGGCGCGGTGAACGCCGAGGTCGCGCTGGTCGCGACCGGCGCGGTGCTGCTCGGCGGCGACCACGTGGCCGTGCAGGTGCGCGTCGCCGACGGGTGCGCCCTCACCCTCACCGACGTCGGCGGCACGGTCGCCTACGACGGCGAGGGCCAGGCGTGCCGCTGGGACGTCGACGTGCGCCTCGGCGCCGGCGCCCGGCTCGACTGGGAGGGCCTGCCGTTCGTGGTGGCCACGGGCGCGGACGTCAGCAGGTCGACGGACGTGCGGCTCGGCCCGGGCGCGCGGCTGCGGCTGCGCGAGACCGTCGTGCTGGGGCGCGACGGCGAGCGTGGCGGCCGCGTGGTGCTGCGGTCCGGCGTGCACGACGACGGCGGGCCGTTGCTGGTCGAGGAGGTCGTGGCGGCCGGCGATCGCCCCGTGCCGGGCGTCCTGGCGGGGACGCGCGTGATCGACACGGTCGTCGACCTGCGGGCCACCGCCGACGACGAGCCCCTGGACGAGTCCGGGGGCGACCGCGTGGCCGACCACCGCGTGCCGACGGCGGACGGCGCGGTGACGCTGCGCCTGGAGCGCGGCGGCACGCTGACCCGCTGGCTCGGGCGCGCCGCTCATCTCAGCCCGTTGCACCGGTCTCACCCGGTACCGGACCGTCCGGCGCCGGTGCCGCCCGTCCCGCCCCTCGCCCGTCTGGAGCACGCATGACCCGCACCGCCCTCGTCGTCGCCGCCCTGCACCTCGTGGGGATCCTCGGTCTCGCCGCGACCCTCGCCGTCGACGGCGGGACCGGCGCGATCACGCTGGTCATGGCCCTCACCGCATACGGGTTCGGTCTACGGCACGCCTTCGACGCCGACCACATCGCCACGATCGACAACACCACGCGCCGCCTCGTGCGCGAGGGGCGCGACGCCCGCGGGGTGGGGCTGTGGTTCTCGCTCGGGCACTCGACGGTGGTCGTGGGCGCCGCGCTGCTCCTCGCCGTCGGCGCGCAGGCCCTGGCGCCGGTGCTCGAGGACGAGTCGTCGCCCTGGCGCCGGTTCACCGGCGTGTGGGGGCCGGTCGTGTCGGGCACGTTCCTGCTGACGATCGCCGCCGTCAACGTGCTGCTGCTGCGTCGCGCCCTGCGGGCCGGCCGCAGCACGGACGGCGGCGACGGCCACCGTCACGACCTCGGCCCCGTCGACGGCCCCGTCGGCGGCCCCGTCTCGTGGGCGCTGCGCCGCTTCGCCTGGGCCACCGACCGCCCGGGCCGCATGTACGGCGTGGGTCTCGTGTTCGGTCTGGGGTTCGACACCGCGACGGAGATCGGGCTGCTCGCGATGACGGCGTCGGCGGCCCTGGGGCAGGTGCCCTGGTACGCGCCGCTGCCGCTGGCGGTCCTGTTCGCCGCCGGGATGTCTCTCCTCGACTCCCTGCAGGGCTCGGCCGCCCGGCGCGCGTACGCCCAGGCCGGGAGCGGAGACGCGACCCGCGGGCGCCTGCGCTACGACGTGCTGGTCACGGGGGTGTCCGCGGCGGCCGCGGTGGGGATCGGAGGGGTCACCCTCCTCCAGGTCGCGGCAGAGCACGTGCCGGCGCTGTCCGGGGTGCCCGGCGCCGCCGTCGGCCTCGAGCCGTACGGCCTCGTCCTCGCCGGGGTGCTACTGGTCGCGTGGCTGGTCGCCCTGCTCCGCCTCCGCCAGCCGCGCGTCGAGGTCTGACAGCACGTCCTTCCCTCGGGACGACAGGTGGACCCGGATCACGCGCCGGTCGAAGGCGTCGACCTCGCGGAACACCAGCGCGCGTGTCACCAGCGCGTCCACACGACGGCCGAGCGTCGCCTTGTCGGTGACCGTCGCGGCGCGCAGCTCGGACATCGTGGCCCCCGGCCGGTGCGCGAGCGCGTCCAGCACGAGCCACTCGTCGACGGTGCACCCCGCGTGCGCCAGGACGTCGGCGGCGCGGCGCGCGGCCCGGCGTCCGGCGAGGACGGTGTCGCGCAGCGCGCCCGCGGGCACGCCAGTCGTGGTGCGCCCTGCACGTGGTGCTGTCCGCATGCTGACCCGCCTTCCCTCGCGCTCGTACACTACCGGCCATCACAGGCCGGGGCCCGGGACGGGGCCCCTCGCGCGGACGGGACGTCATGTCGGACTTCGTCGTCGGCGTCCTGCTGCACTTCCAGGGGCCGGGCGGGATCTACGGCCCCTCGTGCCAGGCCGTCACGGAGCTCGCCGTCGCCGAGCTCAACGCCACCGGCGGCATCCTCGGGCGCCCGGTGCGCGCCGAGCTGCTGGACGCCGGTCAGCCGGCCGCCCAGCTGCGCCGCCGGCTCGGGGCGGCGCTCGACGCCCGGCGCATCCACGCGCTCACCGGGTGGCACACGTCGGCGGTGCGGCACGCCGTCGTCCCGGTGGTGCAGCGGCGCGTCCCGTACGTGTACCCGGCGGCGTACGAGGGCAGGGAGACCCGCCCGGGCCTCTACGTCACCGGCGAGGTGCCGTCGGCGCAGCTCTTTCCCGCGATCGCCCGGCTGCGGGCGGAGGTCGGGGCGCGGCGGTGGTTCGTCGTCGGGGACGACTACGCCTGGCCCCGCGGCACCTACGCGGCGCTGGCCCCTCAGCTGGCCGGGCTCGGCGCCGGGTTCGCGGGCGCGCGCTTCCTGCCGGAGCAGGGCGCGAGCGACGCGCAGCTGGCGGCCACCCTCGCCGAGGTGGAGCGCTCCGGCGCCGAGGGCGTGCTGCTGCTGATGGTGGGGCAGAACGGGGTGCGGTTCAACCGGCTGTTCGCCCGGTGGGGCCTGCACGAACGGGTCGTGCGCCTCAGCACGCTCATGGAGGAGAACATGCTCATGGGCAGCGGCACCGGGGCGACGACGAACCTGTACTCGGCCGGCGGCTGGTTCCGCAGCCTGGCGACCGGCGAGGCCCTCGACCTGGTGGGCCGCTACACCGCGCACCACGGGCTGCACGCGCCCGCCGTCGGCGCGGCCGCGGAGGCCTGCTACGAGGGGATCCTCGCGCTGCGGTCGATCGTCGAGCGGGCGGGCAGCGCCGCCGTCGCCGCGACGGACCGTTCCGTGGACGGCCTCGCCTACGAGGGGCCGCGGGGCCTGGTCCGGTTCCACGGCAACCATGCGGAGCAGAGGCTGTACCTCGCGCGGGCCGACGGGTTCGACTTCGAGCCCCTCACGACGCTGTGACCTGGCCCTTGTGGTTCACGTCACGGCCGAACGCGGAATCATGCGTCTGCATCGATCTGTTACGGCAACCATGACCGAGACCCTCACGCACCCGTCCACGTCCCTCGCCGTCGGCGACGACGTGGCGGACCTCCTGTTCCGCTCCGCCCGCACCACCTCCCTGTGGACCGACGAGCCCGTCACCGACGAGCAGCTCACGTCCGCCTGGGACCTGGCGAAGTACGGGCCGACCGCGATGAACACGCTGCCCCTGCGCGTGCTCGTGCTGCGGTCGGGCGAGGCCCGCGAGCGCCTCGTGACCCACATGGGCGGCAACAACAAGGACCGCGTCGCGAACGCGCCCGTCTCCCTCGTCCTGGCCGCCGACCCGGCGTTCCACCAGCACCTCGACACCCTGTTCCCCGCCTACCCGGGCATGAAGGACCAGCTGGAGCCCGCCGCGGACGTCCGCGAGCAGATGGCCCGCAACAACGCCCTCATCCAGGCCGGGTACCTCATCGTCGGCCTGCGCGCCGCCGGCCTCGCCGCCGGCCCGATGAACGGCATGGACTTCGACGGCGTCGACGCCGAGTTCTTCGCCGAGTCCGGCTGGAAGTCGTTCCTCGTCATCAACGTCGGCCACGCCGAGGGCGAGGGCTCGCCGTACCCGCGCGCCCCGCGCCTGTCCTTCGACGAGGTCGCGCAGGTCCTCTGACCCGACCGCCGCACGCGAGCGGGCGGTGGGCCCCTGTTCCGGTCGGGAGAGGGGCCCGCCGCCCGCTCACGACGTTCCGGGCCTCGGCGTGCTCAGGGGCGTGCGCCCGTGGCCACCGGCCGCGACGGGTCGTTCGACCACTGCGACCAGGACCCCGGGTACAGGCCGGCCGCGATGCCCGCGCACGCCAGCGCCGCGATCTCGTGCGACGCCGTCACGCCCGACCCGCAGTAGACGCCGACGGCGAGGACGTCGTCGGCCTCGCCGGTCGCGCTCAGGCCGAGGTCGGCGAACCGCCCCTGGAGCGACTCCTCGTCGAGGAACGTGCCGTCCTCGCGCAGGTTCTCCGCCGTCGGGGCGCTCACCGCTCCGGGCACGTGGCCCGCGCGCGGGTCCACCGGCTCGGTCTCGCCCCGGTAGCGCTCGGCGGCCCGCGCGTCCAGCAGCGTGCCGGTCTCGGCGAGCTCGGCCGCGTCGTCGGCATCGAGCACGGGCAGGTGGCCCGGACGGACCACCAGGTCCCCCGGCGCGCGCGTGACGTCGCCGCTCTCCAGCGCGTAGCCCGCGCGCACCCAGGCGGGCAGGCCGCCGTCGAGGATGCGGGCGTCGTCCACGCCGAAGTAGCGCAGCAGCCACCAGGCCCGCGCCGCGGACGTGCCGCCCACCGTGTCGTACACGACGACGCGGGACGAGCCCCGCAGACCCCAGGCCCGCGCGCTGCGCTGGAACGACGACGCCGACGGCAGCGGGTGGCGGCCCTCCTCCGGCGACGCCTCGGCGGCCAGCTCGGACTCCAGGTCCACGTAGACGGCGTCGGGCAGGTGCCCCTCGAGGTAGCGCTCGCGGCCGTCGGTCATGCCGAGCGCCCAGCGGACGTCGAGCAGCACGGGCGCTCCGTCGGCCGGGTCGGGCCCGGCGCTCAGCCGCAGGTCCGCCGCGAGCTCCGCGACCGTGACGAGCACCCGCGAGCGCGGCGTGTCCTCGCGGGTCACGACGCCGTCCCCCGCAGGTCGAGCCGCATCGTGAAGGCGTCCTTGTCCTCGGGCTGGTAGTACCGCTTGCGCAGGCCGATCCGCTCGAAGCCGTACTTCTCGTACAGCGCCAGCGCGGGCGCGTTGTCGACCCGCACCTCGAGCAGGACCGCCCCGGCGCGGAGCTTGCGCGCGCGCTCGACCAGCGCCTCCAGCAGCGCGCGCCCCACGCCGTGCCGCTGGTAGTGGGGGTCCACGCCGATCGTCATGATCTGCGCGTCGTCGCCGTCGAACCACAGGCCGGCGTACCCGACCACCGGCTTCGGCCCGATCCCGTACACCGCGACGGCGTCCGGCCCGGCGGGCTCCGCGACGACGTACCAGCGGCCGAGCGCGGCCAGCTCGTCGGCGAGCATCCCGTACGTCCACGCCCCGGCGCCGAACAGCACCCGCTCGAGCTGGAGCACGCGGTCGAAGTCCGCGCTGCCCAGCGGGCGCAGGCGGCACGACGGCGCGTACACCTGCTGCACGGTGCGGGGCAGGTCCGGGGCGGGGCGCTCGGGCTCGGCGGCGACCGGCTCCGTCGTCGGCTCCGTCGTCGGCTGCTCGGTGCTCATGCCGGGCTCCCGGTGGCGGGCACGAGCCGCGCAGGGGCGGGCTCCTGCACGTCGGGCCGGCGCAGGTACAGCGGCTCGGTGGGCAGCTCCTCGCCGGCGGCGCGGCGGGCGAGAGCGACGCGCGCGAGCACGGCGGCGTCGGGCACGAGCGGCCCGTCGTCGTCGGCGGGCAGGTGCTCGGGGTAGAGGGCCGCGCCCTCCCCCACGACGACGAGACGGCCGCCGTCGGCGGGCGCGTCCGCGAGGCGGGCGGCGACGTCGGCGGCCTTGTCGACGCCCGGGCCGGCCAGCGTCTCGACGACGGGGACCGCGTGCGGGCCCTCGTGCGCGACGACGCGGTAGTGCGCCCAGTAGACCTCCTTGCGGCGGGCGTCGGTCGCGACGAGCACCTCGTCGCCCGGCGTCAGGCCCAGGTCGGCGACCGCCTGCACCGCCAGCGCGTCGACGCTCGGCACGCCGAGCACGTCGATCCCGAGCGCGAGCGCCAGCGTGCGCGCCGTGACCAGCCCCACGCGCAGGCCGGTGAACGGCGCGGGCCCGGTGCCCACCGCGACGGCGGTGAGGTCGGTGCGGTCCAGGCCGGCGTCGGCGAGCGCCGCGTCGATCAGCGGGGCCAGCGACTCGGCGTGCCGGCGGCGCTCGTCGGCCGAGCGGGCGGCGAGGCGTGCGCCGTCGTCGTCCACGAGGGCGACGGCGACGGCTGCGGAGGTGTCCAATGCGAGAACTGCCACGGCCTCAGCCTACGTTTCCCGCGGCCCGACCGGGGGACGCATCGTCGGTGCTGAATTGATCCTCAAACGCGGCCTTTGAGGATCAATTCAGCACGCTCGATGCCTCGACCGGGTCAGCGCGCGGTGAGCGCGGCCAGGTCGACGCCGGCCCAGCGGGCGCCGACGCCGCGCAGCGTCGCGTGCCGCGTCCCGGCGCCGGGGTCGGCCTCGTCGTCGCCGGCCACGTCCGCGTCTGCGCCGTCGGCTGCGCCGGCCGCGGCGCCGCGCGGGCGCTCCAGGTCGATCTCGAGCCGGTCGTCGGTCAGCGCCTCGGCCAGCCCGCGGCCCCACTCGACGACGGTGACGGACTCGTCCAGCGACGAGTCCAGGTCCAGCGCGTCCAGCTCCCCCAGCCCGCCGAGCCGGTAGGCGTCCACGTGCACCAGCGCCGGGCCGCGCGAGCCGTCCTCGCGCGGCAGCGGCGGGTGCTCGCGCGCCACGATGAACGTGGGCGACGCGACCTGCCCCCGCACCC
>Ga0180218_1001707_pt1 | contig 12750 bp, 7 predicted proteins | sample eDN3rd37CKraftBY_FD_151334 | JGI IMG/M metagenome (GOLD analysis project Ga0180218, IMG submission 151334) | Enriched backyard soil microbial communities from Emeryville, California, USA - eDNA 3rd pass 37_C Kraft BY (version 2) (version 2) | ecosystem: Environmental > Terrestrial > Soil >... | reverse complement strand
CGGCACCGTCATCTTCTTCAGGTCCTCGGTGTAGTCGACCTCCGAGAATTCCTTGATGCAGGCGTACTGGCCAACGATGCCGCCGGCCATGCCCTGCGCCCAGAACGCATCGATGGTGCCCTGCGAGACCTTGGCATTCGGCCGGTGGAAGCCGAAGAACGGCACCGCGAGATCCCGGTAGAACTGCGAGCGGTTGTCGGCGACGCCCTTGCGGATGCCGTCGAACACTTCCAGCGGCAGGCCCTTGGGATAGGCCGCGCTCTTTGCCATGGTCGGCGGCACCGCGCCGATCAGCACCGCCTTGGCGACGCGTTTGGTGCCGTGGCGGCCGATGTAGCGCGCCACTTCCCCGCCGCCGGTGGAGTGTCCCACCAGCGTCGCGCCCTGGATGTCGAGCGCGTCGAGCAGCGCGGCGAGATCGTCCGCGTAGGTGTCCATGTCGTTGCCGTGGGCCGGCTGGTCCGAGCGGCCGTGGCCGCGCCGGTCGTGTGCGATCACGCGAAAGCCCTGCTGCACCAGGAACAGCATCTGGGGATCCCAGGCGTCGGCGTTCAACGGCCAGCCATGCGAGAAGACGACCGGGCGGCCCGTGCCCCAGTCCTTGTAGAACAGGCGCGTGCCGTCCTTGGTGGTGATGGTGTTCATCGGATCGGTCCTCGAGTGCGTTGGGATGAGCGTGAGATCAGCGTGCCGCGACCGGCGCGATCGACTGGTGCGGCGTAGCGGTGCGCTGCTCGGCCTTGTGCACCATCGTGTAGGCGTAGTCCACGCCCATGCCGTAGGCGCCTGAGTGTTCCTTGACCAGCTTCATCACGGCGTCGTAGGTGTCGCGGTGCGCCCAGTCGCGCTGCCATTCGAGCAGCACCTGCTGCCAGGTCACGGGCACCACGCCGGCCTGAACCATGCGCTGCATCGCGTAGTCGTGGGCGTCCTTGCTGGTGCCGCCCGACGCATCGGCCACCATGTAGATCTCGTAGTCGCCTTCGAGCATGGCGCACAGCGCGAAGGTGGTATTGCAGACCTCGGTCCACAGGCCCGCCACCACGACCTTCTTGCGGCCGTTGGCCTTGAGCGCATCGCGCACCTTCTGGTCGTCCCACGAATTCATCGAGGTGCGCTCGAGCGTCTTCGCGTCGGGAAACACGTCCAGGATCTCGGGGAAGGTGTAGCCCGAGAACGATTCGCTCTCGACCGTGGTGATCGTGGTCGGGATATCGAAGATCTTCGCGGCCTTGGCCAGGCCGACGACGTTGTTCTTCAGCGTCTGGCGGTCGATCGACTGCACGCCGAAGGCCATCTGCGGCTGGTGGTCGATGATGATCAGCTGGCTGTTCTGCGGGGTCAGGACTTCTAGCTTCGGATTGGCCATGAGATGCTCCTTGGAAACGAGGATGGGACAGGGGGCGGTGGCATTCGCGCTGCGCGAAGCCTGGGGGGCGGCACCGAACCGGTGCGGGATCGGCCGCACGATCGCGATGCAGCCCGACGGAAGACTAGACGGCGAGGGCGGGTGCCACCATTGGCCCATCGTATTAGTTGCCTGCACGTGGGAATGGGGAAGGCGGGCCGCGTACCGCCGTCAGGCCGGGCATATGGCGTACGACGTTGGTGTAGCTCCCTGGCCGCCGTGTCGTGCCGACTGCGCGGGGCCCAGAGGCAACTGCGCGGGGCCCAGAGGCACTAACACAAAGGTATGGTGGCCGCGCACAGCCTTGCTGTGCTGAAATCGGCGAAGTGCGGGGCCGGCCGCAGGCTGCCCCTGTTTATAATCGCCTCGACCCGACCTGCAGACTGGAGACTTCAGCGTGACATCCCACAGCGTGGTGGCTGCCAGCGGCAACGAATCGATGGTGTTGATCGTCGACGACGATGCCGGGCTGCGCAGCGCACTGGGCAGCCTGTTCCGCTCGGTCGGCATGCAGGTGGCCCTGTTCGGCTCGGCTGCCGAACTGCTCGACTTCCCGCTCCCCGACATGCCGTGCTGCCTGGTGCTCGATGTCCGCCTGCGCGGCCCCAGCGGCCTGGACCTGCAATCGCGCCTGGTGCAGATGGGCGTTTCCATTCCCATCATCTTCATGACCGGCCATGGCGACATCCCAATGACGGTCGCCGCGATGAAGGCGGGCGCGGTGGACTTCCTGCCCAAGCCGTTTCGCGATCAGGACCTGCTCGACGCCGTCTCCGCCGCACTGGAAAGGGACCGCTCGCGCCGGCAGGGCATGCGCCAGATCGAGGACATGCGCCGCCACTACGCGGCGCTGACCCCGCGCGAGGCCGAGGTCATGGGCATGGCCGTGACCGGCCTGCTGAACAAGCAGATCGCCGCGGAGATCGGCATCAGCGAAGTCACGGTCAAGATCCACCGGGGCCAGGCCATGCGCAAGATGAAGGCGCGGACCTTCGCGGACCTGGTGATGATGGCCCAGCAATTGGGCATCCGGCAGAACCTGCCGACCTGTTGAGGCAGCGGGAGCACCCTTGTGGGCTGGGCGCGCTGTCCCGAAAAGCAGGCGCGACGAGATATCAAAATATTTGAATAACATGGCCAAAGCGTGGCGCTTCCGAGGCGGCCACTGCCCTCTATAGTTCAGCACATGGACGACGCGACAGCGCAACAAGGCAAAGCGCGGCAGCGTCCCGACCGATTCAAATTCGCTGACTAATGAAGGAGAAAGCCATGCCCAAGACCACCGCCCTGAAGATTGCCTCCGCGCTGCTGCTGTCGTTTGCCGGTGCCGGCATCGCGCAGGCCGGCACCGTTCCCGCCGACAAGTACGGCTACGAGTTCCGCACCCCGCAGACCTACACCGACGGCGCCCGCACCTTCGACGTGCATAGCGATGGCGCCCGCGGCTTCGACCCGTACACGCAGGGCGCGCGCCAGGCCGACCCCTATGTCGACGGCGCGCGCAAGGTCGCCGGTCTGGATCGCGTGGGCGTCTCGGCCACGCCGGGTCGTGCCGCCGATGCGTACACCGACGGTGCCCGCGGCTTCGATGCCTTCAGCGAAGGCGCACGCAGCTTCAATCCGCACCTGGACGGCGCACGGGCCCAGGGCTGATCCACGCGGCGCGCCCACGGTGGCGCGCCATACCTGCTGTCTATAATGGCCGCCCACTCGCAGACAACGCACGGGAGACGGACGGTGAGATACGAAGTGCAGGCAGCCGTGGCTGCGGGAGTCGCGCCGATGGACCTGTCCAGCAGCGCCGGGCCATGACTTCGCCAAGCCGTCCCGAACGACATCCGCCCATCGTCTTCGACGCCGCATGGCTCGCCGGCACGACTGCCGACGAGCTGAGCGCGGCGGACGGCGTGGTCAGCGAGCGCTTGTTCGATCCGCAGACCGGCACATACTGGCTGGCCCGCAGCGCCTTGATGGCATCGGCCGGTACGCATCGGCAATTGCAGAACGAACTTCGGCTGGCGCCGCGGCTGCGGCCGTCGTGGGCGATGGTGCCCACGGCCACGATCTGGACCGCCGACCGCATGGTGCTGCTGGCGCCGGCGCAGCCGTCCTCCCGCACCGCCGGCGCGCACACCGGCCCTGGCGTTTCCATCCCGGCCGTTTTCGAGATGGCCATTGCCGCCGCGCGCGCCGTGGCGGCCATGCACGAGCAGGGACTGTTGCATGGCGATCTGCGCCCGCACAATCTGCTGATCGATGACAGCGGCGCGCTGCGGCTGACCGGCTTCGGCCACGCCGTCGGCATCGACGCCGCCCGCCAGTCGATGCCGCAGCCGGGCCCCGCCGCGCTGCCCTATCTGCCGCCCGAAATCGCGCGCGGCGACGTGGCGCGCGTCGGCGTCCGATCCGATCTGTACGCGCTGGGCATCGCCTTGTACGAAATCTTGATCGGCTCGACCCCGTTCCAGGCGAACGCACCGGCCGCATGGCATCACGCGCATCTGGCCATCGAACCGGTGCCGCCGCAGTTCCGTCGCAACGATGTGCCGGGCATGCTGGGCCGTATCGTGCTGACGCTGCTGGCAAAGGATCCGGCCGATCGCTACGCCAGCGCCGCCTCGCTGGTGTCGGATCTGCTGCGGTTGCGCGCCGAATGGGAGTCGGCGGGGCGCATTGCGCCGTTCCGGCCCGACGCCGCGAGTCCGCCTTCGATCCCGCTGCTGTCGGGACAACTGTTCGGCCGCGACAAGGAAATGGCGCTGCTGTCCCAGGCATGGTCGCGCGTCAGGGAGAGCGGCAAATCGGAACTGGTGCTGATCGCCGGTGCGGCGGGCTCGGGCAAATCGGCGCTGGTCGACTGGCTTGGCCGCGAAACGGGCCTCGATGCGATCCACTTTGCCACCGGCAAGAGCGATCAGCTGCAGCGCGACATTCCGTATTCGCCGGTGGTGCAGGCGGTGCGCGCCTTGACGATGGCCCTGCTGGGCGAGGACGAGGCCGCGCTGGTTGCGGTGCGCGAGCGCTGGCTGGCGGGGCTGGCGGGCCAGGGCAGGGCCGTCGCGGAGCTGGTGCCCGAGGTCGAGCACGTGATCGGCGCCACCGCACCGCTGTCCGACGTGCCGGCCGCATCGGCCCGGGCACGCGGGGATACCGCCATGCTGCGCACCTTCGCGGCCTTTGGCGAGACCGGCAAGCCGCTGGTGCTGTTCATCGACGATCTGCAATGGGCCGACGCTTCCACTGTCGGCCTGTTGGAAGCCTTCACCGCGCAGCCGCCCGACAATGTGCTGCTGATCGGCGCCTATCGCGAGGGGAGCCATGGGCGCGAGCCGGAGGCTGGCGCCATCCAGCGGCTCGCCGGCTTGCTGCAGGCCGCAGGGCCCGGCGCGGCCGCCCCCGCGGTGGCGGTCAACCGCATCGCGATCAAGCCGCTGCCGTTCGCCGATCTGACCGAACTGGTGGCGGCCGCGCTGGACGAGCCGCCGGCACGCGTGGCCGAGCTCGCGCGCGCCGTGCGGGCCAAGACCGGCGGCAATCCGTTCTTCACCTACCAGCTGCTGCGCACGCTGATCGATGAAGGCGTGCTCGCCTACAGCCACGAGACGTCCCGGTGGGGCTGGAGCGAAGCCGATCTCGTGCGCCTGCGCTATACCGACAGCGTGATCGATCTGATGATCCGCCGCTTTGCGCGGCTGCCGACCGCCGGCACGCTGCTGCTTCAGCAACTGGCCTGCGTCGGCATCCGGTGCGGCGAGGGCTTGCTGGCGCGCATTGCCGGCATCTGTCCCCTGCAGGTCGGCCAGCGGCTGCGCCCCTTCGTCGAGGCCGGGCTGCTGAACCGGCTGCCCGAGGGGTATGCCTTCCAGCACGACCGCGTGCTCGAGTCCGCGTACACGATGATCGCGCCGGACCAGCGGCCGGGGATGCATGCCCACATCGCGGCCTGCATGATCGACCACTGGCAGGAAGAACTGCCGGACTACGCCTTCGAGATCTGCAACCAGATCGAACGCGCGGCCGATCATCCGCTGGCCGAGCAGGAGCGCGCCGCGTTCGTCCATGTCGCGATCGTCGCCGGCCGGCGCGCCAAGAGTGCGGCGGCCATCGAGCAGGCCACCCGCTATACCGATGCGGCGTTCAGGCTGATGCCGGCGTCGTGGTGGAGCGGGGACGACCGCTCGCATGTTATCCCCCCGGACCGCTTGCATGACGGCTCCGACGAGCGCTCGCCTTACGCGCTCGCCTACGCGGCCAGCGTGCTGCGCTGCGAATGCCTGCTGGCGCAGGCCGACCTCGACAGCGCGCGCCGGGAAATCGATGCGCTGCTGATGCGCGAGCTGCGGCCGATCGACAGGGCCGCCGTGCATCGGCTCGAGGCCATCCTGCTGACGGTGCGCTGCGATTACGAAGGGGCGATCAACGCCGCGCTGTCCGGCCTTGCGCTGCTCGGCGTCCGGCTGCAGCGCGATCCGGCCCGCATGCACCACCGCGAGGCCTATGCGGCGGTCCGTGCCGCGCTGGGCGGTCGCGCGATCGCCGATCTGGGTGCCTTGCCCACCACCGACGATCCGCGTATCCGCACGGCGATGGGCCTGCTGTCGACGCTGATCTCGTCGATGTTCGTGTCGGATGGCATCAGCTTCCTGCACCCCGCCAAGATGGTCGAACTGACGCTGGAGTACGGCGCCACGCCCGAATCGGCGTACGGCCTGTCGTGGTTCGGCGTCTTCGTCGCCAGCCTCTACGACGAATACGAGGACGGGCTCGCCTACGGCCTTGCCGCGCTCGCGCTGATCGACCGCCATGGCTACGAGGCCGAGCGCATCGCCACGCTGGTCGCGCTGGACCAGGTCAGCGCATGGACCCGGCCGCTCGCCTACGCGCTGGAGCAGGCGCAGCGCGCCGTCGCGCTCGGACGCGCATCCGGCGACATCGGCATGGCCTGCTATGCCTGCAACCACATCGCCTCCGACCTGCTGGCCATGGGCGAGCATCTGCGGCTGGTCAAGGAGGAGATCGAGCGCGGGGTCGAGCTGACACGGCTGGTCCAGTACCGCGACATCGAGCTGATCCTCCATGCGCAAGGCCATTTTGCGCAACGCCTTTGCGCGGGCGACGAGGCCATGGCGCACGACGGGCCGGTGCCGGCCGAGCAGACCAGCGTCACGGAGCGGCTGCGCCTGAGCAACTCGCTGCCCACCCGATTCTGGGTCTGGCTGTACGACGGCATGGCGGCGGCCTATCTGCAGGACTGGGAACACGCGAGCCGCAGCCTGTCGCAGGCCGAGGAGCTGATCTGGTCGGCCCCGGCGCATATCAACGTGGCGGACTGCCGCCTGTATCTGGCGCTCGCGCATGCCCGTGGCCCGGCGGCCGCGCGGAATCGCGACGACGCCATCGCCGCGGTGGAGGACCATCGCGAGCGCTTTGCGCGATGGACGTCGCTCAATGCCCTGACGTTCCAGAGCAAGCTGTCGCTGCTCGACGGCGAGATTGCGCGGTTGCGCGGCGATCCGCTGGCCGCCCTGGTCTGCTACGAGCGCGCCGCCAACGCCGCGGAGGCCGCCGGCTTCGTGCACGAGCAGGCGCTGGCGAACGAACTGGCCGCGATGCTGTGCGAGGCCCACGGTCTGCACGTGGCGGCGCGCCAGCATTGCCGCGGCGCGCAGGCCTGCTACCGGCGCTGGGGCGCCGACCACAAGGCCGCACTTGTGGCGGCGCGCTATCCGGATCTCGACGCGAGGCCAGATGGCAAGCCGAGCGCCGCGGCGCCGTCCGGACCGGCGTTGCCGGCGCCGGCGCGCTCGCTCGGCCGCGAGGCCGCGCAGGCAATGTCGGGCGAAGTCGTGATGGACCGGCTGATCGAGACGTTGATGACCAATGTGGTGGTCCATGCCGGCGCCCAGTACGGCGTGCTGCTTATGATGCATGGCGAGCGTCCGATGATCGAGGCATCCGGCCGCGTCGCCGGCGGACGCGTCTCGGTGACGCTCGGCACGGTATCGCCGACTCAGTGGGCGCTGCCTCTGACCGTGCTCAATACCGTGCTGAGAACACAGCGGACGCTGGCGCTGGCCGACGCGGCCGTCGAGGCGCCGTCGATCCGCGAGCGCGCCGGCACCGTCGGCCCGCTGCGGTCGGTGCTGTGCGTGCCGCTGATCCGCGGCGGCAGCCTGATCGGCGCCTTCTATCTGGAGAACAATCTGGCCTCCGGCGTGTTCGACGCCGAGCGCGTCGCCGAGCTGGAAGTGCTGGCGCCGCAGGTCGCCATTTCGCTGGAGACGGCGCGGCTCTACGAGCAGCTGATCGACGAGAATACGCGCCGGCTCACCGCCGAGATGAACCTGCGCACGGCGCGCGCGGAACTGGCGCGCACCTCGCATCTGACGGTGATGGGCAGCCTGGCCGCGTCCATCGCGCACGAGGTCAACCAGCCGCTGACCGCGATCGTGGCGTCGGTCGATGCCAGCCTGCGCTGGCTGAACCGTGCCACGCCGGAACTGGGCGAGGTGGCGGAAGGGCTCAGGCACATCAAGCAGAACGGGCTGCGCGCCGCCGACATCATCCGCGCGCTGCGGTCGCTGGCGAAGCAGGCGCCCGCGGTGCTGGCCGAGCTGCAGCCGGACGAGGTGGTACGCGAAGTGCTGGAGATGGTGCGCATGGAATTCGACGAACACGATGTCCGCGTCACCGTACGGCTCGAGGCGGGCACGGCCACCGTGGAAGGCGACCGGGTGCAGTTGCAGCAGGTCGTGCTGAACCTGATCACCAATGCGCTCGACGCGATGGCCGACACGCCGGCCGAAAGACGCGAGCTGATCGTGACGTCGTGGCGAGAGCCGGCAGAGGTGGTGGTCAGCGTACGGGACCGCGGTGAGGGCGTCGCCGCGGATGCCGCCGAACGGATCTTCGATCCCTTCTTCACCACCAAGGCGAGCGGCATGGGCATGGGCCTGGCGATCTGCCGCTCGATCGTCGAGGCGCACGGCGGTACGCTGCAGGCGCGCCGGCCGGAGCAGGGCGGCAGCGAGTTCGTGTTCCGGCTGCCGCTGACGGCAACCCCGCGACGCGACCGCAACGAGATGGCGGTGAGGTAGCGGCTGCCAGGTAGCGGCGAGGCAGCGGCAGGTTAGCGGAGTAAAAGGGGCGCCCGCGCAGGTCGGCGTGACCTGCGCGCGGGGCGATCGGGACGGCGATCGAGCGGGTAGCGCGGTGCTTACGCGACCGTGCGGACGGGCAGGCTGCGGATGCGTTTACCGGTGGCCGCGAAGATCGCGTTGCACAGCGCGGGCGCCACGGGCGGCACCGGCGGCTCGCCGACGCCGCCGGGCGGCGTGTCGTGGCTGCCGTTGACCAGGTGGGTGCGGATCACGCGAGGCGAGGCGTGGTGGCGCAGCACCTCGTAGTCGTGGAAATTGCTCTGCTTCACGCGTCCCTTCTCGAAGCTGATCTCGCTGGTCAGCGCCAGGCTCAGCCCCATGATGGCGCCGCCCTCCATCTGCGCGCGGATGCGCTCCGGGTTGATCTGCGGCCCGCAGTCCATCGCCATGTCGACGGCGACGACCTGCACCTCGCCCTTGTCGTTGACGGCGACCTCGACCACCGTGGCCGTGTAGCTCATGAAGCTGTAGCAGAAGGCCAGGCCCAGGCCATGCCCGCGCGGCAGCTTGCGGCCCCAGCGCGCGCCGCGCGCGGCGGCCTCGATCACGTCGCGCAGCCGGCCGGTGTCGTAGGGATAGCGCTCCGGCGACTCGGTGTAGTTCCAGGTGTCCGCCATGGTGCGCGGATCGATCTTGCGTGCCGGGCCGATCAAGTCCAGCGCGAACTGCTTGTGGTCCTTGCCGGCGCGATGCGCCAGCTCGGCAATGAAGCACTGTGCGGCGAAGGCATGCGGAATATTGGCGACCGAGCGGAACCAGCCGATGCGGGCGTGGGCTTCGACCTCGGCGGTCTCGACCCGGACGTTCGGAATCCGGTACGGCATGTTGATGGCCGACATGCCCGACTCGAACAGCTGCTGGCCCTTGGCGCCCTGCGTAAACAGCGAGCCGATGGTCGGCGCGGCGCTGCGGTGCAGCCACGTCTGCGGCCTGCCGTCCTTGCCGACCACGGCCTCGAGCCGCTCCACCGACACCGTATGCAGGTAGTCGTGATGGATGTCGTCCTCGCGCGTCCATACCAGCTTGACCGGCGTACCGGGCATGGCCTGCGCCACGATCGCGGCCTCGTCGACGAAGTCCGGCTTGGACTTGCGGCCGAAGCCGCCGCCCAGCAGCAGCACGTTCACGCGCACGTCCTTGGGCTCGAGCTTGAGCCGCTTGGCCACGGCGGTCTGCGCTGCGACCGGATTCTGGATCGACGTCCATACCTCGGCGGACTTGCCGCTGACGCGCACGGTGGCCACCGGCGGTTCCATCGAGGCGTGGGCCAGATGGGGGACGTAGTACTCGGCGGCGTAGCGCTGCGCCTCCGCGCTCTTGTTCCACGCGGCCGGCGCATCGCCCTCGTTGCGCACGACCTTGCCCGGTTTCCGGGCGGCGGCCTCGAGCGTGCCGCGATACGCGGCGGAGTCGTAGCCGGCGTTGGGCCCATCGTCCCAGTCGATCTCGAGCGCCGCACGGCCCTGCATCGCGGCCCAGGTATTGCGCGCCACCACGGCGACGCCGCCCAGCGGCTGGAAGGCCGGCGCGCCGCTGAACGGCGGGATTTCCACGACCTTGAGCACGCCGGGGATGGCCAGTGCCTTCTCGGCGCGGACGGCCCGCGCCTTGCCGCCGACCACCGGCGGCCGCGCGACCACGGCATAGACCATACCCGGCAGGCGCACGTCCATGCCATAGGTGGCCTGGCCCTTGCCGATCGCTTCCAGATCGACCATCCGCACGCGGTCCTTGCCGATGTAGCGGAACTGGTCGGGCGTCTTCAGCTTGAGCGTGCCGTCGGCGGGGACCGGCTGCCTGGCGGCGTCGGCAGCGAGTTCGCCATAGGGCAGGCGCCGGCCCGTCGGCAGGTGCACCACCTCGTGCCGTTGCGCGCGGACCTCGCCCACCGGCACGGCCCAGCGCGCGGCGGCCGCGGCCTCCAGCATCTGCCTTGCCGCCGCACCGACGCGCCGCATCGGCATCAGGAAATGCCGCACGCTGCGGGACCCGTCGACGTTCTGATTGCCGTAGCGCGTCTCGTTGGCCTCGGCCTGGACCACCTTGACGCGGTCCCAGTTCGCCTCCATCTCGTCGGCGACGACCATCGGCAGGCTGGTACGCACGCCGGTACCCATCTCTGCGCGGTGCGCGACGATGGTCACCGTGCCGTCCGCGCCGATCGAGACGAACACCAGCGGGTCGGACACCGTGCCGCCGGGCATCGAATCGGCGCCATATTTCTTCGGCGCGTCGTCGTCCGCGTGCGCCCGGCCAATGACGCCAATGACGCCAATGACGCCGTTGGCGCCGACCGCCAGCGACAGCGTGCCGAGCAGCGTTCCCTGCAGGAAGCCGCGGCGAGAGAGGTCCGGTGCCTGGATCGAGTCGTCGTTGCGCATCACTTGCCTCCCTTGGCCAGGTCGCCGGCCGCCTGCTTGATGGCGGCGCGGATTCGCGGATAGGTGCCGCAGCGGCAGATATTGCCGCTCATCGCTTCGTCGATCTGGCGCTCGTTGGGGGCTGGCGTGGCCTTCAGCAGGCTGACCGCGGACATGATCTGCCCGGCCTGGCAGTAACCGCACTGCGCGACGTTGTTCTCTACCCAGGCCTTCTGCACCGCCCGGCCGACGCGATCGGCCTCCACGCCCTCGATGGTCGTGATGGCGTGTCCGTCCGCCGCGGAGACCGCGGTGATGCAGGCGCGGATCGGCGAGCCGTCCATATGCACCGTGCAGGCGCCGCACAGTGCCATGCCGCAGCCGAACTTGGTGCCGGTCATGCCCAGCTCATCGCGCAACACCCACAGCAGTGGGGTGTCGCCCGGGACGTCGACTTCCTTGATCTGACCGTTCAATTGGAGGCGTGCCATGGGGGAATGGGGAGTAGGGGAGTATGGTGTCGAGGGGCCTTTATTCAGCGGCCCGGATCCGCAGCCGGGCGGCGCGTCAGCGCAATGATATTCGGTTATTGGAATCAGATCATTACGCGAACCAAAACGGGGCGGGGCGCGACTCGCGCCCCGCCCCGCCCCGTCCCGCCGAGATGCCCTACATCAATGCAACCGGCTCAAGGCTTGACTGCAATCGCTCCGATCTCGACGGCCACATCGCGCGGCAGCCTGGCCACCTGCACCGTCGCGCGCGCCGGCGTGACGCCGGTGAAGTAGGTCCCGTAGACCTCGTTCATCTTGGCGAAGTCGTTCAGGTCCTTCATGTAGACCGTGGTGGAGACCACGTTGGCCATCGTCATCCCGTCGGCGGCCAGCACCGCCTTCAGGTTGTCGAGCACCAGCCGGGTCTGCGCCTCGATCGGCGCGTCCTTCAGCAACTCTCCGGTCTTCGGATGGATCGGGATCTGCCCGGCGAGGTACAGCACATTGCCCGCGCGGACCGCCTGCGAATAAGGTCCGATGGCCTTGGGCGCATCGGGCGACGAGACGGCACGCAGTGCGCCGCCTTGCATGGCGCCGCCATGCTGGGCGCAGGCGGACAGCGATGCCACGCCGCAAACCGCGGCGGCAATCAAAGCGATCGATCGTTTCATGGGCTGACTCTTGTTGGAATTGGATTAGGGTCGGTTACGCCATGGCGCCGGACAGATTCCACATCGATTCCACCAGCCGGTCGATGTCGTTGGCGTCGTGCCACAGGTGCGTCGAGATGCGGATGCCGTAGTGCTGGGCAGGCGCGCCGATGACCTCGAAATTGACCGAGCGGATCACGAAGCCAGGCGAGAAGTCGCTCAGCATGCGGTTCACAAAGCTCGTGGCCTTCTGCTGGTTCATCGCATCGTCGCGGTTGCGGAACGGGTTGAAGCAGGTCAGCGCCGAGACCAGCTTCGGATCGTCCTTCGGCGAGTACAGCGAATCGATGCCCCAGCGCTCGACGATCTTTTCCTTCAGATAGGCCGACAGCGTCAGGTCGTAGGTCTCGATCTTCTTCCGGCCGATCGAGTCCCACATCTCGCAGGCGCGGGCGAGCGACCGGAACATCGGCACGTGCAGGCTGCCGCAGGACGTCACCGTGGCCGCGATGTCGTAGGCACCGCGCGGCTGGTTCCGGGAGTAGGAGCTGGTATGGATCGGGAACCAGTCGGGCAGCGGCAGCGGGTTCGATGCGCGCATCTTGTTGCGGATGACCAGGATGCCGGTCGAGCCGGGACCGCACTGCCACTTGTGGCCGGCGCCGGACATGAAGTCCA
>Ga0180218_1001706_pt1 | contig 12753 bp, 17 predicted proteins | sample eDN3rd37CKraftBY_FD_151334 | JGI IMG/M metagenome (GOLD analysis project Ga0180218, IMG submission 151334) | Enriched backyard soil microbial communities from Emeryville, California, USA - eDNA 3rd pass 37_C Kraft BY (version 2) (version 2) | ecosystem: Environmental > Terrestrial > Soil >... | reverse complement strand
CCTTCGTCGGCTTCAACGCTGCCTTTTTCCCGATGCATATCGTTGGCCTCTGGGGCATGCCGCGCCGGGTCTATACCTATCCGGTGGAACTCGGCTGGGGAAACATCAACCTCTTCATCACCGCCGGGGCATCGCTGTTCTTCTTTAGCTTCGTGCTCTTTACGATCAACCTGATCCTCAGCGCCCGAAACGGTAAACCCGCAGATGACAATCCCTGGGATGCAGGAACATTGGAATGGGCGACGTCGTCCCCGCCGCCAAGCTACAACTTTACCAAAATTCCGGTGGTCACCCATGCCGAACCGCTCTGGGCTGAGCGATGGGCGTTACCTGTTGCCGAGGGTCTGCGAGTAGACGCGCGGGAACTGTTGATCTCAAGCGTAGCCGAGGCGCACCCCGAGGTTCGCGAGAAATCGGCTGCTCCCTCATTCTGGCCGTTCCCGGCCGCACTCGCCGTCGGCGGAACCTTCATCGGCTCCATCTTCACACCCTGGGCGGTGGTATGGGGCTCTGTTCCAATCGCGATCACCCTGGTTGGCTGGTTCTGGCCAAAGGACGTGCCGGAGGACGTGGAATGAAGCAGCGTCCGGTAGCAGATCTCTCTGACCTGCCAACCTTCGGTTCCGGCTCGAAGAGCCCCACCTGGTGGGGCACGCTCGGGTTCATGGCCCTTGAGGGAACCGGCTTTGCGCTCGGCGCCGCAAGCTATCTCTATCTCGCCTACATTGCTCCCGAATGGCCGTTGAGTGCGCGCCCGCCGGATCTCTGGGCGGGTACGACCGTCACGATCCTGCTGCTCCTGAGCCTCATCCCGAACCACCTGCTCGACCGTCATGCAAAAAGTATGAGATGCGGCCGGTGCGGATAGGGCTTCTGGCCATGTGCGCATTCGGCATTGCGCCGCTGATCGTGCGCTGGTTTGAATTTGCAACGCTCAACATCCTGTGGGACGCAAACGCCTATGGATCGATGCTCTGGGTGCTTCTGGGATTACACACGGCGCATCTTTTGACGGATGTCGGCGACACGATCGTGTTGGCCGTGCTGATGTTCACCCGCCATGGCTACAGCGGCCGGAGGTTCGGCGATGTGCAGGACAACGCCTTTTACTGGGACTTCGTGGTTGTCACGTGGCTGCCGATCTATTTTTCTGATCTATTGGGCTCCGAGGTTGTGAGATGCAGGCGTTTCGGACAGGAATACCCTGGGCCGGCATGCTTGCCGGACCCGCCGCATGGGCCATCTCTTCGCAGCTGAATTATGCCCTGGTCGACTGGCAGTGCCGTCACCAGCTACCAATCATTCCATTCGCGGCCCTCTGCCTGATACTGCTGGCGCTTGCGGGCCTCGCCCTGTCCTGGCGGGCCTGGAAACGCCAATCTGATACCGAGCGCTTCGTTGCGATGATCGGCGTGCTGATGGCGGCACTTTTCGCGGCCGTCATCTTCATGCAGGGCGTTGCGTCGCTCATTGTAGACGAGTGCACAAGATGAACTGGAGCTGGCTCTTTGATGCATCCATCTGCTTCGGGGACGATCCCCAGAGCACCTGGACCGTTGGGCCAGCGCTCCTGTTGCCATTGCTGGCTGGAGCGATGTTGTATGGCGTAGGAGCCTATCGGTTGTGGCGGAGGAGCAACCGCGGACGGGGGACGAGGCTGCGCGACGCCGGGCTTTTCGCCGCCGGACGGCTCGCGCTGGTCCTGGCGCTCGTCACTCCGCTCCATTGGCTGAGCCAGCGCGTATTCTCCGCACACATGATCGAGCACGAAATCATGATGGTCATCGCAGCGCCTCTGATCGCGGCTTCCGCACCCGGAGCAGCGATGGCCTGGGCGCTGCCACGCTCTCTGCGGGGAGGGACAGGATCCCTCCTGCGCAATCCGTGGATCCGGGGCCTCTGGAGCTACATCTCGCGGCCGGGTGTTGCCACCCTCCTGCACGCGATCGCCATATGGGGATGGCATGTGCCGGGCTTCTTTGAGGCCGCGCTCAGGGAAGGGCTGCTTCACTATCTCCAGCATGCGGGCTTCCTTGCCAGTGCGCTGTTGTTCTGGTGGGTGATGCTTCCGCACAGGAGTGGGGCACGGCTGGGCATGTCGGTGCTGCATCTGTTTCTCACCTCGCTCCACACCTCCCTTCTTGGAGTGCTGCTCCTGTTTTCGCCCCGCCTATGGTACCCGTCCAACACATTGACTTCCGAGCTCTGGGGTCTGACCGCTCTCGAAGACCAGCAGCTGGCGGGGCTCCTCATGTGGGTGCCAGCCGGTCTGATCTATGGAGCCGCAGCACTCTGGATGGCCGGCCTCTGGATCAGGGAAAGCGGCAGACGGCAGGTCGATCAATCGGGAGGCTCCTATGCGCTCCGCACCCGCTAGGCGCAAAGTTCCGGAACGAAACATGCTCCGTCCCTTTGGGCTGGCGGTCGCCGGAATGGTGGGCTTCATCACGTTGCAGTACTGGTTGCTGCGCTCACCGCATGGCAACGCCGCTCGCGTAGAACCGAAACAGCACGGTTTCACCCGGAGTGCGGGAACCACTCCGCGCGTGGTGCGCTGGATTGGCCTGGCGCTGGTCTGCCTTGCAGTGCTGATCACAGCCGGTGTTCTGGCTTACCGAGACAGCCGAATTCGCCAACAGGTGGAGCTGGCGACGGGCGGCAGGATCGAGCGCGCAGTTCCGGTGATGCTCGCCAATGGATGTGGCGGTTGCCATACAATTCCCGGCGTACCGGGTGCGCAGGGCCTCGTCGGGCCACGCCTTGACGGAACGCTCTCGCAAAGACTCTACATCGCCGGCGTGGTGCCGAACACCAGCGAGAACATGATCCGCTTCCTTCGATCCGCCCGCGAGATGGTGCCGCACACGGCCATGCCTTCCACAGGCATATCGGAAGAGGAAGCCCGCGATATCGCGGCGTATCTTTATGCTTCGCTAGGTCCGTCCGAGGTGGAACAGACCCTTGTCTGGTACGTTCCCCATCGGTGGACATGCATTGGGCTGCTCTCTTGAACGAAGCACCACCACAACTTGCAGCGGGCGAGGCTGACAGCGATGCTTTCGGCACCACTCCGGATTCATCAAGCAAGGGGAACCTTGTCGGCCACCTCCGCCGAGGGTGGTCAGAACGATCGCTGCTGGAGCAGTTTCTTCTGCTGGGGATGCTGATCAGCCTGGTAGCCGTAGCCATTATCGGCGGTGTCGTTACAAGCCTGATCCGCAATGAAGTCACACGCAATGCGGCTGCGACGACAGCGCTCTACGTGGACAGCGTCATCGCGCCCCTCTTGCCCGACATACAAAAAGCGACTGAACTCGACGCTGTCGTGCGGCGCGCGCTTGACGAAACCCTGCAGCACGGCGCGCTTGGTTCCCAGCTCGTAGAAATGCGACTGTGGGGGCCAGACGGAACAATCCTCTATACAAACAAGGCTGATCTGATTGGCCGCAGATTTCCCGTGGGCGAACATCTTGCAAGCGCATTCACGGGAAAGCTCGTCGCCAATTACGATCGATACGACCATCTCGGAATCCGCCGCGGTGTTGAGGATGTCCCTCTGCTCGAAATCTACAACCCGATCCGCCAGCCATGGTCGGGCACGGTTGTCGCCGTGATCGAGTTCTATGAGCTTGCCGGCGACCTTCAGGGCACCTTGCGCAAGGCATTGTTGACAAGCTGGATGGCCGTGGCCGGAGCCGTCTTGCTGATTTTCCTCGCGCTCTTCGCCATCGTCTATCGTGCCAGTCGCACGATTGACCGACAGGCTTCCGACCTCAGCTTGAGGGTGCGCGACCTTACCGAGGCGCTGGAAGCCAACCGCACCCTGCACAACAGGGTGCAAACGGCCACGCAGCGCGCGGTTGCTCGAAACGAGCGCTTTCTGCGTCGGGTGGGAGCCGACCTCCATGACGGTCCTGCCCAGCTCGTCGCCCTCGCGTCCCTCAAGCTCGATAGCGACCTCGTGCTGGAGGAGGGGGCGTCTCCGACGTTGCGCCAGCGCGAGGTGACTGCAATTCGATCAATCCTCAATGATGCCATGGGTGAAATCCGCGCCATCTGCCACGGCCTCGTCCTGCCGCAACTGGAGAGCGCCACCCCGGCAGAAATCATTGAGCAAGCAATCACGGCCCATGAACAGCGGACAGCCTGCAAGGTGGAACACCAGCTTGGTCCCTTGACCAATGCTTTGCCGCTGCCCCACCGCATATGCCTCTACCGGTTTGTTCAGGAAGCCCTGAACAACGGGCATATTCATGCGCCCGGCGCGAAGTTGACCGTGACAGGCTCGTCCGCCCCTTCCAGCCTCGTGATCAATGTCAGTGACGACGGGCCAGGATTTGACCCGGACACTATCGGCAATGACAGCCTTGGCCTATCCGGGCTACGCGATCGGATCGAGAGTCTCGGGGGAAGGTTCTCACTCTCGACTGGGCCGTCTGGTACCAGTCTTACCATGGAACTTACTCTTCAGGAGGAGCAGGATGACCGCGAGAATCTCGATCGCGATCGTTGACGACCACCCGTTGCTGCGGGAGGGCGTGGTCGGCAGTCTTGAAGCGACGGGCCATTTCAGCGTCGTTGCGCAAGGAAGCAGCTGCGACGATGCAATAGCAATAGCTGCCACGGCGAAGCCGGACATTCTCCTGATCGACCTCTCCATGCCAGGCGATGGCAAGGCAGCTTTGGAACCGATCCTGAGGGCAAACCCCGCACAAAAGGTGGTGGTGCTGACCGTGTCGGAATCCAGCGATGACGTGTCTGCTGCTCTGCGTGCCGGCGTGAAGGGCTATATTCTGAAGGGCATCGGAGCCCGCGGCCTTGCCGAAGCTTTGAGGCTGATTGCGGCCGGTGAAACTTACGTGTCGCCGACGCTTTCGGCGCGCCTTCTATCAGATCTGACGCAAGGCAGGCCCAGCACCAATCCGCTCCAGACGCTGACCGAACGGGAACGTGAGGTTCTGCAGCTTGTCACCAGCGGTCTCAGCAACAAACAGATCGCCAAGCAGCTCAACCTGCAGGAAAAGACCGTGAAGCATCACATGTCCCACGTTCTTTCCAAACTGAAGGCGCAAAACCGGACGGAAGCCGCGATGATTGCCGCGAGCTTCTTGCGAGACGACGATGCTCATCGCCTGAGCCGGAGATAATCGATAATCGTCGCTTGTCGATTGACGATGACGCGCTTCTGCGCGTCTCGCATCTCATAGCGCCCATTGCGGATTGTCTCGGTCATTCCATTGCTATGCGTGATCGAACGCTGCGTGCCCGCACCAGCTCTTCCGTTGTTACTACCGCTCGCGGTGCCTCGGTTTCCTGCCGCGCCCTGGTTCCTACCACCTGCGCTGTTGCTGTCACGGCCATTCCCGGCGTTCCCGTTATTGCCGTTATTGCCACTGTTTCCATTGCTCTCTTGGCTGCCGCCATTACCGGAGTTCCCGCCGCCGTTGCCATTGTTACCGCCGCTGTTTCCCCCACCGTTGTTGCCACCGTTGCCGCCACCATTCCCACCGCTGTTTCCCTGCGCGAAGGCTATATCCGTGCCTGAGGGAGGCCAAGGCAGTATCACGAGCGCAAGGCTGGCAACGATGAAAGCCGGCCAAAGAGGAGGTAGAGAAATTCTGGCCACGTTCCATCCTTAATGACTTGTCCGCAGCAATGGCCTTCTGCCGCGTTGACGCTTTCTTCCAGCCTGCGGTGCTAACCGCCTATCATACCGATGCCGACGAAAATTCCAAAACACAAGCAGAACAGCGGTACAAGAATCCAGCGGGCCTGATAGATGCTCTTGTCCATGATGGGGTCCTTTCCCTTTGTAGCGCCAAGCGCCGGCAGACCCCGTTCGTTCCTGCAAAGCTCAGCTACGGCCTTCTGCGTCGCGTTTTCTGGGACCAAAGGCCCAGTCATTTAACGGTCCTTCGCCCCACATGACGCCGCATCGGTCCTAGATCCGGAACTCTGGCTCGCGGCTCAGGTTGGCCTCGCAGCTTCCACACGGAAGTACAGCGATGAAAGGAATGATTGTGAAACGTCAAACACTAGCTTTTGCGACCTTGGCGGCGATGATCGCCACTACGCTTCACGCTCAGACGGTGGTGATCGAGCCAGCCCAGGAAATCACCATCCGTGAATATGTAACCGCCCATCCAATCGAGCCAATCGAACTGAAGGATGTTGAAGTTTCTGTCGGTGCAGTGCTGCCCGAAACAGTCGAGCTTCACAGGATCGAGGCCCAGGACCTGCCCTACAGCTACGTGGTCGTCGACGATCGCACCCTGGTTGTCGAGCCTGAGACCCGCAAGGTCATCCATATCATTCAGTGATGACTGAACGAGCGCGCTCTTTTGAACGGAGAATTACGATGAAAAAGCTTAATCCAGTCGTATTCACGACTGCCTTCCTGGCTGGCGTATCCCTGCTGGCAATGCCGGTCATGGCGCAGGATGCGCAGGACAACAAACTTCCGCGCCCTGTTCAGGGTGATCAGGCTCCATCCGGTGGCGCAGAAGGTAGCGGCTCAGCCCAGGGTGGCGCCGCGACCGGCAGCGACGCTGCTTCGCCGGGCGCCAGCTCGGAAGGCGGTGCCGATGCTCAATCGACCTCGCCCGGTTCTTCGGGAGCGGAATCGTCCGGCGGCAGCGCAAGCGATGCACCTGCCAGCGGTGGCGGAGAAGCCGGTCAGCAACCGAACGACAATTCTGCCAGCGAAGCAGCCCCAGGTCAGATGCAAAATAGTGGCGAGGCGGGTTCGGCAACCGAAGCCGCACCAGGACAGCAGCAGAAGTCCGGCGAACCGGGTGATGCCCAGCAGGCCGCTCCGGGGCAGGTGAAAAAGTCCGACGAAGGTTCGACCAATGTCGAAATTTCCAGTGAACAGCAGGTGGAAATCCGCAAGGTCATCACTGAGGTCGATGTCGAGCCCGTAACGACTGAGGTGAACGTCAACATCGGTGTTGAAGTCCCACGCACGATCGAGCTTCGCCCGCTTCCACCGAAAATTGTAGAGATCGTTCCGGCTTACGAAGGCTACGAGTTCTTCTTGCTGCCCGACGGCCGGATCGTCATTGTTGAACCGGACACGCTCAAGGTGGTCTACATCCTTGTCAGCTGATGTCTGGTGCGCGGAGGTGCGGGGGGCCTCCGCTGCCATCAGGTGCTAGGAGTTCGATGCTCCAAGGCCTTCTCCACGTCACTGGAACCATCACCAGCTGCCCATGTTGGGGTGGAAAAAGGAGAACTCCCTGATGGCTCAGATACCCCTCGACCGCGACCAGCAGGCCTTTGACGCGCGACTTGACGCTGCACGGAAAGACCATACACATGAGATCGCACCCGACATTGCTTACCGGCGACTTGGCATCGTCAATGTTATCTATATCGGCCTTCCCGGCGCGGGCGACCGCAAGTGGGTTCTGGTTGATGCGGGGCTGAGGGGTACTGCAGGCTTGATCATGCAGGCCGCCGAAGAACGGTTTGGCGTCGGGGCACGTCCCGCCGCGATCGTGATGACGCACGGGCACTTTGACCATGTGGGAGCGCTCGAAGAACTGGCGGAGCACTGGGATGTTCCGGTCTACGCGCATCCCCTGGAAGAGCCCTACCTCAACGGAAGCGCATCCTATCCCGACCCGGATCCAAGTGTCGGCGGCGGTCTGATGGCGCGGCTCTCCTCGTTCTATCCGACTAGCCCTGTCGATGTGGGCAGCAGGCTCAGGATACTTCCCCCGGACGGTGGCATTCCCGATCTGCCTGGTTGGCAGTGGCTCCACACGCCGGGTCATGCTCCGGGACACATCTCGCTTTGGCGGAAGGCGGACAAGGTGCTGATCGCCGGGGATGCCTTCATCACGACGCGCCAGGAATCTGCCTACGCCGTGGCAACCCAGGCTCCCGAAATGCATGGCCCACCGATGTATTTTACCCCCGACTGGCCAAGCGCGCGATCATCCGTGCAAATGCTGGCCGATCTCGAACCCGAGCTCGTGGTCACGGGACACGGCCCCGCTTTGGAAGGGCCGGAGATGCGCCGCGCTCTGGATGAGCTTGCGCGGAACTTCGACAAGATCGCTGTGCCTGAAAAGGGCGTTTATGTCGGCAACCCGGCACGTGCAGCCGATGGCAGCGCCTATCGGTGACGGGGCTTCTCATCTTAAGCGTGGAAGGGAGGTGGCTGAACCTGTCGCATGACTGACGTCGTCGCGATCTTGCACGCCGACGGTGAAGGTATAGAGTCCAACAGCCACAGGCCTGCCCGAAACTACTCCGTCGCGGTTCAGTTTTAAGCTGCCTGGAATGGAGCCGCCAGTAACTTCGTATTCGTAGTCTCCGCTCCCGCCCGACGCAGAAAGGTAGTGAGGTCCGTAGACTTCACCGACATTTGCGTCAGGGAATTCATAGTCCTCGATATCTAGTGATCCAGTCTCGCCGACAACGAACGTGTAGTTTGCTGTTCCATAATTTCCGTATACCCTTGATACTCTCAAGCTGGTTGAGCTTAACGACCAATACTATTCGCAGATGGAGCTCAATTTCTCCATCGGCTGCGCCACGTCTCAGCCAGGCGAACGGCTGACCGCCGTCGCCCGCCGCGCCAATCTGCTGATGTATGAAAACAAGCGGGCGAAAGACGCTGCTGCCGTGGGGCAGTAAAGCTTCGTCCGCCTCGGTGGCGCTGCCGACGATTTGTGGCAGCTAGATCATTTCAGTATTTCACTGAAACGCTGAAATGATCTAAGTCTTTGTTTTAGCGGAACTCCGAACGGAAAACAGGCTTCCACTTTTCCTGGAATTGCTCCTAAGACCGCCTGCCGTGCAGGACCATGTCGAAATGCACGATGTTGGAATAGATCGGCGTTCCGGCATCCATTCCATAGAAGGTCCGGTAGATGTCGCCCAACACACGGAAGGCGATGCTGCCCGCGCTCCGCTGTTGAAGTTGGGCGCGGAAGGTCGCGGCTCGCGATCTTCCCTTGGCCGTGAGAATGCCTTCGATGATGGCTGCGTTTTCGGCGGTGCGTGAAATTCGCGTCGAGCGGAAGGTGATCTGCGAGTACTGGGCGACGTCGAAGATGGCGTCGGAGCGAAGGAAGTTGTCCACCCGGCTCTGCCCGGTGCTCACGCTTTCCGGAAAAAGGATGAACTCGACCTTCGAGCGGCCGAGGTTTCTCCCATCCAGGTTGAAACTGCCGGAAAAGCGGTCGAAGCGGCCGTTGATCCCGCCCCCGCCCACCTGTGACACGAGAAAGGTGATGTTGGAGGAGGGATCTATCTGATAGCGGCCTGCGGCCTCATACAGTTCGTCGGCTGCGGCCCATCCCGGCAAGCCGAGCACCAGCAACCACCCGATCTGCTTAGTGCGGAATCGACTGGCAGTTGTCGGTCAGGCTCTGGAAACCGACGCTGCAGCACTCAAGGCGGAACGCGTCGCGTACGCCACGCGCTCGCTACGGGTCGCTGTTCGGATATTCAGGCATCACCGAAGCTACCGGAAAAAGCTGGCCTGACATGGCCTGCTGCTGGACCAGGCTGACAGGCTTTTTCGAAAAGTCCCTAGCGTCGGCTGATTGTGCACCGGACTTTGAATATTTGGGAACCTTGCTGAACATCATTCCTGACATTCACTCTGATTCCGAGCGTCTGAACACCATTCTGGGCCTGATCGCCAACGATGCCTCGATCCTATTCCTGGGTGAATTCATCGACGACGGATACGGCGTCAAGGCTCCCGTCGATTGGATCGTCCTCCGTCGGGCAAGGCATCGATCAGCTGCCACCCATCCACAACTACTAAATCAGCTACTCCCTAGCGGCCTTAAAGCAGTCCTTTGGCTCTTAGAATTGCAGCAACCAAGTCCGAAATTAAACTGCCTTCCAGCGGAAAGTTCGCAGATTTTGTATCAGCGGCAGTGCTGCTATGAGACCGGATCTTGTCGTTGCAACAGTCGTAATATCACGAACGGGTAAGGGCTTTCCAAACCGAGCCTGAACGTTGATCATTGATTATGCGTGAGAAATTGCTAACAGATCGAACACTTGTGGAGCTTCGTGACGCCCTGGTTCAGCGCGATGTGAGCGCTGCCGAGATGGCTGCTGCGTCGCTAGATGCGTGCGAGCGCAATCCGTACACGATGACCCTGATTACCGACGAAAGAGCTCGCCGTGAAGCGCGGCACTCCGACGCCATGATAAGATCCGGAACGCCACGTCCGCTCGAAGGCGTTCCAGCGGTGTACAAGGACCTTTTCGATTTTGCCGGTCACGTGACAACAGCCGGGTCCCGTGTCTTGAGCGGGGAGCCTGCAGCTCAACGTGATGCCGATATTGTGACGCTTCTTCGGTCAGCGGGAGCCGTGACGATAGGGCGGACCAATATGACCGAACTGGCCTTTTCTGGGCTGGGACTTAACCCACACTTTGGAACACCCGAGCTCGCCGACCACCAGGGCGTATCCCTGGCGCCGGGAGGATCTTCCAGTGGTGCCGCAGCCGCGCTGGCCCAAGGGGTGGCACCGATCTCTATAGGAACCGATACAAGTGGTTCCATTCGAATTCCCGCCTGCTTTCATGGCTTGGTCGGCTTTAAGCCTACAGCAGGCCGCTATCCCGCAGGTGGAATGGTTCCCCTCGCGCCCAGCCTCGACTCCGTCGGGGTGATTGCACGCTCGGTAGCCGACGTGCGATATCTCGATGGTATCATTTCTCCATCCGCCGACTCGAAACACCAGCCGGATATCACGTTTGTTCTGGCGGAAGGACATCTGCTTGAAGATCTGGATGGCGAAGTCGAAAGCTGCTTCGCCGCAGCGATCGGATTGTTATCGAGCCATGGCTGGGATATACGCACGGACCGCATTTCCGAGATCGATGCCGCGATGTCATTGCAGCGCGAACTCGGTGCGCTCGTAGGCATGGAAGCATACCGGCTGCACGGTAGACATCTGCAACGGCGCAATGAGATGGATGCGCGCGTTGCACGACGATTGGAAACTTCGGCTCAGGTGAGCGAGGAAACCTACGGAAATATGATTGCCGAAAGAACTAGGCTCATTTCCAGCGCGTCGGGGCATTTAGCTGGTGGAGACATTATCCTTTCGCCCACCGTCAAGTGCACGTCTCCTGAGCTTGCGTCCCTGGCGGATGACGACGCCTTTCAACATTCCAATGCGCGCGCTCTTGCCAACACGATGGTGGCCAACTTCTTTGATTGGTGTTCGATTTCCGTTCCCTGCGGACGGACGAAATCGGGAAGGGAGGTTGGTCTGATGCTGACCGGGGGCAAGCATCAGGATATTGCGCTGTTGCGAATTGCGGAGTTGGTGGAAGCGGTATTGGCTAGGGGCATGGAAAAATGAATACGGTTGAGGACAAGTCCACCCCGCTTGAGCGATACGTCCGCGTACTTGAGGCGATTGCGGCTTCCGGAGGCAGTGCGACGGCCGGAGAGCTCGTTTCCATTCTCGGGCTCCCCCGACCGACGACACACCGGCTGCTTAAAGGGCTTGTCGATACGCAGCTCATTATCAAACTGTCGGAGAATCGCTATGGCATTGCCGACCGGCTGCAACGCCTTTCGTTGCTGTCCGCGGACGATCGATGGTTTGAGCCGGTGCTCCGCCCCATTGTCATGGAGATCGCCCAGACTTTCAACATGACCACCTACGTCGGGAAGTTCAACGGACAGCGTGTCGTGTCCGTCATGGTGGAATCTCCCGAGGAACCATGGCGCGGTTTCGTTCTTCCTGGAAGAGAGTTTGCTCCTCATGCGGCAGCTGGTGCCAAGGCGATACTAGCCTTCCATCCGGATAATATTACCAGAGGTCTTCTCGAGCAGGTGAGTCTCCCGAGCTTTACAGCAAAGACCATTTGCTCAGTGGACGGTGTGCTCGAGGAATATGAAAAAGTCCGAAGGCAACGATATGCAAGCTGCGTCGGCGAAATCGATGACGGTATGAATGCGCTTGCGGTCCCTGTTCTCGCCAGTAGCCAAATTGTAATGAGCGTGGGTGTTACAGGACCGATTTCGATACTTCCTGAGACAAGTCACCAGACCTTTGCAGAGCAATTGCACCCTTTTGCAGTTCGCATCGCTGCCCTCCTAGACGCGCGGCGATAAATCGTCTGGTTACCGGAGATTCCCGCGCAACAGCACTCCTCCAAAATTTGACAAGCTAGGTCGTTGTTCATGCACAACGGGCGCTCGATTTGAGCGTAGGGTTTCCACCGGTTTCGCGACGGCGCCCCGCCAATTTTCCGAGCGCAGTGCGCCCTCCCGCAGAGCTGATCGCGTCTCGATCTTAATGCAAGAGATCGGGCGACAAACAGGCCCTGCAGCAACATCCCTCATGATTGGTACGGTGCCAGCAATAGCGCAGCTCGATGCTGAGTTTGCGGTTCTGTACATAAGGAACGGCTTACCGATTGACAGCACAAAGGGCCAATGAAATAGTTTTGATAAATGAGATGCTGTATCGGTTTTCGAGACATGCCTGCAACCATCCCTCAGCCGAACGGCTCCCGCGGCCACATTCCGATCTTTTCGGATCGTGTCACGATGCAAATGCCGCTGTTCTCGATGCGCAAGCGCCCTTCGCTGCGCCCCCACGTCTATAGCGGAAGCGGGGCCTCGTTCCGGGTCAAGCCTTGCGAAACAGGTGTGCCGACGATTTGGGACCGGGACATCATCATCTACATCACAAGCCATCTACTCGCTGGACGCTCCACCTCTCGTGTCCTCTCATTGCGAGCACATAACCTGTT
>Ga0180218_1001705_pt1 | contig 12755 bp, 24 predicted proteins | sample eDN3rd37CKraftBY_FD_151334 | JGI IMG/M metagenome (GOLD analysis project Ga0180218, IMG submission 151334) | Enriched backyard soil microbial communities from Emeryville, California, USA - eDNA 3rd pass 37_C Kraft BY (version 2) (version 2) | ecosystem: Environmental > Terrestrial > Soil >... | reverse complement strand
ACCGCAGACCCGAAACATACCTAACAGGCGGGTCAATTCTCGGTGGAAACGCCGGGTCAGTTCTCAGTGGCAATCAACACAATCGGCTCTTCAAGCACCTTGTTATCGTGGCGTTTGACGATGACTGTCCGGTCTTTGCCGGGGCCAGCAGGGTCAATGCCCCAAATGACCGGTCTCTTCGGGCTGGGGATGGCAAATTCGTTGTCGATAGCCTGATTGATCAGTTCCGATGGGATCAGGCCATCATCGGTATCTGATGGGAAATCGCCTTCAACGTGAATTAGATAGCCGTTGGTACCCTTGCCCCACTGCTTTTCAGCATTCGCCAGTTCCTCCGGCGTCAGGTTCGGATTGTCAGTCATACGACCGTGAACGTGTGTCCACATGTCGCTCATTTCGTCATCGTTCCATGTTCGCCAGAAGAAGCCGCTCGTCGCGTTGGGGTTGCTAATCAGGACTAATTTTGGATTGAGGTCCGTCGTCAGGTGATTGATCAGCGCTCCCTCGAAAACCTCGTCGGGAACACCTGTCGCCTCGTCCACAAGAATGAAATTGTTGTCCGCGTGGATACCGCGTGCGCCAGCGATGTTGTCTTTGCTCGCTAGACGAAATTCCGCATAACAATCCGCCGCGTTTGCTTTACGGCTGATACGTGTCGCGGTTACGTCCCATGCGTCCTTGAGGACTTTCAGTGTTTGCCCATCGATGCGGCCATAGAGGCTTTGCAGTTCATTCCAGACGCCGGATTTCAACTGCGCTTCGTTTGGACCGAAGATCGTAACTTTCACTCGGTCATGACAGAACAGCGACCACCACGTTATGATCGCCAGAACGTGCGTCTTGCCGAAGCCAACGCCGCCTTTAAATGTTACTCGTTTATTTGTGCGAAAGGCTTTGCAGAATTCTATCTGCTTGGGTCGGAGTTTTGACCCGAAAACGTCGAACGCAAATGCTGCAATATCGACGCGCCATCTATCAAGCAGGAGCGCTAATTGCTCCTGCTGCTCTTTGTTCAATGCCATTAAATATCAACCGGATAAGTTAGTCCCGGTGGTATTTATTGGCGGCCCTCAAATCGGGGCTTCAAATGAAAATGGCCCCGTTTGGGGCCATCTTGTTAGACTGGCTTCGCCTTGCGCCCGCGCTTCTTGGGTGCCTCACCTGCGGCCTTCCTCTTTGCGTCCTCGGCTTGCTTCGCATCCCGGATTGCCTGCTGGAAATCCTTGTCAGTATCGACGTACGAGGAAATCTTCACGAAAAACTCGCGTGCCTCTGCGAGACCATCCAGTTGCCAGTATTTTCCGCCCTTCAACTCGATAGGCGTTTTGCCCAGGTGAACACGGTAGCCGCCATTGTAAGCCTTGAACCAGTTCGTTACCGCGATCTCCGTGGAAGGGTCTTTCTTGATCGCATCGATCTTTTTGATCTGCGTTTCAAGAGAGCCCTTGAACAGCGTAATCGCATCACGCTCACCCCTAGCAGGGCCATCAACTCGTTTGGTCGTGAGAATTTCCAGAATATCCATAGGAGCCTCCATTGGGGATATGACGCGGTTTCTACGTGTAGGCGATTAAATAAAGGATAAAGCGAAATTGCCAACACGAGGACGAAGCAGACATGCGGATACAGGTACAAATAGCAAATGGCTATAGAAATGGAAAGATCGCGCAAATTGCGGAAAGCGATACGAAACTGAGCATGACGGAGGCAACGGAACAATTCGTTGATGCCGTATATGGGAAATGGATCACAGACAATTTAGGCGAAGATTTCACCATTCAGAACGTGACGGAACAATCGTTCGTCGTGGACTTCACCTATGAAGATGATGCGCTTGCGTTTCAAACGCGACTAGGCGGAAAGCAGTTGGTGGATTAATGGCGAAACGACCAAAGAAGGAATTATCAGAGACGCAACGCGCAGCCCTACAGAAACATGCGTTCAAGCCGGGTCAATCTGGAAATCCTAAAGGGCGGCCGCCTGAGGATGAAGCGCTAAAGGCGCGTATCCGGCAGAAACTCCCTGAGTTGATCGACCGACTGGAGGAGATCGCCTACAACGGAAAGAATGAGGCGAGTGTCGTCAAGGCTATCGAATCCATGCTTTCCTATGTACTGCCGAAGGCGACGACCAAGCACGAGCATAAGCACGAACACGACCTGACCGGCTTTGATGACTTCCTATTGCGTGCGAACCAGCGCCATCAACTGCTAGCCGGCGAAGTCATCGAGGCAACCGACATAACGCCGGTTTCCGGGGAAGTGGAAAAGCCTTAACGCCCGCTAGGTTAGTTTGTCGGTTAACACGGAAAATTAGAGTCTTCTGAAATGTCCCGCGATATTGGTGATGCTATCCGGCGAGTGCGCGAACTACGGACGTGCTTTCTTACCGATACCCCGGCTGTCGCTTACGAAAACACTAAGGTAATGATTGACCGCTTCTGGCCTTTGGACAATGCGCAACTAGATGCCTCGCGATATGAGCCGCATATCTATCGGCCTAATTCCAAGGCAAAGGACCAGATCAGGGAGAATGAAAAGAGGATTCATTCTGCGATAATCGCCCAACTTTCTATACTCGATTGGGACTATGCCGATAATAGGGGAAAAACACGAGATCAGTTAATTGATGAGTTGGAGCGCGATTTAGCGCTCATGCAGAAGGACGGTCTTCATCCATATGAGCGGTACGTTGAACGCCGCACTGAACCGGCCATCACGGCGGAAACCGCATGGCACTATCGTTCATTGTCTTCTAAAATTCGCCGCCAGTTATTTGACACTGGCTTATCGATTGCCGTCCCGACTAAGAAACGGACGGGTCGAAAGCGGCAGAATCCTGTCGATACCAATACAATTTTGCGTACCGCCCCATTCCTGCGTAGCCGCGATCACTGGCGTCCAGAGCATATATTCAAAGCCTGCAAGGTGCTTCACGAGGTCTCAGAGTGGATAGACGAGCAAGGACCGAACGAACCGCTTGTAATGGTTTATACACAGCGTTACCGACTAGCCGATCTTTACGTTAGCGATAGTAAAGTTGCTCCAGATTATTTCTCCGCGAAAATCGCCATCGCGATTTCCAGTGCAAATCATCTTTCGGCTGGAACGGACGAATACGAGCCGAATGATGATGTCGCTCGCGGTGCATTCCTATATTATGGATTGTATTTGCAGAGCATCAGAGCCGCCCAAAAGAAGACCGCTAGCGCCATCCGGGCGGTATTTTTAAATAAGTTACTGAAAATACAATAGGATTTCGACCGCACTCCGCGGGCTTATTTCGCCCACCAAGCCTATTCTTCTCCTCGTGTTCAACAGCCAACTATAGGAGAAATGAATGGCTATTACACTCGACAAACTTACTAACGACGCAATCAAGGCTGACCTGACTACCTCAGACGCCCACGTGAAAACGTATCTCGGGCACCTGCGGACTGCGAACAAATCGCTATATGTGGCGATGCAGGACGCATACCGTCTCAGCCAGACCCATTCCAAGGTTGACCTTCAAAAAGCAGCCAAGGAAATCGGCATCAAGTTCCAGACGACGGCCACTGCCGAACTGACTGCGATCAAATTGGTGTTCCGCAACGCGGACACCTCAAAGGCCAGCGCATATGCGGCTGTTTTGATCAAGGCTCGCGACCTTGGGACGAAAACCGAGGAGTTCGCAAAGTGGATTGAGGACAAAGGCGGAATTGAGAAAATCCGTATCGCTGACCTCGTAAAACTTAGCGAGACCAACAAGGCAGACAAGGCCACCGCAATTGCTGCGGCTGCGGAAGCCATGAAGGGTGAGCGAAGCGACGGAATCGTCTTCGACAAGCCTTCTGCTGCTCATGCCACTCTTCCGGTTCACAAAGACTCCAAGAAGGCGATTTGGTTCGTCAACGAAAAGTCTGACGGTTCCTTTGAACTGATCGCAGTACAGACTAGCAAGCCTGCAATCGACGCGATGAGCAAGCGAGTAGGTGAAGCACTCGCGAATCCGACGAACGTTAAGGATTTCTCTGTTGTCCTAAAGGCTCCCGAGCCGAAGACGGATGAACAGGATGAAGCCAAGGATCGTCTGGCTGCTGCTTAATCAGTAGCCCTGCGATGGGGGATCAATTCCCCCATCACGCCCATTTATATTAGCAAAAAGGAATATATAGATGACACTTTCAAGCATCATCACGAAGTACACGCCGAAGACGCTGATCGAGTACAGCACGTTCAACCTCAAAGTCATGACCATCATCAGCGGTTATCCGCGCGGCACGCTCACACGTCCGTTGCTGCTGGTTGGCCCCCCAGGTTGCGGCAAGACCCTGCTAGCCAATCTGCTGGCTGCTGAGGTCATCCCCGATATGACGCAGCATGACATTCGGTTCATCGATGTTAGTCAGGAGACCAGCATCAAGACCGTGAAGAGCATCAGCGAGACCATCGGCCTATACGCGAACAACTCCAAGAACCTGCGGGTCTGCATTCTGGATGAAGTCGATTGCTTCACGCCGCCGGCGATGAGCGCGCTCAAGGGGTTGATGACCCAATATCCCTCGCTGGACCGTGGCGTGTTCTTTATCCTTACGACGAACCACTGTTGAATGTAATGCTTCCATAATTTTGCAATTGCGAGTGAATTGATCGGTTGCCCTGTGGGCCAAAAGACTTAAAATACGCGTCTTCGGAAACTCTAGAGCAGGTTGTTATTGATTGGACGAATCTGTGTTGATCTACGTGTTTTAACTCATTAGTTATTACATTTTAACTCGTTTATTTACGTGTTTTAGCACGTTGATTTCTCGTTGATATTTCGAGATAAAATCAAGCACATTTCATGATTATTCGCAAATCCTTCGCCACTTCTCATTAAAAAGAATGACCTCTCCATTACTCTCCGTCCAAATCGAAGTCCCGGCCTTATTGCAAGTAATATTCACACCATCATCATTCCTTGCCCAAACGCACGTATCATCCTGTTGACCATTCCTTTCTAGGACAATTGTGTTTTCTCCATCGCCTTTAAATCGAATTCTATTCGTCTCATCCGTTAACGAGTAAAAATAGCATTCCTGTTTTTTAGATTCACCTTCGTTCGTCTCTATGCTCGCCTTCTCTATTACCGAGGGGCACAATGCTGAAAACACTGCAAGAGCCGTTGGGTAGCCGAAGGAAGGAGAGGAATCCAGCAACTCACCGCTTGAAAGATCGCGAATAGCATACTCAGCGATCATTTCATTGTCACTTTGCGTGCCTCTATTCCTCCCCTCAAAACGGAACCTATGATTGAACAAGTCCGTAAAGTTTCCAGTTTGGCAATTTGCTATTGCGCGTTTCTCTATCTTATCTCGCTTCAGCGTACGGTTAATGCAAGCCTTTGAATCATCAAGTTCATACTCTCGGCAGTATGTAGCGGCATTCTCCTCAGTATGTTCGACTGATATTTCAGCCAAATCGGTATCTATTCCTGTTGCGCCGATAACATCCACTTCCATCCCGACGCGGCTCCCATATGGGAGTTTCTTAGGAAGACTTGCCCCTGTTTCGGGTAGATAGCATGACGCAAAATCTGACAGGGCTGCGCTTGAGCCATTTAGTTCTACAGAAATTTTATTCGTGTTTATTGAAATCTCTAATCGACGGCCTTTCGACACATCGACCAGCATTTTCACATTGACGCCGGAGAAGTTGAGCCATCCGAAGTAGTCATCAGGTATCCCGTTTAACTCATAAGAAGAAGACCTATCGACTTGCCAGTTTGTGCGAGTCTCTCCCTGATAGATTCCAGCGATAAATGCGTTGATCTCTTTGCCCGGTGACGCGTAGAATCCAACTTTGGCCGCGCCCTGCTCTATGCTCGCATAGCAGAGTTTTCCGCCATCATCTTCTTCCGATTCAGCCTTCCATTTCCCTTTTATGGTCCCGTCGAAGACCTGCGTGTGGGAACCGATGCTGTCATCAAGCAATTGGATTTTAAGCCGATTGTTCTCTGCTACTATCTTGTTCGCAAAATCGATCACCTCGGTCAGCACGGCGTCTTTGCCGAATGCCTTCTCAATGCCATTGGCTTGCGCCTGAACGTTCTCAATGAGTTTCATTCCATCAGGGCTGATAATCTTGTCAGCGAGTTCGCTACCTTCGCCTTCGCCAGCGAACATCGGCTCGCTGATTTCGGAAAGAAACTCCATCGCTTTGTCGTGGAAGATTTGAATGCGCGGGTCCGCCGCAAGGGCGGTAAGAGCGCTGGAGACCAAGAGTGCGCACGTAACATAGGTGGTTTTCAGCATTTTTCGCCCCAAAGTTTTCGGCTACTTTGGATTGCACTTCTTAAGAAAGCATAGCCTCGTATTGACTATTCGCGTTCAAGCACATGCAAGAGGACGTTTTCTCCCCTCGCCCATGCCAGCATCACGTTGAAGTCTCGTCGTTCGATCCGTCGGGGGAATTGCGGAGGCATTGGCGGTAAGATGGGAGCCCTTGCTATCGTACCTTGGCCTAACGGCACTGGTACTGTTGGGCTGTTCGTGGCGAGGCTCATCCAATCGTTGAGTTGAGCCGTGTAGGTTTCTTCCTCTCGCTCGATCTGCTCGATCAGTGCCCGCATGTACGTGAGGAATGCTAAGTCGTTTTTCGTGATATTCGTTTGGGTCATCATGCACCTCCTATTCGGTGGTATTTACGTGATCTGTTTCGGGCTCAGTCGTCGCCACGATCAGCGCCTTTGGTGCTGGTCCAAACGGCCGCAGAACGTTCGGTGTGATGTGGTTCCACATGTCTTTGACCGGCACATTCAGGCTCGCCCACAAGCACAAGCCCACGAACAATCCCAGCGTAATTCGGGTAAGAATAGCCATTGGCGTATCCTCCGTTGTTTCCCCTACTTATGCCGGGATGCTCAAAAATCGTTGTTTTCGTGCCGGTCTGAGCGATCCGCTCGTTTCATTTCCCTAGTATGGGAATGGTCATTCACGGCGTCTGCAAGGCCCTTCGCATCCATCTGGCGCATGAGGCGTGGGTTCTTCGCCCAATTCTGAGCCATACGGACAATGCCCTCGGCCAGCGACATGCCAATCATGCCGATACCGAATGCCAGGCCGTTATTCATGGCGAGGTTTGCCATGTTCAAGCCGAGCCAAAGCCCGATGATCGGCGTCAGATAGATCGCGCATAGGGCGCCGACGATACTAGCGCTGACGACAGCCCATGTGAGAGCGCCGCCTTGGATCACGACGCGGACAAATGCGCCGGCTAGGCCCGCAAACAAATGGGACGGGCTTATGCCGATGCTCGTAAGAAATGCTGCAAGGGATTCAAACATGGTGGGGTTTCTCTGCCATTCTAGTCGAACCCCAACACGGTGTTCGTCCCGTATTTAACGGGAAGCCCGTATTTGGAGCCCCAAATGAAGAAAGCCCCGGCGATTAAACCGAGGCTTTCCACGAGGAGATTTTATGGTCACAAACTTTCGTTTGCACTCGTATTTATCTGCGCGTTCTCGTTGAAAGCACTCGAATAGGAATCAAATCCTTGACTCCGCTCGGAGTCAGAACATAATAGGAACATCAATCCACCCGAATTTCCCTGCTCACTACGCCCGTAGGAGATTGCCTCTATGCGCCCAGTCGCCAAACAAGATCCGATTGTCGATCCCATCGATGAAGCGCTTGCTTGGCATCGCGGCGATGCTCGCGCTTGCATTGCCACGTTGCTCGCTGATTGCGCTTGGCTCCGTTACCAGATCGAAGTTGCGGATCACGCGATGAGCCGGGGCTTCACCCGAGGCTGGCGGCCTTGTTCGGATCGAGACTGAAAATGTCCACGCTAGGCGATGCCTGGACGCATGGATGGGAAGTATCTGTGTTCTGCGATGGCGGCATAGAACCCAGACCACGCAAACACAAGCATTGCGATTTCAAGCACGACCTCGATATGCTCACTATGCTGATCACTCGTGGCCGAGGATTTCCCCTTTGCGATCTGCCGGGAAAGATGCGCTGTCCTCGTTGTGGAGTGCTTGGGCTGAAAATGTTCTATTTCGTGCCCGGCGGGCGTGATGAGAAGAAGGCCGGTAGGTAATCGAGGCAAACGCGATGGTTCACATCAACACGTTCGGCGTCATGCTGGAACATGGCTATACGCTTTTCGTGGATTGCGAAGACTGCTCCCACAAAGTCAAATTCGACCTAGCGTCCATGCCTCCCGATGCTAGTTCCATTCGACGCCGTTTTAAATGCCGGGTGTGTGGTGGTCGAGGAAGGCCGATCATGTTGCCACCGGGGAACCGAGGTCCACACGGCTAAAGGGGAACTAAATGAAACAAGCCATTATCGTTCTGACAGCGCTGCTTCCCATAATTTCAACTGCACAGGCGGGATTTCCCGAAGGTGGATTATATCAATGCTCCAGAATATCACAGGGAACGCCTGAAAAAAGAACGCCAATGGAACCCGATGTCTTCCTGATGGGCATCGGAACGTTCAGTCAAATGACGCTAGTCTTTAGTTCTGGTGATGGCAAATCGGATAAGTGTGAAGTGACCGGAAGCACATGGATGTGTGAAACTGCTACAGGGCGCAAAACCGTATTCGACAAGAGTACCGGTGTTCTCATTGAGCCTTTCAATTTTGGTGACGAGTTTTGGGAAAGTCATTGCGTCGAGTTCACGATGCCACCTGTTAAATGAGGGGAGTGGTGATTCGGACTATGACAATCCCCATCTGAACCGCCGTATGAACCGGAAACCACTTCCGGTGTTGGGCTAGTTTTGGTGGGGACTATCGCTATCTTGTTATTCGCCACGTTCGGATGGCTATTCTTCTGATCGTTACAACGACTTGCCAGTGTCGATATTGCGGATGCTCAACTCGTGACAGCCTGCTAGACGCTTCCCCTTGCTTAACTCATCGAGCAGTTTCGGCAGGTGCTTGAGTTGGGCTTCACTGTAGTTCTGGCCTGTAAGCGTCTTATCCTGATATAGGTCATCAACGAACGTTTGCCATGTCTGTTGACGGCCATTGCGTGGCTTTGCCGTGGACCAACCCAACATGATGATCTTGTCTTCCCGATACACGTTCGCGATTGCGGTCAATTCTTGAATCAGATGATCGAGCCAACGACGATCTCCCTTTGAGAAGTCCATGAATGGGATTGTGGACCTAGCGTAGCGTGCCTTGTAATCGATTTCCACGTCATCGCGTAGCAACTCTGCTAGTGGGTCCAAGCGCGTTGGGATCGTCGTAATGCGTGTTGTCGTTGTCGTCTCGACTTTATAATTCGTGAAAATGTCTTCGTTAAAAATGCTCATTTGAAATGCTCCTGCTGCTTAGTTTTTGCCTGATTTATCGTCTTCCTTGCGATACTCTATTACCTGATTGCGAAGTGTATTGATTGCGCGCTCCAACGCATTATGCGCTTCGTTTAGCGCCTTGATTAATTCCGCATTGTTATTAGACATTTTGTTCCTCCTTGTTTCTTTTATTTATCCTTTTCGATCCAGAACATGCTCATACGGTCTTATTACGTGCATGTCTGGCTTTGAGCCCATCGCTGATTGCTTTACATTCGGCTGGTGATCGCTTCTTCCCTAACTTACCAGCCGAGATTGCTGCGCGTGCTTCTGGTGATCTTGGAACGCCCGTTCTTGCCGCTGATAGTTTCTCTCGTGTTTCTGGTGAGACGACCTTTCCCTTTTGGGCTTCGCTCATTCTTCGTCGTGTCTCTTCCGAGCGTTTGTATTCGTGTAGTTCTTTTCTCTTTGCCATTTGGCCTCCTTCTGTTTTTCGTATTTATCCAAACAACAAAAACCCGGCTCAAACGGCCGGGCTCTCTAGTTGGGGAAAACGAGACATTCTATCCAGCGGCTTTCTTTGCAGCCCAATAGGCTTTCGCTGCTTCACTCCGCTTTGCATTCGATTCAGCGGACTTCGGCACACCAGTAAGAGCAGCGGAGATTGCAGCACTATGCTCGGCATCCTGTCGCACACCTGTCTTGGTCTCTGAAATTTTCTCCTTTACCCAATCAGGTCGGGCAACTCCAATTTTCTTGTCAGCCATTTTCTTTCTCGCTCTCTCATCCCGTTCCTCTCCCGGTAGGTAACGGCAATTGTGGATTGATTCAGCACGCCCTGCGATTACTGCTGTCGTTGCGTCCATCACTCCATTGAGTTTGTCCTGTCGCGACCGCCATGTGAGAAGCAGTGCATACTTTGATTGCTGCCGACCTTCGATTGTGTCCTTCTTGAATGAGCGTGCCATACTGTTGAGCATCGCATCGCTATACAGGTTCAGATATTCCTCAAACCGCAGTGTGAACCGGATGCCCTGCGCACTTTGGTATGCCGCACTGCGCGAGTACAACTTGAACAATTTTTCAATGAACGCCTCAACGGCGTCGTATTGCAATTCGGATACGCGCGATTGAATTTTCGAAATCAGCAATAAGTCGGATGTTTTCATTTTTAGTACCTCATGTTTTGGCAAATTGATTTTGCAGGGAAACTCCAATTTCCGTTTCTGCACTTCTATTTATGTTATCTACCTGTTTTCACGTCATTATTATTTTCAAAGAAAAACCCGGAGCGTTGGAGCGATCCGGGTTCATTTGTCTGCCAAGACATGAGTGCGACATTGCATCGCCGGGTATTTATTAGATGTTTGCGATTTTTCGTGTAACACGACGTTGGAAGAACCCCGATGCTTTGAAGTAGGTAAGATAACTCATAATAAGATAGTTGCACTACACCGGATACAATTTGAAGTAGATTACATAACTTATCTCTCTATAGAGAGATATGCCATGTCATCGACGTCAGATTATACCCGCTGTAAGCACTCCGAGGCGGAAACTTCGTCCGTTTCGGCTTTGCCGAGCCGTCCTCATTTCCCACCACGGATATTCGCTATCGCTCAACTCGGGGGTTATCACCCCGGCGAGTTACGGCAGAGCCGTAGTCATTGCGGCATAGCCGATGTTCTTGCGGCAGAGCCGATGGAGAAAGAGATTGTTTGGTGATCGGGGTTTGAGGAAAACCGCGCAGCACCAGCAACCGAGCCACCTCACGCGAACACAGTCACAGCGCGCCGTAGATGCCCCAGGAACGCGATCTAACGCTCTTATGCAGCAACATGCGCCCCACGCTAGCCGCGCTGTATGAGCGTCTACGGGCGTTTCCTCATGTGCATTTGAATATCGACGGATAAGAGCCGGTTCATGCATAATAGCAGCATGGAAACAAACACACTCACCAAGATCAAGAAGGCGTTTCACGGGTTCAAGGAATGCCAGTTGAACCGATGCAATGGAGAATTTCTAATTGCGCTGGACGAATGGGTCGAATTCTTCACTCAAAGTGAGGCTCGACAAGCCCTGATAGTCCCGAACTTCAAAAGCAAACGGCTCCACCGGATCAACGATAACGAGCCGTGGACAATCGAAAACCTGCAAGTCATCGAGCCAGCCAGAGCAAAACCCGGAGCACGTAAGCCGGATGATGATGGAACCACGTATAGGCTGCTTACAGTCGATGACTGGCTTTCCGAGATAAGACAAGCCATTTGAAGCAAACGCATAAATACGTTTGAAGGTCTTCAACCATTGGCCTTCAACGTCATGGAATGCTCCTCATGAAAGAGCCCACTAGGTCTTCCTCACTTAGCCTAGTGGGCTTTTCCGTATGAGGTTGCCCTACAAGAAAAGTGGAATTACATGTACGGCTTTTGCTGTAGAGGTTACAAATGGAAACACTTGGAGAATTTGGAAAAGTTATCGGATATTGGATCGGCTTCGCTATCGACGTAGCGATAATGATATTTTTATTTCACGTTGCAAGTCTCATATCGCCGATTGCTGGCGGGATATTAGCCGCCATATTCGTCTTGTATGCGGCTTATAAATTCATTGTAATAGCCGTCACATCGCTTTGTGTGATCTTCTTCGCAGTATTAGGAATGTCCCTGTAATCACATATGGAAAAGCCCGGAACATTGTCCGGGCTTCGTATCATTCAGGACGAGTTATTCGCCTGTTTCGCTTTGCGTGTTCAGTCCAAACACTCAACGGCTTATCCGTGTGAAAATGCAAATCGCGTTCCACGGTTAAACCGAATGGACCCCGAATGCTCTCCAGTTCCTCATGGCTGACATAGCCTAGTTCAGGCTCACCAAGGCCAAGATCGCAAAGGCCGAAGCAACGACCATCTGGCTCCATTTCAGTCAGCAGCCATGTGGCGTTGGCCCAAGGCGTGAACAACTTCACGACCGGGATATGATCAGCATCGCGAGCAGATAGATTGTTTGCTGTAAGTGCGATGCGCAGTTCTTCAGTCAGCAGTTTCATGCTGCCACCGACTGCATGCCATGCACATCGACACGCATGATGTTCTCAATCCATCTGCGTTCAGCACGCCATTCCGAAATGCTGTCGAAGACCTGATCGAACTTCATCCCGTTGATTTTGCCCCATACGCGAATTTTCATTGGATGCTCCCTTGAGTTGCATTTGCAATTCCAGGGATATTGCCGTTGATCGAATAGGGCGAGCGAAGAGTGTCAACTAACGCGAAATCTATCTCCGACTTGCGGTATCGAATTTTACTCTGTAATTACAACACATTAGCGCCGGTTGCGGCTATGCATGAAATCCACTAGTGTAGGTCGTCGCACCAGGCGAAGTGGAACTGCGGCCCGCGCAGGCTCTCGGGGTCCTCCGACGAAAAAATCTGCGCGATGGAGCCGTTCGGCCAGACGAGCCGGCGGCGCGAAGCCTCGAAC
>Ga0180218_1001702_pt1 | contig 12773 bp, 11 predicted proteins | sample eDN3rd37CKraftBY_FD_151334 | JGI IMG/M metagenome (GOLD analysis project Ga0180218, IMG submission 151334) | Enriched backyard soil microbial communities from Emeryville, California, USA - eDNA 3rd pass 37_C Kraft BY (version 2) (version 2) | ecosystem: Environmental > Terrestrial > Soil >... | reverse complement strand
GAAAGCCCCGCGCATCACTTGCGCGGGGCTTTCGGCTTTCCGTGCTGTTGCCTATTCGCGGAAGCGCCCGTCGATATACATGCGCCAGAGCCGCTCGCCGATCATGCAGTCGCTACGCTCCTCGGGCACCGACATCTGCGTGCGAATGAAACGCGGCGCCTCGATCTCAGCCGGCGTACGGCCGGCAATCTCCAGAATGAGCTTGCGGCGGATGGCCGGCGCAAACTCGGAGCGCCCGCGCACGGGAATGACGAAGCTCCCGAAGCCACCGATGACGCAGTCGGTGTAGTACTTGTCGAGATTGTTGATATCGAAGAAGCCGGAGCGATGGTTCGGCTTCAGGATGATCGGCAGGCCGTTGATGACGATACCCTCGCTGACCGCCTTGTCACGGGCGACCTCCACGGGACCGCCCGAGTTGTTGGGACCATCTCCGGAAACATCAATGACGCGGCGCCTGCCTTTGAAGCCCTGGGTTCCGAACTGACGCGCGGAGAAATCGATGGCGCCGGAAAGCGAGGTCATGCGTTCGCGGGAAATCGGCATCTTTTCGAGGCGCGCCGCGAACCTTTCCAACGCCTCGGGACTGTCGATCAAAGCCCAGGGCATGACGATCTGCTGGATGAGCTGGCCCGCCCATTCGACGTACATGAGGGCGATGCGCCCGGTGCCGCCGCTGCTGATGGCCTTCCAGATCTCGGGATCGCGAAGCGCGCCGATATAACCTTCGCGCTGGAGTTGCTGCTCGTCGAGGTCCATGGACCATGAGACGTCGACGGCCAGGACGAGCTCGAGATCAACAGGCTGATCAGCTCGAGATGGCGGAGCCCGGCCAACGGCCAATACCGCTGCGAGCAAGGCGACGGTGCAGATACGAAATGCCCACATCAGAATATCGATGCATGGGGCAATTGGGCTGGCAAATCACGATTCGTTTTACGCACACGCGCCCAGATCACGAGCGCCGAACTCGACGGCCGGCATCCGTAACTACGTCAGCCGTCGTCGAGATGGAGATCTTCGTCTCGGATATGTAACAGCTTGCGCGGATCGGGCTCGGTGCGGATCGGGACACAGAGCTGTGTCAGCCACTCGGCTTTGGGCGTTTTCGCGGGATCGTTGAGATAAATTTCCATGAAGGGGCGCGAGGTATCGATGCGCAGCTTCTCGGCCTCCGCCCACTGGGAGCAGAGATATCGGAAGCCCTCGCTGATCTGGCCGTAGCACCCTTTGAGAATGCCCTGGGCGTAGGCGCCGCCCGGCGTCATCTTGCGTACGATACCGAGGTCGGGTTCGGCCCTGAGGCCCGGAACGAGTTCGACACAGGCGTCGTAACGCAGCGCCGCCGCTTCGGTCGATCGAGGGCAATCGTGAATGACGCCGAATGCACGGGGACCGAGCTTGCGCAGGTCATGCGCATCGAGCCACCCGAGCATGGTACCCCAGGCCTCCTTGACCGACCGGTCGTACGGACCCATAGCCCGACAGTGCAGCACCGGCGTGGGCCGCAGGTATGCAAACTTGATACGCACAATCCCCTCCACCAATGCCCCGGCGACGTCGACCCCGACTTCGCCAGCGCACTAATGAGATTAGTACGAATAGATTTAATGGCGTTTAAGTTGCTCCGGCGACTTCATTTCAAGTTGAAGCCCTTCGCATTAACGAAACGGCCGAAATCGGCCCGCTCGGGCTCGGCGTATTGGCGCGCCTTATCCTCTGACCAGCCATAGGAATTGCTGGTCCCGAAGCGAGCGACATTGCGCTGCTGACGGTAAGGAAAGACGCCGTTACGGCGCCGGTCGTAGGCCGTAACTATTTCGGGCGTGCTCTCCCGATAGCGGTCGCGATGCAGTGTCGCCGCGAGCGGCAGGCGCAAACTGATGTAGGTCTCCCCTTGCGGCCAGCCGAGGCCGAGGCCAGCCACCGGAAACACATGATCGGGGAGACCGAGGAGCTCGCTCACTTCCTGCGCATGGTTGCGTATGACACTTATGGGGCAGCAGCCGAGCCCCGCCGCCTCGGCGGCCAGAACGAAAGCCGAGAGCGCAATGCCGGCATCCACGGCTGCATTGAAGAAGGCATCGAGGTGGTCGTTGGCAAAGGGAATGCCGGTCCAGTCATGGACCTGCCGCTGGCGGCGGTTGTTGCCGAGAAAGACGAGAAAGTGTGGCGCCTTCGGTATCCAGTCCTGATCGGCGAGCAGCGTATTGATGCGATCGCGGATGGCCTTGTCCTCGACGACGAGGATATCGCGCTGCTGCAGGTCGCTCTTCGATGGCGAGGCAAGCGCCAGCGCCGCGAGCGTGTCGATCAGCGCCGCCGGCACCGGCTCGTCACGAAATCGACGGCAGACCCCCCGCGAGGCGAAGCCGCGCAGAAAGTCGGAGGCTTCGAGCTTCGGATCCACCGGATGGGCGAAATCGCCGTAGCGGTGGTCGAGCGCGTCCTTGATGCTTCTCATGTTGTCAGTTTCCTCGGGCGGCGAGCAGGCGATCCTGAATGGCCAGCAGATCGCGCCAGGCGAGCCGCTTGGCTATGGGCGTGCGCAGGAGATAGGCCGGATGCAGCGTCGGCATGGCGGGCACAGTACGTCCGGCCACCTCGACCTCACGCCAGCGCCCGCGCGTGCGCATGATGCCGCCCTCGATGCCGAGGAGAGCCGTTGCCGCCGGGCCGCCGACCGTCATCAGGACGTCCGGGGCCACAAGCTCGATCTGGCGCTCGAGAAAGGGCCGGCAGATCTGCACTTCCTGCGGCGTCGGCGTGCGGTTTCCCGGCGGACGCCAGTACACGACATTCGTGATGTGGACATCATCCTCGCGGAGACCGATCGCGGCGAGCATCTTGTCGAGGAGCTGACCAGCCCGGCCGACGAACGGCTTACCGGCCAGATCCTCTTCGCGCCCCGGCGCCTCGCCGACGATCATCAGTCGCGCGTCGGGCCGGCCGCGATAGAAGCAGAGGGACTTGGCCGTCGCCTTGAGCGCACAGCCGTCGAATGTCTCGAGCACGCCGCGCAACTCATCGAGCGTCTTCGCTCGTCGTGCTGCCTCACGCGCGGAGACGGTTGCCGCATCCGGCGGCGCCGTCGGAAAGCGCCGCACGGTCTCGGGGGCTGCACTCGGGCCCGGAGGCGGCGCCACAATGCTTTGAGAGGTCCGCATCGGCGCTTGCGCGCCTGGCGCCGGACGCGCCGCCTCGGCAGGCGGCTCGGATCGTTGCAACGCGAAACTCTGCCCCGGCACGGCCTCATCACGTGCGAGCCAGTCGGTTCCAGCCTCGTCGAGCACGCCGTCCACCCCCATCTCGCGCCACCACGCGAGAAGGGTCGCTACACCGGCGCGATCCGCCTCATCGATCATGGCCGGCACCATAGCGTCTGAGGCCCGGCTTGGCATCCCGCTTGGCGCACATCCCTTTGCAGCTCCACCTTGGTGCTTGACCATGCTTGCGCCCCCGACCTATCGAACAGCGGCGGACATTGGAATGGATCGAAGGACAGCACACGATGAGCGACGAGCAGAGCGAGCTGCCACCGCGTGAAGGCATGGAGTTCGACGTGGTCGTCGTCGGCGCCGGCCCGGCCGGTCTCGCGACAGCCATCCGCCTCCGTCAGCTTGCCGCCGAGCGCGGGCAGGAGGTCTCCGTCGTCGTCCTCGAAAAGGGCTCGGAGGTCGGCGCGCACATCCTCTCCGGGGCCGTCATCGATCCCATCGGCCTCAGCGCGCTCATCCCCGACTGGAAGGAGAAGGGCGCCCCCCTCGAAACCGAGGTCACGGAAGACCGCTTCATCTACCTCGGGCCCGCCGGCGAAGTCCCGCTCCCGAACATCGCCATGCCGCCGCTGATGAACAACCACGGCAATTACATCGCGAGCCTCGGCAATCTTTGCCGCTGGCTCGGCGAGCAGGCAGCCGAGCTCGGCGTCGAGGTCTATCCGGGTTTTGCCGCTTCGGAAGTACTCTACGACGACGACAGCCGCGTGGTCGGCGTCGCGACGGGCGACATGGGCATCGGCCGCGATGGCAAGCCGACCGACAACTTCACGCGCGGCATGGAGCTGCGCGGCAAGTACACCATCATTGCCGAGGGCGCGCGCGGCTCGCTGGCGAAGCAGCTCATCACGCGGTTCGCCCTCGACGGGGACAGTGAGCCGCAGAAGTACGGCATCGGCCTCAAGGAGCTGTGGGAAGTCGCGCCCGACAAGCACAGGCCAGGCCTCGTGCAGCACACGCTCGGCTGGCCGCTCGACGATGCGACTGGCGGCGGCTCGTTCCTCTACCACTACGGCGAGAATCTGGTGGCCGTAGGCTTCGTCGTCCACCTGAACTACCAGAACCCCTATCTTGCGCCCTTCGAGGAGTTCCAGCGCTTCAAGACGCACCCGGCGATCCGCGGCACGTTCGCGGGCGGCAAGCGCATTGCCTACGGCGCGCGCGCCATCACCGAGGGTGGCTGGCAGTCCATCCCGAAGCTGACCTTTCCCGGTGGCGTCCTCGTCGGCTGCTCGGCAGGTTTCGTCAACGTGCCGCGCATCAAAGGCTCGCACAACGCGATCCTCTCCGGCATTCACGCGGCCGAGGCCGCTTTCGACGCGATCGTCGCGGGGCGTCAGCACGACAAGCTCGAGGCGTACGAGGCGGCCGTGCGCACCGGCCCCATCGCCAAGGACCTCAGGCCCGTACGGAACGCGAAGCCGCTGCTCTCACGCTTTGGCACGCGCATCGGCACGTTCCTCTCCGGCGCCGACATGTGGCTCAACACGATCATTCCCGGCGTCGGCCTCGGCTACACGCTGAAGCACGGCAAGGCGGATTACGCGACGCTCAAGCGCGCCTCGCAATCCAAGAAGATCGAGTATCCGCGCCCCGACGGCGTGCTCACGTTCGACCGGCTGACCAGCGTGTCGTTCTCCGCGACCAATCACGAGGAGAACCAGCCCATCCATCTGACGCTCAAGGATCCCTCGATCCCGATCGCGCATAATCTGCCGGAGTACGCCGAGCCCGCGCAGCGCTACTGCCCGGCGGGCGTCTACGAGGTGGTCGAAGGCGAGGACGGCAAGCCGCGGTTCCAGATCAACGCGCAGAACTGCGTGCACTGCAAAACATGCGACATCAAGGACCCGGCGCAGAACATCAACTGGGTGGTGCCCGAAGGCGGCGGCGGGCCGAACTATCCGGGGATGTAGCTTTATTTCTTTGCCGCGCGCTGCCTCTTCCCTTCCCCCCCGTGCTGACGGGGAGAAGGTCGGGATGAGGGGCGGCGCCAGTTACTAACATTGGCGTTTGCCGCCGCCCCTCACCCTAACCCTCTCCCCGCAAGTGCAGGGAGAGGGGATAATTGCCTCTACGAACGCGACCTTGCGCCGTGGCCGCCGCGGGCATGGCACTACCAGAAGGTTGCGAAGCACCCCTTTCCAGCAGCCCGCGGCTCAAAAAGACAAGACCTCAACCGCTCGCCGAGCCGAGGCAGGCCGTGGGGCAGCGCGGCGCGCGGCCGAGCAGATGACCAAGCGCACGACCGTTGCCCGGCGAGCAGATGTGACGCAGGAAAGCCTGATCATCGACCGCATAGCGCGGCACCTTGCACGACTTCTCGATCGTGCGCTCCGCGTCCGACCACAGTGTCGAGACGAGGTGCTTGACATCGGGGCGGTGCAAGCCGGCCCAGGTGCGCGGGTCATCCTTCTCGGCGAGCGCCACATACGCCATGAGGAAGCTCATCATGGCGGACATGCCGTCGCGATGACCGAGATAGGCATCGCGCGGTGCCATGCTCTGGGTCTGGATGGCCGTGTTCAAGTCATGAATGTAGGAATTGAATTCATCGAGCAGGTAGGTGAAATCATCCGCCGATGAAGCGCCGCCCGGCAGCAGGTATGTGCGCACGAAATCATCCGACTGCTTGAACTGCGCTGCGATGCGGCCGGGCCTCACGAACTTCTCCGTCGCCGGAATGCGCGCGATCTGGCCGCCGTCGACCAGCGGGTAAGCATCGAGCTGCTCGGTCAGCATGTGCACGGCCTCGTGCACGGCGGTCGTGAGACCGCGCTGGCGCTCGTCGCAGAGGATCCACGTCGTGAACATCCGCTTGTCGTCGAGACGCTCGTAGATCCGATAGCCCGTTTCCGAGTAGCGCTTGAGCTGCTCGAGCGCTTCCTCACGGCAGGGGGCATTGCGCGCGCTGCTGGCTCCCTTGCCGCCCTCGGCGCGCCATGACTTGCCATCGGCGCTGGAGACGACCATCGGGATCACGACGTTGCGGGGCGTCGCGCGCGCCGGCGGCGCGCCGGATGTCTTGCCGCTGGTGAGAATCAAGCTCGCGCCCTCGCGCGCACTCGCGGCTGGCGTCGCGTCATTCTCGATTGGATATGGGGGAATACTGGCGAGCACGGTTGCCGGCGGCGTGGCGAGACGGGGCGGCTCCACGAGTTGCGCCACTCGGCGCTTCAACTCGGCAGGCGTGAAAGGTCCGAGAGCAGGATGTGCACGAATGAGGCGCGCGGAGGCGGCGAAACGCTCGGTGCGCGTCGGCGCGGGTTCAGGGGCGGCGACACTTTCGTGTGCGCCGAGTTTCGACGGGCGGTCCTGAACGTCCTCGAGCACCGTCTCCTTGCAGCCGGCCAGGAGCAGCGATGCCAACAGCATCGTGCACGCCGACACCGGCATGATCATACGCATGAACATGAATGATCCCCCGAGTGCGATAGGGAATTGTTGTATGGCCGTTGGCCGACCGCATGGCCGAAAGACGGCGATCCGGCGGCAAGTGTTCGGCAGTGCCGGCCGCAAACGGCCGGCGGCCCCGTGGTGCGGTCTCAGCGCCGGGCACCGGACCGCTCGATCAAGATTCGGTCCGCGCGTGCGGCAAAGCCCAGATGACGGCGCGCAAGCTCCTCGACGTAGTCAAGGTCGGCACCACCCCTTTCACCGGGGCCATCGAGGAGCACGAGTTCGTGCTCCAGGTTGGCGCGCACGGTCTCGAGCGCCCTGATCTCCCGCTCCAGCGTCGTGGAGCGCTCGATCAGACGCGATCTTGTCTCGAGACCGTGCCTGCCTTTGATCGTGTGATAGCCGAAGTAGACCGTCAGCCCACCGCAGAGAAGCAACACCGACATCTGCCGCTTGCCGACCATCAGGCCATCATACCCTCTGTACCAACGTGGCCCGGATCGACGCGAAACCGGATGGGGGCCAACGAAGGACTAGTGTAGGCAGGCAGCGTTAAGTGAGGGTAAAGCGCTGGCTCATCGCGCGGCAGAGGTCGCGATACTTTGGTATCAGCCGAGCATTAGAAGCGGAGCAGCGCGTTGAGCGTGGCGTAGAAGCCGTTGTCGTCGGCGTCATCCGTGAGTCCGGCCGAGGCCGAAATCTCGCCCGCGGACCATTCGTAGCGGACGAAGCCTCCGTAGCGCGTGAGACTGTCGCGGCTGTCGGAAACACGCGCGAAGCCATAGTTTTGAAATCCCCAAATCGCAGCGTTGTCCGCGATATGACGGGACATCTCAGGACCAACCGCAAGTCCGGGCGAAAATCGATAACCTAAGCGTAAACGAGTTCCAAAGGCTTCGACGCGGCTGCCCCAACTCATGTCAAGTTGTGCAAACACATATGGCGTCAAATTGTACCAGCTCTCGATGATTGCCTTTGCACCCAACTCCCCGGTGCCGAATTGCAGCTCGAGATCGTCATAAGTGCCCGATCGATCAATATGGACGGATCCCAAGACAACATGTTCGAGGCCAGCGTATGCCTTAACGGTCAGCGCACCGAATGTGGCGTGATAACCAAGCAGAAGCTCTGCAGTTGATCCCCATTTCTTGTACTTGGGCCGAGGGTCGCTTTGCGTGGGGAAACCCGATCCAAACCGCCCCTGCATACGCCAGTACCCGGCCCCAGCCCGCAAGCGCCAGCCATCCTCGCGGATGCTTTTGGGAACGCCCGCGAGCCATCCCGAGAGCACGACGGTCGTGTTCGTGTAGGCCGACCAGAGGTGTCCGCCGATCTCGCCGCCGCCCGATACTTCGACCGTGGGCGGCTCCTCGGCGCGAACGGGAGCGACCATCAGCGCTGCCGCCAGGCAGCAGCCGGCGCATAGAAGGACACGCGGCATCCACGCTGCCGCACCTCTCTGGAGCCCACGCAGCACCACACACGCCCCCGCCGCGACTGCGGCCTGCCTCCCGCGCAACCACGCCACATCAATTTTGCGGAACGCCGTTTACCAAATTGAAATAGGAATACAGTCCGCGTCAAATGCAAAATGGGGCGCACGGACGATAGATCTTGCACGCCTTTCGCATAATATATGCCCCTCTCCTTTTGCGCCGAGATACCTCTTGAGAGGTATTTCCTGCGCAAGCCGATGCTCGCAGGCGTCAGCGCGCGCTCCGTGTGCTATGGCGCCCCGTGATGGACGACACTGAAACCCACGACCTCGAACTCCGCTCGTTCGGCCGCCGGCGCGGCCGCAAGCTGAGCGCGCGGCAGGAGCGCCTGCTCGCCGAAATCCTCCCGCGTGTGCGCCCGGATCTTTCGCAGGCGGTGCCCAAGGCCGCGACGGACCTGTTCGAGCCGCCTGTCACGCAGGTCTGGTTGGAGATCGGTTTCGGCGGCGCCGAGCATCTCGTCTGGCAGGCGCGCCATCACCCTCGCGTCGGCGTCATCGGCTGCGAGCCCTTCGAGGAAGGCGTCGTGAAGGCCCTGACGCTCATCGAGGACGTGGGGCTTGCCAATATCCGCGTGCACCCCGATGACGTGCGCCCGCTGCTCAGATGGCTGCCGGCGGCCTCGCTGGACCGCGCGTTCATTCTCTTTCCCGATCCCTGGCCGAAGGCACGTCACAGGAAGCGCCGCCTCGTCGGCACGCCACTCCTCGACCTACTCGCGCGTGTGCTGAAGCCCGGCGCCGAGCTGCGTCTCGCAACCGATATCGGCGACTACGCCCGCACGATGCTCGCAGCCCTCATGCGCCATCCTCATTTCCGCTGGACGGCCGCGCGCGCGGTCGACTGGCGCGAGCGCCCTGCCGACTGGCCCGAGACGCGCTACGAAGCCAAGGCACTGCGCGAAGGGCGCCGCTGCACGTACCTGCGCTTCGTGCGCATGGGCAATCCCATGTGATGGCGCACGAGCGCTTTCGCGGCCCGCATGGCCGCGGAGGAATAGCCGCGATCGCCGTGCACGAGAACGAGCGAGATCGCCCCCTCCTGCAAGAGCCCTATCGCGTGGAGGCAGGTGATCTCGTCATCCCCGACGTGCCCGGCGTCGGCCTCGACTGGGACGAGGATGCGGTCGCTGCGCATCTCGTGAGTTGAGAATTGCAAATCGCGCCTTGGGCGCGAGCGAGGGCCTACCCTCGCGCTCCCGCAGGGAGGGACACCCTCCCTGCCCCTCCCGCCTTTATGACAAAGCAAAAGACGGGGGTTCGGGGGTGTCCCCCGATCGGGGTGCGGGGCTGAGGCCCCGCTCGCGAAGCGACCGCTACTTCTCCGCCTTCTCGTACTTCTCCGCGATCATGCGGTCGAGAAGGCGCACGCCCCAGCCGGATGACCAGCTCTGGTTCAGCTCGTCCTTGGGCGAGTCAAGCGCGGTGCCGGCGATGTCGAGATGCGCCCAGGGTGTGTCCTTGACGAAGCGCTGTAGAAACTGCGCGGCCGTGATCGCACCGCCGAAGCGCCCGCCGATGTTCTTCATGTCGGCATTCTTGCTGTCGATGAGCTTGTCGTAGGCCTTGCCGAGCGGCATCCGCCAGACCTTCTCGCCGGTCACGAGGCCCGCTTCGGTGATGTCGGCCGCGAGCTTGTCGTCATTGGAAAAGAGGCCGGCGTGCTCCTTGCCGAGCGCCACCATGATCGCGCCCGTCAGCGTCGCGAGATCGACCATGAAGCGCGGCTTGAAGCGCTCCTGCGCGTACCAGATCACATCGGCCAGCACGAGGCGGCCTTCGGCATCCGTATTCAGCACCTCGATGGTCTGTCCCGACATGGAGGTCACGATATCGCCCGGGCGCTGAGCTGCGCCCGAGACCATATTCTCGACGAGACCGATGATGCCGACGACGTTGGCCGCAGCCTTGCGCGCCGCGAGCGCCCGCATGAGCCCGACGACGCAGGCAGCACCGCCCATGTCGCCCTTCATGTCCTCCATGCCGCTGGCAGGCTTCATGGAGAGGCCGCCGCTGTCGAACACCACGCCCTTACCGATGATGCAGAGAGGCTTGGCGCGCTTGGACTTGGCGCCGTTCCACTGCATGACGACGACGCGCGCCGGCCGCGTGCTGCCCTGCGCGACGCCGAGCAGCGCGCCCATGCCGAGCTCTTCGAGCGCGTCCGGCTCCAGCACCTCGACCTCGACGCCGAGCGAGGACAGTTCCTCGGCACGCGCGGCGAACTCGACGGGGCCGAGCGCGTTGGCCGGCTCGTTGATGAGATCGCGCGCGGTGAACACGCCCTCGGCAACGGCAAGCTTGTCCGCGAAAGCCTTCTCGGCCGCGCGCGGGTCCTTGCAATGAACGTAGAGGATGCTCGGCTTTTCCTCGGGCTCGGATTCGCCGTTGTTGTTCTCACGCGCCGGCCGCGTGCGGTATTTGCGAAAGTTGTAGCTTCTCAGAAGCGCGCCGTAAGCCATCGACGCCGCGAGTTCATCCGCCGAGGGCGCGCCCTTGTCCGGCGCCTCGGCAAAGAGGCTGGCGGTCGGCGTCTTGCGCGCGTGGATGGCGGCGTAGGCGACGGCGCCCGCCCGAATCCAGTCGAGTTCCACAGAAGCCTCGCTCTGTGCCGTACCGACCAGATACAGACGGCTCGCCTCGAGCTTCTCGGGAGAAAGGATTTCGATGCTGCTCTTGGCGCGGCCCTTGAAGTCGGCGGCCTTGGCGGCACGTGTCAGAGCCCCGCCCGATTGCTGGTCGAGGCTCTTCAGCTTGGGCGGCATCTGCAGATCCTGGCCCACGAGCGCGGCGACCACGGGGCTCGCGGACGCATCGAGGGCGACAAAGCGGATCTCGGGACGTTGGGGCATCGAAGGACTACTCCTGGATCGCGGCTGGCCTGACCGCACGCACAAAGGTCTGCTATAGGGGCCCCCCACGGCCTCCCGCAAGCACTCCAGGCCTTCGGCGTCCAAGTCCGCATGGCAAGGAAGCCGGCAGTGCATGAGCAGCACGGCACGAAGCGCTTTTCGGCAACCCTCGGCCGGCAATCCACGCCCCCCGGGCCTGTCGGCGTTGGCAGGGCGCCAGAATCGCCCTCATGGTGCGTGAGCAACGAACCCCATTCGCGCCGCCGGACGCAACGCATGACCTTGTTCGCCCTCCAGACGCCCGCGGCCCCGCATTGGGATGCCGACGAGGCCTTCGGGCGCGCTCAGGCCATCCTCGAGACGACCTTCGGCTATCGCGCCTTCCGCTCGCATCAGGAAAGCGCGATCCGCGCGCTGCTCGAGAACCGCGACGCCTTCGTGCTCATGCCGACTGGCGGCGGTAAATCCCTCTGCTACCAGATCCCGGCGCTGGTGCGCCCCGGCACGGCCGTTGTCGTCTCGCCGCTGATCGCCCTCATGCAGGATCAGGTGGATGCGCTGAAGTCGCTCGGCGTGAATGCCGCGTTCCTCAATTCGTCTCTCTCATGGCCCGAGCAGATCGAGATCGAGAAGTCCGTGCGCGCCGGTGTGCTGGATCTTCTGTACGTCGCGCCCGAGCGCCTCGTGCAGCCGAGACTGCTGGAACTGCTTTCCGCCACCGACGTCGCGCTCTTCGCCATCGACGAAGCGCACTGCGTCTCGCAGTGGGGCCACGACTTCCGCCCGGAATATCGCCAGCTCCGCATTCTGGCCGAGCGCTTTCCGGGCGTGCCACGCATCGCGCTCACCGCGACGGCGGACGAGAAGACGCGCGCAGAGATCGTGCGCGAGCTCGCCCTCGAGAAGGCCGAGAAGCTCGTCGCCAGCTTCGACCGTCCGAACATCCGCTACCGTATTGCCGAGACGGGCAGCATGGGCGCGCGCGAGCGGCTGTGGCGCTTCATTGCCGAGGATCACGCGGGCAACGCCGGCATCGTCTACTGCCTGAGCCGCAAGCAGGTCGAGGAGACGGCGGACTGGTTGACCAGCAAAGGCCGTACCGCGCTCGCCTATCACGCGGGCCTCGCGCCTGAGGTGCGCCGGAGCGTGCAGCAACGCTTTCTCGCCGAGGACGGCCTCATTGTCGTCGCGACGATCGCCTTCGGCATGGGCATCGACAAGCCGGACGTGCGCTTCGTCGCGCATCTGAGCCTGCCGAAGTCCATCGAGGCCTATTATCAGGAGACGGGTCGCGCGGGACGCGACGGCGAGCCGGCGGATGCCTGGATGGCCTACGGCCTCGGCGACATCATCACGCAGCGCCAGTGGATCGCCCAGTCGGAAGCCGGCGAGCAGCACAAGTCCGTGCAGCGCGCGAAGCTCGATGCGCTGATCGCGCTCGCCGAGGCCGCGAGCTGCCGCCGCCAGCTCCTACTTGCATATTTCGGCGAGCAGCGGTCCGAGCCTTGCGGCAACTGTGACAACTGCCTCGAGCCGCCCGACTGCATCGACGGCACCGTGCTGGCGCAGAAGGCGCTCTCGACCGTCTACCGAACGGACCAGCGCTTCGGCGTCGGCTATGTCGTCGATGTGCTGACGGGCAAGGTCGACGAGCGCATCGTGCGCAACCATCACGACAAGCTCTCGGTGTTCGGTATCGGCCGCGATGTCGATGGGGCGCAATGGCGCGGAATCATTCGCCAGCTCGTC